>Ga0213835_101920_pt1 | contig 11009 bp, 8 predicted proteins | sample SWPATP01_FD_160576 | JGI IMG/M metagenome (GOLD analysis project Ga0213835, IMG submission 160576) | Coastal seawater microbial communities from Marineland, Florida, United States - SWPA TP0 #1 | ecosystem: Environmental > Aquatic > Marine > Coastal | place: USA: Florida | collected 2016-08-05
TGCGCCACGAGATGCCACACGCCGACCTCGACCTCATCGGCGGCGAGAATTGGGTGCCAGCGGCTCACCTGCGACCTCTCAGAAGATCGCGCGCCGGCCCACGCTCCCCGATAGGTTAGCGCCGACTTCCGACAGTGAAACTCGCCGCAGTAGTCGCGCCTCAGCGCCGATTCAACCCCGCATTTACCCCGCACATTCACCGACATGGGCGGATATCCGCCGACAATCAGGTGTCCGTCCGATCCCCGCGAGGTAGCCGAAATTCAACCTGGCGGCATCTCGCGATACGAGCTATTCGGAAATCGGGCGGTTGCGGGTTCGAGTCCCGCAGTCGGCTCTGTAAACGAACACTCGCTCTCGACCCCTGCGTGACACCCTGTGGCGTGCCGCGCCCAGCGTGACGCGACGCGTCACGCCCCCAGTCGGCTCTCAGTTCTCGCCCATCTTGCGCCCACCCAATCCCGGGCTGACGCGGGCCGAATCGGCAAGACCCCCAACAGGGGGTGAAAACTTTGGCGACACGCCCCCAATAAAGGGGGGTTCTGTTCGATTTTCGACTACTCGCTCTTGGCAGATCCACGAAGGCTCTCTAGCGTGATCCATGTCCGGTCGGGGGGATCGGACATTCGGACAGGTTCTGGGGGGAGCCTTCTATGTTGCGTTCCTTTTTTGCAGGGACGGCGCTTGCGACCGTCATCCTGGTGGTGATGCCGTTCGTCGGTGCGCAGACCACCAACGAACAAGCTCGGGCTGGCGCTTCGGGGGGAGCGCCCGTGCCGGTCATCTCGACCGCCACTGTTGATCCAGACGACCTGTCACGCGTCTCGATCACAGACCTGGCACAACGCCGTCTCGGAAGCGATGCTGACCGCTCCGATGATGTCGAGGTCAACGCTGAGGCGGAGGCCGAGGAGACCGAAGCCGAGGAACCGGCGACGGAAGAAGACGAGATTGACGAGCCGCAGTCTGGCGACGGCGGGTCGACAGGCGCCGGTGGCTCCAACGCGACGGGTGGATCGACCGGGTCCGGAGCTGGCTCTGCTGCGCCTGCTCCGGCTGCTCCGGCTCCCGCGCCCGCTGCTCCGGCTCCGGCTCCCGCTGCTCCCGCGCCGGCGCCGCCCGCGCCGACGCCCACCCCGACGCCCACTCCGACTCCGCCGCCGTGCCCCGGCCCGATCGGCGGCTCGACCCCCGGCGCGCCCGGTCGTACGTCGGCGCAGGGCGTGGGAGGCACGACGAGCGGCGATCTGAACGACTTCGCGCAGCGCTTCAACGCGATCCGCGTCGCGAACTGCCTGCCGCCGGTGCCGCCGTCGAACATCCGCTACGACTCCTGCATGGAGGACCGCCTGTTCTGGATGGCCGAAGACCCGAGCCCCGACCCCATGAGTGCGTGGGGCCACAAGGGTCAGGCCAAGCGCAGCGACGGCGTGCCCGACACGGGCTGCGACGGCAACCTCGCTGGCGGCTCGGGCGTCACGGGTGCCGCTGCCGCCCAGCGCTGGTGGGATTCGGGTGGCCACCGTGCCTCGCTCTACAAGCCGGGTACCGGAGTTCAGGGTGCCTGCATCCTGTTCGCGATGACTCACGGCGGCGTGCCGAACGAGCCGTACAGCTTCACCCGTGCCGCCGCGCGCTGGGTGAACTGCTAGCCGACAATCTCGGTAACGGCCCGCGACCCCTAGGCTGGGGCGCGGGCCGTTTGTCGTTCCGGCCGCGAAATGGAGACATCGATGTCGACGCAGCTTGGCTGGGGGATTCTGGCGACCGGAGGCATCGCGCACGCGTTTGCGTCCGATCTGTCTCGTGAGGGTTTTCGTCTTGCGGCGGTGGGTTCGCGTCGTGAGGATGCTGCGCGCGAGTTCGCGGCGGAGTTCTCGATTCCGAACGCTCACGGCAGCTACGAGGCGCTGGTCGTCGACGACTCGGTTGACGTCGTCTACGTCGCGACCCCGCACCCGATGCACGTGGATAACGCGTTGCTCGCGATTGACGCGGGTAAGCATGTGCTGATCGAGAAGCCGGTCACGCTGAATGCGCGTGATGCGCAGCGCATCGCGGATCGTGCATCCGAGCGGGGTGTGGTGGTGATGGAGGCGATGTGGACGCGGTTCTTGCCGCACATGGTGCGCATCCGTGAGCTGCTCGCTAGCGGCGTTCTCGGCGAGGTGCGCACGGTGCTTGCCGATCACACGCAGGCGTTGCCGACGAACCCCGAGCACCGGCTGCAGAACCCCGAGCTCGGCGGCGGTGCGCTGCTGGACCTCGGCATCTACCCGATCTCGTTCGCGGTCGACGTGCTGGGCGTGCCGGCGACGATTCGGGCGCACGCGGCGATGACGGCCACGGGTGTTGACCGGCAGACCGCGATGATTTTCGAGTATGCCGACGGGCGTCAGGCGGTGCTGCACACGGCGCTGGACACGGCCGGCCCGAACCGGGCGGCGATCATCGGCACCGAAGGCGCGATAGAGATCGACCGCGTTTTCTATACGCCGACGTCGTTCACGCATTACGACCGGGCGTGGAACGTGGTCGAGCGATTCGAGCAGCCGGTCGCGACGCGCGGCATGCACTTCCAGGCCGCTGAGCTGGAGGCGCGCGTTGCCGGGGCCGCGCCGACGGTGCTGCCATTCGACGAGTCGGTGGCGATCATGGGCCTGCTCGACGAGGTGCGCCGCCAGATCGGGCTCGCCTACCCCGCCGAGGCCCCGCAGGCTCGGTAGGTATCATGACCGGGTGACTGACCCGGAGCAGCCTCGTACGCGACGGGCGGCCCGCCCCGAGCGCACAGGCATCGCTGACTGGGTGCGTCGCCATCCCGTGGCCCTCACCACCACGGGGTTGTCGCTTGTCTTCGCGCTGCTCGCGACAGGAGCCATCGTCGTCGGCGTCGCGGTCGGCGAAGAGCGCGCATCGGCGTCGATCGCGCTCGAACCGGATCCCGAACCGGAACCCGAGCCTGAGCCGGAACCCGAGCCCGACCCCCGCCCCGTTCCCGACGAGCTTGTCCCGCCCAGCCCTCTGCGCACGTGCTCGATCGCGACGCCCGCCTCCGACCCGCGACTCGGGCAATTCCAGGCGCACGTCATCGACGTCGCCACCGGTGACACGCTCTTCGACCGCAGTGGCGATAATCCCCAGCCCGCCGCCAGCAACATGAAGGTGCTCACGGCCGCCGCGGCCCTCGCCGCGCTCGGCCCCGACTACCGCCTCACGACGCGGGTTGTCGCCGGCGACGAACCGGGCACCGTCGTGCTCATCGGCGGCGGCGACGTCACCCTCAGCGCGCTTCCGCCCGGCGAAGAGAGCTTCTACCCGGGCGCCCCGAAACTTGCCGACCTGGCCGCTCAGACGGTGCAGGCGTACGCTGCGGCGAACCCTGACGAGCCGGCGATCAGCCGGGTGCTGCTCGATACGTCCTATTTTCCCGATGACGATCGCTGGGACTCGAGCTGGGACCGCAGTCTGCAGACGATCGGCTACGCCTCCGAGGTGACCGCGCTGCAGGTCGACGCCGACCGCGCCAACCCTCGCGCACAAGAGAGCCCACGCAGCACCGACCCGGTCGCGCGCGCGGGCGCGGCCTTCGCGCAGGCGCTCGCCGCGGCCGGTAATCCCGGCGGCGCGCCTGGCACCGAGCGCGGCCAGGCGGGCGCGGGCGCCCAGCTCGCCGCCGTGCAGTCGCAGCCGGTCTCGCAGCTCATGGAGCGCATGGTGCTCGACAGCGACAACTCGCTCGCCGATGCGATTGGCCGGGTGATCTCGCGCCACTACGGCCTCGGCGGCACCGCGTCGAGCCTGACGGCGGCGTTTGAGCAGGCGCTCGCCACGTACGGGGTGCCGACCGACGGGCTTGCCGTTCGCGACGCGTCTGGCCTGTCGAACCTCAACCAGATCCCGCCGCAGTACCTCGCTCAGCTGTTCACCGTCATCGAGCGCAGCCCCAACCTGGCACTGATCACCCAGTCGTTGCCGGTCGCCGGTCAGTCGGGAACCCTCCGCACCCGGTTCGTCGGCGCGAACGCGGCCGCTGCTGGCCAGGTCACGGCCAAAACCGGCTGGATCGATAACGTCTTCACCCTGTCCGGTCTCATGACCGCGTCTGATGGCTCTCGCATCGCCTTCAGCCTCTACGCCCTCGGCCCCGTGAACTTCAGCGCCCGGGAGGCACTCGACACCGTCACGACCGCCATCCACGGCTGTGGCGACAACCTCGCCAACATCTGATTCCCACCGTTCCGGAGGCGCCATGTCCCGCGCACTGCTCATCATCGACGTACAGAACGACTTCACCGAGGGTGGCGCGCTCGGCGTCGACGGCGGTGCCGAGGTTGCCGCCGCGATCACCAGCCACCTGCGATCGAACCCCGACCTCTACGACGTCGTGATCGCATCCCGCGACTGGCACGACGAAGACAACGACAACGGCGGCCACTTCGCGGCAGCGGATGCGCAGCCCGATTTCGTCGCCACCTGGCCCCCTCACTGCGTGGCGGGCACCGACGGCGCCGAGTATCACCCCGCCGTTGACACGGGCCTCATCGACATTCACGTGCGCAAGGGCCAGGGGGTTCCCGCCTACTCGATCTTCGAAGGGACGACCGACGACGGCCGGCCCCTTCCGGTCGCCCTCGACGCTCTCGGCGTGACGGCCGTCGACGTGGTCGGCATCGCCACCGACTACTGCGTGCGCGCCTCGGCCCTTGACGCGCTCGGTTCGGGGCGCGAGGTGCGCGTGTTGCGCGACCTGGTCGCCGGCGTCGCGGCCGAATCGAGCGAGGCCGCCCTGCATGAGATCGCGGCGGCCGGTGGCCGCGTTGAGGTCGCGGGCCGCTCTTAGCTGCTATTCCGCGTCGGAGGGCTCGTCGCGCGGCACAAGCAACTGGTGCTGCGCAAGATCGCGATAGAGCGGCACGTCGCGCACGAGCTCGGCGTGGGTGCCCGTTCCGATCACCGCGCCGTGCTCGAGCACGACGATCTGGTCGCTGTCGATCACCGTGGACAAGCGGTGTGCGATGACGATCAGGGTGCGGTTCTCGGCGACCGCGTCGATGGCGTCGCGCATGAGCTGCTCGTTGACGCCGTCGAGCGACGACGTTGACTCGTCGAGCAGCAAGATCGGCGCCGCTGCGAGCAGCGCCCGCGCGATGGCGAGCCGCTGGCGTTCGCCGCCCGAAAGCATGACGCCGTCTTCGCCGACCTGCGCGTCGAGCCCCGCGTCGGTGCGGTCGAGCACCGTGCCGAGGTTCACCCGCCGCAGCACCTCGATGCACTGCTCGTCGCTGGCCCCCGGTGTGCCCAGCAGCAGGTTGTCGCGCAGGGTGCCGGCGAGCACGGGCGCGTCTTGCTCGACGTAGCCGATGCGGCTGCGCAGCTCGATGCGGTCGAGCGCGCGGATGTCGACGCCCTCCATGCGAATCACGCCGTCGGTCGGGTCATAGAACCGTTCGATGAGCGCGAGCACGGTCGACTTGCCGGCGCCGCTGGGCCCGACGAGCGCGGTGCGCGAGCCCTGCGGCACCGCGAATGACACGCCCCGCAGAACCGTCGTGTCGCGCGATTGATCACCGACGACTTCGGCGATCGCCTTCTCGGCCTCGGTCTTGCGCGCGGCCTCGGGGTAGCGGAAGTGCACATTGTCGAAACGGATTGCCGCGCGGTCGTCAGTCGGCGCCGTCGGCGTCAGAGCCGCGTCGGCCTCTGTCTCGCTCGGCAGGGCGATGATCTCTTGAATTCGCCCCAGCGCCCCCAGCGCGCTGTTCACGCTCGTCACGGCCCCGAACGCCTGACCGAGCGGCCCGATCATCAGGAACAGAAAGAGGATGAACGCCACGAGCTCCGCGATCCCGATCGCGCCCGAGGCGACGCGGAACCCGCCGACCCCGAGCACGACGAGAAACGAGATCTGTAGCGCGATCGACGAGATCGGCACGACGAGGGCCGAGATCTTCGCGACGGTGATTCCTTGACGCCACGCGCCCCGAGCATCCTCGTCGACCGTCGCGATCTCGCGGTCGGTGGCGTTGGCGGCGCGCACGGTGCGCACCGACGAGATGGCGCGCTCGACGGCGGCGGTCAGGTCGCCGACCTTCTCTTGCGCCTTGCGGCTGGCGACCCGGATGCGCATCGACAGCATGACCACGGTCACCACCGAGACGGTGATGACGAGCAGGGTGAGGCCCAGCAGCAGCGGGTCGATGATGAGCATCGCGATGAGCGCGCCGACGAACACGAGGCTGCCGCCGATCGCCTCCACGAGACCCTGCGTGAGTACTGCGCGCAAGAGGGTCGTGTCGCTGCCGACGCGGCTCACCAGGTCGCCCGTGCGGCGCTGATCGAACTCGCTGATCGGCAGGTGCAGCATGCGTCGCACGAGCGCGCGGCGGCTCGACAGCACGACACCCTCGCCGGTGCGCTGCAGCAGATAGTGGCCAAAGCCGCTGAGCAGGCCACTCGCCACGACAAGTGCGACGAGCACGATCACGAGGTTGCCGAGCGGCTCGGCCGCCTCGACGCGCGTGATCACCTGGCTGACAAGCAGCGGCTGAGCGAGCGACGCGGCGGCCCCGGCCACCGAGATCACGATCACCCACACCAGCACCTTCTTGTGCTCGAGCAGATAGGGCAGCAGCTGCGAGAAGCTGGCGCGCGGGCCGTCGTCTTTCGCGCGGCCGAAGCCCCGACGAGCGCGGGCGGAAGAGGCAGAGCTCATGGGTCCATCCTGCCCGAGCGCGGCTTGATGACGGCCGGAGGTCGTTCACGGCCGAACGGGTCTATGCTCAACTCTCGTGCCAGCGCCCGTCATCACCGCCTCGTCGCTCGTCAAGAAGTACGACGATTTCACTGCCGTCGCCGGCATCGACTTCGAGGTTGCGCCCGGCGAATCCTTCGGGCTGCTCGGGCCGAACGGCGCAGGCAAGTCGACGACTATGCGCATGATCGGCGCGGTGTCGACCCGCACCGATGGCGAGCTCGAGATCCTCGGGCTCGACCCGAACCTGCACGGCCCCGACATCCGCTCGCAGCTGGGCGTCGTACCGCAGCAAGACAACCTCGACCTCGACCTGCGGGTGCGCGACAACCTGCTCGTGTACGGCCGCTACTTCGGCCTACCCCGAAAGCTCATCGCCGAGCGCGCCGACGAACTGCTCGAGTTTGCGCAGCTGGCCGACCGCAAGACGGCGAAGGTCGACGAGCTGTCGGGCGGCATGAAGCGGCGCCTCACGATCGCGCGCGCCCTGATCAACGACCCGCGCATCCTGTTGCTTGATGAGCCGACGACCGGGCTCGACCCGCAGGCGCGGCACATTCTCTGGGACCGCTTGTTCCGCCTGAAGGAGCGCGGAACGACGCTCGTCTTGACCACCCACTACATGGACGAGGCCGAACAGCTCTGCGACCGGCTCGTCGTCGTCGACAAGGGTCAGATCATGGCCGAGGGCTCGCCGGCGTCGCTGATTCGCGAGTACTCGAGCCGCGAGGTGCTCGAGGTGCGCTTCGGCAGCGACAAGAACGCCGAGGCCGCCGAGCGCGTGCAGGGCATCGGCGAGCGCATCGAGGTGCTGCCTGACCGCCTGCTCATCTACAGCGACAACGGCGAGGCCGAGCTCGAGAAGATCGCGGCGATGGGGCTGCACCCCATCACCTCGCTCGTGCGGCGCTCGAGCCTCGAAGACGTGTTCCTGCGCCTGACCGGGCGGAGCCTCATCGAATGACGGCGATCGTTCCCGAATCGGCCCGCGCATCCGGGCCCGACCATGAGAATGAGAATGCGCGTCGCGCGCTCGCTGCCGGCGTCGCGCCCCGAAAATTCGGCGCCCTCTACATCGTCGAGCACCGCATCCGCGCTCTCCGCGGCTACGCGAGCTCCGCCATCCTGACGAGCCTCGGCAACCCGATCGTCTACCTGTTCGCGCTCGGTGTGGGCCTCGCGAGCCTCGTACCCGAAGGCATCGGCGGCGTCAGCTATCTCGAGTTCGTCGCCCCGGCGCTCTTGTGCGCCGCCGCCATGACGGTCGCGGCGAACGAAACGACCTACCCGATCGTCGCCGGCTTCAAGTGGAACCCCATCTTCTTCGGGATGAACGCCTCGCCCATCGCCGGAGCCCAGATCGTGCAGGGCGTCATGATCTTCATCGCGCTGCGCATGACGTTCGCCGTCGCCGTCTACTACGCGGTGATTCTCGCCTTCGGCGCCGTGCCGAGCGTCTGGGGCATCGTCACGGTGCCGATCGCCGTGCTCACCGGCATGGCGATCGGCCTGCTGATCTCGTCGTACTCGGCCACCCTGAAGGATGAACGGGGCCAGTTGGCGATGGTCATGCGCTTCGGCTTCACCCCCATGTTCTTGTTCTCGGGAACGTTCTTCCCGCTTGAGCAGTTGCCGATCTACCTGCAGCCGATCGGCTGGGTTTCGCCGCTGTGGCACGGGGTTGAGCTGGGGCGCCTCGCCGCGTACGGCCACGCCATCGAGCCGTGGCTCATCGCGGTGCACATCGGCTACCTCGTGTCGATCGTCGTCATCGGGCTGTGGTCGACAAGCCGCACCATGACGAGGAGGCTCGCCGGATGACCGCGCTCGCCGGCCGCACCCGCGGGCTCTACGCAGGCAACACCCGCGCCGTCGTCGCGCGCGGGCTTTTGGCGACGAAGAGCAACAACTGGCTCATCATCGTCTCGGGCTTCTTCGAGCCCGTGTTCTATCTGCTGTCGCTCGGCATCGGCTTCGGCGCCATTGTCGGCACCGTGCAGACGTCGACGGGCGCCGAGGTGCCCTACGCCGCGTTCATCGCGCCGGCGCTGCTCGCCGTCTCCGCCATGAACGGCGCCGTGTACGACTCGACCTGGAACGTCTTCTTCAAGCTGCACTACGCGAAGCTCTACCAGGGCATGCTCACGACGACGCTCGGGCCGCTCGACGTGGCTCTCGGCGAGATCATGCTCGCCCTTCTGCGCGGAGCGCTGTACGCGAGCGGCTTCATGATCATCATGCAGGTGCTCGGGCTCAACCTGTCGTGGACAGCGATTCTCGCCCTGCCGGCCGTGCTGATCATCGCCTTCGGCTTTGCGAGCCTCGGCATGGCGATTACGAGCTACCTCAAGACCTTCCAGCAGATGGACTGGGTCAACTTCGTCATGCTGCCCATGTTCTTGTTCTCGGCGACGTTCTACCCGATTTCGGTCTACCCGCAGGCGATTCAGTGGATCATCCAGGCTCTACCGCTCTGGCACGGCGTCGAGCTGATCCGGGGTTTCACCACCGGATCGCTCGACGCCATGGTGTGGGTGCACCTCGGCTACTTCGGGCTCATGATCGCCATCGGCATCGTCGTGACGACCCGACGCCTGCGCAAGCTCTTCCTCAACTAGCCGAGGCGCACCCCGCGATCACGGTCGAGACGTAAAGACCGTCCCGTTGCCCGGCAGCACGTACACGGTGCTCGCCTGGCCCGCGTACAGACGGTCGGCGGTGTCCCAGTTACCGTTCGCGTTAGTGAACGTGAAGCCGAACGACGATGGAGCACTCGGCACCGTGATCGTCCACCAATGCCTGCCGTTGATGAAGCCCTCGTACTGCATGGGGAAAGTGCCGGATAGGCCGTTCCACGTGTGCAGTGAGTAGCTTTGCGCTGACTGCCACTCGGCGAATTTCACCGTCACGCTGCCCGAGCCTCCTGGGGGCTGCCCCGATCCTGTTGGTGTCGCGGCGTACTGCTTCGTCGCCTCGTTGAACGTGATCGTGTACGTCGTGTTGGCCTGGACGGGGATATTGCCGCCGTTCTGCACGGCGGTGCCGCTGGCGGTCGCACCCCCGTAGTTGAGGTTCCAGTTGCCGAACACGTCGAACTTGAAGCCCTGCCCGCTACCCGCACCGAACGTGACATTCGTCGCGGTCCACACGTCGCCCGACTTCGTCATCGGGGTCGAGAGGTTCCAGCCGTTGTGAGTGCCGCGCACATAGACGCTCGGCCAGTCGTTGCTCGCGGGGCGGAACCGATCGATCAACTGCGCGTATCGGAACGCACCCGTGCCGGAGGCCACCTGATTGACCCGGAGGACGGTCATGCCTGAGTACGAATGGTTCGTGAAGGCATCGTTCACGTTGTCCCAGCCGAAGTTGGTGGTCGCCCCACCGGCGAGCGCGTTCTCACCCTTGATGTCGACCCCCTGTCGCGCCGCTTCATCGGCAACCCAGCCGACGAGGGTCTTCGCTTGCGACCACTGCGGCGCGAAGTTCTCGTTGCCGAGCTCGAGGCAGGTGAAGTGCAGCACGATGTCGCGCCCCGAGTCGCCGAATCGGGTGGCGAGGCTCACGATGTTCTCGTAGCCGCGACCAGTCGGGGCCGAGAAGATGTCGACGCTCGTCTGGATGAGGCCGGCGGCGACTTCTGCTGCGCGCGGCACGGGTCCACCCATCGCCCAGTGAATTCCGGGGATCTTGTAGCCGATCTTCGCGTCAGGGAAAGCCCCATCTAACTCGTCGATGACCGTGCCGAGCATGAGCTCACCGTGCGCGACGAGCGACTCGTTGTACCAGTCGATGAAGTCGCGGCCGTACTGAGTGAAGCGGTAATCTCCGGAGCTGAAGAAGAAGCCGGCGTTGTCGGGCGGCTGAATCTGGGATGCGCTCGTCAGGGTGGTGCCCCAGGCGGCGTTGACGCCCGCGAGCGATCCGTATTTCGCGACCATCGCATCCTGAAGGCTCTTGATCGCGAGCGGTGAGTACGCCTGGAGCGCGCCACGCGTCGGATAGCCGGTGCCGGAATCGTGGCCGTTGTACGAGGGGTACCGCAGTTCTCCGGCTGGCCCGAGCGACACGTTGATTTCTTGCATGCGGTTCGCATACTGCGAGCCGTAGCGGTTCACGAATGCCGCGGTGAAGTCGGCGTACTCGTTGGTCACCAGCGGCGTCGCCCAGCCCTGCACTGTTTCGGGCGAGAAGTTGCCTTGTTCGCTGCGGTGACGCAGGCCGTTGCCGTCGAGCGTCACTCCGTTGAGTGTGGCGC
>Ga0213835_101921_pt1 | contig 11003 bp, 8 predicted proteins | sample SWPATP01_FD_160576 | JGI IMG/M metagenome (GOLD analysis project Ga0213835, IMG submission 160576) | Coastal seawater microbial communities from Marineland, Florida, United States - SWPA TP0 #1 | ecosystem: Environmental > Aquatic > Marine > Coastal | place: USA: Florida | collected 2016-08-05
ATGCCGGCCGAGATCTCGTCATCGACGAAGACGCCCGCCAGGCCGCGGATCTCGAGCAGATTGCCGCCGTCGGGCAGCCGTCCGGCGAGATAGTCGACCTGAACCCGGCCCATCTCATGGAAATCGACCGCAATGCGCCAGGCGCAGGGCTCGGTGACGATGCCGTCGAAGGAGACCACCACGATGCCGGCATCGCAGGCTTCCTTGACCGCGCCGTTCAGCGCCGTCGGCGAGGCTGCGTTGAGCACGATGGCGTCATAGCCCTGCAGGATCATGTTCTGGATCTGGGCGGCCTGTTCGGTGGCCTGGTTCTCGGCGGTCGTGAACGCATCGGCAGCCGCCACGATGCCTTCGGCGACGGCGGGCTCGGTGACGGTGGCCCAGCTGGTCAGCATGGCCTGGCGCCAGGAATTGCCTGCGTAGTTGTTCGAAAGCGCGATCCGCTTGTCGGACGTGTCCGCGAAGGAGGCGGTCGGAAGCGCGATGGCGGCAACGGCCGCCGATGCCAGCAGCATCTTTGCGAATTTCATGTCTCTCTCCCTGGTTGGTCCGCCCGCGCTCGCGAACGGCACTCGGCGGGTGGCTCTTGGCGGCCACTCCGCATGGTCCCACGATGTCGCCTCCCCACAAGGAAGTACAGGAGCATCGCGGCAGGACCGTTGCGGGAACCCGCAAATCGGATGCGCGAATCCCGGCCCCAGGAGGGCCTCCGCCTGTCGCCCCCTGCGGGTTTTGTGGCTAAGGTGATGATGGGAGGAGAAGAACATGCCACTGCAGACCGCGATGGCGGACGCCAAGTTGTTGAACCACTATCTGAACGTGTCACGCCTGCTGGCCGGACAGCTGGATTTCCGGTCCGCGATCCGTGCTGTGGCCGCCGAGATCGCGCATTTCCTGCCGCACGACCATCTCGATGTCTGCATCCTGATGATCGACGGCAAGTACCACACCGCCTACGAGACCGGGATCGACACCGAATGGGGCCGGCTCGATGCCGCCCCGGTGGCCAACAGCCCGATCCGCTCGCTTCTGTGGGGGCAGGAGGACTACATCCTCACCGCGGACGCGAGCCAGGACCCGCGTTTTCATTTCGAAGGTGCCTGCGACGGGCCGATCTTCAAGGAACTCCTGCGCAGCCGGGTTCACGTGCCGATCAAGGCCGGGGGCGAGACGATCGGCGCGCTTTCCTGTTCCTCGCACCAGGCAGGCCTCTATACCGAGCGCGATGTAGCCAATGCGCGTGCGGTCGCGGACCTCCTGTCGGCCTATTTCTTCGCCTTGCGGGCGGCCGAGCAGGCCCAGCGTTCGGCCATCGTCGAGGCCGAGGCGCGCGCCCGCGAGGAAGGTCTGCGCCAGGGCGCGCTGAACCTGACCGAAGCGCTGGAAGGCGAACGCCAGCGCATCGGCATGGACCTGCACGACCAGACGCTGGCAGACATGACCCGGCTAGCACGCGGCCTGGAAAGGCTGGGGATGCGGGAGAATGTCAGCGGCGAGGCGCTGGTGCCGCTGGTTCAGGCATTGCAGATGTCGATCAAGGATCTTCGCGAGATCATCGAGCAGGCGAGCCCCTCGGTACTGCAGCTCTTCGGTTTCGCCGAGGCGGTGGAAAACCATCTGGAGCGCTCGATCCGCGAGAGCGGGGCGCCGATCGTGCTGCATCTGGGCGACGAATCGGGCGGTGCCATCGACCGGCTCGACCAGACCACGCGCATCGCGCTGTTCCGCATCGTGCAGGAAGCGATCAACAATGCCGTGCGCCATGCCGGCGCAGCGAATATCGGCGTCCATATTTCCGGTCGCGCGAACGCCATATCGATCTGCGTCAGCGATGACGGGCGCGTGAGCAAGCTTCCGAAACCGCGCCCCGGAGGCGGTATCGACAACATGAAGACGCGCGCCCGGCTCATCGGAGCGACGCTGACGGTCGGCCGCGACCCCGAGGACAAGGGCACGCAGGTGCGCATTCGCCAGCCCGTGCCGGACCTCGCGCCAGCGGTGGCGCCGCTCGCGCTCGAACGGACATGAGGGGGCCGGCATGAAGGTGTTGATCGTCGAGGACGACCCGCTGCACAGGGCCTATCTCTCCGAGGCCGTGAGCTCGGCCCTGCCCGAGTGCGATGCGGTGCTGGAGGCGGAGAACGGCCTGCTTGGCCTGCAGCTCGCCCGCGAATGCAGCGTCATGCACATCGTCATGGACCTGCAGATGAACACCCAGACCGGCATCGAGGCAGCGCGCACGATCTGGCGCGAACGGCCCCAGACCTGCATCCTGTTCTGGTCGAACTATTCTGACGAAGCCTATGTGCGCGGCGTCTCGCGCATCGTGCCGCCTGGCGCGGCCTATGGCTATGTGCTGAAGACCGCCTCGGACGAGCGGCTCAAGCTGGCCTTGCGCGGCATCTTCGTGGAGGCACAATGCGTCATCGACCGCGAGGTGCGCGGCATGCAGCAGATGAGCCTCGACCACAAGGGCGGCTTCACCGATTCCGAATACGAGATCCTGCTCGACGTCGCGCTCGGCCTCACCGACCGGACCATCGCCAGGCGGCGCGGGCTCTCCTTGCGCAGCGTCCAGAACCGGCTCCAGCGTCTCTACGACAAGCTGGACGTCTATTCCGGTCCTTCCGGCATTCAGCGCGACGCTCCCTTCAATCTGCGTGCGCGCGCGGTGTCGGTCGCCTATCTGCGCAAGCTTCTGAATTACACCGCGCTGCAGGAGGCCGAGGCCGACCTGGAGGCCTGGCTGAGCCGGCAACGCCGGGCCTGAGAGACTGACCCTAAAGTCGCCTGGACGGTCTGCAAATGGCGCTTTCTGCGCTTCCGGTGCTCATGTACCCCCATGTACACTTCGCTCCGGTTCTCGAAATCACCATTTTCGCCACGCCCAGCCGACTTTTGGATCAGCCTCTCAGCCTTACCCTCGCTTGTCAGAGCGTGGCGCCGATCTGCCAGGGCGCGAACTCGGCCGCGCCGAAGCCCGACAATTCGCTCTTGGTGCGTTCGCCGCCCGCGACCCGCAATATGGTGTCGAAAATGCGCCGGCCGGCCTCTTCCACCGTCTCCTCGCCATCGACGATGGTGCCACAATTGATGTCCATGTCCTCGCTCAGGCGGTCGTACATCGGCGAATTTGTGGCGATCTTGATCGAGGGCGAGGGCTTGCAGCCAAACACCGAACCGCGCCCGGTGGTGAAGCACACGACGTTGGCGCCACCGGCGACCTGGCCGGTGGCCGAGACGGGGTCGTAGCCGGGCGTGTCCATGAACACGAAGCCTTTTGCCTTCACCTCCTCGGCATAGGCGACCACGTCGACCAGATTGGTCCGGCCGGCCTTGGCCATCGCGCCGAGCGATTTTTCCAGGATGGTGGTCAGCCCACCGGCCTTGTTGCCGGGCGAGGGATTGGCGTTGATCTCCGCGCCTTCCTTGCGCGTGTAGTCCTCCCACCATTTCATCAGCCCGACCAGCTTTTCGCCGACCTCGCGGCTGACCGCGCGGCGCGTAAACAGGTGCTCGGCGCCGTAGGTCTCCGTGGTTTCGCCGAGGATCACCGTGCCGCCATTGGCGACGACCAGATCGCTCGCCACGCCGAGCGCCGGGTTGGCGGTGATGCCGGAATAGCCGTCAGACCCGCCGCATTGCAGCGCCACTTTCAGCTCGCTTGCCGGCACCTCTTCGCGCACCGCTTCATTGGCCGCGGCCAGGACCTCGCGCACGAATTCCATGCCGGCTTCGACCGTCTTGCGCGTGCCGCCCATGGCCTGGATGTCCATGTTGCGGAACCGGCCTTCCATACCCTCTTCCCGCATCAGGCCGGAGAGCTGGTTGACCTCGCAGCCCAGCCCGATCACGATCACATGCGAGAAATTGGGATGGCGCGCATAGCCGGCCAGTGTGCGCCTGAGCAAGCGCAGCGGCTCGCCCTCCGCCATGCCGCAGCCGGTCTTGTGGGTAAGCGGCACGACGCCATCGACATTGGGAAATTCCGCAAGCGGATCGGCACCGCTGAAAGGATTGCGCTTGAAGGCATCGGCGATGATGTCTGCGACATGGGCACTGCAGTTGACCGTGGTCAGGATGCCGACATGGTTGCGCGTGGCCACGCGGCCGTCCGCGCGCCTGATACCCATGAAGGTGTACGGTATCGCGGCCGGCTCGGTCGGCCGTGCATCGACGCCAAAGGCATAATCCCTGGCAAAATCGCCCATGCCGAGATTGTGGACATGGACATGCCGGCCGGGCTCCACCGCCTCGGTCGCAAAGCCGATGATCTGGCCGAATTTCAGCACCGGCTCGCCGGTGGCATGGGCACGCAGCGCCACCTTGTGACCGGGCGGGATGCGCTCGGCTGCCGCCAGGCCGTCGGCCACCATCGTGCCGGGCTGGATCATGGCGCGGGCGATGGCGACGCCATCCTCCGGATTGAGGCGGATGACGGGATAGGCTGGGGCCATCTCATTTGCCCGCATGCGGCGGGCCTCCCTGATCGGTTTCGTCACATGCGTTCGAATTGCGCGCAGGCGCCCCTCAATGGTTGTCGCGCGGCAGGTCCTGCCCGACCCGGCGATAGGCCGTTGCCAGTTCCAGGCAGCCGCCCTCGGCCAGCTGGCCGACATTGGCACGATAAAGCTCCTGCCAGGGCGTCTGGCTGCGGATTTCCGGCGGGGTCCATGAAGCGCGCCTTGCCTGCCATTCGGCGTCGTCGACCAGCGCGTCGAGCCGGCAGGCATTGAGGTCGAGCCGCACCGGATCGCCGATCTTCAGCAGTGCCAGCCCGCCGCCGACCGCCGCTTCCGGCGAGGCGTTGAGGATGGACGGGCTTTCGGAGGTGCCGGACTGACGTCCGTCGCCGACGGTCGGCAGATGATTGATGCCGGCACGGATCAGCGCGTCCGGCGGCTGCATGTTGACGACTTCGGCCGAGCCCGGATAGCCGACGCAGCCCACGCCGCGAATGAACAGGAAACTGTTCTCGTCGATGCCGAGCGCGGGGTCGTTGATGCGCTCGTGATAATCCTCCGGTCCCTCGAAGACGACGGCATGGCCCTCGAAAACCCCCTCCTGGCCTGGGCGGGAGAGATAGCGGCGGCGGAAATCCTCCGAGATGACCGAGGTCTTCATCAGCGCGGAATCGAACAGATTGCCCGACAGGACGAGGAAGCCCGCATTCTTCCGCAGCGGATCGGCCACCGTGCGGATGACGTCCGTGTCGCGGCTCGACTTGCCGTCGAGATTCTGGCCCATCGTCTGGCCGGAGACCGTGCGGGCATCGCCATGCAGCAGGCCGGCGCTCAGTAGTTCGCCCATAACCGCCGGCACGCCGCCGGCCCGGTGGAATGCCTCGCCCAGATGCTTGCCCGCCGGCTGCATGTTGACCAGAAGCGGCACCTCGAATCCGATCGTCTGCCAATCCTTCACCGATAACTCTACCCCCGCATGGCGGGCGACGGCCTGCAAGTGCGGCGGGGCGTTGGTGGAGCCGCCGATCGCGGAGTTCACCATGATGGCGTTCTCGAAGGCCTGGCGGGTGAGGATGTCTGACGGTTTCAGGTCCTCGTGCACCATGGCGACGATGCGCCGGCCGGTTTCGTAGGCCATCGCCATGCGCTCGCGGAAGGGCGCGGGTATCGCCGCGCAGCCGGTCAGCGACATGCCCAGCGCCTCGGCCAGCGCATTCATCGTGCTGGCGGTGCCCATCGTGTTGCAATGGCCAAGGCTGGGCGCGCTTGCGCAGACGCGCTCCATGAATTCCTCGTAGTCGATGGTGCCTTCGGCGAGCAGCCGGCGGCTTTCCCAGATGATCGTTCCCGATCCGGCAAGCTGGCCGTTCCACCAGCCGTCGAGCATCGGCCCGCCCGACAGCACGATGGCCGGCAGGTCGACGGTCGCCGCGCCCATCAGCATGGCTGGCGTGGTCTTGTCGCAGCCGGTGGTCAACACGACGCCGTCGATCGGGTAGCCGTGCAGCACCTCGACCAGGTTGAGATAGGCGAGGTTGCGGTCGAGCGCTGCCGTCGGGCGCTTGCCGGTTTCCTGGATCGGATGGACGGGAAACTCCATCGGCACGCCGCCGGCATCGCGGATGCCGGCCTTGATCCGGTCCATGAGGAAGACGTGGATCTTGTTGCAGGGCGCGAGATCGCTGCCGGTCTGGGCGATGCCGATCACAGGACGCTCGCCCTGCAACTCGCCGCGCGTGTATTCCTGGTTCAGATAGCGCTCGATATAGAGCGCCGTCATGCCCGGATTATTGGGGTTGTCGAACCATTCCTGGCTCCGGAATTTTCGGCGGGCGCGTGTGTTGTGAGGTCCGGACATGACAGGCCTTTCAAAGGTCGGCTTGGGTCGTGCGGCGGCGCGAGACCGTCCAGCCGCGTTCGAGGTCGGGAAGGAGTTTCAGCCCGAAACCGGCGCCGGGCGGAACCGATATCTGGCCGTCGACAACGGGCGGCAGCGCGGTAACGACATCGCGATACCAGCCCCGGTAGAAGGCGCGCACGGATTCCTGAACCAGCGCGTTGGGGGCGTTGAGCGACAGATGGGTCGAGGCCGCCAGAACCACGGGACCGGTACAGTCGTGAGGAGCGACCGGCAGGTGCCAGGCCTCGGCCATGGCTGCGATCTTGCGCGCTTCCGACAGGCCGCCGCACCAGGCCACATCCAGCATGACGACGCCGGCCACGCCGGTTTCCAGGAGGTCGCGAAACGCATGGCGGCCACCCAGCGTCTCGGAGGCGCAGATGGGCGCCCGGCTTGCCTCGGCATAGCGCTTCAGGCTGGCAAGACTGTCCATGCGGATCGGGTCTTCGTGCCAGAACGTGCCGAAAGGCTCCAGCGCGCGGGCGATCTGCATGGCCGGCAACAGCTGCCAGAGCGAATGGAACTCGACCATGATGTCCATGCGGTCGCCGGCGGCGCGGCGGATCTTCTCGAAAGGCTCGAGGGCACGCTTCAGATCGGGTGTGCTGATGTAGTGGCCCCGCGTCGCCTCGGCGGCGGTGTCGAAGGGCCAGATCTTCATCGCCGTGATCCCTTCGTCGAGCAGCGACAGGGCCAGTTCGTCGGCCCGCGTGAGGAAACCGGTCAGGTCGTCGAGATCGCTCTCGCCCAGGCCGAAATTGCCGGATTGCTGGCCGGTTGCCTTCTTGATGTAGTCCGGTCCCGCGCAGGTGTTGTAGGTGCGGATCGACTGCCGGGTGAAGCCGCCGAGAAGCTGGGCAACGGGCAGTCCGGTCGCCTGGCCGAACAGATCCCACAGCGCCAGGTCGAAGGCCGAGTTGCCGCGCATTTCGACCCCGGTGGAGCGGAAGCCCAGATAACCGTTCAGCTCTGCCGACAGAAGGTCGATCTGCAGCGGATCACGCCCGATCACCTGCGGTGCCACGGTTTCATGCAGGTGGGCTTCGACCGCGCCGGGACCGAAGAAGGTCTCGCCAAGCCCTGTCACGCCCTCGTCGGTCTCGACCTGAAGCCAGACCAGGTTGGGGCGCTCGGCCAGCCGGACCGTCTCCAGGGCGGTGATCTTCATGACGCCGCGCCCGTCTCGTCTTCGAGATGGACCCGGATGATGGCGTCCATGTCCGCCTCGGCCTCGAAACCCAGTTCGCGTGCGTGCGTGGCCTCGTAATCCTCCGCCCAGCCGGCAACGATGCCGGCCACCAGCTGGTCTGGCTCGCGGCGGATGAGCGCCACGGCCTCCGGCCCGGCAACGCGGTCCAAGGCCGCGATCTCGTCGGCGACTGTTGCCGACAGGCCGGGCATGATCAGGGCGCGCCGCTGTCCGAGCGAGGCAGTGTCGATGCCGGCCGCGTGCAAGAAGAAGTTGGCGGCGGCACGCGGGCTGGCGAAATAATGCCGGGTCGAATCGGGCACCGGTAGCACGGCCGGTAGCCCGGCCAGCGGCTCGCGCAAGATGCCGGAAAAGAAACCCGACGCTGCCCGGTTCGGTGCACCGGGGCGGATGCAAATGGTGGGAAGTCGCAGCGATACGCCGTCGACGAAACCCTTGCGGCTGTAATCGGTCAGAAGCAGCTCGCACATCAGCTTCTGGGTGCCGTAGGAGGTCGCCGGCCGGGGCACGAAATCATCGGGAATGCGAGCCGGAAATGGCGGCCCGAAGACAGCCAGCGAGGAGGCAAAGACGAATCTTGGACAATAGTCGGGCAGGGAGCGTATCGCTTCCAGCAGCGCGCGCATGGCATCGAGATTGACCCGGTAGCCCTTGTCGAAATCGACTTCCGCCTCGCCGGAGACGATGGCTGCCAGATGCAGGATGATGTCGGGGCGCTGGCCGACCAGGCGCTCTGCAACGCCCGGCGCCGACAAGTCGACGGCTTCGGTGGTGATCTCTCCGTCAAAGCCCTCCGGTCGTCCGGGCTCGACCACGTCGACCAGGGTCAGCGTTTCCAGCGACTGGCCGGCGATCCGGCTTTCGGCTGCAAGCCGCTGCGCGATCTTGCGGCCGATCATGCCGGCCGCTCCCAGGATAAGCACATTCATGCGCCGACCGACTCCTGTCTTTGGGTGCTCTGGCGGACCATGAGCGAAAAACCCTGGTTGATGACGGCCGTTTCCGGCCGATCGTTTTCTAAAGCCGCCCCGATCATGCGCACGGCCTCGACGCCCATCTCGTAGCGATGGGTCCTGACCGAGGTTATCGAGGGCACGCTGACGGAAACGACGTCGAGATCGTTGAAGCCGACGATGCCGATCTGGCTCGGCACCCGGATCCCGCGTCGCTGGCATTCGAACAAAGCGCCAAGCGCAACGTCGTCATTGTTGCAGAACACGGCATCCACATCGGGAGCGGTGGCCAGCAGGTCGGCCATCAGCCGACCGCCGAGACTGGCGGAAGAGGGTTGCGGCGTGGTGACGACCAGCAAGGGATCGTCGATGCCGGCGGATGCCAGCACGTCGCGGTAGCCGGCCAGCCGGCGCTGCGCGCGCGGGTCCATTCGCGCTCCGAGGAAACCGATGCGCCGATAGCCCTGATCCACGAGGTGACGGACGGCGCAGCGTCCGGCTTCGGTCTGGTCGCAGCCGATCATCATGTCGATCGGATCGGCGCCGTGCTCCAGCACCTGCACCACCGGGCAGCCCATCTGTTCCAGCAGAAGCCGTGCCTCGGGAGACTGGTCGATACCCGTCACGATCATGCCCGCCGGGCGCTGGGTCGCGAACAGGCGCAACAATTCCACCTCGCGTTGCGCCTTGTAGCGGGTGTTGGCGAATTGCGGCTCGAACGGACCGCCTTCGGCCGTGTCCATGACGCCGGCCATGAAGTCGGCGAAGATCTGGTTGGTCACCGAGGGAATGATCACGCCAAGCACGCGCGACCGGGCCGAGGCGAGCGCCTGCGCGGCCGGGTTGGGTACATAGCCGAGTGCCTCGACCGCTGCCTCGACTCTGGCTCTCGTGTCGGGCGAAACGATGTCGGGCGTGCGCAGGGCACGCGAGGCGGTGATTGCGCTAACACCCGCCTCTCTGGCCACATCTCTTAGTGTAAGTGACGTATTTTTAAATGTTTTTTCCGCCATTGAGTGCAGTCAGCCCTCGATATCGCCCCTTTTTCGATTGACAATGATTTACGCTGTCATCTAAGTCGGCACAAGAGGAGATCGGCCGCGCCAAGGACGGCCGCGAAAAAATGTGTGGGGAGGAGCCTTGAGCAGGATTGGCCGAATCGAGGCCCATGTCGTGCGGCTCACCGAATTTGTATTGGTGGCGCTGCTGGCAGGCATGGTGGCCATGGTGTTCACCAATGTGGTGCTACGCTACGGGTTCAACAGCGGGATCAACTTCTCCGAGGAGATGTCGCGCTATTTCTTCGTATGGCTGACCTTCATCGGGGCGGTGCTGGCCTTCCGCGAGCACGGCCATATCGGTGTCGAGACCTTCGTGCGCCTGCTCGGTCCCAAGGGACGCCTGGTCTGCCTGGCGCTTTCCAATGCCATCATCCTGCTGTGCGCCGTCATCATGTTCTGGGGCACCTGGATGCAGCACGCCATCAACGCCTCGATGAGCGCGGCCGTGGTCGGCATTTCGATGATCTGGGTTTATGGCGTCACCTATTTCACCGGCGCTGCCATTGGCCTGATTGCGGTGATCCGGCTCGTCCGTGTCGTGACCGGCAGGGTGTCGGAAGCCGAAATGGCCCAGTTCACGGGCGAATATGATCTGCCCGATACCAGTGACACCACCGAGGAGCCCCGGCGATGATCCTCGGTGTTTTCCTGGGAACGCTCTTTGCCACGCTCGCCGTCGGGGTGCCGGTCGCCTTTGCGCTGATGTTCTGCGGCGTGGTGCTGATGACCTGGATGGGCATCTTCAACCCGCAGATCATCAGCCAGCAGATGGTCACCGGCGCCAACACCTTCACGCTGCTGGCCATTCCCTTCTTCCTTCTGGCAGGGGAATTGATGAATGCCGGCGGCCTGTCGAAGCGCATCGTCGACTTCGCCACCGCCCTGGTCGGCCATATCAAGGGCGGGCTCGGCATCGTCGCCGTCATCGCCGCCGTCATCATGGCCTCGCTGTCGGGCTCGGCTGCTGCCGATTCCGCGGCGCTCGCCGCCATCCTCATCCCGATGATGCGGCAGGCCGGCTACAACGTACCGCGTGCGGCGGGCCTGATGGCGGCCGGCGGCGTGATCGCTCCGGTGATCCCGCCGTCGATCGCCTTCATCATCTTCGGCGTCGCGGCCAACGTCTCCATTACCGGCCTGTTCATGGGTGGAATCGTGCCCGGCCTCATCATGGCGTTGGCGCTGGTTGGTGCCTGGATGATCGTCTCCCGCCGCGAGAGCGTGGAACCCTTGCCACGGCGTTCGGGAGGGGAACGGCTGCAGGCCACTGTAAGGGCCGGCTGGGCATTGATGATGCCCGTCATCATTCTCGGCGGGATACGCTTCGGGATCTTCACGCCGACGGAGGCAGCCGTCATCGCGGCCGTCTATGCCCTGTTCGTCGGCATGTTCATCTATCGCGAACTGAAGCTTGCA
>Ga0213835_101922_pt1 | contig 10971 bp, 11 predicted proteins | sample SWPATP01_FD_160576 | JGI IMG/M metagenome (GOLD analysis project Ga0213835, IMG submission 160576) | Coastal seawater microbial communities from Marineland, Florida, United States - SWPA TP0 #1 | ecosystem: Environmental > Aquatic > Marine > Coastal | place: USA: Florida | collected 2016-08-05
CTTGATAGAGGGTTCTCATCCCTTCCTGATCAGCTTTCTTTTGGGAAAATAAAAAGCCAGTCTTATCTCTAAAACTGGCTTTTCGCAGAGAGGAAGGGATTCGAACCCTCGATACCCTTTAGGGGTATACACGCTTTCCAGGCGTGCTCCTTCAACCACTCGGACACCTCTCTATGGTCGATTTCTCAATCGGAGTGCAAAGAAATGAATTATTCTAAGCCCATCAAAATCTTTTCTAAAAATTTATGCAAATCCTGTCAAAGACATTTCGCCTGCAATTGGCATGACCAATTTCCTCCTGATCTGGGCATCTGAGGATTCATTTCCCAATAAAAACATCAACTTGGTAACAGCAGCCTCAGTTGTAATATCCCCCCCGCTCAAAATACCTATCCGAAGCAAGTCCTTACTGGTCTGATATCGACCCTGTATAACTCTACCTCCATTACATTGGGACACATTAAGGATGATCAATCCCCGCTTTACAGCTTTTTCCAATATATCCAAAAACCAGGGCTCACTGGGGCTGTTACCCGAACCAAAAGTCTCTAGCACTACCCCCCTAAGCCCTTCTATAGAAAGACAGGCATCCAGCACTGGAGCCGTAATACCGGGAAAAAGCTTTACCACCACCACATGATTATCCAACTTGTTCGAATATCTGAGTTTGACACCCTCCTCAAACGGCTTGATGGCCGCATAATTGTAATCGATCACAATACCAGACTCTGCTAATGCAGGATAATTTTCCGACTCGAAAGCATCAAAATGTACACTTTGCACCTTCTTGGACCTATTACCCCTCAGCAACATGTGGTTAAAGAAGATACAAACCTCCGGCACGATTGGCTTCCCATTGGCTTTAGCTGTGGCAATCTCAAGCGAAGTCATCAGGTTTTCCCTTGCATCTGAGCGCATGGCAGATATGGGCAACTGTGCCCCTGTAAAAATCACCGGTTTGCTTAAACCCTGCAACATGTAGCTAAGCATGGAAGCTGAGTAAGCCATGGTATCCGTTCCGTGCAAAATCACAAAACCATCATAGCTATCGTAATTCTCAAAAATGATATAGGCCATATCCACCCAATGCTGCATATTGACATTGGAGGAGTCAATAGGTTCAGGGAAAGAGATTACGGTAATGGCAATGTTCATCTGTGTCAGAGAAGGCACTTTCTCTAGGATTTGACCAAAATTAAAGGGCACCAGCGCACCTGAATCATCATAGGCCATCCCCAGTGTTCCTCCAGTATAGATAATCAACACAGAAGAGGTAACATCGCTCTTAGCAGAAGTATTTAGTCTTACTATCTTGTAATTCATGATCCAAAATGATGAAAAATACGCTTTGCATTGTTACTCGTCAGTTCAGCTATTTCCTCCAAGCTCTTTTCAAGCAAATCCCCTACCCTTTGGGCTATAACAGGAATGTATTCCGGAGAATTCCTTTTTCCTCTATGGGGAACGGGAGCCAAATATGGCCCATCAGTTTCTAAAACCACAAAAGCAGGATCAATATGGGGCAGCACAGCATCCAAACCTCCATTCTTGTAGGTTGAAACCCCACCAATACCCAGCATAAAGCCCAGTTGAATAATTTCCTCTGCCTGGGCCAAACTCCCGGAAAAACAATGAAAGATCCCTTTTAGGTTTTCGCCTTTTTCCTCTCGAATAATGGCAATGGTCTCGTCCATGGATTCACGGCAATGCAATATTATGGGCCATTGCTTTTCTTTGGCCCACTGTATCTGAACCCTCAAGGCTTCTTTTTGTTGCTCAAAAAATGTTTTGTCCCAATACAAATCCAAACCAGTTTCACCGATACCCGCAAATTCCCGCTTATTGATCCAGTCTTCCATAACGTACAACTGCTTCTCAAAATCCTTCTTCACATCACAGGGATGCAGCCCCATCATTGGAATACATACACCCGGGTACCGTAATTCGCACTCCAACATGGCATCAATGGTATCCACATCCACATTGGGCATGAATAATTGGGAGACACCATTTTGTGTTGTCCTTCTGATTACTTGTTCTCTATCCCCCGCATACTTATCCGAATAAATATGTACATGGGTATCTATATAGTTCACTGTTCAAATAGGTTTGATTCAAAAGCTAACATCATCTTTTACCACAGAGTTTCTCTCGGGGCAAATATCACATAATGGGTTCAATCTCCAGATTCTTGGGAGAAGCTCTTCGGGATTCGCCTTATGTCTTTTCTTCTTATCTCTCTCCGCAAACTACCTTCCGAAATTCGTCTTCCTAGGGAGGTCAATTTTTTACTTGGCACCTAGTACTTGGTACATGATACATGGTACTTCAATCCCACGCATTAATCCAATAAAACGTCCTCCTCCCTCAATACTTCCTTCCCTTCCAATCCGTTTTGGACGGCCAAAAATAATAAACTATCGTAGACCAAGCAGTAAGCATATAATATATTTCAAAAAGGAGGAAATCAACCCATTTTAACCGAATGCAGGTTTTTAAAGCAAAACAATAAATAAAAAGCCCTTGTATTGACACTTTGACCAGCCAAAGTAGGATTCCTTCAAAAGGATATAAAAAAACCAAAAATAAAACCGCTGGAAAAAAAAGCACCTGTAGCCCTAAAAGTATTTTCCAAACTGAAGGAAGGTCCATGGCGCCTGACATCCATCTTTTCCGTTGCCGCATCAGTCCTGCAAAATTATCCTGTCCTTTCGTATGAATAAGGTTGTGTTCACTGACCGAATGAATGATTGGAAAACCCTGCTCACCAATTGCCTTGGCTATTTCAAAATCCTCTGTCAAAGAAAAAGGGATACCCTCAAATCCTCCGACTGCGTCATAGGCTGATCTGGAAATCAACATATTGTTACCCATTGATGTTACCGCAATCCCCAAATCATCCATCAACTTCACCATGCCCAAAGTAAGCCACCAGTCAAAGGCCTGCATCCGATCAAAAAGGGCTTGGCCCTTGATCCTGGTAATTCCAGTGACCACGCCGGCCTGACTGCTTTGCCAAGCAGCCACCATCGACCTTGCCCAATTTGGCCCTACCACACAATCTGCATCTGTGAACAATAACAATTCTCCTGTGGCATGTCCCATCATTTGCTGAAGGGCATTGGCCTTACCGTTCATTTTGACCCCATTCCCAGCTTTTACCTCCACATACAGGGCATGAGGCATTTGATTAGCCCATTGCTTCAAAAGTTGGGCGGTTCCATCTTCACTCCCATCATTACCCATAATAATCTGTAACTTGCAACTCGGATAATCTAAACTTTCCAAAGTCTCCAAACATTGCGGGAGATTATGTGCCTCATTTCGGCAGGGAATCAAAATACTGATTTGAGGGAAAGCTTTCAACTCCCCGTCCCCATAATTTTTAAAATTATATCTTAAAAGCAGGAAAAGTATGACATCCTGTAAAATCAATAAAAACACCAAACCGATAGAAATGAGCAACATCATAGGGTACAGGTTTCAAAACCAGATAGTTGCACAAAATCCAGGTAATCGGGAAGGACAGCTTTAATCGTTGTGGCCGTTTTCTCCTGATCATGAAACAACACAATAGACCCATTTCGGGTGTGCTTTTTGCTTTTGTATAAACATCTTTCAGGCGCTTGATCCGGATCATAATCCCCAGAAATCACATCCCACATCACCACTTGATAATTGGGTGAAATTAACTGAAACTGCTTTCTGGTAATTCTTCCATAAGGCGGTCTGAAAAAAAGCGGTTTTTTACCTGTAGCACGAAGTATTTCTTCCTGACACCTTTGAACATCTTCCAAATAGGAAGTAAGGGGTTGGCGATAACCATCCAAATGATGAAAAGTATGGTTACCTATCCCATGTCCAGCTTGAACCACTTGCTTGACCAAATTGGGGTGTTTTCGAATATTGTCCCCTACCATAAAAAAAGTGGCCAGCATATTCCTCTTTTCCAATTCATCCAAAACAAAATCCGTCACCCCTGGCACTGGCCCATCATCAAAGGTGAGATATATTTTGCGCTCCTCCCTTGTTCGGTGCCAAAGCATTTGACTAAAGATTTTGGGTACAAATGAAGGAATATGGTGCAACAAAACCATAATTATTGAAACCTTAAGCTCAAAAGGGTAATATCATCATGCTGGGCTTTGCCTTTTGAAAACCCTTGAAGGTCTTCCAACAAAACAGTATGGAAACGTCTGGGAGACATACACAGACGCTCTTTTACAAATTGATGAAACCTGACATCACCATACTCTTCCTCCTCTTGGTTTTGTGTTTCGATAAGGCCGTCTGTATACAGGTGAACGGTAAAACCAGTCAGATGGGACCTTTTGCCCAACTCCAAAAAAGGTAAGGTTTCAAAGGCGCCCAAAATAGTAGTACCTGCACCCAGTAATTCCGTCCTGTTTTCTCCTTCCCAGCAAAGGACAGGTGGATTATGGCCTGCATTGACATATATCAGCTCCCTTTTCTTGTAATGGTAATGCCCCAAGAAGAAGGTGATGAAACGCTCTCCTTTTGTATTATCAAAAGTGGTGTAATTGAGTTGCTCTACCACCATTTTCAAATCAGAGGTACTGCGCAGCAAGGTCCTTAAAGCTGCTTGGAAATTAGACATCAGTAAGGCAGCGGGCATTCCTTTCCCTGACACATCTGCAATACAAAAAAACACCTCATCTTCAGACTTTTGGATCAGGTCATAATAATCTCCACCTACTGTAGAGTGAGGGATATAGGTCACCTTTGCTGCCAAGCGCGGGGTATTGGGCAGTTCTGCCGGAAACAACATCCGCTGAACATTTGACGCAATCTCCACTTCCCGCTTGAGGCGCTCCTGTTCCAGTTGCCGCTTGGCAAATTTCTTATTTTCCAAGGCCACTACGAGAATATTGGCCAGGGCTTGGGTAAAATCAAGGTCAATATCTTCCTCCTGGGATTTTTTCTTCAAAAAAAGTATAGCCAACATCTTGTCTTTGTGAAAGACAGGGAGGTAGCTTTCCAGTTCAGCAAATGAATAAGGTGTACCTACCTCAATTTGCAAGGCACCGGTAGCCTTGTTATAATTGACCTTTGACCCTGCAATCTGATCAGGTATGCTTTTTTTCAAACCATGGCTGATCATTTTTTCATAATGCTCCCCTTGAACCATATAAAGCAAAAGGGAGCGAATGTTAAGGTGGACCAGGCAGGTAAATTTAAATATATCCAAAAGCACCCCCGCAGGCTTATTTTCATTAATTGCTTGAGTGATTTCCAATAAGGATTTTAGTTCCAGTTCTTTCTTTTGATATTTCGCCAGTTCTGTGTTCATCATCTCATTAACGGCCATTATGTGCCATTAGTCCTTTTTTGGTGGCCAAAAAAAACATTTGTTCAGCTTCGTTCTTCAAGTCTTTCACTTCGAAAATTTCCTCATCAGGGGCTGCCAAACATTTGATAAAAGACTTTTGATAAAGAGATTCCAAGGTGTTTTTTAACAGTTCATCTTCCCAGGATAAAGTTTCTTTCAAATATTGATAGGGGTGAACGAAATAAAGCTCATCTAACAAATCAAATTCGTCATCGGTCATATTTTAATCATTAATGTCCTAAAATTAATTGAATTGGGCTGAATTTCTTCCTTTCCACTGTATTTTTCCAAAAACGGCCTTAAAGCCAACTATCACCACATAAAAAGGATGCCAAACTGAAGTAAAAAGGAAATTTTTGAATGATGGAAACAAGGAAAAATCTTTCAATACCTTTCCCAGGACTTTTCGCTCAAGACTGAATTTAAGCGACCAAAGCCATAAAAAAATCAGGGGACCCAACCAACCTTGATTAAGTAAAGCAACACTACCCAGAAATGAGATTTGAAGTAAAAAGGGAAGAAAAGCAAACAAACCATGCATAAAGGACCCATGCATGCGCCACTTGGATGCCCATCTCGCCCTTTGGGCGAAAAGTTTTGACCAAGAAGCCTCACCACTTGTCCAAACCTTATTTTCGGGAAGATAAACGGTTGATTTACCACCGAAATGCTTACTGATCTTTTTCAATAAAAATTCATCATCACCTGAGAAGTGCTGTTTATTACCAGTATATCCCCCTACTTGCAAAAATGCCTCTTTTCTATACGCCATATTGGCGGCACTGCACATCAGGGGTCTTCCGGTTACAAAGCCCATCTTTGTCATCAAAAGGATACTTGCCCATTCAATTTGCTGGAATGTTGACAGCAAACTATTCCCCGAATGACTCATGACAGGACCTGCTGCCAACTGTACAGTTGGGGAGTTAAATGCATACAAATAGATGGCAATCCAGTCAGCAGGTAAATCACAATCAGCATCAGTCGTAAGCATGATTGTACCTTCAGCATAATTGATCGCAGTTTCTACTGCCTCTTTCTTTCCTTTGCCTTGATTTTGGAGTATAGTAAACCTGATATCCAGATCCTCGTGTTCCATGATTAACTGGGAAAGCAATTGTCTTCCTTCATCCTCACTATGGTCATCCACAAAAAGAACTTCAAAAGGTCGGTGCCTCAATTGAATTAAAGAAGCAAAGAGTTTGGGGATGTTTTCTGCCTCATTGCGGAAGGGAATCAAGATGGAGACCCATTCTACGGTCTTTTCCTGATCCTTTTTCTCCATGAGTGATTTAGCCCAAAGGCTTCCCAACCAAAGCAAGGCCAGTGCATAAAGTATCCCCAGCAACAGGTAAAATGTTAGCATGAATTCTCTTAACTTGCGGTAATGAGTAAAGAAGGGAAAAAAGCCACAAAGGAAAAAATTATTTTAGGAATAGACCCTGGCACCAATATCATGGGCTATGGGCTGATTCTTGTGGAAGGCAATAAATACAGTCTACTTCAATTTGGGGTGATACATTTAAAGAAATACAGTGGACATGAGTTGAAGTTAAAAAAGATCTTTGAAAGGATTACTGGTTTGATAGATGAATTTCATCCTGATGCGGTAGCCTTGGAGGCGCCTTTTTATGGGGAAAATATCCAATCCATGTTAAAACTGGGCCGGGCACAAGGCGTGGCCATGGCGGCTGCCTTAGCCAGAGAGATTCCAATAGCGGAGTATTCTCCAAAAAAAGTCAAACAATCCGTTACCGGAAATGGAAATGCTTCCAAGGAACAGGTGGCAGAAATGCTGAAAACCTTATTGCATATCAAAGAATTACCCAAGCTTTTGGATGCAACAGATGCCCTGGCCGTGGCGATTTGCCATCATTTTCATGATGGACGCCTGCAGACCAGAGGCAGAACTGCCGGTTGGAAAGCCTTTTTGGAAGAAAACCCGAACCGAATTAAAGATTAAAACCTTCTGGCGACAGAAAGTTTAAACACTCTGTTCCTAACAGTGTAATCAAAGTAATTTAAATTAACCAATCCAAAATCATAGGAAACCTGAACATTTAAATCCAATGGCAAATCCACTCCAGCTCCTAATACGGCAGCGATTTCGTATCTTCTAAGGACTTCCATGGTTTGGGATATTTCACCATCCAAGGTGTATTTTCTTGAAACAAGTAATGAGCCTTGAGGACCAGCAAAAACGTTGAAAATATCACCTATATAATACCTGACAAATAAAGGTATATCGATATAATTTAAGTTCTCTTTGATATCTTCCGTATTGGATTTGTAGCCTTTTTGGGAAAAATACAAACCAGACTCGATTGTCAAGTCTTCTTGCAACTGGTATTCATAAAATGCACCCAAGTGAAATCCTATCCTTGAATTGAAGCTGAAACCATCAAAATTTGATGCACTCAAGCCTCCTCTGACTCCAAATTGCGCAAAAGAACTTGTCGAGCCAATTACCAACAAGAATCCTAATAAAATGACAAACGACTTGTTCATATTTTTGTAAATTGAAAGGCTAATTATTAACTTATTGTATGTTCCTGAATTTTAAAAACATGTAAAAGTATGGGCAATTTATTAGAATCCCTCGACAGACTTAAAGTTTTTATAAAAAAATCAAATGACCCCAAATAGGTTAGCTTATTTGACATCTCTGTAAAAGTAAACTATTCATATTTCCTCCCAAAAAATACCTCAGACTATGAAAATCCAAAATTTACAACTACTTGCCTTATTCATTTTCCCCATTACCTTCCTGTTTTTTTCATGCTCAAGCTCGACCACCGAGATGACTTTTGATTCCAGCAAACTCAGAAAAGCCTCTCAAGAAGAAGTTGAAAAGGTGATTGAAGCTTTTATTTTGGCCCAAGATGGGGATGTCATTGAAATCCCAGAAGGATTTTACAGTTTCAAAACCCAATTGATTTTGGACAATAAAAACAACATTCAAATCAAGGGGCAAGGGATGGATAAAACCGTTTTTTCTTTCCGGGAATTGAAAACAGGAGGAGAAGGAGTCAAGCTGGTGGGAAATGAAATCTTAATCCAAGATCTCAGCATAGAAGATGCCCCTGGTGATGGAGTAAAAAGTCAGCATGTGGATGGCATGACTTTCCGCAGAATCAACGTCACCTGGACCAATGGGGACAAATCCAAAAATGGCACCTATGCCATTTATCCTGTTCAATGTAAAAATGTACTGATTGATGAATGTATTGCTTCCCATTCCAAAGATGCAGGTATCTATGTAGGTCAATCAGAGAACATTGTCGTCAAAAACTCGCTGGCATTTGGCAATGTGGCGGGAATAGAAATTGAAAACTCAGACAATGCGGAAGTCTATGGAAATACTGCAAGGGACAATTCTGGAGGTATATTAGTTTTCAACTTGCCAGGGCTACCCAAGTCCGATGGCAAAGGGACCAAGATTTATGACAATGACATCATTACCAATAACCATGTCAATTTTGCCACGCCTTTGGGAGAAGACCCCAATGGCAATACCGTGACCATGATCCCTCCAGGCTCAGGCATTATCCTGCTCGCCGCCAAAGATGTGGAAATTTACAATAACCGAATCCACAAAAACAAAACGGTGGGTATTGCCATAGCCAATTACCATGTAACAGGTTTCCCCATGGATGCTCCGAATTGGTCCCCCTTCACCTCGAATATTTATGTGCATAACAATGATTTCAAAAGGACTTGGAGGTTTCCTGATTTGACCAAAGAATTTGGCCAATTGATCTCAGTGTACAATGCCCATGGTAAAGGAAAAACCCAAGACATTATTTATGATGGTTTTTTTGATCAATCATTAGCAGAAAACATCTTAAGCAACCCCATGAATATTTGTGTGCAAGAAGCCGGAATAGCAGAACTGCACTTTACTTTATTTGACTTGTGGGAAGGGGAAGCCAATATTAAAGCCAGTAAAGATTACAATCCATTTGTATGTCAAACTGAAGTTTTCACAGATGTAAGCCACCTTACTCATAAATAGTATGCTAAGTGTTGAGTTTCGAATTTTATTTGGTGTTTTATTCCTAGGCATGGCCCTATCCTGTTCTCAAAAGACAAGCGAGGAGATCGAGCGATGGGAACCATCTGCCATAGTGGTAGCAGAGTGGCCAGAAAAAAGTATGGACCAAATTGATTTTGCTAACATCCCCTTCAAAAACTTATCGGACTATGGATTTTTCAAAGGTGAGGTTACGGCGTTGGCTCCCAAGGATAGGGTATTGCCTTATGCCCCTGCCTCTTCCCTGTTTACCGATTATGCTTACAAATCCCGTTTCATTTGGATGCCGGAAGGAGAGACAGCTACCATCAACCCCGATGAAGAAGGAACTTTGGACTTTCCTGACCAAACCATCCTGATCAAAAACTTTTACTATCCCTTGGACTTTGCCCAGCCTCAAGGCCCCAAGCGAATTATAGAGACCCGATTGATGGTCAAACAAAACGGGATATGGGAAGCCTATCCTTACATTTGGAAGGATGACCAATCGGATGCGGAATACAAAGTAGTAGGTGCTGAGCAAACAGTGCATTGGAAAGATGCTGCAGGAGAAACACAGGTGATCAACTACCTGGTTCCCAATAAAAATCAATGCAAAAGTTGCCACAATGCCAACGAAGTGATGGTGCCTATTGGGGTAAAAGCCAAGCACCTCAATCATACCATAGACTTTTTGGAGGGCGCCTCCAATCAATTGGTAAAATGGGCTTCGGAGGGCATGTTAAATGGCTTTGATCATCCTGAGGCCTATCCGAAAATGGTAGATTACTTTGATTCAAAGGAACCTTTGGAATTAAGGGCAAAAGCTTACCTGGACATCAACTGTGCGCATTGCCACCGGGCAGAGGGTCCTGCCAGTACATCAGGTTTGTTTTTGACCTATGAAGAAAAAGACCCCCTGAAATTGGGTGTATTCAAGACACCCGTGGCTGCGGGTTTTGGTGCAGGTTCCTTTAAATATGCGATCCTGCCAGGGAAGGCCGATGAATCCATTCTTACCTATAGAATGGAAACCAATATCGTCGGGGCTGCTATGCCTGAAATCGGCCGGGTCACTACCCACCGGGAAGGTTTGGACCTGATTAAAACCTGGATCAATGGAATGAATGTGAAAGCTTACAACTAAAATTGAATGATACCTTATTCCTTGATCCTGTTTTTGATAATCACATAGTGATCTCCTTTCAATTTTTCTTTATGCTTATTGAAAAAATGATGAATACTTTTTGGGTCCCTTATTAAGGCTGAATCTATTGACTTACCACTAAAGTTTTCCAAATATTCATTATAAAAATTCCTTGAGCCCTTAACTTGAATCAGGTTACCGTTTTTTTGGAAAACTGGAGAAAAATTACCTTGAAAACCATCCATATCATTGATCATTTTATCAATAACTTCAATATCATCTAGTTTTTTGTCTATAAATATGGTCTTTGCTGGCTTTCCGGTCTGATTGACTATCATTAAATAATGGCTTTTAAGGGGTATAAAAGAAAAAATCATTTCTATCATTTGATTTTCCATTAAATAGGCGTATCGCTCATATCCCATAAAAAACTCTTTCCTTTTTTCATCAGGAAAATTGTAC
>Ga0213835_101923_pt1 | contig 10969 bp, 12 predicted proteins | sample SWPATP01_FD_160576 | JGI IMG/M metagenome (GOLD analysis project Ga0213835, IMG submission 160576) | Coastal seawater microbial communities from Marineland, Florida, United States - SWPA TP0 #1 | ecosystem: Environmental > Aquatic > Marine > Coastal | place: USA: Florida | collected 2016-08-05
GGGCTCACCAGCAGCACGCCCGCGAGCGCCATGAGCAACTCGAGCGAGCCCGGGCGCATCCCCACGGTGTACGCCGCCAGGAGCAGAATCGCGCCCTGCGCCGTCGCGACGGTCGCGGCACCCAGCAGCTTGCTCCCCGCGATCGCCCACGCCGGCGCGGGGCTCGCGAGCACGCCCTGCAGCAAGCCGCGATGCCGATCCTCGATCAGGCTGATCGCACCGAAGATGCTCGTGAACGTCACCGTCAGCGTGATGATCCCCGGCAGCAGGAACGCGCCGTACCCGAGCCCCGCGTCGCCTGCATCCGTGCGCACGGGCGGCGCGATCGAATCGGCAAACCCGCTCGCGAGCACGACCCAGAGCAGGATCGGCGTCGCGATCGCTGCAACCAGACGCGTCGGCTGGCGCACGACGCGCGTCAGCTCTCGCCCCCAGAGCGCCAGGAGCGCGGCCGCGCCGACAGACCGCGTCGATGGGGCGTTCATCGCTCACCCCGCTTCCGCAGCGCGATCGGCGTCGGCGCGTCGGCTTCCACGTCCGCCTCCAGCGCCTGCCCCGTCGCGTGCAGGTACACATCCCCGAGCGTCGCCGGCCCAAGTTCGAACGCCAACCCCTCGCGAGCAAGCGTTTTCGCCAGTTCGCCCGCGGTTTCCGCATCCCCCAGCGGCACGCTCCATGCACGCCCGCTTGGTGACCGCGTCAGCCCGAAACGTGCGAAAACCTCGTGCGTTGCTTCCGCGTGCACGCGCACCGTGCGCGCGCCCAGCGCCTCGCGGAGCGCCCGCGGCTCGCCGTCCAGCGCCACCCGCCCGGCGCTCATGCACACCACCCGCTGCGCCCGCTCGGCCTCGTCCATCAGGTGCGTCGAGAGGATCACCGTCCGCGGGCGTTCCGCCGGCGTGTCCGCGTGCAACCGCGCGACCAGATCCATGAACGACGCGCGGGCCGCGTGGTCCAGCCCGGTTGAGGGCTCGTCGAGCAGCAGCACGTCGGGCTCGGTGAGCATCGCGCGTGCCAGATCCGCTCGGCGCGCCAGCCCGCCGGAGAGCGACGCGACGCGGTCGTCGAGGCGTTCGGTCAGGTCGAGCGCCGCCGCGGTGCGCTCGATCGCCGAATCCCGTTCATGCCGCGTCATCCCGAACAGTGCGCCGGCCGTGCGCAGGTTCTCGCGCACGCTCAGCAGCGGGTCGAGCCCCGGGTGCTGAAACACGACCCCGAGCCGGGCGCGGGCCGCGGCGCTCCCGCCGGAAGCCGGGTCCGTCCCCAGCAGCTCAATACGACCATCGTCCGGGCGATCCGTCCCCGCGAGCAGCTTCAGCAGCGTGGACTTGCCCGACCCGTTCGGCCCGAGCAGCGCGACAAATGCCCCGCGCGCCACCTCGAACGTCACGCGATCGAGCGCCACCCGCTCGGGCTGTCGCCGACGAGCCGGGTAGACGCGCGTGACATCCGCCCACCGCGCCGCGGGGGGCAGGATCATCGGGCTCGGTTGGGCAGCGGGTTCGGGCACCGGTCAGTTCAGGATCAGCACGCGGACGAACGCCTCGGCGACCATCACGATGAGCAGCAGCGGCAGGTGCACGATCGACGCGATGAACACCGCCCGCGCGTCACGGCGCGTCCGCGTGATCGCCAGCCGCACAGCCAGCGCCAGGTACACAATCCCTGTCGCCCACGCGACCGAGAGGTACGCGAACCCGAGCAGTTCGGGCATCGCGTAAGCCGGCAGCAGCGTGAGCGGGATGAGAGCGAACGCCGTCAGCACGATCGCCGGCGCCGTCGCGACGCCGCGGGGGTCGATCACCGGCAGCATCCGGTACCCGCCGGCTGCGTAGTCCTCCCGGTACAGCCACGCGATCGCGAGGAAGTGGGGGAGCTGCCACACCGTCATCAGCAGGAACAGGCTGACGCCCCCCGGCTCGAGCGCAGCCGCCCAACCGGCGGCCCAACCCGTCGCCTGGCTCGCGGCCGTCCACCCGATCAGCGGCGGCAACGCCCCGGGGATCGCGCCCACCAGTGTCGACCAGATCGACACCACCTTCATCGGCGTGTACAGCGCCAGGTACGTCAGCACGCAGATCGCGCTGATCGCCGCCGGCACCGGGCCGCACGTCGCCCACAGCGTCACCACGCCCAGCACGCACAACGCCGAGCCCGTCAGCAGCACCGCCCGAGGCTCCACCCGATCCTGCGGCAGCGGGCGACCGACCGTCCGCGGCATGCGCGCGTCGCGGTGGCGCTCCATCAACTGGTTCAACGCGTTCGCGCCGGCCGCCGACATCGCGGTGCCCACGATGCACCCGAGCACCGCGATCAGAAGCTCCGCAAGCGCCCACGTGCGACCGAGCGCCGCCATCGCGAAACCGACGGCGGCTGTGATCGTCACGAGTCGCGTGATCCGCGGCTTGGTCGTCTCCAGCAGCGAAGCCGCCTGCTGAGCCAGACGCTCGGCGCGGGGCTGCGCGGCCAGGCTGACCAACGACGATCGGCTCACCAACGACTCCCGCACCAAGGGCCACCCGCCCCGAACCCCGTGACCACGCCCAACGTGCCTGCCGGAAAAGTTCCTGCCGGGCAAGACTTCATGTTATCCAACAGGAATCGCGTTCGGGGTTGAGACGGATTCTCAATCTTCATCAAGCCGATCCGATGAAGCCGGCCCGGCCTCACTCCGGGTGCGGCACGCGCAGGTCCGCCCACACCGGGAAGTGGTCGCTCGGGAACGGGCCCGACCAGATCGAGCCCGATGGCGGGTGACGCCAGATCCCCGCCCGCAGCGCCACCAGGCACCGGCTCGGAATCACGTAGTCCACCCGGAGCCCAAAATCGGACGTGTCCGTCGCGTCGAGCCCCTCGATCTCGACGTCGCTTTCGGGCGTCAGTCGCGGGTTCACCCGCGGAGCCGTGAAGAGCACGCGCCCGATCGGGTCGCGGTAGCTGCTGCCTTTGTTCGGGTCGGCATTCAGATCGCCCAGGATCACAAAGTGGGCGTTGTCGTCCAGCGGGCCTGGGCGGTTTTTGTCATCGACGATATACGACCCGCTGGAGACATAGTCGGCCCAGAAGCGGATCTCGTCGTGGTTCCGCCGACGGTTGCGCATCTCCGGGCCGTCGAACGCCGGCGGCGTCGGGTGTGCGCACAAGAAGTGCACCACGGCCCCGCTCGGCAGGCGCACGGGCACGTCCCAGTGGCTCTTGCTGCTGAGCCGAACGAACGCGATCTCCTCCTCGCTGAACCACGAATCGTCCGTCTCCGGGTTTCGCGGGAGGAACGCGCCCGGCATGTAGTCCCACGGAAAGAGCTGGAACGTGCGCACGCGGTCGGTCTCAATCGTCAGACGCGCATCCACCAGCAGCCCCATCGCGTACTGCCCGGGAAACGCCCCGAACCCCCACGCGTCGTTCCCGAACGCGATCGCTTCATCCGAAGGCCGCCCGGGGAGTTCGCGCACCGGCGTCGGCTTCGGCTCCGGATAGTCGGTCACGATCTGCCCGTCCCGGTCCAGGTCGAACCCGCTCGGGATGCCCGTGTTCGACGGCGCCATGAACGCGCGGAAACGCATCGGCTCAAGGTCCGGCGCCTGCGCACGGGCGAGGAAGTTCTCCGCGAACAGGCGCGCGTTCTGCCCGGCTTCGGTCTGCGAAGCCGGCACGCCCGGGTACCCCGGCGCGTCGTAGGCGATCTCGGTCAGCAGGATCACGTTCGGGCGGATCCGCTGGATGATCTCGGCCAGGGCGCGCAGGCGCGGGTGGTCCGGGTTCCGCACGTCCTCCGAGCGGACGTCGAGCAGGTTGAACGTCGCGACGCGGATCGCCGTCCCCGGGCGGTCGTCGGCGCGGGCCGCCGGCGCGACGAACGCGAACAGCGCCAGGGCGAGACCGAGGAGAACACGGCAGAACATCGGGCGGCGGGCTTCGGGCATGTCGGGCTCCGTGCGTGGTCGGGTCCATCATACGGAGCACGCGGCACCCTCCTAGAGTCGCCCCCGCGCGGGCCCCGAAAGCCCCGGCGGCACGGAGGTGCGGACCATGGGCGAGCAGACCGGCACGAGCCAGACCAGCGCCAAGGCGATGATCGCGTTCGAGGATTTTGCGAAGGTGGACCTGCGCGTTGCGCGGATCGTCAAGGCCGAGCCGCACCCGAACGCCGACCGCCTGCTCAAGCTCCAACTCGACGACGGCTCGGGTGAGCCCCGGCAAATCTGCGCCGGCGTGAAAGCGTTCTACGACCCGGAGCAACTCGTCGGCAAGCTCATCGTCATCGTCGCGAACCTGGAGCCCCGCGAGATCCGTGGCGAGCAGAGCCGGGGGATGCTCCTCGCGGCGAGCGACGCCGCCAAGGGCGAGGGAGACCGCAACGTCGTTCTGCTCACGCCGATGAGCGAGATCGCGCCCGGCTCGGTCGTGAGCTGAACATCGTGATCTGAACGAACAACCGTGTTCAGTCCGGCCCGCGCCGCCCGCGGGGCGGTGCACGTCGCGGCTCCGCGGGCTCGCCCGGGCCCGGACGCGTCATCGTCCGCATCGCCTGCGCCCGGAACGCCTCGCGGCTCTGCTCCGGGCTGTCCAGACGCTCGCGCAGCTCCGCGAGCCGACGCTCGATCGCGCGGATCTCCAGCTCTGTGGATCGTCGCCCGAGGTCGTACAGCTCGTCGATCATCGCCGAGGCGCGTGATTCCAACGCCGCCGCCTCCGCTGCGTCGCCCGCCTGGTGCGCGCCGCGCCACGCCTGCCCCAATTCGAACAGGCGGAATCGAAGCACAAACTCGCGCGTGCGCAGCTCGCGCTGCTGCGGGTCCGGCATGCGGAGCAGCTCCGCCACCCGGGGCGTCACGCGGCGCAGCACGCCCTCGGCGGCTTCGGGCGACGCGCCGTCCAGACGGTCCAGGCGTGCCGCCAGTTCCGGCAGGTTCGCGCGCACAAACGCCTCGACCGCCGCCCGATCGGGCATCCCCTCCGGCGGCGGCAGATCGCGCCCGCCCTCGCGCCCCGCACCGTCCATGGGCCCTGCCCGGCGCGGGGTTCGGGCGTTCCCGTCCTCGGGTGCGGGCGGATCGTCGATGTCGCGCCCCGCATCGAGGGCCGCCAGCGCGCGTTCCAGGCGTTCGACCAGTTCGTTCGCGCGCTCGAGTCGCGCCTCGAGGCGTTCACGCTGAGCTGCCCGGTCGCCGACTGCGCGTTCGCGGGGCTCGGGCGGCGGGGCGGGTCGCCCGGGCTGGGCGAGGGCGACGGGCGCGCAGGCCGCGAGCATGAGCGCGCCGGCAAGCAGGCGCACACGGAGCGGGCGATGGGCGTGACGAGGATGGTTCGTGGTCATCCGGTTTCTCCGTGCCGGGCGGCTTCGGGGGTGAGCCAGTCGTCGCTCCACCAGGCGAGTTCATCGCTCGCGAAGACGTCGAGCGCGCGCGCCTCGGCGTCCAGCGCGCCCAGATCGGTCGAGAACGGCGAGCTCAGCGACAGGTCCATGTCGAGCCAGTGATCGATGTCTTCGGTCAGGGCGGCGAGCGTGAGGGCCGCCGGGTCCGCAGCGTGCCGGGTGTTCAAGCCCCACCAGGCCCCCGCGCCCACCGCGCTGACCAGCGCGACGCTCGCCGCGAGGCGCACCGCCGGCATCGCGAGCCAGTGGTGGATCGACCACCGCCCCGGCGCGGGCTCGGCCTTCGCCAGCGCGCGCGCCAGGCGTTGCTCGAACATCCCGTCCGGCTCATCGCGCAGGCTGGCGCCGAGCGCGTCCAGGCGGTGCTCCAGTGGGTCGGTCGGGTTGTGAGGGGTCTGCTCGTTCATGCGTCGGTCCCGCGGGGGGTGGGTGATGGCGATGCGATCGGCGACTCGAGCAGCTTGCGGAGCTTCTGGAGCGCGCGGTGGTGCCGGGCGAGGGCCGTGCCGACGGGTTCGTGGTTCATCTCGGCGATCTGCTTGAAGCTGAGCTGCGCGTGGTGGCGGAGCACGATGATCGCGCGGTCGGCTTCGCCCAGTCGCGCGATCGCGCCGCGCAGGGCGGCCAGTTCATCCTCCTGTGCGCGCGCCGGCTCAGCTTCCGCGTCGCGGTCGAACGCAACGGGATCGACCGGGCGCGCCTGCCGACGCCGGCGCCGGAGTTCGTCCCGCGCCCGGTTCGACGCGACGCGGAAGAGCCACGCCTCGAAGCGCCCGGCTTCGCGGTACTTGCCGGCGGCGAGCTGTTGGGACAGGGTGACGAACACGGACTGGGTGACCTCCTCGCTCGCGTGGGCGTCGAGCCCGCGTGAGCGCACGAACGCGTAGACCCGGCGCGCGTACGTGCCGAGGACCGTGCGCCACGCCTCCGGGTCGCCCACGGCGGCATGGATGACGGTCATCGGCGGGAGGGCGTCGCCCTTTTCCGGGGCGTCGTCCGGCTCGCCGGGGCGTGGGCCCGTGTGGGGCGGGTCTCGAGCGGTCACGGGGGGCATGGTCTCCGGTCGCCGATCGGGGCCCGCGGGTCCGAGCGGGTCACGCCGACGGGCTCAACGTACCAACAGGGCGGGGATTGCACCCGCCCGATTGAACACCGGGCCCGAACATGCGGATCGGGGGCTCCCGGCGACCCCGCGGGGGCGGGTGTTCGTAGACTGGCGGGCCGAGGGGGAAGCGGGTCGTGTCGCCTCGGCTGGGGGTGTGCGTGGCGCAAGCGTCGGACGAAAAGCTGTTCGAGGCGTACCGACGCGGGGATACCGGCGCGCTGCGCGAGCTGATCGAGCGGTATCACGATGATCTGATCCGGTTTTTGTTCAGACTGGTCGGCGATCGGGCCGCTGCGGAGGACGTCTTCCAGGAGACGTTTCTCCAGCTTCACCTCTCCGCGGAGAGTTTCGACGCGACGCGACGTTTTCGGCCCTGGCTCTTCACGATCGCGGCGAACAAAGGGCGGGACTACCTGCGTAAGCGGGGGAGACGCCGGACGGTGGAGCTCAGCGCTCCGGTCGGCGGCGACCCGGACGGGGCCTCGTTCGTCGATCTGATGGAGATCGACGTCCCGAGCCCGGACTCGGGCGTCGACCGGGAGGAACTCAGCCGCGAGGTGCAGGAGGTGCTCGGCTCGATGCCCGACAGCCTCCGCGAGATTTTGCTGCTGGCCTACTTCAGTCGGCTCAGCTACATGCAGATCGCGGAGGATCTGGGCATCCCGCTGGGCACGGTGAAGAGCCGGCTGCACTCGGCCGTCGCCCAGTTCGGGCGTCGGTGGAAACAGAAGCAGCACCGGCAGGCACGGACGGACGGACGCTCGGACGATCAGGACCGGGCTTGAAGGACCGAGCACGATGGACCAACGCCCACCGAGCGACGAGCCGCGGGATCACTTGCACGCCGAGGACGCCGAGGCGCTCGAAGCGTTGATCGACGCGGAGTACGACCCGCGCCGCGTGCCGGAGCCGCTGCGGGCGCGGGCGGAGCACGTCGGGCGGGTGCTGGGCTTGCTCGCGACCGATCCGGGCGCGTGGTCGCACGCGGGGAGTGCCGACGGGCTGGCTCGGCGGACGCTCGCGGGCGTCGCGGGCACGGGCGGGCGTCTTGTCGGAGCCGAGGCGGAACTCTCGCCCGACGACCGGGAAGCACTGGACGCGTGGGTGATGAGCGGGTACGACGCGAAGCGCACGCCGGGGGCGTTGCGGGCGCGGGCGTCGGTCCACGCGGCGATCGCGGCGGCTGTGGTCGATGCGCCGCTGCCGGGCGTGATGGCCCGTGAGTCGCTGATCGAGCGCACGGCCCTTGCGGTCGAGAGCGCCGAACGCGAGCGGGCCGAGCGGATGGTGCTGCGCCCGAGCGGGGCGCGCCGGACGTTCGGGCTGCGGGATCTGGTGGGTCTGGCGTCGGCCGCGGCGATCGGGCTGGCGGTCATCCTCCCGGTCATGGGCGGGATGCGCCACCATCAGCAGATGACGGCTTGCGCGAGCCATATGTCGGCACTCGGCGCGGCTTTTGGCGCGTACGGCATGGACCACGCCGACCTGCTCCCCATGGCGACCGCCGGAGTCGGGGGCGGGACGTGGTGGAACGTCGGCACGCCGCGGGAGAGCAACTCCGCGAACCTGTTCACCCTCGCCCGGCACGGGTACACGGGGCTGGAGGAACTCGCCTGCCCCGGAAACCCCCACGCGCGGACGGATCTGGACCCGGCCGCCGAGCGGGATTGGCGCGCGATGCCCCAGGTTTCCTACAGTTACCGGATCGTGTTCGGGCGGGTCCGCCCGACGCTGAGCGAGGGGGACCGGATCGTGCTGGTCGCCGACCGTTCCCCGGTCGTCCCCCGTGCGGCGGCGGGCGAGCCGTTCGACCCCTGGGCGAACAGCGCCAACCACGGCGGGCGGGGTCAGCACGTGCTGTTCTCCGACGGTTCGTCGTCGTTCGAGCGGTCGGCGGTGCTGGCGAGCGGGGATAACCTCTGGCTGCCGCGGGCGATGGAACGGGCGATCGACCGGGCGACCCGCCGGGCGACGGGGCTCCGCGGGGTGGAGACACCCGAGTCAGCCGACGACGCGTTCGTGGGCCCGTAATTGGTCTCTCGGGTTGGTGGGCTTGCTCCCGAGGGGGAAGGCTCCTAGCGTTGCCTCCGCGCGATCGCGGGGCGGTCGGCGTTCGGGCGGGTGCCCGGGCGTTCGGTCTCGGATCCCGCGTTTCACGGATGCAAGGCGGACCATGATGTCGAAGAACAAGCTTCATAAAGGCACGCTGAAGCGGATCCGCATCAGCAAGACTGGCAAGATCCGCCACCGCTCGGCGAACCACAAGCACTTGCGCTCGGGCAAGAGCGGCAAGCGCCTGCGCCACCTGCGCCAGGACAACTTCATGGCCGACACCGGGGCGAAGCGTCTGGAGAAGCTGCTGTTCCGTCGCTTGCGCGGGCGGAATCAGCCGCGTGCGGCGCTGCGTCGCAGCCCCTCGCCGGCCGAGCGTGCCGCGATGCGCGAGCAGGCGTCGGGCGACGCCAATTCCTGAGTTGAGTTCACGCAGCCGGGGCGTGTGCCCCGGCGGTTCACCACGCACCCGTTCGCCGGGACTGAAGACGCCGGGCCCTGAGGGTTCGTCGCTCCGAGCGGACAAAGCGGGAGTTTGAGTTATGCCGAGAGTTCGTAAGGGCGCCGCGAGGACACAGGCGCGCAAGCGCATCCTGAAAGCGGCGCGGGGTTACCGCGGATCGCGCGGCGGGCACAAGGTGCTCGCGATGCAGCAGATCCGGCGTTCGGGCGTGTTCGCGTTCCGCGACCGTCGCGCTCGCAAGCGCGACTTCCGGGCGCTGTGGATCACCCGCATCACCGCGGCGTGCCGGATGCGTGGCACGCGGTACAGCCTGTTCATGAACGGGCTGAAGTTCGCCGGGATCAACCTGAACCGGAAGATGCTCGCGCTGATCGCGATCGAGGATCCGAAGCTGTTCGACGAGCTGGTGTCCAAGGCGACCGCCGCGTCGCGTGCGATGCCCGCGAAGGCGACCGCCGCGGCCTGAGCCGGGGTGTGATAAAACGATTCAAGCGACGGCCCGGGCACGCCCGGGCCGTTTGCGTTGGTGGGATGCACAAGGCGCATGCTGAGAAGAGAGCCCGGCGGCCGGTGTCCGGGAAACGCGCAGCTTTTCCCGGCTTCCGTTTCTTCTTCGCTCGGAAGCCCGTCCGCGCCCGTCATAGAAAAGCTGCGCCCCTCCGGGGCTCCGCGTTTCCATGGCACCGGATAGGGGATTAGGGGATAGGGGAGACACAGCTCGGAGAGCTGTGCCGCCGGGGACGCGGTCTTTCGCGGTGATCGGGTAGGCTGGACACCCAAGCCGGAGGTTTTGCGTTGAGCGGATGGTGGTTTGAGAGCGCGTGGAGCACGGACCCGATGCTCGCGGTGAGTTGGGCCGCGTGGGTGATTGTGTCGATCACGCTGCACGAGCTGGCGCACGGGTGGGCGGCGATCAAACGCGGCGACACGACGCCGATCGAGACCGGGCACATGACCTGGAACCCGATCGTGCACATGGGCGTGTTCAGCCTGGTGGTCTTCGCGTTGATCGGGATCGCGTGGGGGGCGATGCCGGTGAACCCGAGCCGGATCCGAGGGCGGCACGGGGACGCGGCGGTCGCGGCGGCGGGGCCGATCATGAATCTGTACCTGGCGCTGGGGTGCATCGTCGCGTCGGCGTTGTGGCAGGGGTACGCGCACGGGCTCCCGGACCAGTTCCACCAGAACATTGCGACCGCGCTGTTCGTGGGGGCGTGGCTGAATCTGGTGCTGTGCGCGTTCAACCTGCTGCCGATCCTGCCGCTGGACGGCGGGCGGATTCTGGCGAGCTTTCACCCGCCGTACGCCCGCCTGGGTGAGAGCCAGGGCGGGATGTTCCTGATGCTGGGTGTGTTCATGCTGGTGTTTTTCTTCGGGATCGGGGCGATCTTCGGGGCGGCGATGGACCTGACCAATGCGGCGGTGGGGGGTCTGATCTCGGTGCTGCCCGGCACGCCTTGAATCGCCCGGGCGCTCCCTAGACTTCGCCCGCATGACACAGACCACAGTCGCATCCACGATCCGCAGCACCCGTCGCGGAGCCGTCCACCGGTGGCGTCAGACGCTGATCCCGACCACCCGGGAGGTGCCGAGCGACGCGACGACGATCAGCCACCAGCTCTGCATCCGCGCGGGGCTGATCCGCCAGGTGGGGGCGGGGATCTACGACTACCTGCCGCTCGGTTGGCGCGTGATCCAGCGGTTCTGCGAGCTGATCCGCGAGGCGATGGAGGACGCGGGGGCGAGCGAACTCCTACTCCCGGCGCTGGAGCCGATCGAGCTGTTCAAGGGCTCGAAGCGCGACGTGGACTACGGGCCGCTGCTGTTCAAGCTGGAGGATCGGCACGGGCGCGTCGCGGCGCTCGGCCCGACGCACGAGGAGGTCATCACGGAGCTGATGCGCGCCTCGGTGACCAGCTACAAGCAGCTGCCGCTGACGCTGTACCAGATCCAGACCAAATTCCGGGACGAG
>Ga0213835_101925_pt1 | contig 10951 bp, 12 predicted proteins | sample SWPATP01_FD_160576 | JGI IMG/M metagenome (GOLD analysis project Ga0213835, IMG submission 160576) | Coastal seawater microbial communities from Marineland, Florida, United States - SWPA TP0 #1 | ecosystem: Environmental > Aquatic > Marine > Coastal | place: USA: Florida | collected 2016-08-05
GCCACGAGGTGACGGTGTTCGAGAAGAGCGACCGCATCGGTGGCCTGCTGCGTTACGGCATTCCCGACTTCAAAATGGAAAAGGGTTTGATCGACCGCCGCATGGAGCAGATGCAGGCCGAAGGGGTGAGCTTCCGTACCAGCGTCCTGATCGGCAAGGATTTCCCGGCCACCGTCAGCAACATGGCGCGCGACACGATTTTCCCGGAAGTCCTCAGTGCCGACTACGACGCCGTCGTCATGGCCGGCGGCGCCGAACAGCCGCGCGATTTACCGGTGCCGGGCCGGGAACTAAAAGGCGTGCATTTCGCGATGGACTTCCTGCCCCAGCAAAACCGCGTGAACGCCGGCGACAAGCTGAAGGATCAATTAAAGGCGAGCGGCAAGCACGTGGTCGTGATCGGCGGCGGCGATACCGGTTCCGACTGCGTGGGCACCTCGAACCGCCATGGCGCGGCCTCGGTCACCCAGTTCGAGTTGATGCCGATGCCGCCCGAGCACGAGAACAAGCCCCTGGTCTGGCCTTACTGGCCGACCAAGTTGCGCACCTCGTCCTCGCACGAGGAAGGCTGCGAACGCGATTTCGCCGTGGCCACCAAGCGCCTGGAGGGCAAGAACGGCAAAGTGGAAAAACTGATCGCCTGCCGCGTCGAGTGGAAAGACGGCAAGATGGTGGAAGTGGAGGGCAGCGAATTCGAAATGAAGGCGGACCTGGTGCTGCTGGCCATGGGCTTTGTGTCTCCCGTGCAGCAAGTACTGGACGCCTTCGGCGTGCAGAAGGATGCGCGCGGCAATGCGCGCGCCACGACCGATGGCGAGACTTGCTACCAGACCTCGGTGCCGAAGGTGTTTGTTGCCGGCGACATGCGCCGCGGCCAGTCGCTTGTCGTGTGGGCGATTCGCGAAGGGCGCCAGTGTGCGCGGGCGGTGGATGAATTCCTGATGGGTGCGTCGGTACTGCCGCGCTAATCGGATTTGTAGGGTGGAGGGGGGCCGAGCCTCCTGACTCCGCGCGTTACAACGGCGCCTGATCGAAAATGTTTTTTCGACATATAACCGCTGCACTGCGTGGAGTCGGGAATCCACCCTACGGTATTATCAACGTGCGCTTCCGTGATGAAATGTTAATGTACGTCAATAAAATGAAATGTTGACATATATGCATATGTCAACAAAAACAATGACTTGCGGAATGAAATTGCTGACTTTTCGGTTATTAGTGTTGTATTGATACGTCGGAACCGGGATTGAAACGGGGCTGTCCCAAGCAGAGCTTGCCGTTTCTGCACTACAATACGAGATTCCCAAATCCGTCTATCCCCCTTGTGTCTAACCTTGTAGAAATACGTGATCTCGAGTTCGCCTATGGCGATCGCAAGATCCTGTCAAACCTGCGTATGGATTTCCCGCGCGGCAAGCTCATTGCCGTCATGGGTGGTTCCGGCTGCGGCAAGACCACGGTGCTGCGCCTGATCGGCGGGCAGATCCGTCCCCAGCGCGGTGCGGTCCGGGTGGGTGGCGAAGTCGTGCACGAATTGCGCACCGACGGGCTGTATCGCCTGCGCCGCAAAATGGGCATGCTGTTCCAGTTCGGCGCGCTGTTCACCGATTTGACCATTTTCGATAACGTCGCCTTCCCGCTGCGCGAGCATACCGAATTGCCGGAAGAGCTGATCCGCGACCTGGTGCTGATGAAGCTGAACGCCGTCGGCCTGCGCAATGCCTCCAAGCTGAAGCCGGGCGAGATTTCCGGCGGCATGGCGCGCCGCGTCGCCGTGGCCCGCGCCATCGCCCTCGACCCCGAACTGATCATGTACGACGAGCCCTTCGCCGGCCTGGATCCGATCTCGATGGGCCTGACCGCGAATTTGATCCGCAACCTGAACGATGCACTCGGTTCGACCTCGATCCTGGTCTCGCACGACGTCAACGAAACCTTCGCCATCGCCGACTATGTGTACTTTATGTCGGCCGGCAAGATCGTCGCCGAAGGCACGCCGGCCGAGCTGCGCGTCTCGCAAGACCCGTATGTGAAACAGTTCGTGAATGCCGAGCCCGACGGTCCGGTGCCCTTCCACTATCCTGGTAAATCGCTGGCCGACGACCTGGGCCTGGGAGCGCAGCGATGATCGTGCGTTTGTTAGAGCGCGCCGGCGCCACCGTGCGCGAATCCATCGAAAGCCTGGGCTTTGCCACACGCGCCTTTTTCAATTTGCTGCGCTTCGCGCCCGGCGCCTTCCGCCGTCCCGCGCTGATTTCCGAGCAGATCCATTTTATTGGTAACTACTCGCTCGTCATCACCATCGTCTCCGGCCTCTTCGTCGGCCTGGTGCTGGGCCTGCAGTTCTACGTGAATTTGATCCAGTTCGGCGCCGAGGAAAAACTCGGTTCGCTGACCGCCCTGTCGCTGATCCGCGAACTGGGACCGGTCGTCACGGCCCTGCTGTTCGCGGGCCGCGCCGGCACCTCGCTGACGGCCGAAATCGGCCTGATGAAAGCCGGCGAGCAGTTGTCGGCCATGGAAATGATGGCGGTCAACCCAGTGCAGCGCGTGCTGGCGCCCCGTTTCTGGGGCGGCGTGATTGCGATGCCGGTGCTGGCGGCGGTGTTTTCGGCGGTCGGCATCATGGGCAGCTACCTGGTCGCCGTCAAGATGCTCAGCCTGGACGAAGGCGCGTTCTGGTCGCAGATGCAGGCGGGCGTCGACGTCAACCGCGACGTGGTCAGCAGCGTCATCAAAAGTTTCGTGTTCGGCATTGCCGTGACGTTTACGGCCGTGTTCCAGGGTTACCACGTCAAGCCGACCCCGGCCGACGTGGCGCGCGCCACCACGCGCACCGTCGTGATTGCCTCGCTGCTGGTGCTGGGGCTGGACTTCGTGATGACGGCCCTGATGTTCACGCAGTAAGAAAAAATAAAAATCGTTTCGTTTGGCCGCGCACAGACGGCCTGAATACTAGGAAATATTATGCACCGTAAAATCATCGATATCTGGGTCGGCCTGTTTGTCTTGCTGGGTGCCGCCGCCGTGTTGTTTTTGGCACTGCAGGCAGGGAACATGAGCTCGCTGTCGTTCTCCGAGACCTACGCCGTCACCGGCAAATTCGATAACATTGGTGGATTGAAGCCGCAGGCGCCAGTCAAGAGCGCCGGTGTCGTGGTCGGCCGCGTGGGCGGCATCACCTTCGACGACAAGACTTACCAGGCCATGGTGCGCCTTGACCTGGATCCAAACTACAAGTTTCCGAAAGATTCGTCGCTCAAGATCCTGACCGCAGGCCTGCTGGGCGAGCAATACATTGGCATCGAACCGGGCGGCGACACCAACAATCTCGTCGACGGCGATCGAATCAACCGTACGCAATCGGCCACCGTGCTGGAAGACCTGATCAACCAGTTCATCTACAGCAAGGCTGCCGACGGAAAAGAAAGCAGCAAATGAAAAGCAAAAACATGAAAAGCCTGCCACGCTGGACTGCCATCACCCTGGCGGCCGCCGCCTGCGCGCTGTCGGCCGGTTGCGCAACTCCGAGCAACCCGCAAGACCCGCTGGAAAAATTCAACCGCGCAACGTTCGCATTCAACGATACGGTCGACCGCGTCGCCTTGAAGCCGGCCGCGACCGCCTACAAGAAAGTGCTGCCGGGCTTCGTGCAAACGGGCGTGAGCAATTTCTTCGGCAACTTGTCGGATGCCTGGAGCTCGGCGAATAACCTGATGCAAGGCAAGGGCGCCGACGGCGCGACCGATTTCATGCGGTTCGCCATGAATTCGACCCTCGGCATCGGCGGCATCCTCGACATCGCCTCGGAAGCGGGCTTGCAGAAACACAACGAAGATTTCGGCCAGACGCTGGGCGTGTGGGGCATTCCTTCCGGTCCCTACTTGATGTTGCCATTGTTGGGCCCATCTACGATCCGTGACACCGCTGCCTTGCCGGCCGACTTGTGGGCCGATCCCTGGTCCTATACCACGCCAGTGAACGTGCGCAACATCGGCATCGGCGTGCGTGCGATCGACCAGCGCGCCTCCGTGCTGGACGCATCGAACCTGTTCGAGGAAGCCGCGCTCGACCGTTACGAGTTCATCCGCGACGGTTACCTGCAACGCCGCCAGAGCCGTGTGTTCGACGGCGAATCCGGTCCCGCGAAAGATGCGCCGAAGGGCGAATCGACGAAGGGTGACGCCAATCCTGCGCCGGCATCGAACACGCAAGTGGTGCCGGAACCGGCCACGCCTGCCACCGAATCGCAGCGGAAGTAATAGTTCGAAGGCAAGCCTGGTCGACGCACGACGCGTCGCCCTGGCCGCCTCGCTAACCTTTAGAAAAAGAGAGCTTATGAAACCAATCGCCCAACTGATCGCCACCGCCGCAACCCTCGTGTTTGCCACCAGCGTCATCGCCGCACCGGCCCCAGCGTCCAATGAAGCACCGGACGTGCTCGTCAAGCGCATCAGCGCCGACGTCATCGAGACCGTGAAAGCCGACAAGGACATCCAGGCCGGCAACCGCAACCGCATCATGGAACTGGTCAATTCGAAGATCCTGCCGTATGTCGACGCCGACAAAATGACGGCGCAGGCGGCTGGCCGCTTCTGGCGCCAGGCCACCCCGGAACAGCAAAAGCGCCTGTCGGAAGAGTTCCGCACGCTGCTCGTGTACACGTATTCGGGCGCGCTGTCGCAGATCAAGAACGAAACCGTCGAGTTCAAGCCAATGCGTTCGGAGCCAACCGATACCGACGTCGAAGTGCGTTCGCAGGTGAACGTCACCCGCGGCGAGCCGATCACCCTGAACTACCGCCTGGCCAAGGCCAACGGCGGCTGGAAGATCTACGACATCAACGTGCTGGGCGCGTGGCTGGTCGAGACCTACAAGGGCACCTTCGCAGCGGAAATCAACAAATCGGGCGTCGATGGCCTGATCGCCAAGCTGGCCGAGCGCAACCGCCAGCTGGCCAGCAAGCCGCTGAAGGCGCCAAAATAAACATGGCCGAAGCAAATCCCATGCTGTCGCTCGACGCCCTGACCTTCGAGACCGCGCAAGCGGCCCTGGAGCAGGGCTGCGCCGCGATCCAGGCCGGCGAGACCGTGTTCGACCTGGGCGGCGTGCGCGCCGCCGATTCGTCCGGCGTGGCGCTGCTGCTGGCATGGCAGCGGCGGGCGCGGGACGCGGGGCAGAAGCTCACGTTTATCAATGTGCCGGGGAATATTGATGCCCTGACGCATTTGTATGGACTGGATGGATTGCTGGCGCGGTCGTAATTTGTCATCTGCATGTCGGCGGCGTGTCTACTGGACGCGCCGCCCCAGCGCTTCCTCCCAATGCCGCCAGGCTCTTGTATTTCCAAATTCCCCTATAATGGGTCGTTTCCCCGCCCGGGTTGCGCACGCCTGTGCCGCACCCACATCGAAGAACAATGACAGCGATCCAGATTAATAGCGTCGAGAAAAGCTACAAGGCCTTCAAGGCCTTGAAAGGCGTTTCCCTGACAATCGAACAGGGCGAGTTCTTCGGCCTGCTCGGTCCCAACGGCGCCGGCAAGACCACCCTGATCTCCACCATTGCCGGCCTGATCCGGCCCGACGTCGGCAGCGTCAAGATCCACGGCCACGACGTCGTCACCGATTTCCGCGAAGCGCGAAAAAAACTCGGCGTGGTGCCGCAGGAACTGGTGTTCGATCCCTTCTTCACCGTGCGCGAAACCTTGCGCCTGCAGTCGGGTTATTTCGGCATCAAGAACAACGACAAGTGGATCGACGAGGTGATGGAGAACCTCGACCTCACGAATAAAGCCGACGTCAACATGCGCGCCCTCTCGGGCGGCATGAAGCGGCGCGTGCTGGTCGCCCAGGCCCTCGTCCATAAACCGCCGGTCATCGTGCTCGACGAGCCGACCGCCGGCGTCGACGTCGAGCTGCGCCAGACCTTGTGGAAATTCATTTCGCGCCTGAACCGCGAAGGCGGCCACACGGTCGTGCTGACCACCCACTACCTGGAAGAGGCGCAAGCCATGTGCCAGCGCGTGGCGATGCTGAAATCGGGGCAAGTCGTGGCGCTCGATACGATGAGTGCGCTGCTGCGCCGCGTGTCGGGCTCGCAGCTGATCGTGCATTTGAAGAGCGGCGACTTGCCGCAAGACCTGCGCCACCTCGTCTCGCACGACGAGCACGGCAATGGCAGCGGCAACAAGTACAGCCTGCGCGTGAACGACTACGCCGAAGTCGAGCCGATCCTGGCGCGCCTGCGCGAGAGCGGCGCCGTCATCGACGAAATGCAGCTGCAACAGGCCGATCTCGAAGACATTTTTATCCAGATTATGGAAAAGGGCGCGCTGTGAGTTTCGTATCTGTCGGTTTCCGCACCCTGTTTTATAAAGAGATGCTGCGCTTCTGGAAGGTCGCGACGCAGACAATCGCCGCGCCGATCCTCACCGCCATGCTGTATCTGCTGATCTTCGGCCATGTGCTCGAGGGCCGGGTCGAGGTCTATCCGGGCGTGAGTTATACCGCCTTCCTGGTGCCTGGCCTGGTGATGATGAGCGTGCTGCAAAACGCCTTCGCGAATGCCTCCTCGTCGCTGATCCAGTCCAAGATCACCGGCAACCTGGTCTTTATTTTGCTGCCGCCTTTGTCGCACTGGGAAATCCTGCTGGCCTATGTCGCGGCCTCGGTCGTGCGCGGCCTGGCCGTCGGCGCCGGCGTGTTCGCGATTACCGCCTGGTTCGCGCACCTGAGCTTTGCGGCGCCGCTGTGGATCATCGTGTTCGCCATCATGGGCGCGGCCATTCTCGGCACCCTGGGCGTGATCGCCGGTATCTGGGCCGATAAATTCGACCAGCTGGCCGCATTCCAGAACTTCCTGATCATGCCGGCCACCTTCCTGGCCGGGGTGTTCTACTCGATTCATTCGCTGCCCGCTTTCTGGCAGGCGGTCTCGCATTTCAACCCGTTCTTTTATATGATTGACGGGTTCCGCCACGGCTTCTTCGGCCAGTCCGATATTTCGCCGTGGACCAGCCTCGCCATCGTGTCCGCCTTCTTCGCGGTGCTCGCGGCAGTGGCGATCAACCTGCTGCGCGGCGGTTATAAACTCCGTCATTGAACTGCTTATTTCGCTGAATACTTAGGAACTATCGTGTCGACCACTCCAGAACTGATCCACAGCTATATCGAAAACGGCCTGCAATGCACGCATTTGACGGTCGAGGGCGATGGACGCCATTTCTCCGCCCTGATCGTCTCGCCCGCCTTTGCCGGCAAGCGCCCGATCCAGCGCCACCAGCTGGTGTATGCGGCCCTGGGCGACCGTATGCGCGAAGAGATCCACGCGCTGTCGATGAAAACGCTCACGCCTGAAGAATACGGAGGCTAAATGGACAAGCTGCAAATCGTTGGCGGTAAACGCCTGAACGGCGAAATCGCGGTATCCGGCGCCAAGAATGCGGCGCTGCCGATCCTGTGCGCGGGCCTGCTGACCGCCGGCGACGTCGAACTGTCGAACGTGCCGCGCCTGCACGACGTCAAGACCATCCTGAAACTGCTCGAGCAGACCGGCCTCACCGTCAACCAGGACGACGAGAACGTCACCCTAAACGGCGCCAACATCACCAGCCTGGAAGCGCCCTACGAACTGGTGAAAACCATGCGCGCGTCCATTCTCGTGCTCGGTCCCCTGCTGGCGCGCTTCGGCGAAGCCAAGGTCTCCTTGCCGGGCGGCTGCGCGATCGGTTCGCGTCCGGTCGACCAGCACATCAAAGGCCTGCGCGCGATGGGCGCCGAGATCACGATCGAAGGCGGCTACATCTACGCCAAGGCGAAAAAACTCAAAGGCGCGCGCATCCTGACCGACATGATCACGGTCACCGGCACCGAGAACCTGCTGATGGCGGCAACGCTGGCCGAAGGCGAGACGGTGCTGGAAAACGCCGCGCGCGAGCCGGAAGTGACCGACCTCGCGAACCTGCTGGTCGCCATGGGCGCGAAGATCGAAGGCATCGGCACCGACCGCCTGGTGATCCAGGGCGTGGCTGAACTGCATGGCGCGAAACACGCCGTCATCTCCGACCGCATCGAAGCGGCGACCTTCCTGTGTGCGGTCGCGGCCACCGGCGGCGACATCCTGCTGACGAACACCCGCACCGACATCTTCGACGTCGCGCTCGATAAGCTGCGCGAAGTCGGCCTGCAGATGGACATCGGCGCGAACACGATCCGCGCGCGCATGGATGGCCGCCCGCAGCCGGTCTCGTTCCGCACCACCGAATACCCGGGCTTCCCGACCGACATGCAGGCCCAGTTCATGGCCGTGAACACGATCGCCAACGGCCCGAGCCGCGTGACGGAGACGATTTTCGAGAACCGCTTCATGCACGTGCAAGAGATGAACCGCCTCGGCGCTGCCATTTTCACCGAAGGCAATACCGCCTTGATCAAGGGCGTCGAGCGCCTGGTCGGCGCGGAAGTGATGGCGACCGACCTGCGCGCCTCGGCTTCGCTGGTGATCGCCGGCATGGCCGCCGAAGGCACGACCGTGATCGACCGCATCTATCACCTCGACCGCGGCTACGACCGCATGGAAGTCAAATTGTCGAAGGTCGGCGCCGAGATCGTCCGCATCAAATCATGAGCATCGCTACCCAATCGACCGACGCCGGCCTGATCCTGGCGCTTTCGAAAGGCCGGATTTTCGAGGACACGCTGCCGCTGCTGGAAGCGGCCGGCATTACAGTGCTCGAGAATCCCGAGACCTCGCGCAAGCTGATCCTGGCGACCAACGACCCGGGCGTGCGCGTCCTGATCGTGCGCGCCTCGGACGTGCCGACCTATGTGCAATATGGCGCGGCCGACTTCGGCGTGGCCGGCAAGGACGTGCTGCTCGAGCATGGCAGCGAAGGGTTGTATCAGCCGGTCGACCTGAACATCGCCGCCTGCCGCATGTCGGTGGCGGTGCATGCGGGCTTCGATTACGAGAGCGCCGTGCGCCAGGGGGCGCGCTTGCGCGTGGCGACCAAGTTCGTCAACACCGCGCGCCAGCACTTTGCCAGCAAGGGCGTGCACGTCGACCTCATCAAGCTGTACGGGTCGATGGAACTGGCGCCGCTGGTTGGATTGTCGGACGCCATCGTCGACGTGGTCTCGACCGGTAACACCCTGCGCGCGAACAACCTGGTCGAAGTCGAGAAGATCATGGAGATCTCCTCGCGCCTGGTCGTCAACCAGGCCGCTTTAAAACTCAAGCGAGAACGCCTGCAACCCATCATCGAAGCCTTCGAACGGGCCTCGAAACAACTTACGCAATAAGGCTGAACCCCATGGCTGTACAGATCCGCACCCTCGACTCCACCCACGACGGTTTTACGGAGCAGCTGCATGCGCTGCTCGCGTTCGAAGCCGAGACGGACGATGCGATCGAAACGGCCGTGGGACAGATCCTGCTCGATGTGAAAAAGCGCGGCGATGCGGCGGTGCTGGAATACACCAACCGTTTCGACCGCGTGACCGCATCGAGCATGACCGCCTTCGACCTCGGCCAAAGCGAATTGAACGCCGCGCTGGCGGCGCTGCCGGATGCCCAGCGCGCCGCGCTGCAGACGGCGGCCGAACGCATCCGCGCTTTCCACGAACGCCAGAAGCAGGAACTCAACGGTTTCAGCTATACCGAACCGGATGGCACGGTGCTCGGCCAGCGCGTCACGCCCCTGGACCGCGTCGGCATCTATGTCCCGGGCGGCAAGGCAGCCTATCCGTCGTCGGTGCTGATGAACGCGATTCCGGCGCAGGTGGCTGGCGTGCAGGACATCGTGATGGTGGTGCCGACCCCGGACGGCGTCAAGAACCAGATGGTGCTGGCCGCCGCCGCGATTGCCGGCGTCACGCGCGTGATCACCATCGGCGGCGCGCAAGCGGTGGCCGCGCTGGCCTACGGCACCGAGACGATTCCGGCGGTCGATAAAATCGTCGGCCCCGGCAACGCCTATGTCGCCGCCGCCAAGCGCCGCGTGTTCGGCGTCGTCGGCATCGACATGATCGCGGGACCGTCCGAAATCCTGGTGCTGTGCGACGGCACCACCGATCCGGACTGGGTGGCGATGGACTTGTTCTCGCAGGCCGAGCACGACGAACTGGCGCAGGCCATTTTGCTGTGCCCGGACGCCGATTACATCGCGAAGGTAGAAGCGAGTATCCACAAACTGCTGCCGACCATGCCGCGCCAGGACACCATCATCACCTCGCTCACCGACCGCGGCGCATTGATCAAAGTGCGCGACATGGACGAAGCCTGCGCCATCGCCAACGACATCGCCGCCGAACATTTGGAGATCTCGGCCGAGAATCCGCAGCAGTGGGCCGATAAAATCCGCCACGCCGGCGCCATGTTCCTCGGCCAGTTCTCGTCCGAAGCGCTGGGCGACTATTGCTGTGGCCCGAACCACGTGCTGCCGACCTCGCGCACGGCGCGTTTCTCGTCGCCGCTGGGCGTCTACGATTTCCAGAAGCGCTCCTCGGTGCTGCAGGTGAGCGAGGCGGGCGCCCAGACGCTCGGTAAAGTGGCGGCCGAACTGGCCTATGGCGAAGGGCTGCAGGCGCACGCGCGCAGCGCGGAATTGCGCATCAAGCAGACGCCATGACGGACTGGGTCAACCAGGTCTTCTGCGAGGACGCGCTGGCGGGACTGGCGCGCATCCCCGATGCATCGATCGACCTGATCCTGACCGACCCGCCCTACAACCTGGGCAAGGACTACGGCAACGGCTCCGACCAGCAAAGCGTCGAAGCCTACCTGGCCTGGACCGAGCAGTGGATCGACGCGGTACTGCCCAAGCTGAAACCCAACGGCAGCCTGTACATCTTCCTCACCTGGCGCTTCGCGCCCGAGATCTTCGTGATGCTGAAAAAACGCATGACGATGATGAACGAGATCATCTGGGACCGGCGCGTGCCCTCGATGG
>Ga0213835_101926_pt1 | contig 10925 bp, 8 predicted proteins | sample SWPATP01_FD_160576 | JGI IMG/M metagenome (GOLD analysis project Ga0213835, IMG submission 160576) | Coastal seawater microbial communities from Marineland, Florida, United States - SWPA TP0 #1 | ecosystem: Environmental > Aquatic > Marine > Coastal | place: USA: Florida | collected 2016-08-05
GAAGTGAGTGAGGCCCGCGAGAGACCGAAGAAGCTCGCTTTGGCCGTTGCCGACGACACCGGCAATGCCAACGATCTCACCTCGGCGCGCAGTCAGTGAGACATCCGTGAAGCCCGGTCCACTGAGGTGCTCGATCCGAAGAGTTTCTTCAGCTTCTTGGGCAGTCATCTTGTCAGGGAACGTCGAGTCAAGTTGGCGACCGACAATGAGGGACAAGAGTTCGCTGTCACTGACGTCTGAGACGACTCGCGTGTCACGAAGCTTTCCATCCCGCAGAACCGTCACGCGGTCTGCGAGCTCGCGAACCTCCGCGAGGCGGTGCGTGATGTAGACGACCGACGTTCCGTCCGCAACGACCGATCTCACGAGCGTGAAAAGGAGTTCAACCGATTCTTGGCCGAGTGGAGCCGTCGGCTCGTCGAGAACGAGCAGGTTAGGCCGCTCGGCAAGTGCCTTGGCGATCTCCAGCAGGTGCTTCTGCGCGACACTGAGACTCTCGACCCGATCCGAGAGGTGGACGGACAGCCCTACGCGCTCCAGCATGGCTGCCGCCACGGCCTCCTTCGGACCTCCGGCGAACGCTTCACGAGGAAGCGCGACGAGGAGGTTCTCGAGGACCGTGAGGTCCGGCATCACGGCGGGGTGTTGGTGCACAAACGCGATGCCTCGGCGCGACGCCTGTCGAGGGTCGAGAGAGTCAACAGCCTCACCCGCGATGACGATTCGCCCACGATCAGGTTGAATCGTGCCGGTGGCAACATTCATGAGCGTCGACTTGCCAGCACCGTTTTCGCCAAGCAACGCATGAATCTCTCCAGGGAGAACCTCCAGGGAGACATCAGTCAGAGCGGCCACTCCACCAAAGCTCTTGGAGATCTCGTGCAAGGACAAAGTGGCAGTCTGACGTGGGACGTCAACATCAATGGCGGACACGTACTGGCCTCAATTCTTGATCGTGGGGAGCGTGCAGAGCTCGTGTTGAGTGGAGCGCGCGTCCCGCCACATTGTGATGGCAGGACGCGCGCTCGCACGACTTACTGGAGTAGCGCGGCCTGCTCGTCTGCGCTCATTTGCGCTGACAGGTAGATGTCACCTGGCAGGTCCGTGCGGCACTGAACCGGGTTCGGGTTCCCGCTCACGGAGTCCTCAAACACCGGGGCAGCGAACGCGGTCTCCGACGGAATCACGCCACCCGTGGCACGAGCAACGGCGTGCTGGACAGCGAGACGCACGTTGTCGTTGCCGGTCGCAACGGTGAAGAGGTTGAAGTCGGGGTTCGACGGGCTGCGCTCCTCCCAGAAGCACGAGAGAACGTTGCCGTCAGACGTCACGAGTGACGGAATCGACCGGCCGCTACGTTCAAACTCGGGAAGTGCACCCACGAGTGACGGCCCGAAGTCGGACACGATCACATCGATCTGATCGAAACGAGCGATCGCCGACGTCAGCACTTGCTGAGTGAGCGCCGGGTCCCAGTTCGTGACCTCGTACGGCTGCTCACCAATGAAGACGTACTTCGGGTCGGTGAGAACAGACTCAAAGCCTTCGCGCTCATCGACGCCCTGGCTGTTGCCGGCCGGACCGCTCAGGAAGAGGATGTTGGCCCCGTCCGGGAAGTTCTCGAGAATCCAGTTACCCCAGGCCACGCCATCAGCGACGAAGTCTGCGCCAACCCAAATGTCGTAATCTTCACCAGCGGTTCCACCCGGGTCAACGCGGTAGGGCACGGTCACGACGCCCGCTTCGTAAGCGCTGCGTAGTGCGGGCAGCATTGCCTCTCCCGCATCAGGGAAGACGACGATGGCATCGGCGCCGCTCGCAACCATGCCCTGAATGTCCGAGATCGCCTTCTGCGTGTCGCCCTGGCCGTCAGCGTAGAGATACTCCACAACGCTCGGGCACTTGGCGACTTCGTCAGCGCCGGCGGCAGTGGTGACGAGACGCCAGCTGTTGCCGCCAAATCCGTCAAGCAGACCGACGACTGCCTCGTTGGGACCACACCAATCGGGCACGTCACCCGAGGCGCCGCCCGGCTCACTGGGAGCCTCGGGCGCGGTGGGCGACTCGGAATCAGCCGCACAGCCCGCGAGGACCAGTGCAGTGATACCAGCGGCAGCCATCGCCGCGGTGATTCTGCGGTGTCGCATGTTTCTCTCCTCTATGTTGATTGGCAAGACGTCTATGTCTCACCGTTCTCGGTGCACTCACCCCTGGGTAGGGCGAGACGCGTTAGGAACCTTCATTGGTGTCTTGTCGCCGCCGTGAGATGCCAAGGCGTTCGCGTACGGCCGGCCAGTTGACGGTATAGATTGCGACACCCACGCCCAGCGCCGCGGCCTGCACAAGGGTGCGAACAGCAAATGGCACGCCGAGCGCCAGCACGAACTGGTCGAGTTGAGTCAGAAAGACGGCCGCGACAACGGTCGCCGCCGGGAAACCGCGCCCACCCAAGAGTGATGTTCCACCGAGAACAACGACAGCGACCGACGTCAGAAGGTAGTTGTTGCCTTGGAAGGCCGTCGGTTGATTCGTGATCCCTGCCAACAGGATTCCTGCCGTGGCGAAAAGCAACTGGGCCCACACGTATGCCGAGCCCTGATGGGTCTTGAAGCGCAATCCGGTGGCTCGGGCCGCGGCGGGGCTCGCGCCGACGGCTTCAAAGCGCCGTCCTGCGGCAGTCTTCTTGACCAGGATCATGACGAGCACCAGCGTGCCCACCGCGAACAAGACTGAGTTTGGAAGGCCCGCGGTCTGACCACCCGCAATATTCGACAGGAGTCGCGTGGTCGTGCGCGGGATACCGCCGGAGATGCCGAGTACCGCACCAAACAGGAGGGCGTTTGTACCGAGGGTGGCGATGATTGGGTTCAGGCCCAACCGTCCGACCAGGAAGCCGTTTAGTACGCCAGCTCCAATCGCCCATGTGTAGACGACGAGGATCGCGGGCAACAGCATTGCGTCGTTTCCGTTGGGCATGTGCGTCGAGATAACCACCGCAAGTGAGACTGCGCCGGGTACCGAGAGGTCAATTCCCCCTTGTTGCACGACGAGCATCTGGCCCAGGCCGACAATCGCAAGCACCGCCGCAAATGGCAGCATGCCCAGGACCGCCCCCGGCGAGACGCTGGCGGGAGCGAACAGAACGCCGAGAATGACGAGTGCCAGCGTGGAAGCAGCGACCGCGATGAGGCCCTTAGAGATCGTGACTCGAGAACTGGTCAAGACCCGCTGCTGCGAGACCACTGCCATCTGCTTTCTCCTTTGAAAGATCTGCGTCAACACGTCCGCGCGTTCCCACGTGTTGAGTGTGACTGTATTCCAGTGTGCAGTGTTTTTCAAGCCTTGTCCATAAAGGCTTGACACCGTGTCCACCCTTAGGGGCTTACGCGGGCGCATCAGAACGGTGATCCTGGGCCGTCTTCGCTGAGTTTTGTGCGCCCTCAGCGTCTGCGTTCCCGCGCGTTATCGACTCGCCGTGTTCACGCTGACGGCACAAGGCGCGGATTTCTTGTCGAAGGTTTGAGCCATGTGCGGTACCGTTTATCAACACTGAACACTGGCGTTCGAAAGGGTGATTTCCGCATGGACTCTTCTTCCAAGCCCCGCGCACTTGTCGTCGGAGCAACCGGGATTGCGGGGCAGACAGTGTCCCGTCAACTTGTCGAGTCAGGCTGGGAGGTTCACGGCCTCGCCCGTCGCGGCAACTCGATGATCGATGGCGTGTATGCGATCCAAGCTGACCTGCTCGACGCCGAGGCAACTGCCGCGGCTCTTGCAGAACTGAAGCCGGAGATTGTCATCATCACGGCATGGATTCGTCAAGACACCGAGGCTCAAAATATTGCGGTGAACAGCGCGACCCTTCGCAATCTCTTCGCGGCCCTCGAGCCTGACGGTGGAGTGCGACACGTTGCGCTGCTCACTGGCCTCAAGCACTACCTCGGCCCATTCGAGGACTATGCCACCGGCGTCAAAGCAGAGACTCCATTTCACGAGTCGGAACCGCGGCTGCCCAGCCCGAACTTCTACTACGCGCAAGAGGACGAGTTGTTCGCTGCGGCGGAACGCATGGGCTTCACCTGGAGCGTGCACCGCTCCCACACGGTGTTTGGGTTCGCGGTTGACAACGCCATGAACATGGTGCTGACTCTCTCGGTGTACGCGACAATCTGCAGAGAGCTCGGGCAGAAGTTCATCTACCCCGGTTCAGTTCAGCAGTGGAACTTCGTCACCGATGTCACCGACGCAGAATTGCTCGGCGAGCAACTTGTGTGGGCGTCGACCCACGCCGAGGGCGAAAACCAGGCCTTCAACATCGCAAATGGTGACGTCTTTCGCTGGCGCTGGCTGTGGCCACAAATCGCCGAGAGCTTCGGCGTCGAGTGGGAAGGTCCGACTGACACTCCACGGACCCTCGTCGAGTCCATGACTGACATCGCACCCGAAGTCTGGAAGCGGATCTCCGAACGCGAAGGGCTCGTGGAAAGTGACGTGACAAAACTCGCGTCCTGGTGGCACAGTGACAGCGACTTGGGCCGCGAGGTTGAGTGCATTACAGACATGACGAAGAGCCGCGAGGCCGGATTCCTCAACTTCCGGTCAACACCGAACAGCTTCTTCGACACGGTCGCGCGCTACCGCGAGGCGAAGATCTTGCCCTAGCGGGGCACGAAGCCAATAAGGGGGTGGATGCTTATGCATCCACCCCCTTATTCCTTACCGAGACTGGCGCGTGCAACCGAAGCGCGCAGCAGCACCCGCTCGGCTAAAGCGAAGCGCCGAACTCGATGTGCGCCTTGATGGTCTCTGCAGGGTTGCGCGCAGCAGCGACCGCATCAATCGCCGTTTCGACGTCGAAACGCTGAGTGACCAGGGAACTCAGGTCGATGTCGGCTTGGGACATGAATCGCAACGTGTCAGGCCAGACGCCGGGCGAGCCGATCGAGCCCGTAATCGTGAGTTCCTTCGACTGGATAAGGCCGAGCTTTGCCGGAGCATCCCGACCGACATCGATGCCGATGTACCCAATGCGCCCCTTGAACGCCGCGATCTCGAGTGCCTGCGCCATGACCTCGGGACGACCAGTCGCCTCGATCACCACGCTCGCGCCGCGCCCCCCGGACTCTCTATCGAGCACCGCGGGGAGCGCGTCTGGCGAGACCGCAAAGTGGGCCCCGAGCGACAATGCTTTCTGACGACGGTGCTCACTCGGCTCGACAACGATCGTTTTCGCACCCAGCTTCGCGGCGGCGGCCGTGACGCAGAGGCCGATCGGGCCCGCACCAAGGACAACCAGCGTGTCACTGGCATTGACGTTGCCGACGCGCATCAGGGCGTAGTAGGCAACGCTGAAAGGTTCAACGAGAGCGGCGTTCGTCCATGACACGCCTTTGGGCAACTTGTGTAGCCATGACTCCTTCGCGACAAAAAACTCGGCAGCCGCACCACTGATGGAGAACCCGAAGTGGTCATCGCCGATGACGCACTCGCCGACAACGCCGTCGCCCTTCGTGAGGCCGGTCACCTTCGACCCGACAGCCATGACCTCACCCGACCACTCGTGGCCGGGGATGATTGGGTACTGGAACGGGATGATGTAGCGACCCTCAAGCAGCTCAATGTCGCTGTGGCAGACACCTACCGAACGTGCGGCGACGAGAACCTCGTCCTCCGCGATCTCGGGGATTGCCAGCTCGTCGACGGCTGGGGTGTCGACCGCGGTGAAGCGCAGTGCCTTCATGAGACGGTTCTCCTCTTTGTCTTGTGGGATGGATCAGTAGGCGCGAACAAGGACCTTTACCTGGTCACCGGTCGGAGAGAGAAGGGTCTCGAAACCCTTCTCGACAATGTCGGCCATATCGATCTTTGCGCTGACAACCTTTTCAACATCCATACGGCCGCGGCCGATGAGGTCGATGATGCGCGGCCAGTCGGTCACCGGGTAGCACCAGGTTCCGCGCAAGGTGATGTCGCGTTCAGAGAGCACCATCGGGTCGATCGCGGCCGGCTTGGTGTGCAGGCCCGTCTGGGAGATATTGCCGGACGCCCGCACAGAGGCGAGAGCGGTCTGCAGTGCGATTTCGTTCCCTGAGCATTCGATGACCGCGTCGACGCCGATGCCTCCTGTGCGATCACGCAACTCGGCAGCGACATCGGTCGAACGCGGATCGAGCAGTTCACCCACGTCGAGCGAGCGAGCGAGCTCCTGGCGCTTGGGGTTCACCTCCGACATGTAGACGGTGGCGCCGAGCGACGCGGCGTACATGGAGGCGAGCGCACCGATCGGCCCGAGTCCGGTGACGAGAACGGTGTCGCCCGGGCGTACGCGCGCCTTGTCGACGCCATAAGCGGCGACCGCGGTTGGCTCGACGAGGGCGCCCTGAATGTCGGACATCGAGTCGGGCAGCTTGGCAACCTTCGATTCATGCACGATTGCCTGCTCGGCGATGCCGCCCCAGGCGTCGCTGAGCCCAACACAGGCCATCGACGTGCACAGATGGTTAAGGCCGCGCTGGCAGAAATAGCAAGAACCGCAGAACAAGAGCGGCATGACCGACACTCGGTCGCCAGCACGCACACTACGGACCTCGGGTCCTACCTCCAGCACCTCTCCTGAGAACTCGTGCCCGAGGATCTGCGGTGCAGTCGATCCGTTCAGCGCGTGGGGCTGGGTCGGGATAACGATCGGACCCACGGCATACTCGTGCAGGTCGGTTCCGCAAATGCCACACCAAAACGGCTTGAGCCGCACATCCCATGGGCCGAGCTCTCCTGGCTCGGCAACGTCCTCGACTCGGATGTCTTTGGCGTCGTGGAACACGGCTGCTTTCATGGCTCTCGGCCACCTTTCTGCGTTGAATGGGGAACGATTGTGGTCTTCGTGCGAGGCTCAGACCGAGCGGGTGGGATCGAACAAGACCTTGCCCTTGATCTCGCCGGCGGCGAGTCGGGCTAGCTGGGCCGGAACGTCTTCGAGGGGATACACCGCCTCAAGAAGTTCGTCCCCCAACGTGGTCCGGGCCAGAATGTCCAGGGAGGGCGCCATGTCGTCGCCGCAAACGTGAGCCACGGTCGTCGCGATCGTGACCTCGCTGAGGACGAGCTTGTGAACGTCGAGCTCTTGCGGCTTTGCAGGAAGGCCCACCTCGAGAATCGTGCCTCCCTGACGCACGAGGCGGACACAGACGTCGAGCTGACCGGGTGCGCCGGTCGCCTCGATCACGACGTCGGCACCCTGCTGACCGACGATCTCGCGCAGAGCGTCCACCAGTCCATCGCTGACAGGGATAACCCGCGTCGCACCGAGACGGAGAGCGCGCTCGAGACGCTCCCCCGCGAAGTCGACCACGGTGATGTCGGCGTCGGCAAGCGATACGAGCCCAGCGAGAATAAAGGTGCCGATCGCGCCCGCGCCGAACAGCACCACGCGATCGCCGTCGACCACGCCCGACCGGCGTGCGGCGTGGAGCCCGACCGCGAGCGGTTGCGAGACTCCGGCCGCGTCGAGCGAGCAGTCAGCCGGGATCGGGACGAGTGTCGACGTTGCGACCGCGACATACTCGGCTAGCCCACCGTCAATGTTGAGTCCGTGGGTGACGTATCGGGCGCACAGGTTTGTACGCCCCTGACGGCAGCGCTGGCACTCGCCGCACGCCACGCCCGCACCAGACGCGACATGGTCACCCACCGCGAACGGCGTGGCGCCATCGCCGAGCGCGACGATTTCGCCGACAAACTCGTGACCGATGATGAGTGGCCCGACATGACCGCTCGTCGCATGCGGCTTCTCAATCGGGAACATAATCGGCCCGGCCTTGTATTCCGTGGCATCAGTGCCACAGATTCCGGTGCGCAATACCTTCACGAGCACCTGGCCACGCGCAGGCACGGGCGTGGGAACGGTCTCGATGCGGACATCACCACGGCCGTAGAAGACCGCAGCCCGCATGGTCTCGGGGGTGGAGGTCATGGCTGGCCCTACCTGCCGCCGCGACCGTCGACCGTGTTCAGGTGCGACTGGCTGTCGCGCAGCGTCGACAGCTCGCCACCGACGGAGTAGTAGCGCTTGCCCGCAACGAGCAGCTCCTCGGCCGGGAACTTCGTGATGACCTCGCAGCCGTCCTTCGTGACGACGACCTCTTCTTCGATGCGGGCCGCGCCCCAGCCGTCGGCCGCCGGCCAGTAGGTTTCGAGCGCGAAGACCATGCCCTCTTCGAGCACCTCGGGGTGGTCGAACGAGGTGAGGCGCGAGAAGATCGGCTTCTCCCAGATCGACAGCCCCACACCGTGGCCGTACTGCAGCGCGAAGGCGGCCTCCTCGTTCGGGAAGCCGAACTCTTCGGCCTTCGGCCACACGGCGACGACGTCAGCCGTGGTGGCGCCCGGCTTGACCAGCGCGATCGCGCGGTCCATGTACTCGCGTGCCCGGGTGTAGGCGTCTTTCTGCGCCTGGCTTGCCGAGCCCACCGCGAAAGTGCGGTAGTAGCAGGTGCGGTAGCCGTTGTAGCTGTGCAGGATGTCGAAGAACGCGGGGTCGCCCGGGCGGATCAGCCGGTCGCTGAACACGTGCGGGTGCGGCGAGCAGCGCTCACCGGAGATCGCGTTGACACCCTCGACGTACTCGGAGCCGAGGTCGTAGAGCGTCTTGGCGACGAGCCCGACCGTCTCGTTCTCGCGCACGCCTGGGCGCAGGAACTCGTACAGATTCTCGTAGGCGGCATCGACCATGGAGGCGGCCTGGGTGAGCAGGCGAATCTCGTCGCCCGTCTTGATGCGGCGGGCCTCCATGAACACCTGCTGCCCGTCGACGACGGTGATGCCGGCGCGCTGCAGAGCAAACAGAATGGGAAGCTCGATCACATCGACGCCGAGGGGCTCGTTCAGCAGCCCAAACTTCTCGAGCTCGCGCTTGATCTTCGCGGCGACCTCGTCGGCGATACCGGCGTCGGGCGGGAACGCCCCGCGCAACGTTGAAATGCCCGCGCGTGATCCCGACTCGAGCCGCGGCCGCGTCGCGCCGTGGTGCGGAGCGTGCGGATCGGCGTCGGCCTCGGAGTGGGTGTGGTCGAGCCACGGGTTGTAGAGCGAGTGGTGCTTGGCCGCCGAGCCGAAGTCCCACATGATGGGGTCGGTCTTACGCGTGATGAGCGCGAAGCGAATCAGCTTGTCCATCGCCCACGTGCCGATGTGCGTCGCCGACATGTAGCGGATGTTGGAGAAATCGAAGGCGAGGAGTGCACCCACTTCTGACTTCTCAAGCTCAGCTTTGAGCCGCATCAAGCGGTCAGTGCGAAGCCTGTCGAAATCGACGCGGGCCTCCCAATCGACGGCGTTCATGCCTGTGGTGCCCGTGTTCTTCATGATCGTCGCTTTCTGTACTAGAGAGGGGGAAGAAGACTTGCTCGCCAACTAGACGAGAATCATCCCGCCTTCGATCGGAATGATTTGGCCCGTGATGTAGTCGCTGTCAGGTCCAGCCAGGAATATTCCCGTAGGCACGATGTCCTCGGGTTCGGCGGCGCGACCGAGCAGGATCCCGGACGCCATAGATTCGAAGTTGTTGTGAGCCTCGCCGATGGCCTCAAGGTCGCGATCCAATTTGTTCCACAGCGGTGTTGCGACGACTCCGGGAGCAAACCCGTTCACGGTTATCGCGTGTTCGGCAAACGCCCGGGCGCCTGATTGGGTGAGGGAAATCACGGCTGCCTTCGCCGCGCTGTACGGGGCGAAAGAGGAAAATCCCTGACGACCGGCTATCGAGGCGGTATTGACGATCTTGCCCCCGCCGCCCTGAGCAATGAATTGCCTAGCCGCCTCTTGGGTCCCTATAAGCACACCGACCGCGTTCACGTTCATGATGAGCGCAAAGTTCTCCTCAGTGACATCGAGGTACTTCATCGGTGCGTTCATCCCCGCGTTGTTAAAGTACGCGTCAAGACGGCCGAACCTCTCGACGGCGGTGGCGATCCCTGCGACCACTGATGCTCGGTCAGTCACATCCATCTGAACCGCCGTAGCGGCGCCCCCCGAGCCAACAACAACCTCGACGGTCTTTTCCGCGGCAACAATGTCAAGGTCGGCAACCACTACGTTCGCCCCTTCAGCGGCGAAACCTCGGGCGAGTGCAGCGCCGATACCTGACGCGCCGCCCGTTACGACAATGGTCCTGTCGTGAAGTCGGTTAGCCATGTGGATGCTCCTTTGCGTCCGTCCCGGGCAGATGTCGCGATTTGAAGCGATGAGCTGCCGATGTGTTCAGTATAGGTGAACTATGTCACTGTTGCCATCTTTCATGCTGAACAGTGGCCAAGCGCGAGGACTATGTCCGAGCGACGGCCGGCCACCCCTCCTACCATCGGGTTTCCTGCGCAGATTGGCGGAGCCGAGAACAGGTTCTACCGAAAACGAGCCTTGCATCAGTCCGGAAACTGGTGTTGAGTCTCGGTACACCGGAGGCGAAGGAGACGCAGTGTTCGTCTGCCCCGCCTGTACGACGTTCAACACAAAGGAGCGGGAAAGTGACGTTCACAATTACGGGTGTGCATCACGTAGGGATCACGGTGCGGAGCATGAAGAGATCCTTCGACTGGTACACAGAGATGTTCGGCGTGGAGCCGGGCCCCATCAACCATGGATCCGGGCCAGAACTCGAACGGGGCGTTCAAGTGCCGGGAGCCGAGTTGTCCTTTTCCATGATTCGGATCGGAAATGTCAACATCGAGTTCCTGGAGTACCACAAGCCGGCGGGGAAGGATTGGGATCGCACCAACGGCGACGTCGGCTCAACTCACGTATGCCTCGAAGTTGACGACATGGACGCCGCCTACGCAGAGCTCATTGAGCGCGGCGCGGTCTTCAACGGGCCGCCCGTGACGCTCACCGACGGAGAACTAGCCGGGTCACGCTGGGCGTATCTGCGGGATCCT
>Ga0213835_101927_pt1 | contig 10924 bp, 11 predicted proteins | sample SWPATP01_FD_160576 | JGI IMG/M metagenome (GOLD analysis project Ga0213835, IMG submission 160576) | Coastal seawater microbial communities from Marineland, Florida, United States - SWPA TP0 #1 | ecosystem: Environmental > Aquatic > Marine > Coastal | place: USA: Florida | collected 2016-08-05
CATCAGAACACCGAACCAGCCTACATAAAGGCGGTTGTTGGTGGATGTTACCCAGCTACAGAACCGTTCCCAAGCGTTGGCGCTCTCGCGCTGCTGAATGGTAGTAGTCATGTTGGATATGATTGCTTTATTGAGTTTTCGAGGTACTTATCCGGCAGTTGTTTTTCTACCGTGTCTATAATATGACACACTCTGTTAAGGTTTGTAAAGGGGTTGAGCCACATTTATTTTAATGACTGTCATAACTAGGGCTTATCATGGCTGTGGTCTCAGGCGGCTTAGGGCGGCTTGGGATATAATCGTCAGCAACTGAGAAACACGAGAGAGGGGGGAACCGAAAATGTCAGTTGAACTCACTGCCAATACTAGCCCCGAAACCGCTACGCAAACGGACTGGGAACCCCCCATGCCGCCGACAGATTTGATTTTTGATGATGGAGAGCCTTTGGAAAGTAACCGTCACCGCATTGCTATGAACGTCCTGATTAGGTCATTGCAACAGGCTTGGAGCGATCGCCATGATTTCTACACAGGCGGGAATATGTTTATTTACTATAGCAGCGAACAGGCTAGGAACCGAGATTTCCGAGGCCCAGATTTCTTTGCTGTGTTAGATGTAGATGGCACCAAAGAACGACAAGGTTGGGTAGTATGGCAGGAAGGGGGTCGCTACCCAGATGTTATTGTCGAGTTGATGTCGCCGAGTACCGCCAGAGTAGATAAAGGAAAGAAAAAGGATCTGTATCAGCAGATATTCCGAACCCCAGATTACTTTGTATTTGACCCGTTTGAAGCCAACGCCTTTCAAGGTTGGCATTTGCATAGTTCAGGAGGTTATCAGCTTTTAGAGCCGAACGATCGCGGTTGGCTGTGGTGTGATACCTTGGGCTTTTGGCTGGGAACTTGGTCGGGAACGATTGACCGGGAGGAGGCAATTTGGTTGCGGTTTTACGATACGGAAGGTAATTTAGTCCTGTTACCAGAAGAAGCGGAACGCCAAAAAGCTGAAGCGGAACGCCAAAAGGCCGAAGCGGAACGCCAAAAGGCCGAAGCGGAACGACAAAAGGCTCAATCCGCCGAACAACGAGCCCAACAAGCCCAACAACGAGCCGAACGTCTGGCGCAAAGGTTGCGATCGCTCGGTTTAGACCCAGAGGAACTATAAAAGAGGCGATCGCGCAACATCTACTTTATAGGTAATTTACCTACCGCCGCCCCAGTGGGAGAGTGTCTGTCGGAGCCAGCCCCAAATCGGGAAAGTTGGGGATATAATCATCAACAACTGAGAAACACGAGAGAGGGGGGAACCGAAAATGTCAGTTGAACTCACTGCTAATACTAGCCCCGAAACTGCTACGCAAACGGACTGGGAACCCCCCATGCCGCCAACAGATTTGATTTTTGATGATGGAGAGCCTTTGGAAAGTAACCGTCACCGCATTGCCATGAACGTCCTGATCCGGTCATTGCAACAGGCTTGGAGCGATCGCCATGATTTCTACACAGGCGGGAATATGTTTATTTACTATAGCAGCGAACAGGCTAGGAACCGAGATTTCCGAGGCCCAGATTTCTTTGCTGTGTTAGATGTAGATGGCACCAAAGAACGACAAGGTTGGGTAGTATGGCAGGAAGGGGGTCGCTACCCAGATGTTATTGTCGAGTTGATGTCGCCGAGTACCGCCAGAGTAGATAAAGGAAAGAAAAAGGATCTGTATCAGCAGATATTCCGAACCCCAGATTACTTTGTATTTGACCCGTTTGAAGCCAACGCCTTTCAAGGTTGGCATTTGCATAGTTCAGGAGGTTATCAGCTTTTAGAGCCGAACGATCGCGGTTGGCTGTGGTGTGATACCTTGGGCTTTTGGCTGGGAACTTGGTCGGGAACGATTGACCGGGAGGAGGCAATTTGGTTGCGGTTTTACGATACGGAAGGTAATTTAGTCCTGTTACCCGAAGAGGCCGCCCAACAACGAGCCGAAGCGGCCGAACAACGGGCTGAACGTCTGGCGCAAAGGTTGCGATCGCTCGGTTTAGACCCAGAGGAACTATAAAAGAGGCGATCGCGCAACATCTACCTTAAATACTTATAGATATAGTTCCCCCTTGAGCAGCAACCATACCAGGAATTACTCACGCTCAAGCTCCCTTTGTAGGTGATTAAAGTCGATCGCAAATATATCTACTTTTTCGCGGGTTAAAGCCTTCAGCAAGTCGCGACGATTTAAACCAGCTATTTGCACGGCTTGGTCGTGAGGAATTTTACTTTTTTGATACCAATAGATAGCCGCCAAATCTGGAACCGGGAAACCTGAAATGGGAGAAACTCCTCTGGAGGCGATCTGGCTTGTCTTTTCAGCCTGGAAATTGTCCAGAAACGCAGAACCTGGTTTGTTAAAGAAACCGGGTTTCTTGTCTTATAATCGCGTTTTCTTCCGAGGCGCGGGAGAACCGCGTAATAATCCTTCGGTACTAAGATCCTCATCAATTTCTTCCCAAGGAATCCCAGAACCGCCGCCAAAAATCACCTATTTTCTAACTGTTCGGGAGTAGCTTTTAATAGTCGAGGAAACCAAGCTAAAGGAACGGTAATAGTTCGTTCATTCATTAATTAAACAATAAAATTATCTTCATATATCAGACATTTTTTACTCGAATATCAGTCTGAATTGTCCTATTCATACCATGCCTCCAAAAATTATTTTACACAGACTGAGTTCCATAAGTAGCTAGTATTGTTAATCTATTGGCTCCGGTGTTATGCGCTTGTACCGGGGTTACAGCATGGTGAGAGTGAGGGCTAAATCGAAATAAGTAGACTTGGAAAGGAAGATATGAAACTTGCGATCGCGTTATCATTTTACCCTCAATTTGTTCCTGTAGTAACAGCACACCTCCCGAAAATTGAGGTTTTGGATCGGGAAATAAAAGTAAGCGAAAAGTCTCACCGAAGGGGTTTTGATCGCTATGAGTGCCAATTTTATCTCCATCGTAGAGTCGGTGTCCAGTCAAACTAACAAGGGTAGCTGGGGGAGAACCCACAAAATTGCAAAGACGGGTGACTAAGGTAGGTTCTTGTAAAGTTTGTACTAGGTCGTTAAATACACCGCCGAAAATCGAAGCTACAGTTAAAAGGTTACAAACTTCGTGTTCATAAAATGCTTCTTTCACTCGCAGCCATCGAAAAGGTAAAGCGTTAAGTGCATCGAAAAGTTGCTGAACAAACTCTATATTCATAGCATTGGGCAGCACAGCATGAGGATAAGGAAGAGCAGACTCAAATTGGGAACGCAGTTCAGTTTCACTGCCCGGAAATAAATTTTGAAGTTCAAACATATATTGACTCATTACACATATTCCTCCAATAATTTATTGTTATCACAATGATTCAAGTTCAGGGATTCTGTGCGGGCACCCCAAGTGAAAATAACAGTCCACCGACCCTCAGTTTTGGTGGCAGAATGCACCTGACTTACAGAATGGTAGGAGTTATTGCCGATTCGGAATAAAACCCAGCTATCTCGCTGGTGAGGAATGCGCTTAATCGGCATTTCTTTGGCGTTAGGGTGAATGCAAAATTCGCCACCTGAAAAGTTTCTCTCGCCCAGCATCCAGCACAAACGTAGTTTCTCCCCGTGGTCATTTGCATCATTATGAATTTCAATTTCATCGCGATCGCCCAGATAGTGAATTACTACCAGACTCTCGGTACAGCGACTCCCCGCCAAAATAGAAGCAATTTCAAGGACATCTTGGCACTTAGGTGCAGCAATTAGCGCTTGAATTACCGAATTATTCCCGGCTATTTCAGGAGACAATACGGCATCGTATTGAGAGTAAAAGTCTGCCAAATGGCGACGCATAGGTACTGTTTTTATCGCTGCCTCAAAACAGTCTATGTGTTTTCCAACTAATTGATTTCCTGCACAGTGAGGATATGGCTTTGCCGACATAAATGCGGTTAATTTTGCCTCTAAAGCTTCTATGAGACTATCGTGCAATATATTTTCCATTATATCTTGCCTTTTTTTGATATTCATTTTAATTAAATCTGAATCTGTTTTTTGAATTTACCAATCATCATCTTGACTAAATACCAGCCCCAAAAACCTTTCTTACTTAAGTCTAATATAATTAATATAGGCAAGAAGAATAATAAATAACTGCAAGTGATGCCCCACCAACCCGTACCCGATAAGTAAAGACGTTGCCCGGACAGTTGCAGGCTATTTAAATTTGTTGTATCAATTAAAATTTGAGTTGCCGAGGGTGGCCAGCACAACATGAGTAAAATGCTTAATTCAACCACCACTTTTAGCCAGCTTGTATAGCTACTGGGTGAAAGCTTTTTAGGCAGTCCTGCTATCTTAAGCTGACTTACTTCAATGGTTTCTCTCAAGTTATATATTTGATATTTTTCGGGGCAGTCCACTAAAATTCTGACTATGACATAATCTCCTGGCTCTAAATCTAACTTATTTTTATTAATTTCAATATTTAGCCATTGATTTTTATCTTTGGTAATTTGAACTTTTATTTCCTCCCCATCATTGGTTTCTGCATAAGCTAAAATCACGCGAGCATTGCTTTTATCAAAGCCACTCAAATGAATCGGCCATTCTACTTGTGACTTGCAGTCTTCTGGTTTAATCCGTTGATTACCTGAGTTACGCAGAATAACAATTAATACGCCACCATTAATGATTTGAATGTCTCCTACTTTAATGTCTTGATTTTTGACCGGGCTACTTTTCGGAAGAGGTTCAGAAGATATCACCTCAAAAGAAAGCGCTCTGTAATTTTGTTGCCAGTAAAACAGGATTGTGAAAAAGGTGCCTAAAGCTGTGATGGCTATCCCCCAAAAATTCACATTATGCCATTGGGATTTTAATCCGTTTAACAGAAAATCTAATAAAGTGTAAATCATGGATTCTTTGCTGTAATTACAAGGGGGGTTAACTTATTTACTACTATTTTCAATAGCTTTTGTCATATATTAATTGTGATATTTTTACTTTCTGTGTCCAAATGTCATAATAATATTGGTTCTAACGCCAGAGTTTTTAGGAATGGGTGTGATATCATGGGGCGTATATTTTCCCATCAAAAAAATCACAGCATGATTCGGCAAAGAAGGGTAAACAATCGGGGGTTTCTCTGGACGATCCGGGTGCCAAAAGCGAAAATCCCACTTACGGAGGGGCGATCCAGGTACTTGCAGCAACCAGTTAATTCTTACTATCAATTGCCCGTTACAAGTTCCATCCGCATGGTTGAGAATTCGTTCTCCTTCTCGAAGGCGATAGGAAAATATCTCTCTTTGAGCCGTTACAGACACCCCGGTCAAGCGAGTTATTTGTTCTACCATTTCCGGCTTTTGAAGACGCTGCATCAGCGTTTTAACAATTTCGGGACAGCCAAAGGTTTGACTCCAAACCGCAATATCCAAACTATCTTGGCTGTAAATATCTCCAATTCTTCGAGTCCAAGGCGCTAATGTCATTGCTTTTGCCAGTGCCTCGAATTCTTCTGGAGGCAGCATGGGCGTTAGTTGAAAGGATGGTGTTTCGGAAGTTAAATTGAATTGAACATTAGGGTTAGAGTCCGTCAACCAAGGAGATGATGCACTTATTACCGGGCCTGGATTAACTGAAGATGTCAAGGGTTCAGCGATCCGGGTTTTAGTCACTGAAAGTGTGCTTTTCTCTTGGAGTAAATTTTGCCGATTACCGACCCAAGCAAACCACTGTATGTCTGGTGGTAAATCTTCTCCCTGGTAGGGACGTAAGGTGACAAAAGAATGACAATCTTCTGTTACCACAATTAGCTCTCCCGGCTCTAGTTGATTATCTGAAATCAAAACTGGGCGATCGCCTAATCCTGCTACCAAACGGAAAATCTGAACTACAGGAGCATCTAATTGCTTTGATGACCGAGGCATCCAGACTCCCCAAGCTAAGATATTTGTGTCAGCAGAAATGTTTTCTTTCTTTGGGCAACCAAGCTGCTTTAATACAGTGGTTATCGTTTGGTTATGACGCGGCCCGACTAGAAAGATATCGTCAATTTTTATCCCTGGTTGGCACGGAATAACTGCGTCGGCACTCAAAAAATCCTGAATGCGATCGAGTGATGATTTAACCTCATCGTTGGTCTGAATATGTATGGGATTGCGGATGGTAATCATGGGTAAATTTATCGGGGATGATTAATGGCTGGCATCCAATTAAATGGCGACTGTCGAAATGTATCTTTGACGACGCTGGCTGCATAGTTAGCACCAAATTTCTCCAAATTAATCATCAGAAAATCTGCCTCTTGACGAATCATTTTTTCTGTGGACAGATACCATTCCAACAATTGAGAATTTAGGTGTATTTTTCCTTCTGGGTCGGCCACACTTTGATGCAGGGATCGACTAATTGCTGTGGACTGTAATCCTGTTGCCCCATCAGCAAGACAGTCATCAAGGTCACACCTTCCTAGCAAAACTCCTATATAAGATTGCACAAGTTTAGCCGCCCGATCGCCAACGGATGGTGAGGATAAAAAATAAGCAACTCTGTGGCATAAATCCTGGCCAATCAACTCCATTGTTAGACTAGCTGCGGTCAGTTCATCTTGCCAAGGAGACAGAGATTTGGCCGTTCGCTTAAGCAGATCCTTTCCCTCTGCTGTGGATGGTTGAAAATTGAGCAGACTACTATAAATTGCTGTTAACAGAATTGAATCAGACACGGAAAAAAAAGCACTATCTCGATCGTGGAGGTCATCCACTGATCGCCCAAACATACAAAGCCAAAAACGGTTTTGTATCTCTGGTATCAGACTGACATCCAAGCATCCACTATGTTCTATTTCAATGACGGGAAGCACCCACCGCAGAATATACATTCTCACCAGATGAATCAGAATGTACTCCTCGGCTTTGACTCCACATTTGCGAATAGTTAAAACTCGTTGTTCTTCAGTGTTAATTAACTTTAAAATAGCCGCAGCCATCCCCGCCTCATCAGGCAAGTTATACTCGATATTGCCAACTTTGATTTGCATTTTAATTTCTATGAGTTAGGGCTGGTTGAGCAATTCTCGTTTCTGTTTATGTCCGCTTGCGGAAAGTTGCTGCAACAAAGTTGTCGCCATTGCACGCATTTGGACTGTACGGCTGCGATTGACCGCTTGGCGAGCAAAAACTTTCGCTTGGGAAATATCCCCATCAATATTCCAGCGGTGCGCCCAAAGTAAGGAAACACCCGCATCTTTGCGAAAGACTTTTTTGAGTGCGACCTCTGCCTCTTGACCTCGCCCTTGCTGGATGGCTTGGTACGCTATTTTGAGCAGTGTTTCTTGGGATTCCCGTCCACCGATCGATTCAGCGCTATTAGCCATACAGCCACCGTAACAGGAACGGTCTTCGGCAAATTCGCAGGTATCACAGCGATCGTAAACTTGCGGGCGATCGTATTTTTCATCAATGACCCGTTTGTAATAAGCCATTAATTCCGAGAAGTTATCGAAATCTGTCAGTTGGGTTCGTTCCAGATCGGATAACGCATAACACCGAAAAACTTCTAGGGCTGGGTTCACATCAATAACCGGGCCACAAGAACGAAAGGCAGCACTTTTGGGCTGTGTTAACTGAATTCGACCCAGTTGTTCGGAAGTGAAAAAGCACTTAGGTAGCGGACAATCGAGATAGACTTGAATGTGTTGCCAGTAGGCTGCTTCCAGAAATTCAGCTATTCTTGGGGCTACAGCGTGATACTCCGATGGACTCAATACTTGGACTTCCGGCGATGGGTTCAGTTCTGGATAGGCAACTGTCCAGCGCAAGTATTCAATGCCAAAGGATTCACACACATCTAAAATTTCTTGATAGTTGAAATCCTGACGCCAAATATTGAAGCCGATGTTAACAGGAATGCCCAGGTTAAGAGCAACATCAATGTTGTGCAAGACTAACTCGTATTCAGTGTTTCGGCGATAATCCCGACGTTCGTTGAGATTAACTAGCAGGCTAAGGCGATCGCGATAGGGTTTCAGTTTGAGAATTTCATTGGTATTGCAGATACCTCCCGTAAAAATAGTGGCATCACCCAAAGCAGGTTCAGCCATCGACTTTTCTAAGAGATAAACCAGGTCTTTATATAAAAAAGGTTCACCTCCGATAATATTCAGACGAAAATTAGGACCACTGCGACTGATAAACTGCACAACCCGCTCGATACCTTCACGAGTTAAAACTGTCTTTTTTCCTGACTTACCCATTTCGGTGGAGGCAAAACAGTAGGCACAGTAATTGCTACACTTGTCAATAACAATCAAATTCATGTAATCTACCTAAAATTGATGTTTTTGATTTTTTGAGATGTTACTTTTGGAGCCAAAAGTTACTGCGTTTAGACCCTATTGCCAGTTAGTTATGATGTCAGCAGCATTTTTACTTTTAGCCATTTGGGGACTCATCTGTGCTACTTGCTCGATCGCCTCTAAAGGCAAGGTGCGAAGATAACGTTCAAATCGCTTAGTTGCGCCACAATGATTTTCTGGAGTTTCCGAATCGTTCAAATCAAATGCTGGACAACCATGTTCGCAAACAAATTTCGCGGGACAAGTCCGACAATCTTTTTCATATTTATCTGTCTTCCCATGAAAGCCATGTAATTTCTGCTTCCACCCATCTGGATCGAACCCATCTGGATCGAGTATGTTTCCTAGTAAGTAACTTTGGACATTTCCGCTAGAACCAGCACAACCACAAGGATAAACTTCGCCAGTTTCCTTAACAACAATCATGTTAATTCCAGCATGGCAAAAGGGATTATCACACCTTAACTGATCCAGAAATTCTTTAGCAGAAGGTGCAGCTAGATGACGCTGGATTTTGGCTAACATTCGCGTCTCTACAATTGACCCCTCATAGCGAATGAGACTATCTAAGTTATCTTTAAGAACTCTAAATATTTGCTCCTCGCTTAAAGGTTTGGCACCAATTCCGTGTCCCACTGCCGAGGCAATATTCAGGTGAAAAGCTGTAATTCCTAGTTGGTAGAAAGTTTCGTAAATTTGGGGAACTAATGTCCAATTGTGAAGATGAATAACGGCGATCGCCCCTGAAAAAATACCTCTCTCCCGCAACCGCTTTAAGTTATGAATCGTCTTTTTGAAGCCACCTCTCACCTGATTGTGTACAGCTTCTGGGCCGTCTATGGATGTGCCAATCTTAACTCCATGACGTGCAAATACATCAATATGCTCGTCATTTAGTAGAGTTAAATTACTTTGCAAACCAAAGTCTACTGTTTTGCCTTTGTCTCCTAGGATTTTGACGGCTAAAGTGCAGGCTCTATCGTACCATTGATCGCTTTGAAGCAATGGTTCTCCACCGTGAAATATTAGTTCAATATGAGATTTTCGCGAATACTCAGCGATTCGTTCTATGGCGATCGCGAAAGTATCGATATCAAATAAAGGAACTTCTTTTCCTGGAGTTTTTACTTCGGCATAGCAATAGCTGCAATGTAAATTGCAGACATTAGTTAGCTCGATATGAAGTTCGTGAACGTTTCGGAGACTGACCCACGAACGATTGATGGCGGAATAACTACTGCTAACCGTGTTGTCAGGTAAAGTTTTCATCTTGGCGCTTCCGTTAGGTTATCCAAACTCACGGCGAGTTTTTTGGCCTCTCAAACAAAACGAGTTTAGTCTAGTAGAAGGAATCTAATAGAAGAAATTTTATTTGCAGAGGGATGGGGCTATTTGTCCGAGAGGCGATCGAGCAGTTATTCTGAGTTGTAGATATCAATCTAATCTCTAATTGCAGATTTGCTATCCTTAACTCAAAAGAACTGGCGCTGTCTAAGTACCCTTATTGTATTTGTGATAAACGTAATATCCAGGAACGGTACTTTCGCCTTCTGAGGGAAGGACATGATCCTGAGTCAACTTCCGCTCGTCATCAATCAAACTAAAAAACTCTTCCTGTGAAGGTAGGGTGCTGGATACCGATTCTTGCGGCTGAGTGCTTTCTAATTCCTCCGATTGAGGCTGAGACAAATCTAGAACGGGATTAACAGTATTTTGAGACATGGCTTTAGCCCTATTTCCGTAAACTTAGAATATTTCCTACGCGATGTTTCACACAACGTAGGATATCCGATAGAACATGACAATAAAATCCACCTATTGCAGCTAGTGGTTTTTTAGCGGAATAGTTTTCAACAGGTGTAAATTACTATTGTACGGCTTCTATACTATCTTAATCTATATCAATCAGCGAAAGTAATCAACTCTGGAAAGTAGTATTTAGTACCCAATTTTCCCCAGTACCCTGAAAAAAAATTAGTAGGATTTAGTGGGATTGGGTTCCCGGTGATTGACAAAGTAGGATTTGGTGGTATATAGTTCTTGCTTTAAGATTAAGTCTCTGTATTTTTACTGATGAAAAATATTGAAGAAGTGTTAGAGTGGGCTGAAAAGCTGATCCTTGAGAAAACCGGCGAACCTCTCAAGCCTATAGAGGAAGCCATACTCAAGGGTGTGTGGTCAGGAAAAAAATATGCTCAAATTGCTAAAGAATATAATAATTGTCGTGAATCTCACGTTAAGAAAGAAGCCGCTAAGTTATGGGATAAGCTGCGGGATGAATTAGGGGAAGACCTGAATAAATATAATTTTCGTTCCAAGATAGATAAAAAACATAGGGTTTCTGAAATTTCCCAGTGTGGCAATTGTGTATTACAAGAAATTGATATTAACATTGTTGGTCAGTTTATCCAAACTATTAAAGATACTCAACACCGATCGCCCTCCGATCTCTCTTCTTCTCATTCTCCCACACCTCAAGATTCTTCACCGATTATCGACTTAACCGACGCACCAGACCTGACTGAATTTTATAGCCGTACTTCCGAACTAACTA
>Ga0213835_101930_pt1 | contig 10894 bp, 12 predicted proteins | sample SWPATP01_FD_160576 | JGI IMG/M metagenome (GOLD analysis project Ga0213835, IMG submission 160576) | Coastal seawater microbial communities from Marineland, Florida, United States - SWPA TP0 #1 | ecosystem: Environmental > Aquatic > Marine > Coastal | place: USA: Florida | collected 2016-08-05
GGATGACCGCCGGGGTGATCGTGCCGTAGTAGCCCTGGCCGATCAGGCTCGTGCGCACCGTGTTGTGCGAGGCGATGGCGCGCAGCTCAGCCATCACCGCGGCCTCGGTCGCCGGGGCGGGCAGCGTGCGCAGAGCGGCGGTCTGGCGGATCACGGACGGGACCGCCGCATCCATCATCGCCTCGATGGTGTCGTAGCCGAGCGCGTCGAGCATGAGGCGCTGGGCGTCGGCGTCGAGTCCGATGTGGCGCTCGGTGAAATCGCGGGACATGCGGTGGGGGTCTCTTCCTGTGGCAGCTAGGCGCCGATGAGGGCGCTGTATTCGTCGGCGCTCATGAGCGTGGGGGTCTCGGCGACGCGCACCTTGACCAGCCAGCCCTCGCCGTAGGGGTCGGCGTTGATCGTCTCGGGGGCGTCGACCACGGCCTGGTTGGCTTCGACGACCTCGCCCGAGACGGGGGCGAACAGCTCGCCGACCGACTTGGTCGACTCGACCTCGCCGACGACGGCTCCGGGGGTCAGGGATGCGCCGACGGCGGGCAGGTCGACGTAGACGACATCGCCGAGGGCGTCGGCGGCGTACTGGGTGATGCCGACGGTGACGACGTCACCCTCGACGCGCACCCATTCGTGCTCGGCTGTGTACTGCAGATCGGTGGGAACGCTCATGGCTTACGCCTCTCGCTTGTAGAAGGGAAGGGGGACGACAGAGAACGGGATGCGCGTGCCGCGCACGTCGACGGCGAGCGCCGTTCCGTGGGCGGCGACGTCGGAATGCACGTGCGCCATCGCGATCGGGACGCCGAGCGTCGGCGACAGCGCCCCGCTCGTGACGACACCGACCTCGCGCTCGCCGTCGACGACGACGTAGTCGGCGCGGGCGGCGCGGCGCCCCTCGCCGACAAGACCGACGAGCACGGGCGCGTCGGGCGCGGGACCGCGCTCGATCGCCTCTTTGCCGACGAAGCGCGGCTTGTCGGTGACGACGACGCGGCCGAGCCCGGCCTGCACCGGCTGGGTCTCGCGGCCGATCTCGTGACCGTACAACGGCATCCCTGCTTCGAGGCGCAGCGTGTCGCGAGCGGCGAGCCCGCAGGGCACGAGGCCGTCAGCCTCACCCTCGGCGAGAATCGCGCGCCACAGCTCGGCCGCGTGCTCGACGTCGACGTACAGTTCGAAGCCGTCTTCGCCGGTGTAGCCCGTGCGCGCCACCAGAACAGAGCCGCCGCGCCAGGCCATGCCCATCGCGGCGTAGTAGCGCAGCGATGCGAGCGTCGTGCCGCCCGACAGCTCATCGCTCGTCTCGAGGCCCTCGACGCGTTCGAGGATGCGCTGCGCCGTCGGCCCCTGCAGCGCGATCAGCGCAGTCATCTCGGTCAGGTCAACCAGCTCGACGTCGTGGATGCCGCGGCGGGCGTGGAGAGCCTCCACGACGGGGGCGCGGTTGCCCGCATTCGCGACGACGAGCCACTCGACCTCGCCCGTGCGGTACACGATGAGGTCATCGATGATGCCGCCGTCCTCGGCGAGCAGCAGCGAATACTTCGCCTTCATGAGCGGCAGGCTCGACAGCCGGCCGGCGAGCGCCTCGTCGAGGTAGGCACCAGCATCCGGCCCACTGACGGCGATCTCGGCCATGTGCGAGATGTCGAACAGGCCCGCGCCGGTGCGCACCGCGTGGTGCTCGGCGAGGTCAGAGCTGTAGCGCACCGGCATCAGCCAGCCGCCGAAGTCGGTGAACTGGGCGCCGAGCGCCTCGTGTTCGGCGTGCAGCGGCGACTGCTGTGGAGGGGGTGTGACGGACTCGGTCATGGAGTTCCTTCGGGCGCGACGGTGCGGAGCTTCGGAACTCCCCCTCTGTCATGGTGCCTGAGAGCTTCACGGGCCGGGCGGTGCCGGTCGCGCTTTCACCGTGGGCGAGGACGCGGCACCGTCTGGCGGATGCTCGCCCTGCTTTTCAGAGTGGCCTGCGGCGCGCGGTACGGAAACCTGAGAGATTGGCGGGGAGGCTTGCTCCTTCGGTGCCCCGGGAGTGCCGGGAACTCTTCCGCGCGCTGTGACGGCCGAGTGTGCAGTTGTGGGCCCAGCGTACCAAGGCCGTGTTGCGGCGCCGTTACGCCGCGTCGTCGGGCCGGCCCCGATCATCCGGGCCGTCGAATTCGTCGCGCTCATCGCGCCCCGCGCGGTCGTCGCGGAAGTAGCGCACCGCCTGCCAGACGAGCACGGCGACCGTGGTGAGGGCCATGAGCCCGAACACGGGCGCCGCCCACGCGGCCGTCGCCGGATCGGTCGGGATCGGGAAGGCGAGCAGCGGAGTCACGGCTCGAGGTTATCGATTTCGTCGTCCCAGTCGCTGGTGAGGGCGAGCATCTCGGCGGCCTCGAGGGTCAGTTCGCGGGTCGCGGTGAGCAGCTGCTCGGGGGTTTCGCTGCGCAGCAGCTTCTGCTGGTCAAGGGGGCCGAGCGGCGCGATCGCCGCCAGCTGCCAGATGGATGCACGGGGGTCGTCATCGAGCTGAATGTCGGCGGGCCACGGCACCTCCATGAACTCGCTCGCCTGCGCGATGGTCGCACGCACGACCTTCTCGACCTCGGCCATGAGGGGCAGGACATCGTCGGGGACATCGAAGCTCGCCACGTCACGCACTTCGGCGACCGGATACGGGTCGTCGGGGCGCCACTCGACCACCTCGATGCGGCGGTCGCCCTGGGCGACGAGGCCGATGAAGCCCTCGGTCGTTTGCACCTGGGTGATGCGGGCGACGGTGCCGATCGGGAAGCGCTGCTCGCCACCCCCCACTTCACTACCGCGCTCGATGAGCACAATGCCAAACTCGGCTGGCTCGTCGCCGAGGATTTCGGACAGCATCACGATGTAGCGCTCTTCGAAGATGCGCAGGGCCGTCGGCATGTACGGGAACAGCACGGACCCGAGCGGAAACATCGGCAGGACGGCCATGACGAAAGCGTGACACCGGTACCTGGCAATGGCCGGTGCCCTATGCTCGCGCCATGTCACCCGCCGTCGTCGTCGAAGAAGTCGTCTCGCACCCGATCCGTCGCTCGCGTCGCGTCATTGCCCTGCTGGCCGTGGCCACCGTGATCGTGCTGCTGACTCTTGCGGCGGCGTTCGTGGTCGAAGAGCTTGCGTGGTTCACCGCGCAGGGCTGGGCGCTGCGCGTGCTCGCCGTGCTCGGGCTCGTCGCCTGGCCGCGGCTGGGCCGCATGGGGCGCATCGGCGCCGCGCTGTTCGCCGTCGGGGTCGCGGGCTTCTCGGCGGTCGAGCTGGCCCTCGCGGTCGCTCCGCAGCTTGGGTCGTCGGGGGCGCTCAATGGGCTCACGATTCCGATGTTCTTCCTCGCCGCGGCGGGATTCTTCGTCATGGTCTTCGGGGCCATTCGCGCCCTGCGCGTGCCCTGGTGGACCACCCTCGTCGTCGCCGTGAGCCTCGTCGCGCTGACCGCGCTCAGCGCCCTAGGCCCGACCTCCGGCGTCACGGAGGACCTGGCGATCATGCAGGTGGTGTCGCAGGGGTACCTCCTGGTGGCTGCCGTGGTCGCATCGATCGCCGCGGTGATCGACGGCGTGCGTGAGGGGCGTCGCCGGCGCCCCTCCTAATACCCCCTGGGGTATAGTGGGTGCATGTCCTCCGCCGCGCCCAACACTCGAGACCGCCCCGTCATCGGCCAGTGGGTCGACGGAATCGACGTCGCCGTCGTCAACGAGCGCGCGGTGCGCGCCTCGGCAGGAATCCTGTTTCTCGGCGGATTCGCCGCGTGGCAGTACAGCGTCATCACCACCGATCTGCGCCCCATGCAGCTGTTCGGCATCGTGTTCGCGCTCGAGATGTACCTGCGGCTGTTCGTCGGAACCCGCTACACCCCCACCCTCGCAATCGGCACGCTCATCACGCGGCCACAGCGACCGGAGTGGGTCGATGCGCGCTCGAAGAGACTGGCGTGGACGCTCGGCCTCGTCATGGCGCTCAGCGGATGCTTCGCCCTCGGTTGGCTCGGACTCATGCCCATCATCGCCCAGGTCATCTGTGGCATCTGTCTCGCGCTGCTCTTCGCCGAGGCCGCGTTCGGCTACTGCCTGGGCTGCGAACTCGCCCGCCGATTCGCCCGTGAAAAGCCCACGCTGTGCTCTGGCGACACCTGCACCTACACGCCGCCGAAGCGCGGCGAGTCGCACACCGTCGACGCGCACACGCACCCCCAGGATCGGGCCGTTCGGCCCTGACCGATCGGTCGAACGCGGCGTAGTCTGAGCCCAGACGCGACGCCGCGTCACCCGAACAGTCAAGGAGCATCATGCAGATCACCGGCAAAGTTTTCGCCATCACGGGCGCGGGTAACGGCATCGGCCGCGAGGTTGCTCTCGGCATCGCGCGCAAAGGCGGCCACGTCGCCGCCCTCGATCTGAGCGAAGAGGGCCTCGAGCAGACCGCCACCCTCGCCGCCAGCCTCCCGGGCCGCGTCACCACACACGTCGTCAACATCACCGACCGCGACGCCGTGGTCGCCCTGCCCGCAGCGATCATCGCCGAGCACCGTCAGATCGACGGCCTGCTGAACATCGCCGGCATCATTCAGAAGTTCGTGCGCGTCAACGAGCTCGACTGGGATCAGATCGAGCGCGTCATCAACGTCAACCTCTACGGCGTGCTGAACACCACCAAAGTCTTCTTGCCGCACCTCATCGCCCGCCCCGAGGCGGCACTCGTCAACGTCGCGAGCATGGGCGCCTACGCTCCGGTGCCCGGCCAGTCGGTCTACGGCGCCACCAAGGCCGCCGTCGCGCAGCTGAGCCGCGCCCTCCACTCGGAACTGATGGAAACCGGCGTGACCGTAACGGGAGTCTTTCCGGGCGCGATCGGCACGAACATCAGCATGAACTCGGGCGTCATGACAGAAGACGACATGAAGAAGATGACGGCCGCAGCCGGCGACAAGGCCCGCAAGACCACGGCCCCGGCCGAGGCCGGTCGCCAGATCATCGAGGCGATCGAGAAGGGCAGCTACGAAATCTTCATTGGCCAGGATGCTCGGTTCATGTCGCGCCTGTCGCGCCTGAACCCGAAGCGCGCGGCCAGCCTCATTTACTCGCAGATGAAGGATCTGTTGGGCTAGCCGACTCGGTGAGCGTCTTTTTCGCCCGGAGGTAGCCCACCTCGTAGGCGGTCACCGCGATCAGGGTGACCGCCACGAGCGGCAGGACGAAGAACACCATGACGGTGGTGAAGCCACTGAGCGCGTCGTGTTGCACCGCGTTCAGAATGAGGTAGGCCGTGTACGCGACGTACAGCACGACGAACATGCCGCCTTCCCAGCGCGCGATCGCGAACGCGGTAAAGGCAATGGGCACCAGGGCGACTGCCGCAGCGAGCGCGAGCGGCAGGTCGAGAGCGACGGCGGATGCCGCAACCGGGATGCCCGACGGGAAAATCATCGCGGGGATGCCCAGGACGACACCAATGTTGAAGATGTTGCTTCCCACGATGTTGCCAACGGCGATGTCACGCTCGCCGCGGCGCACCGCGATGATCGAGGTGGCCAGTTCCGGAAGGCTCGTACCGATCGCCACCACGGTCAAGCCGATAATGAGGCTCGAGACGCCGAAGCTCGCCGCGATGTTCGACGCACCGGTCACCAGGAAGTTTGCCCCGAGAACCAGTAGACCGATACCGACGAGGACGAGCACGACAGCGAGCAGCGACTGCGCGAGGGGGGACAGCTTCGACGGTGCAGCCGGAACATCGATGGCGTCCACCAGCTCGGGGTCGCGCTTACTGAACCAGAAACTCAAGACAACGTGCACTGCCGCGGCGGCGAAAAGGATGACGCCGTCGAGCTGGCTGATCTCTCCGTCGAGGGCGAGCGCCAGAAGCAGGATGGTGATGCCGACCATCACAGGAATGTCGAAACGTACCAGTTGTCGCTTCACGATCAGCGGAAGAATCAGTGCGGAGATGCCGAGGATCAGCAGGATGTTCGCGATGTTGCTGCCGACGACATTGCCGACGGCGAGGTCAGGATCACCCGCGAGCACGGCACCGACCGTGACGGAGAGTTCCGGCGCACTCGTTGCCGCTGAAACGACGACAAGGCCGACGACCAAGGGCGCGATGCCGAGACGCGTTGCGAGGGTTGATGCCCCCCGGACAAGCGCTTCTCCGCCAGCGATGAGAAGGACGAGGCCGAGGACGACACGTCCGACGTCGAGTAGATCCACGGCGGGAGTCTAGGGCCGCGCGCCCAACGTGCGCCGCGAATTCACTCGGCGGGCCGCAAGGCCTCGGGCGCTTCGAACTGCGCCAGCCACTCAGCGAGGCCGCCCTCGATCGCACCGCGGTCATCCGCGTCGAGGGCCGCGATCAGGCGGTGCTCGTTGCGCATGTGGGCCTCGTAGGCGCGGTCGATGAGGTCGAGACCGTCGGCGGTGAGGGCGACGACGCGGCCGCGGCGGTCGGTCTCGGCGACGCGGCGCTCGATGAGCCCGGCCGATTCGAGGCGGTCGCAGCGCTTGGTGAGCCCCCCGCTCGTGATCATGGTGCGCTCGGCGAGTTCGCCGGGGGTGCGCTCGTACGGGTCGCCGGCGCGGCGCAGCGCAGCCAGCACGTCGAACTCTCCGGTCGAGAGGCCGAAGTCGCGGTAGACGCTCTCAAGCTCGACAGTCAGGTGCGCGGCCAGGCGGTGGAGCCGGCCAATCAGCCCCTGCGGCGACGGATCAATCTCGGGCCGCTCGCGCCGCCACTCAGCCTGGATGCTCGCCACCCGGTCGGTCTCGCGGGGGTGGTGGGCGGCTGGTCGGGCGTCGCTGCCTGGGAGTGTGCTCACGCCGGGAATATTACCTTCCCCGGAAGATATTATCTCTTCCATGGAAAACATTTGGCGCTGGATGCTTATCACCGCGATCGCGCCGGTCGCGTGGGGCTCCACGTACGTCGTCACCGCGACCTGGTTGCCCGCCGACGCCCCGCTCTGGGGCGCCGTATGGCGCGCGCTGCCGGCCGGGTTGCTATTGCTGCTGTTCGTGCGCGTGCTGCCGCGCGGCGTCTGGTGGTGGCGCTCGCTCGTGCTCGGCGTGCTCAACATCGGCGCGTTCTTCGTGCTCATCTACGTCGCCGCCCAGCTGCTGCCCTCGTCGATCGCCTCCATGATCATGGCCATGGCGCCCGTGGCCATGATGCTCGTCGCGTGGGGCGTCATTCGCGAAAAGCCCCAGCTGTTCTCTCTTGTTGGCGCCGGCCTCGGCTTCGCCGGCGTCATCGCCCTCCTCGCGACCGGCTCCGGCCCCATCAACGTCAGCGGTGTCCTCGCCTCACTCGCCGCCATGCTGATGTCGTCGGTCGGCTTCATCTTCACGAAGCGCTGGAGCGGCAGCGCTCCCCTGCTGCCGATGACGGCCTGGCAGCTGACCATGGGAGGCGCCGCGATCATCCCCGTCGCCTTTGTCGTCGAGGGAGTGCCGGCGCCCGTCACGGCGAGCGAGTTCGGCGCGTTCGCCTACCTCTCGCTCGTCGCCACACTCGCCGCGTTCGTCGGCTGGAACCTCGGACTGCGGAAGCTGCCCGCAGGCGCTGTCGGCCTCATCGGGCTGCTCAACCCTGTGACGGGGGTGTTGCTCGGCGTCGCCTTCGCGGGCGAGACCCTCACGCCCCTGCAGCTGGGCGGCATCGGGCTGGTGTTCGCGGGCATCCTGATCGGACAGGCGCCCGTGCGGGCCGCCGTGGTGCGCGGTGCGCGTGCGCTGCTACCGCGCCGCCGCCGGGTCGACGGCGGGGCCGATGTTGTCGAGCAGCCACGCATTCCACGTCGAGACGAGACGCCAGCCCTGAAGGATGCGGCCTAGCGCGTCGGCGCCAAACATCCAGTCATCGACGGGGTACGCGCGCGCGATCGCGAGGCTCGTCAAGCGCAGCAGTTCAATCTTCGGGTGGTCGCGCGGGTAGCCGCGCGGGGCCGTGGCGAGTGATCCGTCGGTCATGACCGTGAAGCCCTCGTCGGCGAGCTCGTCGAGGGTCGCCTCCAAGTCACCGACGAGCCGGTTGTCGTCGACCAGCGCGCGGAAGCGCCGCAGCTGGTCGCGGCTCGGCTGGTAGACCCCGCCCGCGAGCAGCAGGCCGCGCTCGTTGAGCTGCCCGTAGTGAGCCGTGCCATCGGCCGGGGTCGTCACGAACCCGATGTGGTCCTTGATCGGGCGCTTGTCGGTGCTGAAGCGCACATCGCGGTGCGGGCGGAAGATCTTCACCGGCCCGAACTCGGCGCCGAGGATGTCGGCGAGCTGCTCGACCGGGCCGCGAACCGACTCGGCGTAGCGGGCCTTGTTCTGCTGCCACCACTCGCGGGTGTTGTTCTCGGCGAGCTCGGCGTAGAAGCGGGGAGCGTCGGGGTCGAAGCCGGTGAACGTCACCGTGCGTCCTCCTGGTCGGCGGCGGTGGGTGCCGGCTCGGCGAGCGCCGGATCGGCGGGCGTGAGGGCGAGCGTCGTGCGCTCGGCGAGGTAGGCGGGCAGGGGCGTCAGGGCGCTGTCGGGCGCTCCGGGCATCCATCGCACGAGGATGCGGCCGTCGCGCACGGCCACCGCCCCCGAGGCGCTGCTCGCGTCTGCCGACACGGGAGTCGCGTCGAGCAGCACGGTCGTGCCGTCGGGAAAGCCGACGTCGACGAGCTGCTCCTTCAGCGCGCGCCGCTCGCGCGCCGATTCCGCCTGGTGGCCCGGCAACACCTGGCGCGTGGCGCGCACGATCGACCCCACAGCGTAGACGCCGCCGCTCGAGTCGATGGCGACAACGCCGAGGCGCCAGCCGATGCCCGCCTTGCGGTAGGTCTGGCGGCGCGGAATGAACCCCAGAGACTTGCGGGGGCCGATCGTTATGCCGAAGTGATCGTGAGGGTGCGCGGCCTCTGTGAGCCGCGCGATGGCGGAGGTGACGGCGGCGCGGTCGTCCGCGTGCATCCAGCCGAGGGCGTCGGCAGAGGCGGCGGGCGGCGTCGGTGTCACGAGCGCGAGAGTAGCCGACCGAGCCGGTTGCTGGCCGGAAGCGAGGTGCGCTGTCGAACGCTCATTGTCCACACGGATACCCCCGGGTTACCGTTCTAACAACCACGGCAATGGCTGCCGGGGATGCTCGAGAAGGATCCGCAGATGGACAGGCTCGCCGACCGCTCACTGAGTGCCGCCGCATTCACCGACGACAGCCACGGCCCGCTGCCCGAGCGCGCGTCGGTCGTCATCGTCGGCGGCGGCATCATCGGGGCCAGCATCGCCCACCACCTCGCCGAGGAGGGAGTCAGTGACGTGCTGCTGGTCGAGCGCGCCGTGCTCACCGCCGGCACGACCTGGCACGCGGCCGGCCTCATCGCGGGTGCCCGCGGCTCGACGGCGCTCACGGGGCTTGCCGCGTACGGCGCGTCGACGTACCGCACGCTCGGCGAGCGCTCCGGGGTCGAGGTGTCGTTCACCCCGAGTGCATCGCTGTCGATCGCCCGGCACCCCGGCCGCGTCGACGAGCTGCAGTACGCGCACGATGTCGCGACGAGCGCGGGCGTCGAGGCCGAGCTCGTCGACCCCGCCCGCATCGCCGAACTGTGGCCGCTGGCGTCGGTCGAGGGGATGCTCGCGGGGCTCCATTTTCCCGGTGACGGCCATGTGAATCCCGGCTATGCGGCGCTCGCTTTCGCGACGCTCGCCCACCGCGCCGGGGTGACCGTGCGCGAGGGCGTGGATGTGCGGCGCGTGCTCGTCGAAGACGGCCGCGCCGTCGGCATCGAGACGGCGCGCGGCACGGTGCACGCCGACACGGTCGTGCTCGCGGCGGGACTGTGGAGCCGCGACCTTGCGGCGACGGCCGGGGTGCACATCCCCCTGTACGCAGCGGAGCACGTGCACGTGCGCTCGAACCCGATCGACGGCGCGGTGCCGACGCTGCCGGTCCTGCGCGACGTCGACAACAGCTACTACATCCGGCACGAGGCGGGGCGGCTGCTGGTCGGCGCGTTCGAGCCGAACGGGCTGCCACGCGCCGTCGACGGCATCGCGGCCGACGGCTTCGCGACCTTCCCCGACGACTGGGAGCACTTCGCGCCCGTGCGTGGGCAGGCGGAGGCCACTGTGCCCGCGCTGGGGCCTGCGGGATACGACCGCTTCATCAACGCACCCGAGAGCTTCACGCCCGACACGGCGTTTCTGATGGGCGAGACGGCCGAGGTCGAGCAGTTGTATGTGGCTGCGGGCATGAACTCGCAGGGCATCATTTACGCGCCCGGCGTGGGGCGCGAGCTGGCGCGGTGGATCGTCGCGGGAGCCCCGCAGTTCGACGCGGCGGCGGTCGATGTGCGCCGCTTCTCGCCGCACCAGGCGAACCGCCGCTACCTGCACGCGCGCACCGTCGAGAGCCTGGGTCGGCTGTACGCCATGCACTGGCCGGGCTACCAGTCGGAGACGGCGCGCGACGTGCGGCGCACTCCCCTGCACGAGCGCGTGGCGGCACTCGGGGCACGCTTCGGCGAGATCAACGGGGGCGAGCGGGCCCTCTGGTACGGCGGACCGACGCCTGCCGAGGGCTACAGCTACGGCAAGCCGGGCTGGTTCGACCAGGTTGCCGCCGAGCACCAGGCAACCCGCGAGGGTGTGACCCTGTTCGACCTGAGCCCCTTCGCGAAGTTCGAGGTGAGCGGGCCGGACGCGCTGGCGCTCTGCCAGCGGGTCGCGACGGCCGACGTCGATGTCGAGGTGGGCCGGGCGGTGTACACGCTGTTCCTCAACACGGCCGGCGGCATCGAATTCGACGGCACGGTGACCCGGCTGGGCGCCGACCGGTTCTGGATCGTGACGCCGTCGGCGAGCCGCCACCGGTCTCTGTGGTGGTTGCGGCGTGCATCCCGGGGGCGT
>Ga0213835_101931_pt1 | contig 10893 bp, 7 predicted proteins | sample SWPATP01_FD_160576 | JGI IMG/M metagenome (GOLD analysis project Ga0213835, IMG submission 160576) | Coastal seawater microbial communities from Marineland, Florida, United States - SWPA TP0 #1 | ecosystem: Environmental > Aquatic > Marine > Coastal | place: USA: Florida | collected 2016-08-05
TCCCCCAGGATATTTTGGCGAAAAGTCGCTTAATGATTCTCAGTTATCCCCACAATCCCACGACGGCGATCGCCACGCTCGATTTTTTTCAAGGGGCAGTAGCGTTTTGCCAGGCCCATGATCTGGCGCTGATCCATGATTTTCCCTACAACGACATCTATTTCGCTGGGGAAACGGCACCACCGTCGGTATTACAGGCCGATCCGGAAAAAACCTGTAGCATTGAATTTTTTACCTTTTCAAAGTCCTTTAATATGGGAGGCTTTCGTACTGCCTTTGCGGTGGGGAATGCCCAACTGATTGCAGCCCTACGCCAAATTAAGGCGGTGGTTGATTTTAACCAATACCAAGGGATTCTCAACGGGGCGATCGCCGCTCTCCAACGGGATCAAGCCACCATCGCGGAAAATGTGCGCGTTTACCAAGCCCGCCGGGATGCCCTCGTCGAAGCCCTCAATGACCACGGTTGGTCTGTACCCAAGCCTGGGGCGACCCTCTATGTGTGGGCCAAGTTGCCAAAAGCTTGGTCAGGAACTTCTTTGGAATTTTGTACCCAATTGGTGGCCCAAACGGGCATTGCCCTGTCGCCAGGATCAGGGTTTGGTAAAACAGGGGAAGGCTATGTCCGCTTTGCCCTCGTTCAGGAACCAGCGGTACTGCGGGAAGCCGTGCGCCGGATCCAAACATTTCTTTCGCCACAACCATGACATTGACGCAGGTCTGGGGTTGTCTACTCATTTTTACTTTAATCCCAACCCTCGGTGCAGTTTGTATTTTGCCCTGGGGCGATCGCCATCCCCCTAGGCAACTGTTGGGAGATTGTCTCCTGGGGATAATTGTGGTGCTCTTCACCCGGCATTTTTTCCCGTACCAATCCCCTTGGGAACTCATCAGTCTTTTAGCTTTTATGATGGGCCGCTATTGGCGCACCCAAGATCTGGCTTTTGCGGCGGTGTGGGGAGGCTTGTTACTCCATGATTGGCAGATTACCCCCATTGTCAGTTTTATTGGCTTGGTGGGCTTGACGGTATTTCGGCAAATTCGCCTGGGGATCTGGGCCGTTTTGACTTTGATTTTTGTGGCCCTCACGATCCGCCACGGTACGGTACCGGGCTATTGGGTCGCGGCGATCGCCCTGGGGGGACTCCTGGGCTGGTTAAGTCAACAGACAACAAATAGTCGGCAAGTTTGGCAAATTTTTCGGCCTGAATCCGGCTTTCTCTCCCTCGATCAGCGCCTCAGTAGCCCCCAAGTGGGCCAGGATGCGGCGACCCTCAGCCAATTGAAATATTTGGGTTATCCCGTTTTGCCGGGGTGGGTTCTAAAACCAGGGGATGATTTTAAACGACTGGTTGATTTACTAAAACCCAGTGGCGATCGCCCCTATATGGTGCGTCTCTCCAGCGAAAAAGTCCTTCCCAGATTTCAGATTCCCACGGAGCAACTCACCAGCCCAGAAGCCTTGGAAGTTGCCCTGGTGAATGGCTTTAGTCAAACGGCAGTGGGGAAACAAGCACTGCTGGTGCAAGCCCAACCCACCGTGCAATGGTCTGGCATTACCTACAGTCGCCCACCGCTCCCCTACAAGCGCCAGGATCCCCTCACAGAAGTTGTCCGAGATTTTATTACGCCGCTCGTGATTGGGGAAGGCCAATTTTTGCTGTACTACGGATTGGATTCACCCCAACCCCTGGGCGGGAAACCCTACGCTAACCATCCTCCCTTGGATATTTTGCAGGAAGTGGCCCACCTCAGCCGTCAGTTGGAACATCAACAGGGGAGTCCCCAGGCCCTGGAATGGTGTTTTACGGGCCAGGATATTTGGATTTTGCGGGTGCGGCCCATCTATCATCTCCATCCGGTCTGGACGAGGGAAGAAATTGCGAGCCATTTCCCCAAACCATTGTCGCCTTTGAGCGCCTCCCTGTTGGAAGTCACAGCTCCAGGGGCGATCGCCAGTATCTATGATGCCCTGTGGGAAGGGCGCGAAAATCTCCAGAACATCGCCTTGATTTCCCATCATCGGGGATATAGCTATCTCAATCGCAGCTTTTGGGAGCGGGTCTGCCGCCGGGAAAATTTTGAATTTAGCGACCTCCAATCCCGGCTGGGGTGTCTGCTGTTTAGCTTTCGCCATCCTCTGTTTTGTTACCGCTATTTGCGTTGGGATTGGCAATGGTACCCAGAGTTTCAGCAGGAGGCAGAGCGCCTTTGTTACCCTCTGCTAAAAACGATCAAAATGATCAGCCGCAATGATCTTTCGACCCTCAGCCTGGCGGATTTGGTGCAAAATGTCGAGCAAATTACAGAGATACTGGAACTCCTGCTTGGCTATTGGCTCCGGGGCGAGGTGATCCTCTGGCGTCGCCGTTTGACCACGGGGCTGTCCCATTTTCTGCCACCGCTCCCCCCCAAATTCCAAGCCCTCAATCAGTTGGCCGTGGATATCCGGGGGATCCTCCGCACCACAGGGGAACCACGCCAGGGGGTCGTTGAACCCTTTACACGGGCGGCTTTATTTGCCCAACTCGCAGAGCTACCCGATGGTGAACATTTGTTTGGTCGTTTAAATCAGTGGCTGAAGGAGCATGGGGATGGGGCAGATTTCCCTTGGGAGTTGGCCCAGCGGCGCTGGCGAGAAGATTCGGGGACGATCCGCCAACAATTAACGGATTTAGTGAACCAGCCGCGCACCGCCATTTCTCCCCTTGACCTTAGCTCCGCCCAGCGCCAACTCCAGCAGATCTACCGTCAACAGGAAGCGGTGAGAGGGCTTTGTGAAACGTTCTTGGCTCAGTTGCGCTGGCATTTTTTGGCGATCGCCCAGATTTGGCAAAACCAAGGTTATCTAGAGCAGCCCCAGGATATTTTTTGGCTCAAGCTCCCGGAGGTAAAGGCCTTAATTAATGCCCCCCAATCCCAGGAGTTTTCCCGCCTCCAGCTCAAAATTCAATATCGGCGATCGCAAATGAATCTAAACCAAGAGCAGGGGCTTCCCCCAGAGATTATCTACGGTCAATTGACCACGAAAGAAGATGTTTCGAGTAGTTGTTTTTTACAAAAACTCCAGGGTCAAGCGGTGAGTAGTGGCTCGGTGATTGGCCGTGTCCATCGCTGTTTACCTGGGGAAAGGGTCATGTCCTGGAGTCCCAATGATATTTTGGTGACCACTTACATTGATGAACATTTTCTAGAGCATCTCAAGGAGGTCAGCGGCATTATCACAACCCAGGGGGGCATGCTCTCCCAGGGAGCAAGTTTGGCCCGCCAACACCAAATTCCGATGGTTGCTAATGTCGCCATGGCCCTTGAGCTTCTCCAACCAGGCCAATGGGTACGCCTCGACGGTCGCCTGGGTCAGGTGGAACTTTTAGATCCAGAAGCCCTGTCTACGGATGCGAATTAGTTGCCCACGTAGCAGGTTACAATCGCTGAAGTTTTTTACTTAAAATACTCCAATTTGCCCATGTCGCCCCTTGATTCTGTTCGTCGTTGGTACTACAGCTATGAGAAATTCCCAAAAACCACGGGGATCATTTCGGCGATCGCCTTGGGTCTCCTGGGGGGACTCGCTTTTTTTTGGCACCTTGGCGCTGTGGGCCTCGTGGATGAAACGGAACCCATGTTTGCGGATGCGGCCCGACGGATGTTAGCCACAGGGGATTGGATTACGCCCTATTACAACGATGCCACCCGCTTTGATAAGCCGCCCCTGGTGTATTGGCTGATGGCGATCGCCTACAAAATTGTTGGGGTGAATGCCTGGGGGGCCAGATTACCCTCTGCCTTTGCGGCCCTTGGTTTAATGGTCTTAGTCTTTGTGGTACTGCGTCAGTTTGGTTTTGGCACAACAACGGCGGCCCAAAGTCCTGAAGCTCCTAATACCCAACGCAAACTCTGGCTGGCAGCTTGGATCGGCAGTAGCTTAATCGCCTTGAACTTACAAACCATTGTCTGGGCGCGGCAGGGGGTCTCCGATATGCTCCTTAATGGCTGCTTTAGTGGGGGCTTGATTTGTTTTTTCTATGGTTATGGTAGCGGCGGACAGCCGATCAATCGCTGGTTACCCAATAGCTGGTACATGGCGGCTTACGCGTTATTTGCCTGTGCAGTCTTGACCAAAGGGCCGGTGGGGATCGTAGTGCCGGGACTTGTGATCATGCTCTTTTTGCTCTATGTCGGCAAGTTTCGCGAGGTACTGCTGGGGGAAGCGAAACCCTTGACTGGGGCTTTGATCTTCACGGCGATCGCCTTACCTTGGTTTGTCCTGGTGACCCTCCGCAATGGCCAAGCGTACATTGATAGTTTTTTTGGTTACCACAATTTTGATCGGTTTACGGGGGTGGTCAATGGCCACGATGCTCCCTGGTATTTTTATTTTCCAGTGGTATTGGTGGGGTTTTTGCCCTGGTCTGTGTATCTACCAGCGGCGATCGCCCGACTCAAGTTACATCGTCCGGCCCGTTGGCGGCAGGAAGCGCGTTCTACCCACCTTGCCGTCTTTGCAAGCATTTGGTTTGGGGTGATTTTTGGCTTCTTTACCATCGCCGTCACCAAACTACCGAGTTATACGATTCCCCTCTTGCCCGCCGCCGCAATTTTGGTGGCGTTGTTTCTCAGCCATGTTATTGAAACGCCCCGGCAACCCTCGACAGGATTCCGTTGGAGTGCGATCGCCAATGTGGGGCTGTTGCTGATTCTCAGCGGGTTTATGATCTATAGTCCCCAAGTCATTGGTTATGATCCTGCGGCCCCGGATCTGGCTACGACCTATGCCCAATCAAACCTTGCTTGGTGGGGCTTTGGGATTTGGCTCCTGGGGGCGGTTGTTCTTGCGGTTTGTGTGTGGCGATCGCGCCTGGGGATCTGGCTAGCTAATGGGGCGATTATGGTGGCATTTATTGTCCTTGTTTTACTGCCTGCCAGCACCTTGCTAGATCAAGCTCGCCAAGCCAGTCTCCGGGAAATTGCCGATACCATTACAGCCCAGCAGCGGCCTGACGAAACAGTGATGATGGTGGGTTTTGAAAAGCCGAGCCTCGTCTTCTATACAGGCCAAGATATTCTCTTTCTTGACGATGATAAAGAAGAGGAACTCGCCGCCATCGACAGCACCTTAACCCAGGCCAATTCTTCTTTTCTGTTGGTGGTGCGCACATCCACCCGTCCAGAACTTCCCCTCGGGGACAAAACCCTTGATCTCCTCCTGGAAAGATCGCCCTACGAACTGTTGCGGGTACAAAAATAATGCTGGCGCTAAATTTCCGGTAAAATCTCAGCCTATTTTGACAAAAGATGTTACCGTAACCCCAAGCAAGCAAAAAAATTAAGCTTATCTTTATAATTGTCCCATTATTAAAAGAAAGCTATCCTTTAACTTAAGCTTATTTCGATGTTGGTCGGTCTACTTTGGTTTCTAAACTCTCCCTTTATCTAGTTACACCTCCTGGTTTTCAACCCGGAAAAATTGAAGCTCAATTGATAGGCGATCGCTATCAGATCAAGCTCCTTGACTATGGCCAAAAATTCCTGGCATTTCTTGAGGCAAATAAAGAACAAATTGACTGCCTTGTAGTTGTTCAAGGAAAAGAAAACCAAGACTATTTTGAGTGCTTAACTCAGAGTGGAATTTTACTCCCCTGTGTCTTTCTTGGGCCGACCACCGCCTGTGAAATTTCCCAAGAAGATGTCTCCGAGCAGCTTTACCATAGTGCCGAAAAATACCTGGATTTTGCCAATCTCGAAAACTTATCGTTGACCATCGACCAGGCGATCGCCCAATTTTTGCACCTCGCCCCAAGCTGTGCCCTGAGCGACAAACCCCAAGATCCCCACCACAGCGATCCCGATAAAACCCACCAAGCTTTTTTACTGTTACAACAGCGCCGTCTCGCCGAAAAATTACGGGAACGATTAGGCTATCTCGGCGTTTATTACAAGCGCAATCCCAAATATTTTTATCGCAGTCTTTCCCCCGAAGAACAGCAAGAATTTCGGGAACAATTTGTCGCCGATTATCGCGATATTGTCCTAAGCTACTTCAGTGGCGATCTCCCCACAAATCAAGCCATTGATCAATTTGTCAATCAGGCTTTTTTTGCCGATGTTTCTGTCTCTTATATCCTCGAAACTCACATGAAGTTAATGGACGAATTCGCCCAACAGCTCAAACTTGAAGGGAGAAGCGAAGAAATCCTCCTAGACTATCGCCTTACCCTCATCGATATCGTCGCCCACTTGTGTGAAATGTATCGCCGTTCTATCCCCCGTGAAGATCTACCTTTTGAACTTCTATTTCGGATAGACTAGGATGAAATCATTCCCCTCCACGACGCCTAGCACCTAACCCTATTCCTACCCACATCAGCCTTGTTTATGAACCTCCTAAAGAAAACTTATGTTTTAAAGCTTTATGTGGCTGGCAATACCCCCAACTCTGTCCGCGCCCTCAAAACCTTAAAAAATATTTTAGAAACCGACTTTAAAGGGGTCTATGCCCTAAAAGTAATTGATGTCCTCCAAAACCCCCAACTAGCCGAAGAAGATAAGATTTTGGCGACACCAACCCTCTCCAAAGTGCTTCCACCCCCCGTCCGTAAGATCATCGGTGACCTCTCCGACCGAGAAAAAGTATTGATCGGTCTCGATCTCCTTTACGAAGAGTTTTTAGAACGGGAAGAAGAGCTTTAAGAACAGGAGCACTTTCTAGTAGGATAAAGCCATTTGATTTCGTATACTTCCTTCGTCTTGTTGGGTCATCAGGCTATGCCGTCCAAAAAGATGGCGTTTCAAGCGCTTGCTCTCCCTGCATTAGGACAACCCTAGTTAAATCTCTTCATTTTTTTATTTATATCTCCAGTCCCTAAGTCGTAATGAATCAGCCCACCTCCTCTAATAACGGTGCCATCAAAGGCGTCCAAAAAATCCGCACCCTCATTGAAGGTCTCGATGAGATTAGTCATGGTGGTTTACCCTCCGGCAGAACAACCCTAGTGAGTGGTACTTCGGGGACTGGGAAGACCTTATTGGCAATCCAATTTCTCTACCATGGCATCAAGCATTTCGATTACCCAGGGCTTTTTGTCACTTTTGAAGAATCCCCCCGAGACATTATTCAGAACGCCCATAGTTTCGGCTGGGATCTCCAAAGTCTCGTTGATGAAGGTAAGTTATTTATCCTAGATGCCTCCCCCGATCCCGATGGTCAGGAAGTGGTGGGTAACTTTGATCTATCTGCTTTGATTGAACGGATTCAATACGCGATTCGCAAATACAATGCCAAGCTTGTTTCCATTGACTCGGTGACAGCGGTTTTTCAACAATATGATGCCGCCCCCGTCGTCCGCCGGGAAATTTTTCGCCTGGTTGCGCGATTGAAACACCTTGCGGTCACTTCAATCATGACCACGGAAAGACTGGATGAATATGGTCCTGTGGCCCGCTTTGGGGTCGAAGAATTTGTCTCAGATAACGTGGTGATCCTGCGGAATGTCCTAGAAGGGGAACGGCGGCGACGCACCATTGAAATCCTTAAGCTGCGGGGAACAACCCACATGAAGGGGGAATATCCCTTCACGATCACCAACGACGGGATCAATATTTTCCCACTGGGGGCAATGCGTCTGACCCAGCGGTCTTCTAATGCACGGATTTCTTCTGGAGTGGAAACCCTGGATAAGATGTGCGGCGGCGGTTTCTTTAAAGATTCGATCATCCTAGCCACGGGAGCCACAGGTACTGGAAAGACTTTACTCGTAAGTAAGTTCCTCGAAGAAGGTTGTCGGCGCGGCGAACGGGCGATCCTGTTTGCCTATGAAGAGTCCCGGGCACAGTTATCGCGCAATGCCTCTTCCTGGGGGATTGATTTTGAGGAGATGGAACGCAAAGGGTTGCTCAAGTTACTCTGTTCCTATCCAGAGTCGGCGGGCCTGGAGGATCACTTACAGATGATTAAGTCAGAAATTTCTGAATTTAAGCCGTCCCGAATTGCGATTGACTCACTATCAGCGTTAGCGCGGGGCGTGACCAATAATGCGTTCCGCCAATTTGTGATTGGGGTAACGGGCTACGCGAAACAGGAAGAGATCACGGGCTTCTTTACGAATACAACGGATCAGTTTATGGGGGCCCACTCGATTACGGAATCCCACATTTCGACGATTACGGACACGATTTTGATGCTGCAATATGTCGAGATTCGTGGCGAGATGTCCCGGGCGATCAACGTCTTTAAGATGCGGGGATCTTGGCATGACAAGGGCATTCGGGAATACACCATCAGTGAAGGTGGGGCAGCGATTAAGGATTCTTTCCGAAACTACGAACGGATTATTAGTGGTTCGCCGACCCGGATTGCCGTGGATGAGAAGTCGGAGTTGTCACGGATTATGCGGGGTGTACAGGATAAGACCTTGCCGGAGTAACCTCTACCCTTCGGGTATCTCTCCCAAGGGAGAATATTTTTGGGGGAGAAGAGGCGATCGCCTCTTTCTTTTCACGCAGATTTAATCCCGACTATTTTTATCGGGTATGATTGACGACAGTTTTGGAACTGTTTACTATGGCTTTCAATTAAGCATTCAGCATTCATGGAAACGGAGAAAACCCTAATGACGCAAGCAACCCTTGATACCGCCGTCGCCTCCCTCGACACCGCCAACTTCACCGCCCTCGCCTGTAAGGAATGTGGCGCTGAGTACGAACCCAAAGCCCTCCACGTGTGTGAGTTTTGCTTTGGCCCCCTCGAAGTGAAGTATGACTACGAGAAAATCGCCAGCAAAGTGAGCCGTGAAAGCATCGAAGCTGGCCCCAAGTCCATCTGGCGCTACAAAGAATTTTTGCCCGTTGCCGGAGAACCCATTGATGTGGGCACTGGCTTTACGCCCCTCCTCAAAGCGAACCGTTTGGCCCGTCGTCTCGGCATCAAGGAGCTTTACATTAAAAATGACGCGGTGAATATGCCCACCTTGAGTTTCAAGGATCGGGTGGTATCCGTTGCCCTGACCCGCGCCCGCGAATTAGGTTTCTCGACTGTTTCCTGTGCCAGCACTGGTAATTTGGCAAACTCCACTGCGGCGATCGCCGCCCATGCCGGATTAGACTGTTGCGTCTTTATCCCCTCCGATCTCGAAGCTGGGAAAGTCCTCGGCACGCTGATCTACAATCCCATTCTGATGGCCGTTCACGGCAACTATGACCAGGTGAACCGCCTCTGTTCTGAAGTTGCCAACTCCCACGGCTGGGGCTTTGTGAATATCAACCTCCGCCCCTACTACTCCGAAGGTTCTAAGACCCTCGGCTATGAAGTCATCGAACAACTTGGCTGGGAACTCCCCGACCACGTGGTTGCGCCCCTGGCTTCCGGTTCCCTCTTCACCAAGATCTATAAAGGCTTTAATGAATTCGTCAAAGTCGGTCTTGTTGAAGATAAAGCGGTTCGTTTCAGCGGTGCCCAAGCTGAAGGTTGCTCTCCCATTTCTCAAGCCTACAAAGAAGGCCGTGACTTTATTACTCCTGTGAAGCCCAACACGATCGCCAAGTCCATTGCGATTGGCAACCCTGCTGATGGTGTCTACGCCGTAGAAATCGCCAACAAGACCAACGGCAACATTGAAGACGTCACCGATGCTGAAATTGTTGACGGCATCAAACTCCTTGCTGAAACCGAAGGCATTTTCACCGAAACTGCTGGTGGCACCACCATTGCCGTTTTGAAAAAACTCGTAGAAGCAGGCAAGATCAACCCCGACGAGAAGACAGTCGTCTACATCACTGGGAACGGCCTCAAGACCCAAGAAGCAGTACAAAATGCTGCTGGTGAACCCCTCACCATCGAAGCCAACCTCGAAAGTTTCGAGCAGGCTCTTGATCGTGCCCGCACCCTCGAGCGTCTAGAGTGGCAGCAAACTTTGGTATAGTTGCTGTTCTAAATTGGGTCTTTTCTCATTGTCACTGCACGGTAGATCTGACCCAATCCCTGTTCCTTATCGTTTAGTTATTAGAAAAATTTGTCTGACTCAAAATGGCAATTAAAGTTTTAGTTCCAACTCCCCTCCAAAAGTTTACGAAGGATCAGCCCACCGTTGAATGCGCTGGTTCTTCCATTAAAGAATTGCTCGATTCCCTAGAAGCAAACTGCCCCGGCATTAAGGCTCGCCTCTGTGATGAACAGGGCAATCCTCGACGCTTTTTAAACCTCTACGTCAATGAAGAAGATATCCGTTTTCTGAACGGTGTCGATACTGCTCTCAATGACGGTGATGAGGTCAGCATTGTACCCGCTGTGGCAGGGGGCTAAAGTTTCGAGTAATAACCATGAATGCTTTTGTACGGGGGAAGAATACTTCCCTCGTTTTTTTATTTTTTGATTTGTTGATGACATTTGATTCGATCAAAAATAGGCTGATTTTTAGCTGACTTCATAAGCAAAAGTTGACCTTGAAATTAAAAATTGATCTCATAAAAAAGCCATGAATGCAAGAACGTCATGATATATTTAAATAATTGCATGGAGCAAAGTTATTAAAATCCAGCAATCCTATCGATCTTGATTGGAAGTTTTATGTCATCATTTCCCCGGCGGGCATCTATTCGATTAAAAAAACGTTCTAATACAGCAATTTTGAGGCGGTGGCGACGCAAATTTTATACGCTGCAACAGAGCCGTAGACATCAACCCAGCTTCTCCCGACAACACATTGGCTTATCATTTTTAGGCAGTTTTATTGGTATTTCGACCCTGGCTTACATCTCGGTTTATAGTTCCTATCCTTTGATTGCGGCTCCCTTTGGGGCCACGGCCGTGCTGGTATTTGGGGTGCCGGAGAGTCCATTAGCCCAGCCCCGCAACGTAATTGTGGGGAATGTAATTGGGGCTTGCAGTTGTGTGGTGTT
>Ga0213835_101933_pt1 | contig 10873 bp, 9 predicted proteins | sample SWPATP01_FD_160576 | JGI IMG/M metagenome (GOLD analysis project Ga0213835, IMG submission 160576) | Coastal seawater microbial communities from Marineland, Florida, United States - SWPA TP0 #1 | ecosystem: Environmental > Aquatic > Marine > Coastal | place: USA: Florida | collected 2016-08-05
GGTTTGCCGACCCTGACGCTGGTGGGCTTACCCGAGGGCGCAGTGAAGGAGAGCAAGGATCGGGTGCGCAGTGCCATCGTCAACTGTCGACTGGAATTCCCGGCGCGGCGCATCACTTTGAATCTGGCGCCGGCCGATCTGCCCAAGGACGGCGGGCGTTTCGACCTGGCCATCGCTCTCGGACTTCTTGCCGCCAGCGCGCAGGTGCCGACCCTCGCCCTGGACGGCGTCGAATGCCTGGGTGAGCTTGCGCTGTCTGGCGCCATACGCCCCGTTCAAGGCGTTTTACCCGCCGCGCTGGCTGCGAGGGCTGCCGGGCACACGTTGATCGTGCCAGCCGTCAATGCCGAAGAAGCGTGCCTGGCGTCCGGCCTCAAAGTGATCGCAGTCAGTCATCTGCTCGAGCTGGTGGCCCATCTGAATGGCCACACCGTCATCCCGCCGTACAAATCCAACGGTTTGATTCTCAAGACGCAACCCTATCCCGACCTGAGCGAGGTACAAGGGCAGACCGCCGCCAAACGCGCTCTGCTGATCGCGGCAGCGGGCGCCCACAATTTGCTGTTCAGCGGCCCTCCCGGCACGGGTAAAACGCTGCTCGCCAGTCGCCTGCCGGGGTTGCTGCCCCCGCTCGACGAGTTCGAGGCATTGGAGGTCGCGGCGATTCAATCGGTCGCCAGCCATGAGCCGCTGACGAGTTGGCCGCAGCGACCTTTCCGTCAGCCTCATCACTCGGCATCCGGCCCTGCCCTGGTGGGAGGAGGCAGCCGGCCGCAACCTGGCGAAATCACCCTGGCTCATCACGGCGTGCTGTTTCTCGATGAGCTCCCGGAATTCGACCGCCGCGTGCTGGAGGTTTTGCGAGAGCCCCTGGAATCGGGTCATATCGTCATTTCCCGCGCGCGCGATCGCGTGCGGTTTCCGGCGCGGTTTCAACTGGTCGCCGCTTTTGTGAGTGAAAGCCGTTGAGGGAAATAGATTCGTTCCGGCAGCCTTGCGCTTTAGCTCTGACAAAACGGGTCCTACCTTGCTCAAAAACAAAACTCGCGTAGCTCGTCACCTTGGGAAAGAGATCCGGGAGGAAGCTTTGATCCTCAGCGTAAGGGCGAGTGGACGTAAGAGTGGTTACGTAAACGTAGATTTCAGCTTCCTGAGACGGTGGCTACACGCCGCCATCCCCGAATTCATGCTGGCTCTGAAGCGTTTTTCTCGCCCCTACAATGCGCCTAGCGCAATCTATTCGGTGAGAATGGTGCTTAGGCACTGGGCCGAGATCTCCGAAGCCGAAAGATGGGAAGCGCTATGCCTCGCTATGTCTCCTCAAGGCCTCGCTTTTCAACTCGCCTCGCTGAGGCGCAAGTTTTATGAAAAGCGCGTCATGGACGGGGCAGCGCTCACCACCTGTACTAATAACTGGCAAAGCTTTGTAGTATTTTTGCGTTATCTAATCGAAGGTAAGATTCTCCCATCCTTTGACACTCGAGCTGGCTACATCTCTGCACCTGGCGGAGGCAGCATTCTGGCTGATCGGAACATACTTGTTCAAAACAATCAGTCTTCCTTTAATTCACCTAAGAACTTCAATGCTGAAGCGGATTCATATAATGATGATCTATTCATTACTATGTCTATCATTGAAAGCAATGAAACTTATTTGGATACCTACACTGATTTGCTTCGGCATGCGCTTGCGACCATAAAGAAGTGCGCCAGGGATCAGTTTGAAGAGCTAATCAACTTGCAGAGCGAAGGCGGTGAGTTATTAGCCAATACGGATTCTAAACTACTAGAGATAGTGAAAGACACAGCGCGACGGAGGCGGTATATAGACCCGGACTGTGGTCGTCACTTCTTTGAAGTCAATGGTGGCCATCCTAATTTACTAGGAAATATCCTCGTCGTAGTAGCTAGGGAAATGGGCGGCCTACCTCGCCCTCATCGAAAGTATGAAAGTGATGGTATAAGCATTGCGTCAAAAAGCCCGTATCCTTATTGGCAGTTTGTCCAGAAATATGGCAAGAATAATCTTCTCCCCTATTTAGGAGTCATGTCGAGTGAGACAGCGGTAATTTGTATACTGCTGTTGATGTTGGACTGCCCTCAGCTAAATGCTTCATCGTTATACCGAGCTAAGATTGAGGACGACCAGGGCCAACCGCGTTTGATTTCGATCGCCGGCGAGCATGAGGAGCAAACTCGTTTGGTTGTTACCAAGCCACGTGCGGGTGAAGAGAAGTCGGCTCGTCTCAGCCCTTTTTGCGAAATGGTAATTCAAAAAGTCCTTGAATGGACAAAGCCAGTGCGAGAAGAAATGCGAAGGCAGGGCAAGCATGAAGAGGCAAATTTTCTTTGGGTCGGTGTGAGTGGGCTGCATTATGAACTCATAGCATATTCGGAGAAGGCACTTTTAGGAGCTTTGAAGACAAATCTCGTACACAACAAACGAGGGAGTACCGCGAATAGCACTCGGCTCTTACGTTTCGCTGAGCGCTATCCCGAGGTGCGTCCATGGGCTAATAAGCTTACATTTAAGGCGATCAGGGTAAATTCGGGTGTGCTTCGCTATCTTGAAACAGATGGTGATCTAGTGGCTACTGCAAGGGCGTTTGGCCACAAAAATGTAAACACTACCATCACGAACTATATACCCCCGGCACTGCGCCAAGTCATTTATGAGCGACAGATTCGCCGGCATCAAAACTATCTTATTGTGTCATCCTTGGGCTTTGAGGATGAAAAATTAAGGGCTTCTGATTTCTCAACTATTGAAGAATTGCACGGGTTCTTGCAGGGCTTTGCCACTCCGAACGACAAGGTGAAGGACAACGCAGGTAGCGTTCTTGCACATTGTAATTTGAAGGCCGAGAAGAATTCAGTGATTTTGTCGGAGGATCCAAGTGCTCTGGCAGTAGCAATGTTGTATCGTGAAAAGTTGGTAAATGCTAGCCCGAAGTTTTTAGAGACACCCGATAAGAGAACAGGGGTCAAACCTAGGTTTTGGGTCGAATTTGTGGATGCCCTCCAAGCCGACTTGCCCCTATCTATGAAAGCCTTCGCGCAGCTAGCTCAATCTGCTAGAGAGTTGAAGTCGAGACTGGTCGATAAGATTCGCTTGCCGGAGGTTTGGTAACTGTGGCTGTCCTACCCGAAGCAATATATAAATATTTTGATGATACCACTAGGCACTTCGATGTTGTGCACAAACCTAATTGGCTGATTTCAGATGTGGAGGCTGATGTTTGGCTTGTCGATAATAAAGGAGACATGCGTGAAGTTGGCGGTGAAGTTAAAGGTGGAACCAATATACGATGGGACAAGGATTTTCCGGGCGGATTGCTAACAGATCGGCGATACGCGCTTGTGAGGAAGCAGTTTAAAAGCGTTTTCATTTGGTCGCATGATGGTCCCCTTGCCTTATCCGGGAACAGTCTTCGTGATATCAAATTTTTCCACGTGGCGGTTTATTGGTTTTTAGAGTTCTTGGACGTGCGTTATGGCGACCAGTTTCGGGAGGTTGGGTTAGCTGTTGCAAGTATTGATGATTTGGTAGACTTTTTCGACTTGTACAAATTTGGTGGTGTAACCGCTACCTCCGATATGATTGCGAGATGGGAAAGTTTCCTACGTACGCAGCGGGTCGATCCAAGCGATCCTGCTGCAGTGAGAGGCTACCTCTTAGTAAAAGACGCATATGGAAAAGACGGCAGACTGAAATCGAAGTTCGTCGCGAAAGCGCTGCTTATTAAAGCGCATCGAGTCCGGCAACTTGAGCCATTGTCTAGCTATCTAAGCCAGTTCGAGAGTTCTCCTTCATCTACTGTCGGTGATGACTCGTCTTGGAGCACAGCAGCAATTGTTCGCGTATTCACAGTGCTAAGTCGTGCGCTTGCAACCATTCCGGAGTTCTGTACTGCCGAACTTGCGCAGCCTGAAAAAATCCTGGAAGCATTAAAACCATTCAGGCGCCGTGAAGACAGCAGGACACGCACTTTGCCTAGTGTTGTTGGAAAGGGACTACTGGGAGGGTGCTGCAATTGGATGTTGGACATTTATCCTAAGATTTTTGATTGTATAAAACATGTGGAACAGGCTTTGGAGCCGGAGGACGATAAGTCTGAAGCCGGGATTGCGTTGCGTTTACTTCGCGCCGAGCAGAAGGTGGCAATAGATCCAAAACTGCAAGAAATCGCTGGGCGATGGCGCAGAACGCCCTCGCAGCCTAGTCGTGATCAACGTTCTCAGGTCAACATGCCTATAATTCTAATCTTGTTAAGGTTGCATAGTGCCGTTTGCTATTCTTTAGTTGGCCTTTTGGCTTGTTGTCGACGCAGAGAAGTAACTGAAATTTTGGAGCCGTCGGCAGATCAGCTGGCTGCTAGGACCGTACAAATAGCCTTGAGGAAAACAGGGGTAGACAATTCCAGGCGTGTGATGCATAAGCCGATTCCACAGATAGTCAGCGATTGTTTATCGTCCCTTAAAGCTCTTAAAGCGATATGCCTCAATATCCAGCCGAGGGATGATTCGCAGCTTCATAAAATGGCATTTTTTCAGTTCGGACTTAGAGGGTTGGGTACATTAGAGCCAGAGTCTGTGAATGGGCTTTTAATAGAACTGAGTCTGTATTTTGATCTGCGTGGAGAGAATGGTTCTACATGGCTAGTACGCTCACACGAGCTTCGCCGGTACTTTGCCATGACATTCTTTCATATGGGAGGAGAAGAAAACTCATTACCTACGCTGACATGGTTCATGGGGCACGCAAATATAGAACGTACATGGCGGTATGTTAAGGAAAGCTTGACAGGAAAAGAGTTGTCTGTAGCAGAGGCAGCGATGGCACGATCGGCCATCTGTTCTGACGATCAATCGGAAAATGTCCAAATCTTGCGCTCAGTGGTTCTCAATCATTTCGGCTGCTCCAGCATAGAGTTGTTAGCTTCAGATGAAATTCAAGATTATCTAGAAATGCTCGCCGAAGAAAAAACATTTAGAGCCAAACCGGTGCAGATACAGTGCGGCGGTCATAAGGTTTTCACAATTTTGCTATCTCTAACAGGAACAATGAGTAATGCCTAGACTGATAAAAGGAGAAGTGGCGCCTGGCGTACAGGCAAAAACTGCTGCAGCTCAAAAAAGCGCCTTATCTAGGATCGAATATTTTACACAGCTTGTTAAGGAAAATAATCCAGCAGATGTTGCTTGGCTACATTTTCGAAATTTAGATAGCCTATCGCAAATGCTTATGCCGGAGTTGGGGATAGATCCTATTAGCCCAAAGACCCTTAGGAAACACATGGTAACAATGTATGAAGGAGGAGTTGCCGGACTTTTGCTAGATGCAAAGAAGATCACCGAACTTTCCCGTGGTCCCTCTGTTAACTCTCGAAAAACGGATCGGTTTGAGGAGCTGCAGGTTAGGACCCAGATCGCCGTGGATTCGGCTTTGGAGATGACAGCACGCTATCTTGATCTACTTGAAAAATTCCAAAAGATTGCTCGAGGAAGTGACTCGGCTAAAATTGCCTTAGATCGCCACTTTAGGCGTTATGGGAGCAACCCTCATATTCGACTGGTCAAAGAATAAATGAAGCAACTTTGGATTCCTGCTTCTGAGAATTTCCGCTTGCCTGGATTTTCCAAATATCCCAATAATGGCCGCTGGAGCGCGGGAAGGCTTCGCGCCCTTTATTGGCCCTCAGGAAGTCTTTGCTGGCAAATCAACATGTATTTGATATCATGTCGACGAAGTGGGTTGGCCATTTCGTCTGTTAATACCTATTGCGCTGAGCTTTCTTCCTTTGTTCGGTTCTTAGACATAGAGCAAATACCTCTGTTTGAGGTTGCAGATGATCATTTAGAAGAGTTTGCTGATTGGCTACCAACTGTACGCAAAATTACTGGAAATCATATCAATCGTCTCATTTTGCGTGTCCTAAGCTTTTACAGGTGGGCTCAGGGCTCAATTGTTCAAGAGAAGATTGTAGGTACTTCAACAGAGCGGTGCGCGCTTACGGTTATGATTGATATGGTAAAGCTACCAACAGGCCGCATCCGTGCCAGGATGCGTCATCGCGCTATGGTCCCTGCTAATGTTTCCAAGACAGTCCACCCAATGGCGCTGGGGATTTTGAAAAAGCTGATGGAGGCAAGCGCTAGGCTGAGCAAGTCTGGATTCGTAAGAAAACGCAACCAGATGATGCTGACTGTTTTGGCAGACGCTGGGGTCCGACGTGAGGAGCTAATTTCAATCACGGTCAGTAGTATTATTGAGTCGAGAAATACCGGAATGCTAAAGGTCGCAACGTCTAAGCGTAGAGGTAATCCTGAACGATTAATTCCTTTGCCTCAAGACACGATAGATGCTCTTGTAGGATACCTAGAGACATCTAGGCGAATTTTGATTCGGAAGTTGAAGAAGCAACAGCCTCTCTTTGTTGATTCTGAATTCGCTTTTTGCACTCGACAGGGTCGGAAAATGGCACCAGCTTCTGTAACTCAGCTTTTCGCCGATCTCAGAACCGAAGCTGGAGTCACTGTGTCTGCCAGTGCGCACATGCTTAGACACAGGTTTATTACCCTTCAGTTAGTGGTTAGATTAAGACTCTTAAGCCAGCGGAAGTCTATTGGGGTTGAGCTTCTAACCACAATTCTTTCAAAGCTGGCGAGCGTCACTGGACATTCGTCCATTGAGAGCCTGTGGCGATATGTAGACTGGGCTTACGATGAACTGGACTCGTCGGCTCCCGATGAGGCATTAGAGCTGAATCAAGCTATAAATATCGTTAGCTCAATGCTTGCCGAGGCGGAAAGTGATGGTGACAGTGTCTTGTCTGAAGACTTGAAGAGAGTTTTGCATGCACTAAATTTGAACCCTGCGATTGCTGTTAGCTATCCAAGCGTTGTTAGCCATTCACTGAGAGGTCGCGGTACGACATAGCTGAATTTCCCGCCGTCATTCGGTGCTCACAAGTCGGACGATTTTCCATCTGGGCTGCCGGTTAAAACGTTCGTTTTTTGGGCTTGTCGTGATGCTGGGCGTCAATTGGCTATCAGTCCCGCTTGTCCAGACAAATTGTCAGCGCCAAGACGATTGACGACTAAAAGTTTCAAACACAAAAAGTAAGGCGCGATTCCAAGGGCAAGCCAGATGCCCATTGGAGACGCTTACGTGAGCTTTTTTAGGCTGCATAGCCCGCGTGCGGTTGTTTCCTGATCATGATCTTAACCAATAACGGTCGACTGTCGCGCGGCTGATGCCCAACTTACGAACAATGTCCATTTTAGTCAGCCCCTCAGCCTGTAAGGCTCGAATGGCGAGGCGATTTTCGTCCGCCTTCTTTCCTCGTACGCCGCGAACAGCCCCGGCATTGACTGTTCTACTCAACAGGCCGTTTTCGACTAAGCGGGTGAACTCGCTTTCCTGTTGTTCGCGATAGCTAATCAGATCAACGGCGCTCAGCCGCGCCTCCACAGCCATGAGCATTAGGCTTTGAGAGATTCCTAAGCACTGGCATAGGGAGTTGAACTTGAGTACGGAAATGGCCAAGTGCCCCTGCTCGACCTTGGCAAGGTGATCTCGGTTTAGGACGTGCCCGCAGGCCTCTCTACTGATTCCAGAGGCGACTCGAACCTCCCTTATGACTTGTCCTAAAACCTCTGAATAATCCATCTCTCTTCCGTGTACCCACAAAAGAGAGAATAAAGCCATGCTTTGACGCCTCACATCGTGGGGGTATATCATTACCTTATGGAGCGTAGAATGGCTTGCTTGGCCTTGACAAACGTTCTATCTACTCCAAACCCTTGAATTAAAATCGAGAATGTGTCTCCGCGATACCTAATGTTTTTCTGCAGTGGGTGTACGAGCAGGCCGGCTGAATCGGAATGGCTAGTAATTGATATACGTACTTGATCCAGCAGAACGGACCGTATTCACTAGGACACACTGTGAGTTAGAAGGTATAGGCTTCCTCATCACAATTACCTCAGCCCAAACCGGGATGGGCGATCGTGCCGCTATGGTCAGTTGCGCGTATGAGCTTCAGCACTTCATGGCTGCTGCCTCTGACGTAACGATTAGCCGCGTACAGATGCTGTGCCCACCAGCCCTAAGCCGATCTGGCAAATGGAGCCTGGAAGACCTGCACCAGATCACTTGCTTCCAGGGTATAGCAACCGATAAAAGTGCCGTCGTTTATCGCACCTCCTGCGGGGTTTACAAAATGGGGGAGTTGGACCTGCGAAAGAAAAAAACGACCCAGGTATGGTTCTCACAAAAGCGTTTGGAAAACCATCGTCCTCGGATTTCGGAATCTGGGCCCAAGTCGGTGGATCTTCAGATGTACGCCCCGCTTTACCTGAGGCGCGAATCGTCAGCGAGATTAGGATTAACTTGACCTTCCTGGCTCGTCCACGAGGACATTTTTAATGTCAGTTCTCGAATGCGCTGCTGAATATCTGTCGAAAGCCTGCAAAGTCGTCGTCTTCACGGGGGCGGGAATTTCGGCTGAAAGCGGAATTCCTACCTACCGCGATCCGTTGACCGGGATTTGGGCCCAGCATGACCCGCGAGATTTAGAAACGGCGAACGCCTTTCGCAAAAATCCGCCGTTCGTGTGGGGGTGGTATCTGTGGCGACGGCAGCAGGTTACAAATGCCCAACCAAACGCTGCCCATCTTGCGGTCGACCAATTGGCAGCCACAGGCCGAAAAGTCTCTGTCATCACGCAGAACGTTGATGATTTGCATGAGCGAGCCGGCTCTGTCGATGTACTGCATCTGCACGGCAGCCTGTCTACGCCAAAGTGCTTTGCGTGCCATCGACCAGGAACACTGCCCGAGCATCAAATACCCATCCCATCCGAAGGAGCACTGATCGAGCCGCCGCGCTGTGGAAGGTGCAGTGGAAAACTAAGGCCCAACGTCGTTTGGTACGGCGAGGATTTGCCATCAGACGTTTGGAAATCGGCGATCGCATTGGTAAAAAACTGCGACGTGCTGATCTCCGTAGGCACATCCGGGATCGTCACTCCTGCGGCTGACATTCCGCGGCTTGCGCTGTCATCCGGCGCGACAGTCATTCACGTCAACACGGAGGATGTCAGTACCGCTGAGCCGAATGAGCTAATGTTCATCGGGAAAGCCACCGAAGTCCTCCCGAAGCTTTTTGCCTTGGTCCCTCGTGCGGTGCAACCACAATGACGACACCCTACGAGCGGACCCTTAGCGTGATTGAAACGGGCAGTTTCTTGGCGATGCTTTCGCGAAATAAATCATTGCCCGACAACGTCCGGGATCAAGCCAAACAACTCCTCCGCCATTACCCTACTCCAGAAGCCGTGAGACTGGCAGGACGATGCGAGGCGATCAGGCAGGATGAAATTTCGAAGCTTCCTCTCAGCCTTCAAACTCTGCATCCAGCATTGGCGACCTGGCCCCTTATCGATCCTTTTTTCTGCGATTCAAGGGAGCGCGATACGCCTGAGCACATCGCTCCACCGGCTGCGGTCACTGTGCCCGAGTTTCAGCCCATCTCCGGCACAGTAGGAGCGCGCTTGGCCGTCAGCCTTCAAATATTGGGGCTCGCGCACTCGACAGGGGTTGGTTGCTTGAGCGTCGAATATCACTGCTTCACATCAGCTCGAGCACAGGTTCTCTCACGCGCTACTGTGGTGCTGGGATCTCGGGCAAGGGCAAGCACCTGGTTTGAGAGTCCTATCCGAAGTCTGAATAGGCGAAAGCCCTGCACGCGGATGGGCGACGTCCACGAATTCACCGAGGTCATGGAAGTTTTGATGCGTATCGAATACGGCTTTTACCAATGAGGTGTCTCTCGCTTGGAACGCCTGAGCAGGTCGTGAGTATCGCTTAAGGGAGTAATCCAATGCCTAATAACAGAATCAAGGTCAGCCGATCCACACCGAGCGATGACACAGCACCGCAAGGAAAGGGTACTACCAGACTCACCATCGACTTTGATGGTGATTTCTCTCCCGCTGAGATAGAGGCATACCTTGACGCTATCGACATCCTTAACCGGGTCATGCCGGCGCCAACACAGCCCTCATGTGCAGAAGAGGATGAACCTCCATCCCGCTCAGAGAGCACTCGGCATGCAAGATCGCTGCTGACACTGGCGAAAATGCTCTCCCAGACGTTGGATACCATCATCAGCAGCGGCGACTGGCTTACCGTCCATGATCTGGCAGCACTCGCGGGTGCCGAACCGCTGGAGTTCGGTCAGCAACTGACTCGATGGGAAGCGGACGGACGTATCTTCAGCTTCAACCACAAAGGGATTCAACTGTTCCCATGCTACGCCTTTGACCCTGCTTGCTCGGATGAGCCAGTTGAGAGATTGAGTGAAATCATCACTGTCCTTGCCACTAAAAAGGATGGATGGTCGATGGCTTGCTGGTTCGGATACACCAATAGCTATCTGGGAGCCAGGGCTCCTAAAACCTTGCTCAACTCAGAGCCGGATAAAGTCCTTGATGCTGCCCGAGATGCCGTCGTCGGAATCCTTCACGGCTAGCGGTGGGGGCATCTGGCCAAAGTAAGCACCTTGCACCCGAAGACATCGATTCATCAAAATGAAAACAGCAACTCCAGATCGGCCGGGCTTCAATGAAGGCTAAGTCAACAAATGACACTGACACCCTACGTCACTCAGGATAGAGCTCCTGACGATCTAATAGAGGCTGTTGACGAGCTTATCCAGCTCGACGCGGCGTTGAGTGCGAACATCCCCAAATCGCTACGCGCTCCGATGATCCATCTGCAACGTCAGGTGAATTCGTACTACAGCAACAAGATCGAGGGAAACTCGGCATCGCCCGCCAGTGTGCTGAGTGCTCAGGTGAACACACCA
>Ga0213835_101934_pt1 | contig 10865 bp, 8 predicted proteins | sample SWPATP01_FD_160576 | JGI IMG/M metagenome (GOLD analysis project Ga0213835, IMG submission 160576) | Coastal seawater microbial communities from Marineland, Florida, United States - SWPA TP0 #1 | ecosystem: Environmental > Aquatic > Marine > Coastal | place: USA: Florida | collected 2016-08-05
GTCGGCATCCAGAAGATCGCGCACCGCGTTATCATTCTGGCCGATGGCCGGGTATCCGAGGTCATCGAGAACGAAAGCCGAGTCGCGCCGGCCGAGGTGACGTGGTGATTTCCGCCCTCGACAGGAAGCTGTTGCGCGACATGCGCCGCATCTGGGCGCAGAGCCTGGCGATCGGGCTGGTCATGGCCTGCGGCGTCGCGGTGCTGATCATCTCGTTCGGCACGCTGCAGAACCTGACCGAGACCCGCGACGCCTATTACGAGCGCAATCGGTTCGCCGAGATATTCGCTTCGGCGACGAGGGCCCCGCTCGACCTGGTGCAGGAGATCGCGGCCATCGAGGGCGTTGCCCAGGCCGAGGCCAGGGTCGTCGGCCATGTCGTGCTGGACATGCCCGAGATGGTCGAGCCGGGCATGGGCCGCGTCGTCTCGCTGCCGGCCGACGGCGATCCCATCCTCAACGTGCCGCTGCTGCGGATGGGGCAGTTGCCGGACCCGCAAAGCGTGGATGAGGTGGCTGTGTCGGAGCCCCTCGCCAACGCCCACGGATTGCGGCCCGGCCACAGTTTCAACGCCATTGTCAACGGGCAGTTGCGGACCTTGCGCGTCAGTGGCATCGCGCTTTCGCCGGAATATATCTACACGATCGGTCCGGCGACGCTGTTTCCCGACGACCGCCGCTTCGGCATTTTCTGGATGAGCCGCGAGGCTGCGGCCTCCGCCTTCGATCTCGAAGGTGCTTTCAACGATCTGACCTTGACGCTGACGCCGGGCGCGGATGCGGCCCCCGTCATCGCCGCCGTCGATGTTCTGCTCGACCCGTTCGGGGGCACCGGCGCCCACGACCGGGAACGCCAGATATCGCATGCTTTCCTGAAGCAGGAACTTGAGCAGTTGCAAGCGCTGGCCTGGATCATGCCGCCGATCTTCTTCGTCGTCTCCGCCTTCCTGGTCAACATGGTACTGGGGCGATTGATCGCCATGGAACGCCTGCAGATCGGACTGATGAAGGCGGTTGGCTATTCGACCCTTGAAATCTCCTTCCACTATCTGAAGCTGGCGACCGCGATCGGCCTGGTGGGACTGGCGATCGGTTGGGGTGCGGGCATCTGGGTGGCCGACGGCATGGCCCAGCTCTATGCCCAGTATTTCTACTTTCCCTATCTGGTCAGCGCACCGTCGACGGCGGCCTTTGCGATTTCCGGGATACTTGCCATGGCGACGGTGTTGGCGGGAGCGTATCGCGCGGTGCGGGGAACGGTAAAGTTGCGGCCGGCCGTCGCCATGTCGCCGCCTGCGCCGCCGAAATTCTCGCAAGGCTTCGTAGATCAGGTTGGACGCTGGCTTAGGCTGCGTCAGATGACCATGATGATCCTCCGCTCGATTACCCGTTGGCCAGGCCGGGCTGCAGTGACGCTGTGCGGCGTGTCTGCGTCGGTTGCGGTGCTCGTGGGTTCCTTCTTCTTCTTCGATGCGGTCGAGGTCATGAAGGACGAGATGTTCTCGCTGTCGAACCGACAGCATATGACGTTGAACCTCACGCGCGAACAGACATTGCAAGCGGTCGAGAACGCAAGAGCTCTGCCTGGAGTGCTTGCGGTGGAAGGTGGCTATGCGGTGCCGGTTCGCCTCTCGCATGGATCGCGCGAAAGCCTGCAAACGCTGCAGGCCCGCAACAACGGCTCGGAACTCGTGCGCCTGCTCAATCGTGACCGCCAGCCCGTCGCGATGCCAAGCCGCGGACTCGTATTGCCGGAACTGCTGGCGCGTGAACTTGGCGCGCGCGAAGGTGACCTTTTGGTCGTCGAGTTTTTCACCGGCAATAGGGAGACGCACATCCTGCCGATCGCTTCGGTGGTCCAGCAGACGCTGGGTGAGGCCGCCTATATGCGCGATGAAGCGCTGCATGCGCTGCTGCGGCAGGAACCGCGCGTCAACCAGCTCAACCTCCTGGTCGACACCGCCGAACTGCCGGCGCTCTATGCCCAGATCAAGCAGACGCCTGCGATCAGCGGCGTGGCGCTGTGGAGTGAAGTGCAGCGGCAGTTCGACGAGCAGCTCGACGAGAACCTGTTCACGATGGTGTTGATCTATGCAACGCTCGGGGTGCTGATCACTGTCGGCGTCGTCTACAATGCGGCCCGCATCCAGCTGGCCGAGCGTTCATACGAACTGGCCAGCCTGCGGGTGCTGGGCTTCTCGCGCGGCGAGGTGAGTTATGTGCTCGTCGGCGAGATCATGCTGTTGACGGTGATCGGGCTGCCGATCGGCTGGCTTGCGGGTTATGGCTTCGCCGCGCTCTCTGCAGAGGGCCTTTCATCCGAGCTCGTCAACATTCCGCTTGTGGTTTCAAAAAGCACCTATGGCTGGGCGAGCGTGCTCGTCTTCGTTTCGGCGCTGGTCTCGGTGCTCGTAGTTCGGCGCAGGTTGGATCGGGTCGATCTCGCCAGTGCCCTGAAACAGAAGGATTAGACCGATGTCGAAGATCCGTATCGCCGTGATCTCGGTTGCCGCCATTGCCGCAGTTGGCGCGCTGACCTGGGCGTTCTGGCCCGAGCCGGTGGCGGTCGACCTGGCCACGATCGAGCGTGGCCCGATGGAAGTCACCGTCTCGGCGAACGGCGTTACCCGGATACGCGACACATACCTCGTTACCGCGCCCATCGCCGGCACGACGACACGCTCGCCTGTCGAGGTGGGCGACGAGGTGCGTGCAAATGAGAGCATCGTTGCCACCATCCAGCCGGCAGCGCCGGCGCTGCTGGATGCCCGCGCCCGCGCGCAGGCGGAGGCGGCGGTGGAAGAAGCTGTGGCGGCGTTGCGCCACGCGCAGACCAATGTAGGACGTGCTGAGGCCGATCTCGATCACGCCCAAAGCCAATTCGAACGCACAAGTCGACTCGCGGAACAAGGGACAATCCCGCTGCGGATGCGCGACGACGCTGCGCTTCAACTGCGCACGGTGGTGTCGGCCCTGGAGGCAGCGCGCACGGATGTCGACCGACAGGAAGCTTCGCTGAGGCGCGCGCGCGCGCAGCTGCTTGGTCCAGATGGCGAAGGTGGCGCGCTCCAGCCAGGCGAGTGCTGCGTACGAATTCATGCGCCGGCGTCGGGCAATGTGCTGTCGATCGAGAATGTCAGCGCACGGCTCGTGCAAGCCGGCGAGCCGCTGCTGAGCATCGGAAGGCCGGACGAGCTCGAAATCGAGGTGGAGCTCCTGTCGGCGGACGCGGTGCGCATCGAGACGGGAGCGCCGGCTCACATCGCGCGCTGGGGCGGGCCAGGCGAACTGGAAGCCCGCGTGCGCCGGATCGAACCATCAGCCCACACGCGGGTCTCGGCGCTCGGCATCGAGGAGCAGCGGGTGCGGGTGCGGCTCGACCTGCTCACCCCGCCGGAAGAGCGCGCCGGTCTCGGCGATAATTTTCGTGTTTTCGTGCGGGTGGTCGAATGGTCGGGCGAAGACGTGCTCCAGGTGCCGGTAGGGGCGCTGTTCCGCCATGGCGAGGACTGGGCCGTCTATCGCAAGACGGAGGACGAGCGCGCCGAGATGGTTCAGGTCGAAATCGGCCGGCGGACCGCGCTCCAGGCAGAGGTGCTTTCCGGCCTCGAAGCCGGGGACAGGGTAGTGCTCTATCCCGCTGACCGGATCGAGGAAGACACGCGAATCGCGGACCGCGCCGAGATGTAAGGAATGTCGTGCCTGCTTGCGCGAGGTCAAGGAACGGGCGTGGCAAACGGGGAATGATGCCTCCCGCACTTATGGGAGCAAGACATGACCCGCCTCAAGGAAAAACTGAGCCTGGAGCAATTCGCCGCCCAGCCAGTGCCGCGCTATACGTCCTACCCGACAGCGCCGCATTTCCAGGCACCGTTTTCGCCTGAGCTGCACGCTGAATGGCTTCAGCGCGCGGGCGCTGCAGACGGTATCGCGTCGATCTATCTGCATGTCCCGTTCTGTCGCAAGATGTGCCATTACTGCGGCTGCAATACCCGCGTTTCACTGCGCGACACGCCGATACGCGCCTATGCAGCGACCATGGCGGAGGAGATCAAGCTCGTTGCCTCGCTGACCGGACCCATGCGCGTTGCCCATATTCATTGGGGCGGCGGAACCCCGAGCCTGCTCCCTGAGGATTGCTTCGACGAACTGGTTGCAGCGCTCTCCGACAGTTTCCGCTTCCAGGAGAGCATCGAGCACGCGATCGAACTCGATCCGCGCCATGTCGACCAAGCCAGCGCAAGGCTGCTTGCGCGGCTCGGCATCAACCGGGCCAGCCTGGGCGTGCAGGATTTGCACCCGGCGGTGCAGATTGCGATCGGGCGCATCCAGCCGTTCGTACAGGTGCGCAAGGCCGCCAACTATCTGCGCGAGGCCGGTATCGAGGCGCTAAACTTCGACATCATGTACGGGCTGCCCTACCAGACGATCGATACCGTGCGGCGAACGGCCGAACAGGTGGTGGAACTGGCGCCAAGCCGGATCGCGCTATTCGGCTACGCGCATGTGCCATGGATGAAGAAGCATCAGCGGCTGGTCTCGGAGGCTTCGCTGCCCGGACCACGCGAGCGCATCGCGCTGGCTCGCACGGCACGCGACGTGCTGTGCCAGGCGGGATATGTCGAGATCGGCATCGACCATTTCGCGCAGCCGGGCGACGAGATGAGCGTGGCGCTGCGCGACGGCTCGCTGAGACGCAACTTCCAGGGCTACACGACCGACCAGGCCGAAACGCTCATCGGACTTGGTGCGTCCTCGATCGGACGGACCCCTGAAGGTTTCGTTCAGAATGCCACAGATGAAGGTAGCTGGCGGCGGGCGATCAATGCTGGGACGCTGCCGACGGCGCGTGGCAAGCAATTCGAGGGTGAGGATCTCGTGCGGGCGGCCGTGATCGAAAGACTACTTTGTCTGTTCGAGGCCGACCTGGCCGAGATTGCCGAAGCGCATGATCAGCCGGCATCGATTTTCGATACTGACGTGGCTTCACTGGCCGACTTCGTGGAAACCGGTTGGGCCGAGGTCGAGGGGAGTCGCGTCAGGATCGTAGCTCATGAATGGGAAATCGCGCGGCTCGTGGCAAGTCGCTTCGACGCCTATCTGGGCGGGGCCGGGCGCCATTCCGTAGCGGTCTGACCGGTAAAGGTCAGCGGCCTGCAGCCCAATATTCGGCGTTGGGGCAGAAATCCGGTGCATGCTCGGCGCCTTCGGCGTGCGCATCCTGCCAAGCCTGGCACTGTTCGCCATGGTTGCAGAAGGTGCAGGAGCGCACAGCGCGTTCGAATCCGTTGCCGCAGACATCTCCGCTACGGGCGCTGAGGTCGATGCCTAGCCGTTCCATCATGCCGCCCATCAGCCTCGACTGGCGGTCCATGCGTTGCATCAGGCGCGAAAAGAATCCCATCTCAAAATACCCCTTCAAGAACGAATTTCATTGATGCTGAGGCTGGTGGCGGATGGTTGCATTGATCCAGCGCAAACGCACGGGTCAAGGCGTGCCGAAGAGTTAGGTGTCGCGTGAGCGGGCGGCGAGCTGGCGGCCGCTGATCTCGGCCATCCAGATTCCACCCAGCACAAGCACCAGCGCCAGGGCATGATGCAGCATGAAGGCTTCGCCGAGGATGACGATAGACAGCAGCGTGCCGAAGATCGGTACGACATTCACGAAAAGTCCCGCGCGGTTGGGGCCGATCATCTCCACACCGCGGAGATAGAAGATCTGAGACAGAAGTGACGGGAAGAGTGCTGTATAAAGGACCACAAGCCAGCCGCGCATGTCAGGAAAGATGAATCGCTCGGACTGAATCTCCCAAGCAAGGAACGGGAGCGAGGTCAGGAAGGCCGACGCCGAGAGGACGATCATGAAGCTTTTCCAGTGGATGTCGGGCTTGAAACGGAGCGCCAGCGTATAGCCGGCATAGACGAAAACGGCGCCGATCATCAGCGCATCGCCGAAATTCACGTCCAGTTCGGCCAGTCGGGTCAGGTCGCCATGGCTTGCCGTCAAGGCCACGCCGATCACGGAAAGCGCCAGTCCCAGCAGTTGTACCCAAGTGGCCCGCTGCCGGAACAACAGGAAATTGAACAGGATGATGACCATGGGAATGGCGGCCTGCTCGATCGAGACGTTGATCGCCGATGTCATCGTCAGGGCACTGTAGAGCGCTGCGTTGAAAAAGGTGAATCCGACTGCGCCAAGCAGGACCAGGAATGGCAGGCGGCGCCGAACCGCGGGCCAATCCTGCCCAAGTTGGCGCCAGCCAATGGCGCCGAGCACCATAAGGCCGAACACCCAGCGCAGCGTTGTCAGCGCCATTGGCGAGACGTGGCCAACGGCGAGTTTGCCTGCTACCGCGTTGCCGCCCCAAAACAGAGCGGTCAGCAACAGAAGGACATAGGCATTTTTGGGCATGGGAGCATTCGACGGCTGAAAAGGGCCGCGCTTCCTTACAGGTCGCTGCCAGCGGGAGCAAATCCCCGTGAATGGTGTTCTTTTGGGCCAATTGTGGCAGACGGTCTCGCATCGGCGCGCCGGGGAGGCTATAGAGGCCCGAAAATCGGGCGAACCGCGTCCGATCTCCGTGAGAGGGAAGGGTTTCCATGGCCAATGTGGTTGTCGTCGGCTCGCAATGGGGCGACGAGGGCAAGGGCAAGATCGTCGACTGGCTGTCGGAGCGCGCCGATGTGGTGGTGCGGTTCCAGGGCGGCCACAATGCCGGCCATACGCTGGTGGTTGACGGAAAGGTCTACAAGCTGTCGCTGCTGCCGTCCGGTGTCGTAAGGCCGAACAAGCTGTCGGTGATCGGCAATGGCGTGGTCTTCGACCCGCATGCTTTTGTCGCCGAGGCCTCCAGGCTGCGGGACCAAGGCGTCGAAATCTCACCGCATTGCCTGAAAATCGCCGAAAACACCGCGTTGATCCTGTCGGTACATCGGGAACTGGACGGGTTGCGCGAGGACGCGGCGTCCAACAGTGGAACCAAGATCGGCACGACCCGCCGCGGCATCGGCCCGGCCTATGAAGACAAGGTTGGCCGAAGGGCAATTCGGGTAATGGACCTGGCTGACATGGACACGCTGCCGGCCAAGGTGGACCGGCTTCTGACCCATCACAATGCGCTGCGTCGGGGCTTCCAACAGGAAGAGGTCGCGCACGAGACGCTGATGGAGGAACTGAAGTCGGTCGCCGGCGAGATCACCCCCTATATCGACCGGGTCTGGAAGGTGCTCGACGAAGCGCGCCGTGCCGGCCGGCGCATCCTGTTCGAGGGGGCGCAGGGCACGCTGCTGGATATCGACCAGGGCACCTATCCCTTCGTGACCTCCTCCAACACGATCGCCGGCCAGGCCGCCACCGGTTCGGGCCTCGGCCCCGGTTCCATCGGCTACGTGCTGGGCATTACCAAGGCTTACACGACACGGGTGGGCGAAGGGCCGTTCCCGACAGAGCAGGACAACGAGATCGGCGAATTCCTGGGCACGCGTGGCCACGAATTCGGAACCGTCACGGGGCGCAAGCGGCGCTGCGGCTGGTTCGACGCCGTGCTGGTGCGCCAGGCAGTCGCGGTGAACGGCATTGACGGCATCGCGCTGACCAAACTCGACGTGCTCGATGGGCTGGATGAGATCAAGGTCTGCACCGGCTACAGGCTCGACGGCGAAGTCATCGACTATCTGCCGGCCAGCCAGGGCGCCCAGGCCAGGGTCGAGCCGATCTACGAGACGCTGGAAGGATGGTCGGGGACGACGGCGGGAGCGCGCTCCTGGAACGATTTGCCGGCCCAGGCGGTGAAATATGTACGCCACATCGAAGAACTGATCGGCGCGCCGGTCGCACTGCTGTCGACCAGCCCAGAGCGGGACGACACGATACTTGTGACCGACCCCTTTCAAGACTAGGTTCAACGCCCGAACGGCGGCCCTGCGACGCAGGCCGCCCTCGGCAACACAAACGGGGCATTACTGAATGGCGGATTTTGCAGCAGTCTTGCGCAAGACCATCGCCTCTCTGGAGAGCGACACGCCGGAGATGCGCGAAAAGGTCTTCGACAAGGCCCGCGCAGCGATCGAGAGCAAGCTTGCGGCAATCACGCCGCCGCCGCCGGCCGTTGTCGCGGATCGTCAGCGCAAGGCTCTGGAAGACGCGATCGCGACCATCCGCGCCGAATACGCGGAGCCTGAGGCCGACAGTTTCGAAGATTTCCTGGGCGTCTTCGACGAAGACGATGCGACCGAGCCGGCGGTTTCCGAGCCAACGGAACCCATGCCCGTGCCGATGGCGCAAACGACCCAGACATACGCGGCCGATGATACCGTCGAAGGCGGCGCGCCTGGCGACGAAGCGGAGAAAGAAGAGACCTTCGTTGCATCGCCTCCCGCGGCCGATTCGAGAGACTTCCAGCGCGAACCAGCTCCTCTGGTCGGCGGCGCGGGTGGGACGGCAGCGCCGGCGGCGTCACCCCCTCTCAAGACGCAGACACCCAAACGCCCAACCAAACGCAGCGGCAGGACAGGTATGCTGGTCGCGGCCTCGATCGCCGTGCTGGTGGTTGCGGGAGCGGCCGTCGCCTTCTGGGCCGGTGGCGACCGGATCAGTGCGATGTTTGGCGGCGCAGCGCCTGTCCAGGTCAGCGCGGAAGATCCCGCCGCTCCGGAGGCAGAAGTCGCCGAGGCAGCGGAGGAAGAAGCAGCTGAGCTCGAGGCAGCGCCCACTGCCGCAGAGGCTGCGGCGGATGATGCCGAGAAATTCACCCAGCGGCTGCTTCCAGACGGCCGCGAGATCGATGAGGGTCCGGCCGGCGAGCAACGCCGCATCGGCGAGGGAACGTCGGTTGCAACCGCTACCGGGCCAAGCGACTCGCCGCCGGCAAGTGCCGGCGCGGCCGCCGATTCCCAACTGCGTGTGGGGCATCGGGCGATCTTCTACGAACAGTCGACGACCTCGGCGGAAGGGTCGGCCGAGCCGGGTTCGATCGTCTGGTCGCTGGTGCGCGAGTCGCCGGGCGGTGACGCGGCGCCGGAACCCGCTATCCGTGCGGAGGTGACGATACCCGGGCATGCTCTGCAGCTGCGTATGACCATCCGCCGCAATGCGGACCGGACCCTGCCCGCCGGTCATATCGTGGAAATGATCTTCCTCACTCCGGAAAACTTCGCTGGCGGCGCCATCGACAATGTGCTGCGCGTGGCGATGAAGGGGACCGAGGAAGAGACGGGCATGCCGCTTATCGGTATCCCTGCCAAGATTGCGGATGGCTTCTTCCTGTTCGCGCTCAGCGAGGCCGAATCCGAGATGGCGGTGAATCTCGACCTGATGCGTACACAAAGCTGGATCGACATTCCCATCATGTATCGTTCCGGGCGGCGTGCTCTGATGACGGTCGAGAAGGGCCTGAGCGGAGAACGGGTGTTCGACGAGGCGATCGACGCCTGGCGCCAGGCCGACAGCGGCTGACGGGGCACGAGGCCGGACCGGGGCCGGCCTCGTGGCATTCAAGCATTCAGCAAAGTTGAGATCGATCAGACCGCCGCATCAGCGCGCGTCGGCCTCGATGGTGCGTACCGCCTGTTGGCGGCGACGGGCGCTTGCCTGCACGGCTTCCTGAACCTTCTCGAAAGCACGAACCTCGATCTGCCGCACACGTTCGCGGCTGATGTCAAACTCACCGGACAATTCTTCAAGCGTCATCGGATCCTCGGCCAAACGGCGCGCCTCGAAGATGCGCCGCTCACGCTCATTGAGAACGTCCAGCGCCTCACCCAGCATGGCCCGCCGCTGTTCGAGCTCGTCCTGCTCGATAAGGTTTTCTTCCTGGCTCTGGTGATCGTCGACCAGCCAGTCCTGCCATTCGCCGGACTCCCCTTCCGACGCACGGATCGGCGCGTTCAGCGAAGCGTCGCCGGACAAGCGGCGGTTCATCGAGACGACCTCTTCTTCGGACACGTTGAGGCGGGTCGCAATCTCGGTGATCTGCTCAGGCTTCAAGTCGCCATCGTCGAGCGCCTGAATCTTGCCCTTCACCTTGCGCAGGTTGAAGAACAGCCGCTTCTGGTTGGCGGTCGTGCCCATTTTCACCAGGCTCCAGGACCGCAGGATGTATTCCTGGATCGACGCCTTGATCCACCACATGGCGTAGGTGGCGAGGCGGAAACCACGCTCGGGTTCAAACTTCTTGACGGCCTGCATGAGGCCGACATTGCCTTCGGAAATGACTTCGCCGATCGGCAAGCCATAGCCGCGATAGCCCATCGCGATCTTCGCCACGAGGCGAAGGTGGCTTGTCACCAGCTTGTGGGCGGCGTTCGAGTCAGCATGTTCGCTATAGCGTTTGGCGAGCATGTATTCTTCCTGCGGCTCCAGCATGGGGAAGCGGCGGATTTCCTCCAGATAGCGGGAAAGCCCGCCCTCTCCGGATACGATGCTCGGTAGTGTCTGGGCCATAAATGCACCCTCCTCTAAGTATCAGTAGATGCCCCCTGAACAAGGCGGGCATAACTGCGACCGATAGGTCACGCGTCGCAGTATCGATGGATTATAGAGCTTTTGGCCGGGAATGCACCGGCAAAAGCAGCTCTGAACACGCTGTCACGAAAAACTGAACGAATTTATCCAGTTTTCCGAAAATCGTCAATTAGTCCAACTTCGAAGGGCTGTCTGGAGTTCCGCCAGATCCGCTGGCAGCGCCGTCTCGAAACGCATGATTTCGCCTGTCACCGGATGGCGAAAGGCCAGCAGCCCCGCATGTAATGCCTGCCGCCCCAACCCTTTCACCACTGCAGCAATGGTTGGCGGCAATCGGTTGGCCTTGGTGGCGAAGGCTCGTCCGTAGACGGGGTCGGCAAGCAGCGGATGACCGATGTGAGCC
>Ga0213835_101935_pt1 | contig 10858 bp, 12 predicted proteins | sample SWPATP01_FD_160576 | JGI IMG/M metagenome (GOLD analysis project Ga0213835, IMG submission 160576) | Coastal seawater microbial communities from Marineland, Florida, United States - SWPA TP0 #1 | ecosystem: Environmental > Aquatic > Marine > Coastal | place: USA: Florida | collected 2016-08-05
GAAGGCCATCTACCATGCCGCCCTGGCCGTTGTACCCGTCATGGAACGGCAGGGCGGCGGTTCGATCATCACCACCGCCTCGACAGCCGGGTTGCGTCCCCGGCCGGGCCTGACCTGGTACAACGCCTCCAAGGGCTGGACGATCACCGCCACCAAGTCGATGGCGGTCGAGCTCGCGCCCAAGAACATCCGCGTCAATTGCCTCTGCCCGGTCGCCGGTGAAACCGGCATGCTGGCTTCCTTCATGGGTGAGGACACACCGGAGAAACGGGCGCTGTTCCGCGCGTCCATTCCCCTCGGTCGGCTGTCGACGCCGCTCGATATCGCCAATGCGGCGCTGTGGCTGGCCTCGGATGAGGCGGCGTTCATCACTGGCGTGGCGCTGGAGGTCGATGGCGGCCGTTGCATCTGACGCGCGCGCATCATTGCGGCGAGGGCAGGGAACGCGGATCGTCCCCGTGAGTTGTGGGCGGCAACGAGGGCGACGAGCAGCATGACATTCGAGCAGGGCTTTCTCTTCGGCCTCATCGGGGTGCTCTTCGCCCTGCTGATCTGGGGGCGCGTGCGCTGCTTTCTGCGGGGGCGGTGGAAATTGTTGCGCGTTACGTCGTCTCGCCGGATCGCGGGCTGCCCGCCCATATCGGCATCATGTCGCTGGTCGGCGCCGGGCTTTCGGCCGTCATCAATAATATTGCGGCGTTGGCCGTCTTGATGAGCATCGACATGAATGCCGCAAAGAAGGCCAAACGTGCGGTCTCTCTATCGCTGATGCCGTGTCCTTCGCCGCCATTCTCGGCGGCATGATCAGCATGATCGGTACGCCGCCCAACATCGTCGTCGCCCAGATCCGCGAACGCTATGCCGGAGCTCCATTCGGCATGTTCGACTTCACCCCTGTCGGTCTGATCTGCGCCCTGGCGGGCATCGTCTTCGTGGCGAGGCGTTGATCGCCGCAGCGATTTCCATCGATATCGCCAATGCGCTGGGCGTGTCGCCCGATCCGTTTCTGATGGGCGTCGCGGTGGCGGCCTCCTGCGCCTTCCTGACCCCGATCGGCCACCAGAACAACACCATCATCAGGGGTCCCGGCGGCTACCGCTTCGGCGATTACTGGCGCATGGGCCTGCCGCTGGAAGTCCTCATCATCGTGGTGGCGGTGCCGTCGATCCTGTTCTTCTGGCCACTTTGAGCGGGTGTCGTGAGACAAGCCACGCCGCAGCAGCCATGATGAGGCAAAAGCCGTCATGACAGGAGGCGCTCGATGACCGGTTACGTGGATCCTGACAAGGACACCTTTGCCCTATTTCGTGAAAACGACCGCGAGGGGCCGATACACATGCTTAATCTCGTTCGCTTGCGCGACCGTGCGGCCTACCCGGACGGACGCGAAGCGACGGGCGCCGAGGCCTATGCCGCCTATGGCCGCGAAAGCCACCCCGTCTTTTCCCGGCTTGGCGGCCGCATCGTGTGGCGCGGCCGCTTCGAACTGATGCTGATCGGACCGCGCGACGAGAACTGGGACCAGTGCTTCATTGCGCAATACCCGTCGGTAGCAGCCTTCGTCGAGATGATCCGTGACCCGGCCTATCGCGAGGCCGTCAAGCACCGCCAGGCAGCCGTGCTCGATTCGCGGCTGATCCGCCTGAAGCCGACAGGAGCCGGCTCCGGCTTCGGCAGCCCGGACGCTGACTAGAGTTTCGGTGGCTCCTTGCCGGCCGCACGGCAGGCCGAGGTCAGCGTGTTGGCCATCAACATGGCGATCGTCATGGGTCCTACACCGCCGGGAACCGGGGTAATGGCGCCTGCCACGGCAGCTGCTTCCTCATAGGCGACGTCGCCGACCAGTCGCGTCTTGCCCTCGCCCTTTTCCGGCGCGGGAATGCGGTTGATGCCGACATCGATCACCGTTGCGCCGGGCATCACCCAGTCGCCCTTGACCATTTCGGGCCGCCCAACCGCGGCGACGAGGATGTCGGCGGTGGCGCAGAGTGCGGCAAGATTCTTGGTCCGGCTGTGGGCGATGGTCACGGTCGCGTTGGCGGCGAGCAGCAGGTTGGCCATCGGCTTGCCGACAATGTTGGAGCGGCCGACAATCACGGCGTTGAGCCCGGAAAGGTCGCGTCCGCGCGCCCGTTCGATCAGCAGCATCGAGCCCGCCGGCGTGCAGGGCACGAAGGCCGTCGCCACTTCGCCGGTGCCCAGCTTGCCGACATTGATGAAATGAAAGCCGTCGACATCCTTTTCAGGTGCGATCGCCTGGATGACGCGACCGGAATCGATGTGGTCGGGCAAAGGCAATTGCACGAGAATGCCGTGAATGGCGCCGTCCTTGTTGAGGTCGTCGATAAGGGCGAGAAGCGCATCCTCGCTCGTATCGGCCGCTAGTTCGTGCTGGACCGAATGGAAGCCGCATTCCTTGGCCTTGCGCGACTTGGAGGAGACATAGACCTGGCTGGCCGGGTCCTCTCCGACGATCACCACCGCAATACCGGGCGTCACCCCCGTTTGCGCGATCAGCTCTGCCGCCGCCGTCTTGACCGTGGCCACCACCTCCTCTGCGACCGCCTTACCGTCGAGCACCTGCACCATGTCAGCCTCCTGCAAATCTGCGTCGAAGGCTGCATAGCGGTCGGACGGGCTGTATACAATCCCGACGAGCGCCTTCCTATGTCGCACGGACCAGAATCCATGTCCGCGCCTGCTGCTGCTGGCATTAATTCACCGATCGCCCGGAGTCCGGCAGGTCGAGCGAAAAGGCGGGAATCTCGATCTCGAAAAGTTCGCCCCTTGGTCCACGCATGGTGTAGGAGCCAACCATGATGCCCGAGGAGGTAGTCAGCGGACATCCCGACGTGTACTGGAAACTGTCACCGGGAGCGAGTTCCGGCTGTTCGCCCACCACGCCCGGCCCACGCACCTCCTCCACGCGGCCAAGCCCGTCGGTTATCCTCCAGTAGCGCGAGAGAAGCTGCACTTGCACATCGGAATTGTTGGCGATGGTGACGCGGTAGCCCCAGACATACCGGTTTTCGGCAGGGATCGACTGATCTTCGAGATAGAAGGGCTCCACTTCGACCTCAATGTCGTGTGTGACGCTGCGATACATGGTTCCTGCCTGTTCCTGTCCCGCCGATTGTCACCGCCGGACGATTCAGGTCAACTCTTGTCTCCTGGCAAAGTTACCATGCCTTCTTCGCGGCTGGCTGTATGATGGGCGATCCGCAAGGACGGATGACGACACGAGGAAGGCGGCCAATGCTCGACGGCTGGGCAAAAGCGCGGATCGATCCGCATCTGGAAAGCGTTGCCCGGCGCCTTGCCGATGCCGGCATTTCCGCCAACCAGGTGACGCTGGCCGGCTTCGTCATCGGGCTGACGGCGGCGGTTGCCATTGCGATGGGGTGGTTCCTGCTCGGGCTGGCCCTGTTTCTGGCCAACCGGCTGGCCGACGGGCTCGATGGCGCGATTGCCCGATTGAACGGGCCCACCGATCTCGGCGGTTATCTCGACATCGTGCTCGACTTCGCCATTTACGGGGCGATCCCGCTCGCCTTCATCCTGGTGGATCCCGCCGCAAACGGCCTTGCCGGCGCAATCCTGCTGGTCTCGTTCTATGTCAATGGGGCGAGCTTCCTCGCCTATGCCTCGATTGCCGCGCGGCGCGGCATGTCCTCGACGGCCCGGGGCACCAAATCCATCTATTTCACCACCGGATTGGCGGAAGGATCGGAGACTGTCCTGTTCTTCGTCGCCTTCTGCCTGATGCCGCATTGGTTCGCGCCGCTGGCACTCGTCTTTGCCGCGCTCTGCTTCTGGACCGCCTTCTGGCGGATCATGGCGGCACGCGCGGCCTTTGGCGATCGGGCATAAAAAAAGCCCGCTGCCGGGAGGAGGTGGCAGCGGGCTGATCTCAAATGTGGCGCGGGAGGAGGTGCACCACATTCGGTATGAGGGATCCGGGAGGAGGTGGACGCCTCATGAGTTGATATTTACGCCTGCCCTCGTATGCATACAATGAGCGATTGTGCATGGCACCTATGCATTTTTGTGCAGCGCACAATAGGCCAGATTTGCGCTTCAGGCAGAGGCCTTCTCGAGCGCGTGATCAAGGTCCGCGATCAGATCGTCGGCATCCTCCAGTCCCAGAGAAAGGCGTAGCGTTCCGGGGTTTATGCCCAGTTCCGCACGGGCCTCTTCCGCCAGGTTCTTGTGCGTGGTCGTCGCCGGATGAGTGATCAGGCTTTTGGCGTCGCCGAGATTGTTCGAGATGCGCACGATCTTCAGTGCGTTTTGCATTGCGAAAGCGGCATCCTTGCCACCCTTGAGCTCGAAGCAGACCAGCGTCGATCCCCCCGTCATCTGGCGGGCGATGATATCGGCCTGCGGATGATCCTTGCGGCCCGGATAGATGACCTTGGCAATCTTGGCATGGGCGGCCAGATGGTCGGCGACGCGCGCCGCGTTCTCGCTTTGCTGGCGCACGCGCAGGGGCAGCGTCTCCAGCCCCTTCAACAGCGTCCAGGCGTTGAAGGGCGACAGTGCCGGCCCGGTGTGGCGGTAGTAGTCATGCAGGTTGGCGTCGATCCATTCCTTGTCGGAGAGGATCACACCGCCAAGGCACCGCCCCTGACCGTCAATATGCTTGGTGGCCGAATAGACGACGATATGGGCGCCCAGTTCCATCGGCTTCTGCAACAGCGGCGTAGCAAAGACATTGTCGATGACGACCCGCGCGCCGACGGAACGGGCGAGGGCGGCAACCGCAGCGATGTCGATGACCTCGAGCGTCGGGTTGGTCGGGCTTTCGAAAAAGAAGAGCTTGGTGTTTGGCCGGATTGCCTGTTCCCACGCCTCCATCCGCGTGCCGTCCACGAGCGTTGCCTCGACACCGTATTGCGGCAGCAGCTTCTCGACCACCCAGCGACAGGAACCGAACAGCGCGCGCGCAGCGACCACGTGGTCGCCCGCCTTGACGCTGCATAGAAGCGCGGCCGACACCGCGGCCATGCCGGAGGCCGTCGCGCGCGCGTCTTCCGCACCTTCCAAGAGGCACATGCGCTTTTCGAACATGTCGACAGTCGGATTGGCGTAGCGGGAGTAGATGAAACCGTCATCTTCGCCTTTGAAGCGTGCCTCGGCGGCTTCGGCGCTGTCATAGACGAAACCCTGGGTCAGAAAGATCGCTTCTGAAGTCTCGCCGAAACCCGAACGCAGGGTGCCGCCATGGACAAGCTTGGTTGCCGGCTTCCAGTCCCTTGTCTCGTCGTTCATCAACCTGTCCCCACAAACCAAAAAAAACCGGCCGCGAAAGTCGCAACCGGTCCGTATATCGGCCCCTTTTAGCGACTTGTTTTACGTGGCTGCAAGCCGGCCGGCCAAATCACCACGGGAAAAATCCCCTTTAGTGCCTGGCGCGCCTTGCGTCAATCGCCGGGCGGGCTAAAGCAGGAGCGTTTATTGATACGGAGACTGGCTTGGCCGAGGCAGGCATACTTCCCGACCACGAGATTGCGGCCCTGTTCGCCAACGGGGCGCTGACGGCGACGCGTCCGCTCGACGACGACCAGATACAGCCGGCAAGCCTCGATCTCAGGCTGGGCGCGATGGCCTGGCGGGTGCGCGCCTCCTTCCTGCCCGGCCCGGACAGTCTCGTCGTCGACAAGCTCGAACGGCTGAAGCTGCACCAGTTCGACCTGACCGAAGGCGCGGTGCTGGAGACCGGCTGCGTCTACATCGTACCCTTGATGGAGAGCCTGGAGCTTCCCGCGCACATCTCGGCTTCCGCCAACCCCAAGAGCTCGACCGGCCGGCTCGACATCTTCACCCGCGTCATGTCCGACAAGGGCGAGGAATTCGACAAGATTCCCGCCGGCTATTCCGGCCCGCTCTATCTGGAGGTCAGCCCGCGCACCTTCCCGATCCTGGCGCGCGCCGGCTCGCGGCTGTCGCAAATCCGTTTCCGTCAGGGCGGCGGAACGCTTGGCGAGGCGGAGCTGCACGATCTCCACGCCACAGAGACGCTGGTGGCATCGGAGCGCCCCAACATCTCGGGTGGCGGCATCGCGCTCTCGATCGACCTGTCTGGCGGCGAGGACGGGCTGGTCGGCTATCGCGGCAAACGGCACACCGGCCTGATAGACGTCGACAAGCGGGCCGCGCATGACGTGCTCGACTTCTGGGAGCCGATCCGGGTGCGCGACCGGCAAGAGCTGATCCTCGACCCGGACGAATTCTACATACTGGTGTCGCGCGAGGCCGTGCACGTGCCGCCCGGCTATGCCGCCGAGATGACGCCCTTCGACCCGCTGGTGGGCGAGTTCCGGGTTCATTATGCCGGCTTCTTCGATCCCGGCTTCGGCCATTCAGCAGCCGGCGGCACCGGCAGCCGCGCCGTCCTGGAGGTGCGCAGCCACGAAGTGCCCTTCATCCTCGACCACGGCCAGATCGTCGGCCGGCTGGTCTATGAACGCATGTCCTCGCGTCCGTCGGCGCTGTACGGCGCGGATCTTAAGTCGAACTACCAGGCGCAAGGGTTGAAATTGTCGAAGCATTTCCGCGCGCCGTGATCGCGGTCAGGGCGGGCCAGCCCGCAGCGCCTTCACCTCTTCCCGCAGCGCCCTGATCTCGGCCAGGATCAGCTCCTGCTCGCGGTGCATCTGCCCGCGTTCGGCCACCGCCGCCTCTTCGCTTTCCTCCTGCATCGCCGAGACGATGATACCGATGAACAGGTTGAGGACGGCGAAGGAGGTCGTGACGATGAACGGGATGAAGAACACCCAGGCCCAGGGATAGACGTCCATCACCGGGCGCACGATGCCCATCGACCAGCTTTCCAGCGTCATGATCTGGAACAGCGAATAGGCCGACCCGCCGATCGTCCCGAACCAGTCGGGGAAGGAGGCGGCGAAGAGCTTGGTCGCCATCACGGCGAAGACGTAGAAGACCAGGGTCAGCAGAAGCACCACCGATCCCATGCCCGGCAGCGCCGCGACCAGCCCGCCCACGACCCGGCGCAGCGACGGCACGACCGTGACCAGGCGCAGCACGCGCAGGATGCGCAGCGCGCGCAGCACCGACAGATTGCCGGTCGCCGGGAAAAGCGCAATCGACACCACCAGAAGGTCGAAGATCCGCCAGGGATCGCGGAAGAAATCCATTCGGTAGACGGCAAAACGGGCCAGAAGTTCCAGCACGAAGACCGACAGGATGATGCGGTCGAGCGCGATCAGCACCGGCCCGAAAGAGGCCATCGCCGCCGGCGAGGTTTCCAGCCCCAGCGTGATGGCATTGATGATGATCAGCGCGGTGATCGCCATCTCGAAGCGGCGCGATTCGATAAGCGTCTTGAGTGCGGACACGACGTTGTTCCCCGATGCAGTGCAATGGCCGCACAAGTGGGATGGCGCGCCATTGCAGTCAAGCGGGGGATCGCTGCGGGCGCGTGCGAAGCGCCCGGTCGGGGTCAGGCCTTGCGGTGTGCGGGGTGCAGGCTCGCGCCCAGTATGTGAGCACTGTTGCCGATCACGTCGCCGCCCGAGCCGACGATCAACGGGTCGGCCTGGCCGATGACGTGGGAATCCTTGCCGTCATAGGGAAGCGAGCTGAGAAAATGGCGCATGGTGTTGAGCCGCGCCCGTTTCTTGTCGTTCGACTTGATGATCGTCCAGGGGGCGTCGGCGGTGTCGGTGTAGAAGAACATCGCCTCCTTGGCCTCGGTATAGTCGTCCCACTTGTCGAGCGACTGCCGATCAATGGGCGACAGCTTCCATTGTTTCAATGGCTCGTGCTCCCGGGACTTGAAACGGCGAAGCTGCTCCTCTCTCGTGACCGAGAACCAGTATTTGAACAGAAGAATGCCGCTGCGCACGATCATGCGCTCGAGTTCCGGAGTCTGCCGCATGAATTCCAGATATTCGTTCGGCGTGCAGAAGCCCATCACGCGCTCCACCCCGGCGCGGTTGTACCAGGAGCGGTCGAAGAGGACCATCTCGCCGGCCGCCGGCAGGTTTTCGATATAGCGCTGGAAATACCACTGGGAACGCTCCCGCTCGGTCGGCTTGTCCAGTGCGACGACGCGGGCCCCGCGCGGGTTCAGATGCTCCATGAAACGCTTGATCGTGCCGCCCTTTCCGGCAGCGTCCCGGCCCTCGAACAGCATCACGATCTTCGCGCCGCTGGCCTTGACCCATTCCTGCAGCTTCAGAAGTTCGACCTGAAGTTCCGCCTTCCTCGCCTCGTAGGCACGGCGGGGAATGTTGGTGCGGTAGGGGTATTCGCCCTGTTCGAAAAGGCGCCTTATCTCGTCACGGTCGTGGCGCAGTTCGGCGAGGCGATGTGTGTTCGAGGCCGGCGCGGCAAGATCGCCATCGGGTTGCGCCAGCGCCGCTTCGTCGACCGAGCCGGCAGCCGGCGCAGCCGGGGTCGCTTCCTCAAGTGCCGGGCTGGAGGCTTCGGCGGCTTCCTTCACGTGTGCTTGCGCAACCGCGTCGCCGCTTGTCCGACGTCGCCTTGCCGAAGCCGTTGGCGTGACCACCTTTTCCTTTTCCATGATCTCCCCCAGGGCAGCGTGGACCTGAGGCAGCCTGACAGAACGCGCCGGCTAATATATTGTCATAGATCAATCGGATCCGGTGCCGGGCAGATTTATCCCGGCGATCCGGCCTTCAGCGCTCTCACCTCCTCGCGCAGTGCCCTGATCTCGGCCAGGATCGCTTCCTGTTCGCGATGCATCGTTCCGCGCTCGGCAACGGCCGCGGACTCGCCCTCCTCCTGCATGGCAGAGACGATGATACCGATGAACAGGTTGAGCACGGCAAAGGAAGTGGTGACGATGAAGGGTATGAAGAACACCCAGGCCCAGGGATAGACCTCCATCACCGGTCGCACGATGCCCATCGACCAACTTTCCAGCGTCATGATCTGGAACAGCGAATAGGCCGAGGCACCGAGCGAGCCGAACCAGTCGGGGAAGGAGGCGGCGAACAGCTTTGTCGCCATCACCGCGAAGACGTAGTAGACAAGCATGAGCAGCATCACGACCGAACCCATGCCGGGCAGGGCCGCCACCAGCCCGCCGACGACCCGCCGCATCGACGGCACCACCGTGATCAGGCGCAGCACGCGCAGGATGCGCAGGGCGCGCAGGACCGAGAGGTTGCTGGTGGCCGCGACAAGAGCAACCGAGACGACCAACAGATCAAAGATCCGCCACGGATCACGAAAGAACTCGCCCCTGTAGACAAGGAATCTGGCCAGGAGTTCCAGCACGAAGACTGCCAGGATGATGCGGTCAATGGCGATCAGTGCCGGCCCGAACGCCGCCATTGCCTCGGCAGAGGTTTCAAGGCCCAGCGTGATCGCATTGATGACGATGAGAATGGTGATGGCCACATCGAAGCGGCGCGATTCGATGAGCGTCTTGAGTGCGGACATGATCCCTGGCCCTGACGAGGTTGAATTGGCCGAAGAAGTGAGATCTGCAGCCTCGCCAGTCAAGCGCGATGCAAGGGTGATCGTCGTCTCAGATCAGGCCCCGCGCAGCGAGATTGCGCATCAACGCCGCCATGCCAAAGGTCCATTCCGGCGCCTCCGTGGACAGGCGGACCGTGTTGACCAGCGCTCCCAGCTCCGGCGTGGCGATGGTGACGATGTCGCCCAGATGATGCGTGAAGCCCTGTCCTTTGGCGTCGCGGTCCTCAACGGGCGCGAACATGGTGCCCAGATAGAGCATGAAACCGTCCGGATACTGGTGGTGGCGTCCACGGGTCTGGGCGACCAGATCGGCGGGGTCGCGGCTGATTTCGGAAAGCGACGAGCGCCCGTCGAGCACGAACCCGTCCTCGCCCTCCACCTTCATGGTCAGTTCCATGTGCCGCACCGTGTCGAGGGTGAAGCCATCGTCGAACAGGCGGATGAAGGGGCCGATACTGGCCGAGGCGTTATTGTCCTTGGCCTTGCCCAGAAGCAGGGCCGAACGGCCTTCCACGTCGCGCAGATTGACGTCGTTGCCGAGTGTGGCGCCGACAATCCGACCACCGCTATCGACCGCGAGCACCACTTCCGGCTCGGGATTGTTCCAGCTGGAAACCGGATGCAGCCCGACCGAAGCGCCCCAGCCGACGGCGCTCATCGGCTGCGCCTTGGTAAAAACCTCCGCGTCGGGCCCGATGCCGACTTCCAGATACTGGCTCCACAGGCCTTCTTCCTGCAGCAGGCGCTTGACCTCGGCTGCTTCCGGAGAACCCGGCACGAGATCGCGCAGGCTGTCGCCGATCACGCCGGCGACGCGTGTCCGGATCTCTTCCGCGCGGGTGGCATCGCCGCCGGCCCGCTCCTCGATGACGCGCTCGAGCATGGAACGGGCGAACGTCACCCCGCAGGCCTTCACCGCCTGTAGGTCGCAGGGGGCCAGAAGTCGCGTCATGTTTCCCTGCGCTTCCCGGCTGGCCGACGCGATCTCGTCGAGCGAGCCGATATCCTCGCCTGCGATCACATCGACAAAGCCTGCAATGTCACCCCGTGCCAGTAGGTCGCGCATGGTCGGCGCGGCCTTCGAGGTGATGTCGAACAACCGCCCGCCGCGCAGAGCCACCAGGCAAGGGCCGATACCGGCGCGCCAGACCCGGCCGACGAACCGGCCTTCTGAAGGAAGCGGGATCATTGCGGTCTCCTCGAGATTGGCGCCGGGTTCATGGGGTCTCGGCGGCACGGCGCTGGCGAATGAGCAGCATCAGCCCGGCACCGATGATAATCGCCCCGCCTGCCAGCATGAGCGCGTTGGGAACATCGGCGAAGAACAGCCAGCCCAGGATGATGGCCCAGGGCAGGAGTGTGTATTGCAATGGCGCGACCAGCGCGG
>Ga0213835_101936_pt1 | contig 10851 bp, 12 predicted proteins | sample SWPATP01_FD_160576 | JGI IMG/M metagenome (GOLD analysis project Ga0213835, IMG submission 160576) | Coastal seawater microbial communities from Marineland, Florida, United States - SWPA TP0 #1 | ecosystem: Environmental > Aquatic > Marine > Coastal | place: USA: Florida | collected 2016-08-05
AGAAATGCGCCTTCACAATAGGGCGTGCAAGACAGGGTTTGTACATCGGCGCGGCGATAGACCCGCACGGAATTCGCCGTGCTTCTGGAGACCACGATCTGTTCGTCGAGGATGGGCATGCCGTCCATGTCGATGACTACCAGATTGGTCACCCCAAACCCTCTGTCGGTCAGCACGATGGTCGAGGCATCCTGAACCGAAGCGTCGGCAATCAGCGGGTTACCAATGACGATCGTGTCGGCCGGTCGCGAGAGTTTCAGGATCTTGGCCTGGTTCATAAGGATGTTGATACCTGCATCGGCAAGCGCCGGCACCGTCCCTGATAGAAAGGTCAACGTGGCCGCGACAGCGGCAGCACCGGCAATTTTCCTCATGAAACGGCCCATGGCGACATTCTCCCGCGCGTCGGATTCCTCAAGGGACAGTGAAGGAAAGTGGTGAATGGCCGGTTAATGGCATGACCGGCACCCTCCTCGCCCCCCTATTGGAAACCCGAATGAGGTGAATGAGCGGCACACTTCATTTTTGGACTTACTCAATCGCTCAAGATCGAACGAATGAATTATCGCCCAATTAACCAAGTCGGCGACGGCCGCCAATCAAGAAATCGCTAACGCTATTCATTAAGCCGATTGCAAGGCCCCTGCCTTATTTTTCCGCACATCGGATCGACACAAGAAGCATCTAACAATCCGTTGGTCCTGGAATGCTGACAACACTCGTGTACAGGAGTTCGATCATGAACAAGCTCTTCGCAAAGTTTCTCAAAGACGAGTCCGGCGCTACCGCCATCGAATACGGTCTGATCGCGGCTTTGATCGCTCTGGCCATCGTCACCGGTGCAGGCCTTCTGGGCGGCGCGCTCGACAATCAGTTCAGCGGCATCGCGAACCAGTTGACCAACACTCTGAACTAATCGGTCGGTTTGACCGTCTGACAGACACTGTTCAAAGCCGCCTACGGGCGGCTTTGTCGTATCAAGCCCGGCATCAGCCATTTCATGCTTGCTTAATCGCGGGCCGCTAGGCTGCCGGACGGATGCAACCGCAATTCGGTGACCGTCATGCTCGAAGCTCTGATCTTTGTCGTTTTCCCCTTTTGCATGGTCTTTGCGGCCATCTCCGACATGGTGTCCATGACGATAGCCAACCGCGTTTCGGCGATCCTGATCGCCACCTTCGCGGTGGTTGCGCCGCTGACCGGAATGGATTGGTCGGTTTATGGATGGCACTTCGCTGCGGGCGGGCTGGTGCTCGCCGTCACCTTCGCGATGTTCGCCGTGGGAGCGATGGGGGGCGGAGACGCCAAGCTACTTTCGGCCACTGCGATCTGGATGGGGCTGAGTGTAGAGCTGATGCAATATGTCTTCTACGGCGCCATGATCGGCGGCGCACTGACGCTGCTCATCATCATCTATAGGCGCTCGCCCTTATCCGCGCTCACAGGCAACCATGTGCTGCTGCGCCATTTCGCCAATCAAAAGGCGGGCGTTCCCTATGGCATCGCTCTTGGCATTGCCGGCCTTCTTGTGTTTCCCGCGACACCGCTGGCGGTTTGGGCTCTGGAGCGGGTGAGCGCCTCCTGATCATCGCTTCGCATTTGAATTAAACCTTCAATTAACGATGATCGTAAGCGGTCCATTAACCGTAATTTGACGATTTGACCGTCATTGTCACCTCGATTTGGTTCGCAAGAAGCGTTGAGGTTCGGACAAATGGCACCATCAAGGGTCATCGTTCTCGGGATCGCCGGCATCGCCGCGATCGGCGCGGGCCTTATTGCGCGCAACATGACGGCAACCCCGCCACCTCAGGTCATCGTCGAGCAGGCGCCAACCCAGCCTGCCATGAAAATGGCGGAAGTGCTTGTGGTCAACCGTGATGTATCGATGGGTTCAGCGCTCGAAGATGCGATCGGATGGCAGCAGTGGCCACAAGACGCCGTCCAGGACTACTTCGTTACCCGCGAGGCGGAGCCAGACGCCAGAGAACGGCTCATGGCTTCTGTTGCGCGCGTGCCGCTCTATACCGGCGAGCCGCTTCGCCCCGGAAAACTGATCGGTGAGGGCCAAAGCTTCATGGCCACCATCCTGCCGTCGGGCAAGCGCGCGATCGCGACGCAGATCTCCGCAGCCACCTCGGCGGGCGGCTTCATCCTCCCGGACGACCGCGTCGACGTCATCATGACGCGCCGCTCCCAGACTGCGACGGCGGAGGGCTACCTTACCGAGACAATTCTCAGGAACATCCGCGTACTGGCTATCGACCAGACTATCCAAGAGGACGAGGAAGGACGCCGGGTGCGCGTGGGCGAGACGGCAACGCTCGAGCTCTCGCCGCAGCAAGCTGAAATCATTACCGTCGCGCAGCAGATGGCCGATCGCCTTACGCTGGCTCTCAGACCGGTCCTCGATGCCAACGAGCAGATCGACGATGAAGCCGACTACCTCGTTTCCGGGTCGGGACGCCGCGGCACGATCCGCGTCATCCGTTCGGGCGAGATCTCCGAAATTGGAGCACGCTGATGACTAATGCCGGAAAAATGCGGCCGCTGACTGCCGGGAGCCGGATCCTCAGGTCCTGCCTGCCGCTTTCGGCGGCCTTGATAGCCTTCGCCAGTTGCGCCATCGCGCCGGTAACGGCGGCCATGGCACAGGTAAACGTAGTTTCGTCGCAGTCGAGCAGTCAGCGGGTCAAGCTTGGATTGAACAAATCCGTCGTCGTCGACCTGCCACGTGACGCCTACGACATACTCGTCGCCAACCCGGCCGTGGCGGACGCAGTGACGCGCACCTCGCGACGCATCTATCTTTTCGGCAAGCAGGTTGGCGAAACCAACATCTTCGTCTTTGGTCCCAGCGGCGAGCAGATCGCCAGTCTCGACCTCGTGGTCGAACGCGACGTTTCCGGTCTCGAGGCTCATATTGCCCGCTTTGTCCCGAATTCCAGCATCCGCGCTGAGCTGGTCAACGACAATGTGGTCCTGACCGGTCATGCCGCCACTCCGCAGGATGCTCAGAATGCTGCTCGTCTGGCCGAGATCTTCGTCAGCGGTGGCGAGGCGACCACGGGACAGTACTCCCAAACTGCAGGCGGCTCAGACGGCGGCGGCGTCAGCATCAACAATCCCGATGGCCAGCGACGCTCGAGCCGTATTGTCAACATGATCACAATTTCCGGCGAAGACCAGGTAACCTTGAAGGTGACTGTCGCCGAGGTCAGCCGTACTGTGATGAAGCAGCTAGGCATCAACCTGATCGGCCAGGCTGAAGGCATCAATTTCAACTCGCTGACACAGTCTCCCGGGCTCGTCAATACGGGAAGGGCAGCAATTGGTGGCGGTAGTTCGACCCTGAACGCCTATCTGCGCGCGATGGAGCAATCCGGTGTCATGCGGACACTGGCCGAACCCACCTTAACGGCTGTTTCCGGCGAGAAAGCCACTTTCCGCGTCGGCGGCGAGTTCAACATTGTGATCGGACAGACGACCGAAGGTCAGGTAGAAATCGCTGGAAACACCCTGCCCTCACTGCGCAAGCGGCTTGCCGACACTACAGTCGAATTGCCCTCCGGCGGATCGATGATGATTGCAGGTCTGGTGAACGACAACATTCGCCAAAGCCACGATGCTCTTCCCGGCCTGTCAAGGGTTCCGGTGCTCGGCTCGCTGTTCCGCAGCCGCCAGTTCGTGCGCAACGAGACGGAACTCGTGATTATCGTCACGCCCTACCTGTCCCGGCCGGTTGCACGCAACGAACTTGCTCGCCCGGACGACAATTTCACGCCGCCCAGCGATGGCGCGGGTTTCTTCCTGGGCCGCGTCAATCGTGTCTACGGCACGATGCAGACCGACCGGCCCGCCGGCCGCTACCACGGCGTCGTCGGCTTCATTTACAAGTGATCGGGGGCTTGTGACCATGAGCGTTCACGTTTCGACAAGCGCACGGACAGTCGCCGCCATCGCTCTGACGGCGGCTCTCCTGGCCGGCTGCGCGAAATCTCACAGCGTTGTCGTCGGCGGCATGCCCGACGACTACCGAACGAACCACCCGATCGTTGTTGGCGAACGGACCAGGACGATCGACATACCGGTGGGTTATTCGGACAGGGGCGCCAATCGGGTCCAGGTTGCGGCTCTGGACGGCTTCATGGCCAACTATGACGCTTCCGCCAAACCGCCGGTGACCGTGATGGTCCCTTCGGGGTCGGCCAATGCCTACGCTGCCTCGGCCGTTGCCGGAGACCTTGTCCATCGGCTACGCCAGGGCGGCATTCCGGACGGGCGCATCATCCACCAGCCCTACCAGGCCGCCGAATATGGAGACCAGGCACCGATCCGGGTCGGCTACGCCACGATGACGGCGTCGACCGGTCCATGTGGACGCTGGGACGACGATCTTCTGAACAACACCGACAACAAGCACTACACCAATTTCGGCTGTTCGTTCCAAAACAACCTGGCAGCTCAGGTCGCCAATCCTTCCGACTTCCTGACGCCGCGCCGGCAAAGCGCCATCGACCCGCGTCGGCGTGGTCGGGCGATCGAGGAATACCAGACTGGAACTGGCGAGTGGGATTCGGAAATCAACTACTGACGTAGGTCATCTGTCCGGGCGCGGGCAGTTTCGACCGGATGACAAGGATTGGGATCGCACGACCATGACCAACCTGGCACTCGAAGCGAATACCGAGACCATCGATATCGATGAAGGCGACATCGCCGCGCTCGGTGAGCTGCGCCCCGTTCCACGCATCTCCGTGCAGGCCTTCTGCGAAACGGATAGCGTCGCCAAGCCGATCGAGCGCGCTGCATCCGACCGGCGGATGAGCAAGGCGCATCTGAAGGTCCATATGGGCGGCCTACCGACGGCAATCGATTTCTACCAGTCGGCAGCCACGCCCAACCTCATCATCCTTGAATCGCGAGAGGAGCCCAAGCAGCTCCTTGCCTCGCTGGAGAAGCTGGCCGAGGTCTGCGACCAGACAACGCGCGTGGTGGTGATCGGGCACTACAACGACGTCGGGCTCTACCGTGAACTCATGCGCTCGGGCATCTCCGAATATGTCGTGGCGCCGATCTCGATGGCCGACATTGTCTCGGTCATATCGGGTATCTTCGTCGACCCAGAGGCGGAGCCGATTGGCAAGTCTATCGCCTTTATTGGCGCCAAGGGCGGAGTCGGCTCTTCGACAATCGCCCACAATGTCGGCTGGGCCATGTCCACGCTGTTCACCTCCGAAGTCGTTGTTGCCGACATGGACCTCGCCTTCGGAACAGCCAACATCAATTTCGATCAGGATCCCGCCCAAGGCATCGCCGAGGCGGTTTTCGCGCCAGAGCGTATCGATGAAGTCTACCTCGATCGCCTGCTGTCGCAGTGCGCCGAACGGCTTTCGCTACTTGATGCGCCGTCCACGCTCGACCGGACCTATGACTTCGATGCCGAAGCGTTTGCGCAGATCATCGACACCGCTCAGCGTAGTGCGCCCGCCCTCATTCTCGACGTGCCGCATATCTGGAGTGGCTGGAGCAGAACGACCCTGACCCATGCGGACGAAGTCGTCATCACGGCCACGCCCGAACTCGCCAATCTGCGAAATGCGAAGAACATGGTCGACATGCTCCGTAAGCTGCGTCCCAACGACCCCCCTCCAAGGCTGGTGATCAACCAGAGCGGTGTTCCCAAGCGCCCTGAAATCTCTGTCGAGGACTTTTCCGAGCCGCTCGGTATCGAGCCTATCGCCGTGATCCCCTTCGACCCACAGCTGTTCGGCAACGCTTCCAACAATGGCCGCATGCTCGGCGAGATGGAGGCCCAGCACGCAATCGTTCACACCATCAACGAGATGGCGCACGTCCTTACCGGACGCGCCGAGGCGAAGCCGCGCAAGAAAAGTGGACTGGAAGGCCTGCTTGAGCGGCTGAAGATCAAAAAGTAGATCGGAACGCAAACTCATGTTTGGCAAGCGAGGCAACGACAGCGGCACGATATCGAAGCCGCGGCAGCTTCCCGAAGCTCCGCCGCTGGCCCCCCGCGGGCCGGATGAAGACGCCGAGATGTTCGGAAACGAAAGCGGGCGGATCGCCGAGACCGCTTCCCCTGCGGTTGCAGCAAAGCCCGAAATCGTCGTCGAAAGCTCAGCCGAGCCGGTGCGCCGCAAGTTTGAGCCCGCGCCGCCGCGTCCGCCCGAGACTGTTCGCGCGCAAAGGTCCGACCGCGAACGCAGCGAGAGCTACTACGACACCAAGAGCCAGGTCTTCTCTGCCCTCATCGACACGATCGACCTTTCGCAACTCGCCAAACTCGATGCCGAGAGCGCCCGCGAGGAAATCCGCGATATCGTCAACGACATCATCGCGATCAAGAACTTCGCCATGTCGATCGCTGAGCAGGAAGACCTGCTCGACGATATCTGCAACGACGTTCTGGGTTATGGACCGCTCGAGCCGTTGCTGGCGCGCGACGACGTGGCCGACATCATGGTCAACGGTGCCAAGGACGTCTATATCGAGGTCGGTGGCAAGGTTCAAAAGACATCCGTCCGCTTCCGCGACAACCAGCAGCTGCTGAACATTTGCCAGCGGATCGTCAGCCAGGTGGGCAGACGTGTCGATGAATCGAGCCCGATATGCGACGCGCGCCTTCCTGACGGCAGCCGCGTCAACGTCATTGCGCCGCCACTCTCGATCGACGGCACGTCCCTGACAATTCGTAAATTCCGCAAGGATAAGCTAACGCTCGATCAGTTGGTGAAGTACGGCTCCATCACGCCGGAAGGTGCCGAGGTCCTGAAGATCATCGGACGCGTTCGCTGCAACGTCGTGATTGCTGGCGGAACCGGCTCGGGCAAGACCACCCTTCTGAACTGTTTGACCAACTTCATCGAACGCGACGAGCGCATTATCACCTGTGAGGACTCTGCGGAGCTACAACTCCAGCAACCGCATGTCGTCCGGTTGGAGACCCGTCCGCCAAACCTGGAAGGCGAAGGCGAGGTCACCATGCGCGAACTGGTGAAGAACTGCCTGCGCATGCGCCCTGAACGCATCATCGTCGGCGAGGTGCGCGGACCCGAAGTGTTCGACCTTTTGCAGGCAATGAACACCGGCCACGACGGGTCGATGGGCACCATCCACGCCAACAGCCCGCGCGAATGTCTCAGCCGTATGGAAGCGATGATCGCTATGGGCGGCTTTGGTCTGCCACAGAGAACAGTGCGCGAGATGATCGTCGGCTCTGTCGATGTCATCGTCCAGGCAACACGCCTGCGCGACGGCTCTCGACGCATCACCCATATCACCGAGGTGGTTGGGATGGAGGGGGACGTCATCATCACCCAGGATCTGCTCCTCTACGACATTCGCGGCGAGGACGCCCAGGGCCGGCTTATCGGCCAACATGTCTCGACAGGTATCGGCCGGCCCGCCTTCTGGGATCGGGCTCGCTACTATGGGGAAGAAGCGCGCTTGGCACAGGCTCTGGAGAGCATGGAGAAGACCGGACAATGACCCGCGCCGAAGAAGGACACTGACGGCAATGTTCGGCATCGATACCAACATGCTGCTGTTCATCGTGCTGGCAGCCTGCAGCGTCGGCGCGTTCGCCTATGCGTTTTTCTACCGTTCGATCGAGAACGAGGAGAAGGCCAGCCGCCGCCTTGAGACCATCAAGGCAGCAGAGACGGACCGCTCGGTGGTCAAGGCCAATCGCGATCGGATGGCGGAAGCTGCCAAGCGGCGAAAGTCGGTGCAGGATTCGTTGAACGATCTCGAAACCAAGCAAAAGGCGCGCGACAAAAGTATGAAGCGGCCACCGCTGAAGATTCAACTTCGGCAGGCCGGACTGAACATCTCCATGCGCCAGTTCTACATCTTCTCGGCAATCTGCGGTGTCATCTGTGCGCTGATCGTGGTGATCGCCGGCGCGCCACTCTTTGTGGCACCCGGCGGTTTTCTGGCCGGCATGTTCGGCCTGCCGCGCTGGTTCGTCACATTCAAGCGTGGACGCCGCGTCAATGCCTTCCTGACGGAATTTCCCAACTCGCTCGACGTCATGGTGCGTTCGGTTAAATCCGGCCTGCCGCTGAACGACGGTGTCCGGCTGATCGCCAGCGAGGCGCCCGAACCGGTGAGATCCGAATTCCGACGAATTGTCGAGGCCCAACAACTTGGCATGCCTCTCCCGGAAGGCGCCTTGCGCATGCAGGAAACGATGCCTTGCCCGGAAGCCGGTTTCTTCGGGATCGTCATCCAGATCCAGAGCCAGGCCGGCGGCAACCTGTCGGAGGCGCTCGGCAACCTCTCCAAGGTGCTGCGCGATCGCAAGAAGATGAAGGCAAAGGTCAACGCGCTATCGATGGAAGCAAAAGCTTCGGCTGCAATCATCGGCGCCCTGCCATTCATCGTGGCCTTCCTGGTCTATCTGTCCAGCCCGGGCTACATCACGCCGCTCTTCACCACGAGTGCTGGCCACCTCATCCTGATCGTTTCCGGGATCTGGATGGCGATGGGCATCTTCGTGATGAAGAAGATGATCAACATCGATGTATAGGCGGCCCCGGCCATGTCCATGACCGACCAGATCGTCAACACGCTGTTCGACCCCGGCTTCATGGTCTCGCTTCTGATCGGGCTGGCGGTCTTTGCGACCGTGTTCACGCTGATCCCCGCCTTTGGTGGCAGTCCGCTCAAATCGCGCATGAAATCGGTTGCGCTGGAGCGCGAGGAACTGCGCGCCAAGCAGCGGGCGCGGCTGGCCGCCGAATCCGACCGGCGCCGCCGCGGCCTGCGCCACGAGCAGTCGACCGGCATGCGCAGCATCGTCGAGCGCTTCGATCTAAAGCGGCTGCTCGCTGACGAGAATACGGTCCAGAATCTGCGTATGGCCGGCTTCCGTGGCGAGAACCCCCTGACCAAGTTCCTGTTCTTCCGGCTCGTGCTGCCTTTCGTAGGCTTCTTCCTCGCCGCCGCCTACATTTTCCTCCTCGGCGGCTTCCAGGACCAGCCGATGATGATCAAGCTGTTCATCTGTATCCTGGTGGCCTATGGCGGCTTCTACGCGCCGATTATGTATGTCTCGAACCGCGCCCAGAAGCGAAAGCAGTCGATCCAAAAAGCCTGGCCTGACGCGCTCGACCTGCTTCTCATCTGCGTGGAATCCGGCATGTCAGTGGAAGGCGCCTTCCGTCGCGTCGCTGACGAGATCGGCGTGCAGTCCGTGGAACTGGCAGAAGAGTTCGTGCTGACCAATGCCGAGCTGTCCTTTCTTCAGGAACGCCGCCAGGCCTACGAGAACCTTGCCAATCGAACCGGGTTGGAATCGGTGCGCAGCGTCAGCCAGGCACTGATCCAGGCCGAGCGCTACGGCACGCCGGTGGCACATGCGCTGCGGGTACTGGCGGCGGAAAGCCGCGACATGCGCATGAACGAGGCCGAAAAGAAGGCCGCCGCTTTGCCGCCAAAACTGACCGTGCCGATGATCCTGTTCTTCCTGCCGGTGCTGTTTGCCGTCATCCTCGGCCCGGCCGGCATTCAGGTGGCCGAACGCGGCGGGATCTTCTGATTCTCAGACCTGACGACGCAATCTGACCGGGCTGCCCGTGCCACGTGAAATCGTGCCCTTGGCCTCCTGATCGAGTTGCGCGGCCTTGAGCCACCAGCCCGCCTTCTCGCCACCGGGAAACAGGTCGTTCGGCAACAGCGGCAGCAGCTTCGCCTTGGCTTCGGCTACCGTCAGTCCCGGCAATGTGTCCGGCAAGACGGATAAAAGTGCGTCTCGCATCGCTTCGAACTTGGCCCTGTCGACACGATAGGTGCGTCCGGGTGAGGTGAAGTTCTCGATCTCGATCTTGTCGTCGCTTGCCCTCATTCGAGCCTCCCCTTCACAAAGTCGATCCTTGGCGTGCGAAAGCCCATCGCCGCCCATGCAAGAAGGAGTTTCCACATGAACTGCCCGGAATGGGATGCATAGGCCGACACGGCTGGATCCAACGCGACGGCCCCCTGCAAATCCCTGGTCATGGTACGCAGTAATGGCTGGTGATGGGCGCACCGGTCAACGATGCCATGCTGCTTGGTGACGATGCGCTTCCCGACAAAGGGGCGGTACGTGCGCATGCCCAAGAGGCCGTGCGCATCTTCCTGGCCGCCTATGGCACCGAGGGCCGAAGGGACGCATAGCTGAAGCGTCGAGAGAGGGGAGATCGTCCCCGCCAGACCCTGCTCTCTCGTCCTGAGCTGCGCGGCGTAGCCTCGAAGGACGACGGCAAGCCTCGTTTTGTCAGCATCTGTCAGCAGTGTTTTTCGGCATTCTGTCCACACCCCCTTGGCCATGCCGCACACTGCGCGCTCGACCAACGGAGCCCGGCATGCGCAACCACCCGACCATCGCGAAAAACGGAAAGCGGCTGGAACGCCTCGCGGCACTGCTTTGCGCGCTCGCCGGTCTGGCGGAGCGGGCAGCCGGCAGTTCCAGTGCGGTTTGTCTTCTGGTGCTGTGGCTGATCCGCCCCGGCGAGACCCTTGCCCGCGATCTTGTCGAAGACCTCGCGCCGGGCGCCGCCCGGCTGCCTGAGCCGGTTGGGCCTCACGACGGCAAAGCCGAGGCCCTGCGTCTCGCGCACAGTTTTCGGTTGCTTGCCGCCATCCTCGTCGCGCTGGCGCAACATTGCCTTGCCACTGCGCCGCCCGCGCCCGCGCACCAACGGCTCGCCGGATTTCTTGCGGCCCCTATCATGCGTCCGGCCTGCACCGCCGCCGTCGAACCGCTCGACTCTTCCTGAAGCGGCGGCCCAGGTGGACCGCAGGGCAATCGCATTTGGCGCTTTGGCGCCCCCTCCACCATGCTTCGCA
>Ga0213835_101945_pt1 | contig 10799 bp, 18 predicted proteins | sample SWPATP01_FD_160576 | JGI IMG/M metagenome (GOLD analysis project Ga0213835, IMG submission 160576) | Coastal seawater microbial communities from Marineland, Florida, United States - SWPA TP0 #1 | ecosystem: Environmental > Aquatic > Marine > Coastal | place: USA: Florida | collected 2016-08-05
GATGAATTTTATCATCATATAAGCCAGCACCGGAATTTCAAAACATTGGAATCTGAAATCTTTGGGGGGATGTATGAAAGAAATAACAGCTGATGATATCCTGAAAGAAGTTGAAAGTTTTCACCCAATTAATTGGTTTAAGCCTATTGATCCACTAAAAGCACACGTTGAACCACTTGAATTTATTATTGATGGATTTTGTGCTAAAGGTATGATTACAATCATAGGTGCAAGTCCGGGCGCTGGAAAATCACTTGTAGTACAATATCTATTCTCAAAGCATAAAAATAATATGCTGAAAGTGAAAGCCGGTGCAAAAGCAATTTATTTAACCGGTGCGGATTCAAGTGAAACTGAAATCAGACGCAGAGCAAAAAGTATAAGACTCAATGATGGATTATTCACCGTTGAAACACCTGATGAAATGTATTGCACGGCCACAAATGAGAATTTCATGGCTGAACTTAAAGAACACATTACAAAGGGCGGATATGATGCTTTAATCTTTGATACTATTGCAGATTATCATGAAGGCAGTACATACGAAGCTGAATTAGTTAATAAGACAATGGCTATTCTTAGACGCTTTGCAAAGGATACAAACATTGCTTTGATACTAATTACTCACACTAAAAAAGGCAGTAAAATGAAGCCTGAATATAACGTTGAGGATATAGCGGATTCACGTATTTGGACTTCAAAATCTGACTTTGTTTTTGCTTTAAAAAGTGAATATCAGAATGATTCTACAAACTTGATTGAGTTGCAGAATCTAAAGAGCCGTTCACCACGACCATTGAAACCACTTAGAGCAAGTATCTATTATTCTGATATTAATGGTTTAATGATTGAACAAAGTAATGGCTCATTTAAGGCTGAACTTGAAGCCACAAACCGAGATAATCGGAAGCTTGCACGTATCACAGAAGCCAAAAGACTGAAAGATGCTGGAAAAACAGTACGAGAGATAGCGGAATCATTGGGCGTTGCAGTTGGTACAGCACAAAAATATGTGAAAGCAGATCAAGAATTGGTAAATGATATTCACTATGACCCGGATAAGTTTATCAATGATTAAGACAATAACTTTTAAGGCGTTTAAGCTTGTTCACTTTTTATGTTCACTTATGAACAAAGAAATGAACAAGCTTTTGAAAAGTAGTATGGAACGTGTTCACGTTCATTTAGACATAGGGAAATGAACAATGAACAAAAAAATGAACATTAAATACTCACTTGATACAACCAGCAAAAAACACACTTGCCCGGATTGTGGAAAGAAACGTTTTGTACTTTACTTAGATAACGACACCAGCCAGCCAATACATACCACCGTTGGCCGGTGCGACCGTGTTCAAAGTTGCGGTTATCACTTCACCCCAAAAGAATACTTTGATAGCACGGGAAATAAACCTGATGATTGGCGAAAAGCACGGGAACCAATGCCACCACCACCACCACAAAAGCCAGGCCGTTTAAAGTTTGAATATGTTCAGGCTACCTTAAACCGCTATGATGAAAATCAGTTGGTGCAATGGCTTTCAACCTTACCCGGCTGGAATCCTGAAATTGCAGAACGTACAGCCCGGAGTTATTACGTTGGCACGGGAAATAAAAGCGTTAACCAATGGCCGATATATTGGCAAGTTGATGATGATGGGAAAGCACGTTCAGGAAAGCTTATCAAATACAACCCAGCGACCGGAAAGCGTATCAAAGATGATGATGTTTATTCCTATGATTGGATTCATAGAATCTTGATACGTTCAGGAATGCTACCTGATGATGAAACACGCTGGAAGCTGGATCAATGCTTATTTGGTTTGCACCTGATTCATACGGATAAGAATAAACCCATTGCCATAGTTGAAGGCGAAAAAACGGCACTTATTGCCAGCCAATATTTACCAACCTTTATTTGGCTATCATCCGGGCAATTGAACGGATTAAGCGAAAAAAAGCTAATGCCATTAAAAGGGCGGAACGTTGTTTTATTTCCTGATAAGGGCGTTTATGATGATTGGAAAGCAAAAGCGGAACAGCTTAAGCACATTGTTTCAATGAAAGTATCCGATTTATTAGAAGTAAAGGCACCGGCTGAACATGATGGATATGATTTAGCAGATTACCTTATCAAGTTTGATTTAAGCACGTTTAAAGGTTCCACAGCTTACAATCCAAACCAACACGGATTCAACCCTTACACAGCTGAAATCTTTGATATAAGAGGTTATCCGGCTTCATGGGATGATATACCACCACCGGATCCGACTTCACCGGAATATATCGAAATGATTCGCTACGAGCTTAAAGACAGCGACCGACCACGACCGGAATTAGTTGCAGAACTTGATAAGATAGCTTCACAGTTTATCACACGCTTTGATGCAATACTTCACACCTAAAAACAATTTGAACCCCTTACAAGCGAAATATGGAAGCCGTTTTAATACCCCCCGATAGACTTTTTTTTCAATGCCGGTGCTTTGAAATCATATTTGTACTTTTTTTCTCTCTCTGAATCTTTTTGGGGGGATAACTTCAACCACAAACCACACAAACCGATGACTGATATAAAACAAAGAGTTGAACTTCTTAGAGCCGATTTATTGGCGAAAGCTTCACGACTTACACAAAAAGACCGTGTAACGATTGAGCAATATTGTAACGAATACGAACTTTATTTGAACAGCCTTCACGACTCAAACGAATTTGAAAACAAACATGGACAAGTTGCACCGGCTATATCTGTAAGAAATCAGGCACTTAAAAACATGATAGCACTTGAAAAGATATTGCCACCGGTTAAAGAAACGACACGGGATCAGTACAGACAGCCAAAGAACTTTTAATACCCCCCTATAAAAACCGTATCTTACAAGTAAACAGAAACATAGTATCTAATCCAATGGCACAAAAACGCAAAAAACGCAATCCGTTAACACTTGATGAACTTCGATGTTCAATGAGTACAGCCCTTACAGAATTGGAATCTATTTTCATGGATACCGGTAATGATTCAGACTTAAGAGTTAAGGCAATTAATTCACTTGCTACACTTGCCAATGCTTACACACGGATCACAGAAGCGACCGACTTAGAGAACCGTATCGAAGCGCTGGAAAACGCAAAATTGAGAGCCGTATCATGACAGCATTAAAGAAACGGATAAACGAACTTGAAAGAAGGGCAAAACCCGAACTATTGCCAAAAGTTGCCTATCACAAATTTGATGGAAGTATTCAGTTTGATGGGAAAACATTTTCAAATTTGGCAGAGTACAAAGCCTATAAAAGTGGAATAACAGCCTATATTTTTGATGTTAAGATTGTTAATGAAATGAGCGCCATATCATGACACTAAATAAGAGAGTTAGAGCCTTAGAGCAAAGAATAGACACCGGTAATTTGTTATTTCCTACATTTCTTTTATCGGGATTAGATGAACCCTATCAATCATTTCATGACAGCGGTATGATGGGGAACTATTGCACCATGAAAGAAGCCGGAAAAGCCGTTTTATCCGGTACGATTTACGAACTGATTCAAACTAAATACAAAGAATATGAGAAGGCTATCAACCCGAATTGAAGCGCTGGAAGCCGGTGCAATGAATATTAATCTTAAGGTGAAAGAAGCCTATCAATCGGGAATTATAACCGATGATGAATTTCAATTTTATATCAAACATGATGGAAGTATTATTTCCCCAATATGGATTGAAACAGGTGAAAATGAGATTGAAAAAAGATTCAAGATGATAGGGCAAAGAATCGGTATCATACCCAAAACCTTATGGCAATGAGAACACTAAATAAGAGAATTGAAGCGCTGGAAGCCGGCACCGGCAAGTTAAACCCATTGGCGAAAATAGCCTATCAGACCGGGATCATTACCCCCGATGAATATCACTTCTTTTTAGAACATGATGGAATGACTATACCCCCGATTGCATGGGTTAATGAAGATCAGAATGATGATATAGTTAAATACAGAATCATAGGGCAAAAAATCGGAATCTTACCCCGTTTCTCATGGCAATAAAAAAACTCTCACACCGGATCGAAGCGCTGGAAGCTAATCAAAAGCCAATAAATCAAATGAAGTATAGTATTCATGATTTATATACCGAACCGCTTAAGCCTGAAATAAAAACCTTAATTGATAGATTGTATGATCCGAACCGCAAAGGACACCCTTAAAAAAAGAGTTGAAGCGCTGGAAGCTAAAAAAGCTCATTACACGTATCCACTAAATCAATTAGTTGGTAAGGTACCGGATTCAGACTTTCAGTACGTTAAACAGAATCTACACCTTCCATACTTCTATATCGACACAGCGAACCCCAGAGCCGTTAAAGTTAGATTGATATTAGAGAGAGCCGGAATATTACCACCTTTGAAATTTGCAGAATGAGAGCCTTAAAGACACGTATCAAAGCGCTGGAAGTAAAGAGCAACAAAAACACAGCATTGGCAGTACTTACAGAGTACGAAGGAATCTACACGCTCAAACATCATGGCAATGAGCATATATTTGATTCACTTCATGATTACCAGCAATTTTATAAAAGCATACCGGATCAGCCCAGAGTATTACACATTGAGAGAGTTAGCATAAAACATTGAATTGGCGTTTTCAGCCCTTTTTATAAGCCGACACAAATATTTATAGAATCTGTTTAAAACAGTAACTTTTGATAGGCTATTCGAAAAGGCAAAAATTATGTGATTCAAATTTTTTTGTATATCTTAATACTAAAGTAATTTAACGTAATGTTTTAAAACATTAATTAGCTATCACTAACTTACATTAATATGAAAAAGCTATATGTATTTTGCATTTTTATCTTTGTTTTATTTACTATCAAAGTAAATGCACAGGAAATCAGATATTCAGTAAATGACATGACTGATCAAATAACCTACACATTTTATGACAGTTTAGGAAAACCCACACTTTTAATATCTGAGGATGGGGATGAAGGTTTTCTTTTAATGCCACATTTTAGAGAGAGTTTAAATACAACTTTAGCCACATCATTAACTTTTAGGACTATAAGTGCAACTTTAATATTAGATGGTTTAAATTGTGTTGAAGGCGGAAAATTAATCATTAGATTTGAGAACGGGGAGCGTATAACATTAGATAATTTTGCAAGATTTAATTGTGATGGTTCTTTCTTTTTCTCTGTAAAAGAGGAGTATAGAGAAAATCTGTTTAATGAAAAGATTGATAGAATAATGATTCAAGACGGCAGAAGCCACAGAAGCTACACACATACCCCTGAAAACCCGAACTTTTTTGTTGAATTAGGTTTAGCAATAAATAAAGCTTTCCTAAAGATTGATTGAAACTCAATATTGCTATCTATTTATGATTATCTTTATCAAATAGGGTATTATTATTCTGCCATTTTTATATGCAAAAGGATTTTTTTAAAAGCTTTTTCATAGACTCTAAAAATTAGCGTTTTCAGCCCTTTTTATAATAAGACACGAACAGCAAAAACGGCTTTAAGAGCCTTTTTATAAGACGCAACAAACAGCAGACCGGCTTTAAATCCTTTTTTTATAGTATGACACAAATACGCTTTTTATAAGAGGACAAAAATATGAGTAGAAGCCTTTTTATAAGCCGACACGAATAACCCTTTTTAGAAGCTTCGATACAGACAGCTAATCCACCGGCACCGGCTTCACTTGCTTAAATCAAAAGTAGAGGGGGGATCACACGCCGTTCAAATTGCTAATTGGCACTAACTTTTTTTGATAGGCAGATTCAAAAAACTTGTCATTAGCTTGTCATTAAATTTTTGAACCAAAAAAGAAAGCCACAAAAAAACAGCGTTTTTCATGGCTTTAAGTGTAATATAATTATCACTTTAAAAGAGGGTACGCCCGAAGGGATTCGAACCCCTGACCTTCAGAACCGGAATCTGACGCTCTATCCAGCTGAGCTACGGGCGCATTTTTCTATAGCCTTCAAATATAAAAAGAATTTAGCATAGTTACATCAAAAGGTATGGGTGTTACATTTTTGAACGATTGCTAGAACCTGTAAGTTATTTTCAACACGTCTAAACTTCTAAAACACAAACTTAATCCTGCTGTAATATGGATACAAAAGATATAGATCGTAAGCAGTTCTTGAGAACTGCCGGTTCCGTTGCTTTGTTTGCTGCTCTTGGCATTTCTTTTTCTTCCTGTAATGTTACTGATTCAAATAACAATAACAATAACAATGGTAACAACGGCGGGGGAAGTGTAACGGGTATTGTAATTTCCGGCAATACGATTACGCTTAACTTGGCTTCATCAGATATTGCTAATCTACGTACTGCCGGTGGGTGGCGCTTGATTAATGAGGCAAATACATTGGTTGTCAATATAGATGGTACTCTTTTCAGAGCATTTAGCAGCGTTTGTCCACACGCGGGTTGTAGCGACTCTTGGCAATATGCAAGTAACCGATTCAGATGTACGTGCCACAATTCGGTATTTGAAAATACCGGTGCCTTGGTCAGCGGTCCGGCTACGCGGAACTTAACGGAGTTTGGAGTATCTAGAGATGGGGATACCGTTGTAATTACAAGAGCTTAATTATGGGTACACTTCGGTTTATCATTAGCCTATTCTCGGTTTTTTTGATTGGATCGATGGAGCAGATTCAATCTCAAAACTTCATTACCAACTCTGGGAATGTTGAGTTTATTTCCACAGCACCCTTACTTACATTCAAAGGTACATCTAATCATTTGAATGGCTTAATAGATTTAGAGACCGGCAAGATTGATTTTTATGTGGATTTAAACACATTAAATACCGGTAATCGCCGGAGAGACCGAGATATGCGTCAGGTGTATCTTGAAACCGAAAAATATCCCTTTGCTGAGTTTACGGGGAAAATAACTCAAGATATTGACCCTAATTTCACCGGTGAAATACCGGTTACTGTTCAAGGACATTTCAAAATGCGTGGCATTGAGCATCCCCTTTCTGTTGAAGGTGTTATTCGGAAAACGGACGGCGGAATTCATGTACAGGCTTCATGGGAAATTTTGCTGAGAGATTTCAACATTGATCGTCCGCGTGTGGTATTTTATGAGCTGAGTGATGTGCAAACCGTGAATATAGATGTAACCTTAAAACTGGAACAGTAGCCATGAAGGTTTTTCTACTCCTATTTATCTCCTTTTTTTGTATTCAACCTGCTTTTTCTCAACTTGAGCGTCAGCGTGTGGCCGATGTAAGAGAAGTCGAGTTAACGTTTCCGACACCGCGCCATATAAGTCTGCACACCAATGAGCCGCTTGCAAAAGGAGAGTTGTATTACAGCATCATGCACACGTTTGGTACGGTCGAAAATGGCGTAAGCGACTTTTGGGGCATCGACAGAGGCGCAAATGTACGATTTAGCCTCGAATATGGTTTTTCAGATCGATTTTCTGCATTCATCGGACGCTCAAGCATGGATAAAATCTATGAATCCGGATTCCGCCTTCATTTGCTTCGCCAAATGACGGATGATTCTGTGCCCGTTTCGCTTTCCCTAGTCGCAACCGGTGGCATTATTACGGAAGATTTCACCTTTCTTGGGGTTGAAATGAGTTTTAGCGAGCGGTTGATTGCCGGCGTATCCCTACCGGTATCACGAAAATTTAATGACCGGTTTAGTTTGATGTTAAGCCCGATGTTCTCGGTTTTTTCAGAAACAAATGACTTGATGCGCATCGAAGATGAAGCAGATCGTTTCTATTATGGATTGGGAACCGGAGCGCGATACAAACTCGGAAATCGCACCTCTGTAACCTTGCAATACGTTCCATCATACAGGCAAAATGCAGAAATTATCAGCCACAATTGGGGACTTGGACTCGATATGGAAACCGGCGGACACGTCTTCCAGTTATTCCTTACCACCTCACAAGCGCTAAACGATCCATACCTCTTAGCCACAGCAAACGGACATATTCAGGATTACGGATTCCGGTTTGGGTTTAACATAAACAGGTCGTTTATGGTGCGGTAGGGAAATAGAAAAATTCCTATCAAAAAGAACCGCACTTGGTGAATTACAATCAGTTATTTTTACCTATTGAATGATTACTAGCCTAGTCATCATTTCTATTTGTGAAGAAAATGATGGCATGATTCAATTTCCAAATATTTTACCTTGGTTTTTTATTTTGTCGATTTTATTTTTATGTTATCGGTAACATACTCATATAATCGAATAATCATGAAATGCGTTTATAAGTACTATTTTATATCCTTGACATGGACGTTTCTTTTTATTTCATTTTTTTTTATCGCATGTTCAGTGCATCACAATGATATTGAAATTGATATGCCATGTGATTTAGTTATGTTTCCCCCCATAGATACGGTAATCGTTTCACATACAGAATGGACGAGATCTCATTATCAGAATCGAATTGCAGAATTTAAAGAGAATCCTATTGAACCAAATAGTATAGTAATGCTTGGAAATAGTCTCACTGAACAAGGGGGAAATTGGGCCATTAGACTTGGTAAAGATAGTGTTAGTAACCGAGGTATAGCCGGTGATAACACAGATGGGTTGAAGGCTCGTTTAGGAGAAATCATTTGTGCAAAACCAACTGCCGTTTTTGTGATGATAGGTACAAATGATTTATGGACTAACTTTTCGGAAAATGAAGTTGCATCCAAAATCAACGATATTGGAGTTTATTTAGCGGATAATTTGCATGATTCAAAGATTTTCATTCAAACAATCATGCCCGTTGGAGAAGGAAATGATCGGAATATTCGACTTCAAAATATTAACAGCTATTTGAGAGGTTTTGAGCAAATGCCGTACATTTTAATTGACACATGGGAGCTAATGTCGGATGCTGATGGTTATCTCGCTAATACCTTAACAACAGATGGCGTACATTTAACTGAAAACGGCTATAAAAAGTGGGCAGCTATTCTAAAGGCAAAACTTGAATAAGCTTTATCTGTTGTTAAAAATCTGATTTACTCATCTTCCTTGTTTCACAGAAATAACCATTTGCCAGTGTTGCTTTTCATCGGGTTTTATTGAAAATACTTTCTGATTATTAATAGCCTCCTGCAAAGAATCATAACCTCCTCGTGCAGGTTCTATTGCAATAGTAAATTCCTTGTTCACGCTATTTTTGGGCCATCCACCATAACAAAGCCAGATTCCAATGTGGGGTATTTTTTCTATATCAAAATTAAATGTAATGGATTCATCTTTTAGAGGATAATAAACACTAGCACTCCCATTATCATTTGAATGAATATATAGTTTCGTCGCAAAATCATGTGAACTATGTTGAACTCTGTTATAACATATTCCTTTTTCAAAGGTATTAATGAATGGCCAGTTGACTATATTCCCTGATGATTCAATCGTACCATAAGAAATTGAATCAATAATCATTTCATCTGTTGAGTTATCCATAACAATTTCATCCCCCTCTGAAATATTCAATAAAGGATGTGCAGACCAAACATAATTGAAAGTATTATTCTCTTTACTTTTTAAGTGGTAATCAATTATAACTTGTTGATTTTTAAGTCTGATTTTTTTTAAAAATGTATATTTGAGAATACTTCCTTCAGCATAAAGAATGATTTCATGCTCAGAGACTTCATACGAACAATCTTGAGTCCAAATTTCTCCATGATCTGGAAGTTCCTTGATCTCATTATTAATAACTATACTTTCAGAAGCAATATTGGGGAAGCATTCATCAAAACCAAAAGCATAAGGTGGCAAGAACTCATCCCCATACAAGGGCTTTTGGAGCTCATTTAGATCACAACTACAATCCTTTAGAAACTGTGTACCCGTTTGTTTATTTAATAGCTCAATTATTTTCCCTCCTAAAGATGGAACAATTGAGAGTCGAAGGTATTCATTTTCAATCTGTACTACTTCTAATGGAGAGTCATTTTCATTTTTTAAGACAATATCCTCTTCTAGTTCTTTTAAGACTTTCATATAAATCGTTTTACTAATTTGATAAACTCAGTATGGTGCAACTGCTTTATTTTATTTGAACAGTTATTTTCGCCGTTTCTAAATATTTTGATGCTACTCGAATAGAAACTTTTCCTGATGATTCACCGGCTTTTAATAGTATTGTGGCTATACCGGCTTCTGCCGGAAATGGATTGTCGCCAATCAGTGTGGCATCCCCTTCAACCGAAAACAAAATCTCATGTTGGGCATCATGTACAATTGTTCCGTTTGCATCAGTTATTTTTGCATAAACAAACACTACATCATTTACACCTGCTTTCAAATCCCTGTTGCTTAAGTCAACATCAAGTGAAATTTTTTCAGGAGATTCCGGGGTTTTCCGAACAAACTCCGCAACCGGTTCGCCATTAATGTAGCCGACCGCTCGCAGTTCGCCCGGCTCGAAACGATCTGGAGTGAAGCTAAATGGCGGAAAATTCAAGTTCGTGGAATAACGATCGCGTTCTGGCTTCAATGTAGCAATGGACTCACCATTCAAATACAGTTCAACCCTCTCGGTATTACTGTAGATTTTCATATCGGTAAAATCAGGATCAGACCAATAATTGGCTATATAAACCATTGGTTTATTGAACGTTGCATGTTTTGATACATCCGGTGTATGCTGACTTTGGTAGAAATAAAATGTAAACTTTGAGCCCGCTCCGAGAACCTAAGTTCCATTTTGCAGGTATTTAAGTGTGCAAAATGGTTTATGGTCGATTAGAGTTATAAGGGTACTTATGTGAAGTGCCAAAACCATTCTTGCGCCCATACAGA
>Ga0213835_101946_pt1 | contig 10792 bp, 8 predicted proteins | sample SWPATP01_FD_160576 | JGI IMG/M metagenome (GOLD analysis project Ga0213835, IMG submission 160576) | Coastal seawater microbial communities from Marineland, Florida, United States - SWPA TP0 #1 | ecosystem: Environmental > Aquatic > Marine > Coastal | place: USA: Florida | collected 2016-08-05
GGATCGACTGCTTTTTCTGGGGCTGCTGATGTGCTAATTTGATGCTTTCGGCTGTGCATGTTTGGGACCTACCGTTGTACTCTAAATTAATCGGGTAGGTGTCTCAAGTTATATTGGCACAGGGGGCACGCGCCTCGGAAGAACTTGGTAGGCGGGCGTTCTAACGTCACCCGCCTATCCTCCGATCCGACGCTTCAAAGACCCTGCGTCGGTGAGATCCCGAACCCGGCTTAGGACTATGGTTCAACCAATACAGGCTTAGCCATACGGGACTTGGCATGACGGAAGCAAGGTAGGTCTTTTCCCCGCGTCTCCGCCTTTTCCCGCCATGCTGCTTTCCCCTCTCCCTTTCGGGATTACAGTTGTTGCCAACGAAGGTAGGGCGGGTTGCCAGTAGCTCTCCAAGTAAGCTACACTACAGGCATAAATGCCGTAAGTACTTGATTTATAAGATTAAACGGCGCACCTAGAACGGAATGTCGTCATCCATATCCGAGAAATTCGGGGCCGGACGCTGTGGCTGCGGACGCGCTGCCGGTGCCTGTGGCGCCTGGCGTGGGGCCGGACGCTGCTGTTGCTGCTGTGGCTCGTAGCCGCCGCCGTCGTCCATGCCCATGCCGCCGCTGTCGCCGCCCATGCCGGCACGCCCGCCCAGCATTTGCATGTTTTCAGCGACGATGTCGGTCGCGTAGCGCTCGATGCCGTCTTTATCCGTGTACTTGCGGGTCTGCAGGCGGCCTTCGACGTAGACCGACGAGCCCTTTTTGAGGTACTGGCCGACGATCTCGGCCAGGCGGCCGAAGAACGAGATGCGGTGCCATTCGGTCAGCTCTTTCTGCTCGCCGGTGTTCTTGTCCTTCGACTTGAACGAGGTGGCGACCGCGATGTTCGCGATGGCGTCGCCGCTCGGCATGTAGCGGATTTCCGGGTCGCGGCCGAGGTTGCCGACGATGATGACCTTGTTGACTGATGCCATGATGTTACTCCTTCAGGATGGTGTGAGCCCTGGCTCTGCACGTGTCTAAGCGCCAGGGAACTAGTGATGCAGCACGATATTATGGGGCCGAAAGGCCGGTTTCAACAAAAGATTTTGTTGGCTGGAGTCAGCATACGGAGCGGCGCAAAAACGCCGAATCCTTGTCGCCGGAGGCGCCCTACGCCCCGCCGCCAAATTTATTTTCGGATTCTGAACGGTTTGACATTGAAGCCTGAAGCAAACGGCTCACATACCCCGGAACTGATATTCTCGATTTCAATGCACTTGCCGGTATGGCATATCAGGCTGGCATCGCTGATACACCAGAGTACTGGATGAATGTACAGCCGTAACAAAAACGCGTTAAACTAGCAGATTCCCCTCGATTGGCCCGCTCACCGCGACAGTATCGTGCGCGGCCCGCATAAAATTATTGAAAGCCTGCCAACCTCAATGGAAGAAATTCGTATTCGCGGCGCGCGCACGCACAATCTCAAGAACATCAATCTCGACCTGCCGCGCAACAAGCTGATCGTCATCACCGGCCTGTCGGGTTCGGGTAAGTCCTCGCTCGCCTTCGACACCCTGTATGCCGAAGGCCAGCGCCGCTATGTCGAGTCGTTGTCGGCCTACGCGCGCCAGTTCCTGCAACTGATGGAAAAGCCGGACGTCGACCTGATCGAAGGCTTGTCGCCAGCCATTTCCATCGAGCAGAAGGCAACCTCGCACAATCCGCGCTCGACGGTCGGCACCGTGACCGAGATCCACGACTACCTGCGCCTGCTGTACGCGCGCGTCGGCACCCCGTATTGCCCGGACCACCCGCACGAGCCGCTGGCGGCACAAACCGTTTCGCAGATGGTCGACTCGGTGCTGGCCATGCCCGAAGGCACCAAGCTGATGATCCTGGCGCCGGTCGTGGCCGGCCGCAAGGGCGAGCACGGCGACCTGTTCGCCGGCATGCAGGCCCAGGGCTTTGTGCGCTTTCGCATCCAGAGCGGCGTCAATCCGGCCAAGATCTACGAGATCGACGAACTGCCCAAGCTGAAAAAGACGGAAAAACACACGATCGACGTGGTCATCGACCGCATCAAGGTCAATCCGGAGATCAAGCAGCGCGTGGCCGAGAGTTTCGAGACAGCACTGCGCCTGGCCGATGGCCGCGCGGTCGCCTTCGAAATGGACACCGAACAGGTGACCGTGTTCTCGAACAAGTTCGCGTGCAATGTCTGCGGCTATTCGCTGCAGGAACTCGAGCCGCGCCTGTTCTCGTTCAACAACCCGATGGGCGCCTGCTCCCAGTGCGACGGCCTCGGCCACATCGAGTTCTTCGATCCGAAGCGCATCGTCGCCTTCCCGAACCTGTCGCTGGCCTCCGGCGCCGTCAAGGGCTGGGATCGCCGCAACCAGTTCTATTTCACGATGCTGTCGAACCTGGCGGCGCACTACGAATTCGACCTGGATAAACCGTTCGAGCAATTGCCGAAGCCGGCACAGGACGCGGTCCTGTTCGGCTCCGGCAAGACGCCGATCCCGTTTACCTATGTGAACGAGCGCGGCCGCACGGTGATTCGCGAGCACACCTTCGAGGGCGTGGTGAACAACCTGCAGCGGCGCTACCGCGAGTCCGATTCGATGGCCGTCAAGGAAGAGCTGTCGAAGTTCATCAACGAAAAGAAATGCCCGTCCTGCGACGGCGCGCGCCTGCGCACCGAAGCGCGCTTCGTGAAAATCGGCCAGGGCGCCCAGCAGCGCGCCATTTACGAGGTGTCGGATAAACCCTTGCGCGACACGCTGGAGTTCTTCGAAACCCTGGTGCTGACCGGTGCCAAGAAGGACATCGCCGAGCGCGTGATCAAGGAAATCATCGCGCGCCTGAAATTCCTGAACAACGTCGGCCTCGATTACCTGTCGCTCGACCGCAGCGCCGATACCCTGTCGGGCGGCGAAGCCCAGCGCATTCGCCTGGCGTCGCAAATCGGCTCCGGCCTGACGGGCGTGATGTACGTGCTCGACGAGCCGTCGATCGGCCTGCACCAGCGCGACAACGACCGCCTGATCGGCACCCTGAAACACTTGCGCGACATCGGCAACAGTGTCCTGGTGGTCGAGCACGACGAGGATGCGATCCGTACCGCCGACTACATCGTCGACATGGGTCCGGGCGCGGGCGTGCACGGCGGCCAGATCATCGCCGAGGGTACCCTCGAGCAGATCATGGCGAACGAGCATTCGATCACCGCCCAGTACCTGGACGGCCGGCGCAAGATCGTGGTGCCGAAGAAGCGCACCCAAGCCAATCCCGAGCGTCAGCTGGTGATCACGAACGCCACCGGTAACAATTTGCGGGGTGAAACGCTGCACCTGCCGGTCGGCCTGATGACCTGTATCACGGGCGTCTCCGGTTCCGGCAAATCGACGCTGATCAACGACACGCTGTATCCGGCCCTGTCGCGCCACCTGTACGGCTCGCAAACGGAACCGGCGCCGCACGATGCGATCTTCGGCCTGGAGCATTTCGACAAGGTGATCTCGGTCGACCAGGCGCCGATCGGCCGCACCCCGCGCTCGAACCCGGCCACCTACACCGGCCTGTTCACGCCGATCCGCGACTTGTTCGCGACGGTGCCGACGGCCAAGGAACGCGGCTATTCGGCCGGACGCTTCTCGTTCAACGTCAAGGGCGGGCGTTGCGAAGCCTGCCAGGGCGACGGCGTGATCAAGGTCGAGATGCACTTCCTGCCGGACGTCTACGTGCCGTGCGACGTCTGCCACGGCAAGCGCTACAACCGCGAAACCCTCGAGGTGCACTACAAGGGCAAGAACATCACCGAAGTGCTGGAGATGACGGTCGAAGACGCGCACGAGTTCTTCAAGCCGGTGCCGGTCATCGCGCGCAAACTGCAAACCTTGCTCGATGTCGGCCTCGGCTACATCAAGCTGGGCCAGAGCGCGACGACCCTGTCCGGCGGCGAAGCGCAGCGCGTGAAACTGTCGCTGGAACTGTCGAAACGCGATACCGGACGGACCCTGTACATCCTCGACGAGCCGACCACCGGTTTGCACTTTGCCGACATCGATTTGCTGCTCAAGGTGATCCACCGCCTGCGCGACCAGGGCAATACGCTGGCGATCATCGAGCACAACCTGGATGTCATCAAGACGGCGGACTGGATCGTCGACCTCGGCCCTGAAGGCGGCGCCGGCGGCGGCAAGATTGTCGCCACCGGTTCGCCGGAAGACGTGGCGAACAATCCGGACAGCGTGACGGGCAAGTATTTGAAGCCCTTGCTGGTGCAATAAGCTTCTGCATGGATGGACCAAAAAGGCAGAGCCGCGGCTCTGCCTTTTTGTTTTTGTGGGGCCGATCCGGATGCGCTAAGTACTCGACCGGAAATAAATGTGAATTTTGGCAAACAGAGCCGGATGCGGTGCAAGGCGGCGAGCGCGCCGCAGTGCGAGCACTGCAAGCACGAGCCGACGCAGCAACGCGCCGGCTCTGGCAGCCAAAAACACATTTATTTACGGGTGAGTACTTAGAGTAGGCACACCTTCACCGCCGAGCCGCCATCATGACCGACCCTGCCCTCGCCATTCGTCCACCACCTGATCGTCGTCGGACTGGCCGCCGTGCTGGCTGCGCAACTGGCCCTGATGCGCCCTACGCTATCGCATCCTGTGGGAGCTGCAAGCGTAAGGCTAGCATCGCTGACAACTTGTTCCTCATCTCATTCCCTACTGGGATAGGTTCTTAGCATGAGCACCGGCATTCAAGGGTCCATGATGGCGTGCTTGCGCCGTGCACTGGTGCCAACCAGCGCGTCGTCCGGCAGTGTCGCGGATGGCCGGTCCACATGCAAGGTCGCATAACGTGGGGCCTGACTCGCTTATGCGCATACTCATCATGGGCAACTCCGGTTCCGGCAAATCGCACCGTGCACGCGCCCTGGCCGCGCAGCATGGGCTGGTACACCTGGATCTGGACACGATCGTCTGGGAGCCGGGCAAGATCGCCGTGCCGCGCACCCCTGACCAGGTGCGCGCCGAGCTGCTCGACTTCGTGACCTGCAATGATGCCTGGGTGGCGGAAGGATGCTACGGCGACCTGGTGGAAGCGGCGCTGCCGCATTGTTCGGAGCTGGTGTTCATGAACCCGGGACGCGCGGTGTGCCTGGAAAACAATCGCAGGCGCCCGTGGGAGCCGCACAAGTATGCGTCGATGGACGCGCAGCAGAGCAAGCTGAACTTTTTGCTGGAGTGGGTGAGTGCTTACTACGAGCGCGAGGATGCCATGTCGTATGCCTGTCACCGGCGCGTGTTCGACGAATTTGGCGGTCCTAAAACCGAAGTCACGCTGCTTGGGTAGCGTCGAATAAAAAAGGGCAGCGCCACGCGGCACTGCCCTTTTTTACGCGCAGCCGCAGGCAGCGGCCGCCCTCCTCAGAAACCTTACGAAGCCAGCTTCTGTTCCAGCTTTTGCTTGGTTGCCACCAGCTCTTGCGGCAGGCGGTAGGCCAGCTTGTCGAACAGTTCGGTGTGCAGCTTCAACTCTTCAAGCCATGCATCCTTGTCGATCGAGGTGATCTGCGTGAACTGCGCTTCGGTGAACTCGACGCCTTCCCAGTTCAGGTCGGCGTAGTTCGGCGAGGTGCCGAACAGGTGCTCGGTGCCGGCGGCCTGGGCTTCGGTGCCGCTGTTGCTACGGTCGAGGATCCACTTCAGCACGCGCATGTTGTCGCCATACCCAGGCCACACGAAGTTGCCCGACTCGTCGGTACGGAACCAGTTGACGCAGAAGATCTTCGGCAACGCGGCCGGGTTCTTCTCGGCCACTTTGCGGCCCAGGTCGAGCCAGTGCTGGAAGTAGTCGCTCATGTTGTAGCCGATGAAAGGCAGCATCGCGAACGGATCGCGGCGCACGACGCCCATCTGGCCGGCGGCGGCGGCGGTCGTCTCCGAGCCCATGGTCGCGGCCATGTACACGCCTTCGACCCAGTTGTTCGCTTCCGTGACGAGCGGCACCGTGGTCGAACGGCGGCCGCCGAAGATGAAGGCCGAGATCGGCACGCCGGCCGGATCGTCCCAGGCCGGATCGATCACCGGGTTCTGGGTTGCCGCCACCGTGAAGCGCGCGTTCGGGTGGGCCGCCTTGGTACCCGAGGCCGGGGTCCAGTCCTTGCCCTGCCAGTCGATCAGGTGCGCCGGCGCTTCCTTGGTCATGCCTTCCCACCAGACATCGCCGTCATCGGTCAGCGCGACGTTGGTGAAGATGACGTTGTCGCGCAGCGAGGACATGCAGTTCGAATTGGTCTTGTCGTTGGTGCCCGGCGCCACGCCGAAATAACCGGCTTCCGGATTGATCGCGTACAGCTGGCCGTCGGCACCCGGCTTGATCCAGGCGATGTCGTCGCCGATGGTGGTGACTTTCCAGCCGCCAAACGAGGTCGGCGGGATCAGCATGGCGAAGTTGGTCTTGCCGCAAGCCGAAGGGAAAGCGGCGGCGACGTATTTCTTGTCGCCTTGGGGCGACTCGACGCCCAGGATCAGCATGTGTTCGGCCAGCCAGCCGGTGCCGCCCTGCTGCGCTTCCTGGTAGCCCATGTTCGAGGCGATGCGCAGTGCGAAGCATTTCTTGCCGAGCAGTGCGTTGCCGCCGTAGCCGGAACCGAAGGACCAGATCTCGCGCGTGTCTGGGTAATGGACGATGTATTTGGTGTCGTTGCACGGCCAGCGGACGTCTTGCTGACCTGGCTGGAGCGGCATGCCGACGCTGTGCACGCACGGCACGTAATCGCCGTCGGTGCCCAGCACCTCGTACACGGCCTTGCCCATGCGCGTCATGATGCGCATGTTGACGGCGACATAAGGCGAATCGGACAGCTCGACACCAATGTGGGCGATCGGCGAACCCAGCGGCCCCATCGAGAACGGCACGACATACATCGTGCGCCCGGCCATGCAGCCGTCGAACAGGCCGTTGAGCGTCGTGCGCATCTCGGCCGGGTCGGTCCAGTTATTCGTCGGGCCGGCCTGTTCCTTGGTCGGCGAACAGATGAAGGTGCGGTCTTCGACACGTGCCACATCCGACGGATCGGACTGGGCCAGGTAGGAATTCGGGCGCTTTTCAGGATTCAGGCGCTTCATCGTACCGGCTTCGACCATCAGTGCACACAGGCGGTCGTACTCTTCTTCCGAGCCGTCGCACCAATAAATGGCGTCCGGCTTGGTCAGGGCGGCAATGTCTGCCACCCAATTAATGAGTTTCTGGTGTTTGATGTGGGCAGGAACGTTCAGGGCGGCGACACCGCTCATCACGGGCTGGTTCATGGTACCTCCAACAATTAAGAATTCTGTGTGGTCCCGGCATGGGCAGGATCGTCGTAGGTGCATGGGAGCGCGCGGTGGAGTCCCTGGCTCGCGATGGAGCGGCGTACGGCGGTCGTGTCGACGGCCTCGTCAAGGAGGCGATGGAACGAGGGTGAAGCCTGGTCTGTTATACACTTCCGTGCTGTCAAACCCTTAATATTCGGGCGATTGTACACCCCCTAAACCGCGTTTCAAGCGCTTCGAATCGAAAAATGTAGGAAATATAGTTGACTAATGTAGTGGGCTACTTCGATTCCCCGGGAACGCGTTATTCCTTTACGTGCTCTTCAATAACTTCGCTCAACTCCGATGAAAATTGCCATTCTGGACGACTATCAGAACGCCACGCCAGGCCTCGACTGTTACAAAATATTGGACGGTCACGCGGTCAAAGTGTTCAACAATTCTGCACGCGGTGTGGGCCAGCTCGCGATCCGGCTCGCGCCTTACGAGGCGCTGGTGCTGATCCGCGAACGCACCAGCTTGCCCGCCGCCCTGCTGAATAAACTGCCAAATTTGAAATTGATCTCGCAGACCGGCAAGCTGAGTGGCCATGTGGATGTTGCCGCGGCGACCGCGCGCGGGATCGCGATTGCCGAGGGCAGCGGCTCGCCAGTCGCCCCGGCCGAGCTGACCTGGGCATTGATCATGGCGGCCAGCCGCAAGATCGTGCCGTATGCAACGAGTTTGAAGGAAGGCGCCTGGCAGACCGCTTCCGTCAATCCCCAGCTCAATAGCCTGGGGCGCGTGCTGCGTGGGCGGACACTGGCAATCTGGAGTTACGGCAAAATCGGCAAGCTGGTGGCGGGCTATGGCAAGGCCTTCGGGATGCGCGTGATCGTCTGGGGCAGCGCAGCGACGCGCGCGGCGGCCCTGGCCGATGGGTTCGAAGCGGCCGCCTCGCGCGAGGCCTTGTTCGAGCAGGCCGACGTGCTGAGCCTGCACCTGCGCCTGGCCGACGCCACGCGCGGCATCGTCGGCCGCGCCGACCTGGCGCGCATGAAGCCCGATGCCTTGTTTGTGAACACGAGTCGCGCGGAACTGGTGGAAGCCGGCGCGCTGGAGGCGGCGCTGCAGGCTGGGCGGCCGGGGATGGCCGCGCTCGACGTGTTCACCGATGAACCCTTAGCGGCGGACACGCCGCTGCTGCGCATGCCGACAGTGCTGGCGACGCCACACCTGGGGTATGTCGAGCAGGACAGTTACGAGTTGTATTTCAGGACAGCGTTCGAGAATATCGTGAACTTCGCGGCAGGCAAGCCGACGAATATTCTCAATCCCGAGGTGTTGCGTTAGGACGGAGCGCGGACGGCAGCGCCCTCCACGCTACGGATCAGCGTAGTTCGGGCTCGCCCGTCAGATTGATTTTGCGCGCAGGCATCACATGCGAGCGGGTCCACAATCCCGCCCAGCCCGGCGGCCAGCCGATCTCGGGACCGGCATAGGCCGCCAGCCCGGCGCGCACCGCCACCACCGGCACCGGCGGCGCCTCGATCAGGCCGCCGCCCGGCGGGCGCTCGATGTTCAGGCTGTACATATAGCCCGGCAACAGCGCGTCGCAGGTGTCGGCGAACCAGGCGGTGTGGTCGTCGTCGCGTCCCAGCGCCTGCGCCAGGCCCTGAGGATCGAATTTGGCCAGCGCGTGGATCAGCTCTTCGGTCGTGGCGCCGGGCGTGTCGCCCCATCCCATGACCGGGTTGTTGTTGTACTCGGCGCCGGATCCATACCAGCCTTCGCGCCAGGAACGCTGCATCCAGTTGCGCTGGCCGGTAAACAAATGCCAGCGCCAGTGCAATCCCGAGGGCTTGGGCCAGGAATACAGATACAGCTTCTGGTAGCCGGCCTGGTGCAGCGCGCGCACCACGGCCATCAGGCGCGCATGCGGCATGCGGTCGGGCGGCGCACGCCGGAAAAGGATGGGTTCGCCATCGGCATGCTGGACTTCGTCGCTGGATAAATTCAGGTCGAGCGTGCGCGCCTCGTTACCGAAGCGGGCGGAAATCCATCCGGTCAGCAGGTTGACGTGGGTGATCACGCCATAGCCGCGATGACGGTGAAAAATAACGGTTCCTGGAGCAACGGCTTTCATAAAATTCTGCTGGGCTCGCCATGAAAAATGGACAGTCTACTCATCCGATCCAGTCGATTCTAGCGCAGTCACATATGGATACAGGTCGGTTTGGCGCTATCATGACCCACCTTTTTTTACTGCGTTTATAAACCGATATGACTTTGCGACTCATCGCCACCGGCGGCACCTTCGACAAACATTACAATGAACTGAATGGCGTGCTTGGCTTTTCCGAAAGCCATTTACCTGCCGTTATCAACCGCGCGCGCCTGACGATTCCGGTCGAACTCGAAGTGCTGCCGCTGCTCGATTCGCTCGACATGCAGGACGCCGACCGCCAGCGCGTACTGGCCGCCTGCCAGGGCGCGCCCGAAAAGGCGATCGTCATCGTCCACGGCACCGACACCATGCCGCAGACGGCGGCCGTGCTCGGCGCCGCCAATCTCGGCAAGACGATCGTCCTGACCGGCGCCATGATTCCCTACGAGATCGCCAATTCCGACGCCCTCTTCAACCTCGGCTTTGCCTGCGGCGTGGCGCAAACCCTGGCGCCCGGCGTCTACGTCGGCATGAACGGCCAGGTGTTCGCCTGGGACAACGTGACCAAGAACCGCGCGGCCGGCGTATTCCAGCCGCTGTGATCGCCTGAATGCAAAACGGACCCGCGGGTCCGTTGTGACATCACGGCAGCGGCGTGATTACGCCTTCGCTTCGCCGCCCAGCGCTTCGACCACGTCGGCCAGCATCTTCGCCAGCTCGCCCGTCATCAGCATGATGTCGTTATCGAAACGCTCGTCGTCGCTATTCGTGACGGACTCGCCTTCCTTGATGACGTCGAGCGGCTTGACGCCCTTGATCGCGAGCGATTCGGTCAGTACGAAACTGACGCGGCTGTTCCAGGTCATGGCCAGGCGCGTGCACTGCTTACCGGCGGCGATATGGCGACGGATATCGTCCGGATCGAGCGAGTGCTTCACGTAACGCACGGCGGCGCGGCTTTCGCCGGTGGCGCGCAATTCCGTGTCCTGGTCGATCGTGAAGTTGTACGGCGCCTCGTCGGCCTCGAGCCAGCCGGTCATCACGGCAACCGGGGAACGCTGCACGCGCAGCGACTCGAGCGGCATGCGATCGACGCCTTTCAACAGCAGTTTCACGACTTCATCGGCCTTCGCCGGGCTGGCCGCATCGACGACCAGCCAGCCGTTGACCGGGTCGATCCAGGTCCAGGTATTGCTGCGGATCGTGAACGCGCGCGGCAGCAATTCCTCGGCCACGCGCTCCTTCAGTTCTTTCATCGCCTTTTTACCTGGCGGGAAGCCTTGCTGCTCTTCCATCTCGGCAGCCTTGGCCTTGGCGACCTGGTTGATCACCGAGCTCGG
>Ga0213835_101947_pt1 | contig 10791 bp, 9 predicted proteins | sample SWPATP01_FD_160576 | JGI IMG/M metagenome (GOLD analysis project Ga0213835, IMG submission 160576) | Coastal seawater microbial communities from Marineland, Florida, United States - SWPA TP0 #1 | ecosystem: Environmental > Aquatic > Marine > Coastal | place: USA: Florida | collected 2016-08-05
TACGGCGATGTTGCTGGGCGCAGCGCACTATTTGTCGCGTCATCGCAACTTTGACGGCACCGTCTACCTGATTTTCCAGCCTGCCGAAGAAGGCGGCGCCGGCGCGCGCCGCATGATGGAAGACGGTTTGTTCGAGCAATTCCCGATGGAGGCGGTCTACGGCATGCATAACTGGCCAGGCCTGCCGGCCGGCAGCTTTGGCGTGATCCCGGGGCCGATGATGGCATCCAGTAACGAGTTCCGGGTCGTGGTGAAGGGCAAAGGCGCGCACGCGGCCCAGCCGCACCGCGGCATCGACCCGGTGATGGTGGCGGTGCAGATCGCGCAAGCCTGGCAGACGATCATCTCGCGCGAAAAGAATCCGCTGGAAACGGCCGTGCTGTCGATTACGCAGATCCACGCGGGCAGCGCGACCAACGTGATTCCCGACGAGGCGCAGATGATCGGCACCGTGCGCACCTTCTCAACCGGCGTGCTCGACCTGATCGAACGGCGCATGGCGGAGATGGCGCACGCGATCGCGGCGGGCTTCAATGCCAGCGTCGATTTCGGCTTCAAGCGCAATTACCCGCCGCTGGTGAACGATCCCGAGCGCACCGCCTTCGCCGTGGAAGCGATGCGCGCGGTAGTGGGCGCGGCGAACGTGAATACCGATGTCGAGCCCACCATGGGGGCGGAGGATTTCGCCTTCATGCTGCAGGCGAAGCCGGGGTGCTATGCGTTCATCGGCAACGGCGATGGCGACCACCGCGCTGGTGGCCACGGCCTGGGGCCGTGCCAGTTGCATAACGGGTCGTACGATTTCAATGACCAGTTGTTGCCGATCGGGGCGAGTTATTGGGTCAAACTGGTGGAGACGGGGTTGCCGCTGGCGTGATGTTCGTCTCGTGAACGCGTGGACTCCTGACGCCACGCGTTCCTACCGTCCGATTACGGCAACTTGTCCGGCCCATCCCCCACCCGCTGTCCCGGATTGATCCGCTCCAGCGCCAGCAATGCCGCCGCGTGGTCCGCGCCACCGAGCTCCTCCTCGATCAGCTCGTAACTGCGCGCCGCCGCCGCCGTCAACGGCAGCACCAGTCCCGCCTCCCCCGCCGCCGCCAGCACGTTGCGCAAATCCTTCAATTGGCTTTTGACCTGCCCGCCCGGCACGAAATTGCGGTCCAGCATGCGCTGGCCGTGCACCTCGAGGATGCGGCTGCCGGCAAAACCGCCGCGGATGGCTGCGCGCACCGCCGCCGGGTCGGCGCCGGCCGCCTGCGCCAATAACAAGGCTTCGGCCACGACATTGATGGTCGCGCCGACGATCAATTGATTGCACAGCTTGGCAACCTGCCCGCTGCCGCCCGGCCCGACCAATTGCGCGCTGCCGAGCACGGCGAACAGGGGCGCGGCTTCATTGAAATCGTGCAGGCTGCCGCCGGCCATGATGACCAGCGTGCCCGCTTCGGCGCCGGCCTCGCCGCCCGACACCGGGGCATCGAGAAAACGCATGCCTTGCGCCGCCAGGCGCGCATGGAAATCCAGCGCCTCGTCGTGGCGGGTCGAACTCATGTCGATCCAGAGCGTGCCCGGCGCCATCGCCGGCAGCGCCGCCTCGATGGTCGCCCTCACCGCCGGCCCGGCTTCCAGCATCGAGACCACGATCGCCGCGCCTTGCACCGCCTGCGCCACCGAGGCACAGGGCAGCGCGCCCAGGCCGGCCAGCGCCTGCGCCTTGGCGGCAGTGCGGTTCCAGACGCGGGGCGCAAAGCCGGCAGTGGCCAGGCGGGCGGCCATCGGACGGCCCATCAGGCCCATGCCAAGAAATGCGACAACTGAAGTAGACATACGGTTCCCTCGCACGATTTGATCAGTAACGACTCGTTTTTGTTGATACTAGTACAATAATTAAATGCAGCCAGCATCTACTGGCTCAACATTAGGAAGACAATTATGTTCTCTATTCAAAAAATCGGGGCCATGCTCGGCGTCGCCCTGGCCATGGTGGCGGGTCAGGCCAACGCTGCCGATAGCGGCTGGGTCGACTCGGCCTCGTTCGAATTCGGCAGCGGTCCGAAGGTCCGCATGGCGCGCTTCGCCCTGCAAAACGACTGGGACGCGCGCTGGTTCGCCTCGAACGGGCGCCACCTGGGCGGCTACTGGGACCTGTCGGCGTCCTGGTGGCGCGGCACGGCCTACCGCAACGTCGACGGCCAGCACCAGAACCTGGGCGTGATCGGTATCACGCCGGTGCTGCGCTACCAGCGCGACGACAAGCTGGGCTGGTATGCCGAAGCGGGCATCGGCGCCAACCTGTTCTCCGAACTGTACAACAACGACGGCCACCAGCTGTCGACCGCCTTCCAGTTCGGCGACCACCTCGGCATCGGCTATGTCACCCCGAACAAATGGGAGCTCGGCCTGAAATTCCGGCACTACTCGAACGCCAGCATCAAGCGTCCGAACAGCGGCGCCAATTTCGTGGCCGTGAGCGCGCGCTACGACTTCTGAACCGGCAAGCGGACCCGTATTGACGCGGTCCGCTTGAAATTCGGCCCGCCGTCATTTATGTGACAATCCAGACTGGCATGCGCACCCCGCGCTCGAGCTGGATGAGGCCCGTTTGGATAGTTCTACCGTCAAAACCTATTTGCCCTGGCTGGTCGCCACTGCCCTGTTCATGGAGCAGCTCGACGCCACGGTCGTCAACACCGCCATTCCCAGCATCGCCGTCAGTCTCGGGGTCACGCCGCTGAGCCTGAAATCGGTCGTCACCAGCTATATCCTCGGCCTTGCCGTCGGCATTCCCGTCAGCGGCTGGATGGCCGACCGTTTCGGCACGCGCCGCGTCTTCCTGACCGCCATCGGCATTTTCACGGTCGCGTCGGTGCTGTGCGGCCTGGCGCCGAACGCCTCGATGATGACGGCCGCACGCCTGCTGCAAGGGCTGGGCGGGGCGATGATGATGCCGGTCGGGCGCCTGGCCATCGTGCGCACCTTCCCCAAATCGGAATTGCTGGGGGCGATGAACTTCGTCATCATCCCGGCCCTGATCGGCCCGCTACTGGGCCCGACCGTCGGCGGCCTGATCGTGCACTGGACCTCGTGGCGTGCGATCTTTTTCATCAACGTGCCGTTCGGCTTGATCGCGATGGTTCTGGTCTGGCGCCACATGCCCGACTACCACGGCGACGAGCGCCGTCCGCTCGACGTGGCCGGCCTGATCCTGTTCAGCTCCGGCACCGCGATTCTGTCCTGGCTGCTGGAAATCTTCGGCGAGCACACGCTCAGCGGCAGCGCGATGGCGCTGATGCTGGCGCTGTCGATCGGCTTGCTCGGGGCGTATGCCTTGCACGCCAGCCGCATCCGCTTCCCGCTGCTGCGCCTGGCCCTGTTGAAAGTGCGTACCTTCCGCATTTCGGTGATCGGCGGTTTCGTCACGCGCCTGGGTGTCGGCGGCCTGCCCTTCCTGCTGCCGCTGCTGTACCAGCTGGGGCTGGGCTTGCCGGCCTGGCAGTCGGGCCTGCTGATGATGCCGTCGGCCGCCGCCGCGATGGGCATGAAAATGATCGCCCCGAAAGTGCTGGCGCGTTTCGGCTACCGCCAGGTGCTGGTGGTCAATACCCTGTGCATCGGGCTGACGATCGGCCTGTACGGATTGGTCGGGCACGGCACGCCGCTGGCGGCGATTGTCTGCATCAGCCTGATGCAGGGCTTCTTCAATTCGCTGCAGTTTTCCAGCATGAACACGTTGGCCTATGCCGACATCGAGGCCGGCGACACCAGCATGGCGAGCACGATCTCGAGCTCGTTCCAGCAGTTGTCGATGAGTTTTGGCCTGGCGGCCGGATCGCTGGTGACCGCCTGGTTCCTGGGGCGCGTGCCACAAACGAACCAGGTGCTGGTGACCGGCGCCCTGCACCACGCCTTCCTGGCGCTGGCCGCCATGACGGTGGTGTCGACGGCGATCTTCTGGCGCCTGCGGCGCAAGGACGGCGACAGCATCAGCCGCGGCCGTGCCGTCGCCAAGGAAGCCGAACCGGTGGCGCAGCAGCTGTCCTAGGCCGCCGTTTCGACCATCAGGCGCGCGAGGAGTTTCTCGCGGTTGTTCATCACGAAGTCGACAAAGGCAGCTTCCTTGACCGCCAGCCGCAGGATGCCGGGCAGCAGCGGGTAGCAGAACACGGCGACCTTGCGCACTGCCTCGTCGTTCGAGAGGGCCGCGCGGGCGCTGGCGCCGCTGCCGCCCAGCATGGGCATGAGCGAGGCGCGGTGGCGCGAAACGATGGCGTTGAAGGGGGCGGCCAGCTTGTCGTTGAGGCTAGAATCGGACACGGCAAACATCGTAGTCTCCAGAGTAAATAACCTGGAAAGTTTGCCGCTCGGAAAAATTTGAGGGATGCGCTGGAACAATCAGCCGGCGTCTTCGACCGTTTCCGCCAGGTAGTCGTGCGCCGCCGCATCACTGTGCGCTTCCCTGCGCAGCGGCCGCCACTGCAGCGCGGCCACGATTGCCAGCACGACGGCGCAGGCGATCCAGGTCGACCACAGCGTATGGGTCAGGAAATGGGCGCCGCGCAGTTGCTGCATCCAGCCGACCAGGCCGCCCAGCAGCAGCGCGAGCAACACCACGCGCCGCGCCACGCCCGGCCGGGCCGGCAGCCAGTAGACGCAGAGCGCCACCAGCCACAGCGCCGACGATGCATGTCCGGCCGGCAGGCAATGGCCGGCGGGTACGCCCAGCGGCAAGGCATCGAACAGGCGCAGATAGGGTTCGTCGCCGCCATAGCGCGCCAGGTCCCAGGGACAATGGGCCACGCTCGCCTTTTTCAGCATGCTGATGACCAGGGGCACCAGCACGGCCGACAGGCCGACGACGCGCAGGCGCAGGCGGTCGAGGGCGTTGCGTCCTGGACGCGGCCGCCACAGGTCGATGGCGGCGGACACGACGAACCAGGCCGCCGCCAGGGTCAGCAGGCCTTTCAGGATCACGTGGCTGAAGGTCTCGGTCAGCCAGGCGTGGCGCCAGGGAAAGACGCCGGTGGCGCTATCGTAGACGGCGTCGGCCAGTATCAGGTCAATGTCGGTGGCGCGCCCGATCCAGAGAATGACGAGGGCGGCCACGCCCAGCCAGGCGCACGCGATCGCGGCCTGGCGCCCGCCGAGCAGCCGGGGTGCGGAGTCGAAGGGGGCGCGCATCGTCAGGCGCCCCGGGTGCAGGCGCGGAACAAGTCCAGCTTCGGATTGAGCACCGCCGTGTTCACGTCGAGCATGCCGAGCACCGAGTGAAACACGTTATCGTGCGACATCGGCTGGTCGCGGCGCGCCATCAGGCAGGTGCGGTCGATGCGGAAGCGTTCGCTGTAGCCGTCCGACATCCACAGCATCATCGGCACATGGGTCTGCTCGCTGGGGGCGAACATGTAGGGCGCGCCGTGCAGGTACATATTCTTTTCGCCCAGGGACTCGCCGTGGTCGGAAAAATACAGCATCGCCGTATCGATGCCTTCTTTCGACGCGGTCTGGCGCAGCAGGTCGATCGTCTTGCTCAAGAAATAATCGGTGTAGAGGATGGTGTTGTCGTAGGCCGCCTCGATCGATTCGCGCGAGCACTTTTCGAAATCGTTGGTATTGCAGACCGGGCCGAAGTGGCCGAACGCGGCCGGATAGCGGCGCGCATAGGCCGGGCCGTGGCTGCCCTTCTGGTGCAGCACGACGACGAGGTCGCCATTGCTCTTGCGAATCAGCTCCGGCAGGCCGGCCAGCAGGCGTTCGTCGTAACACTCGTCGCCCTTGCAGAACGGGTCGCCGGCGCGCGGCTGCGACAGGTCTTCGAAGCCGACCCGTGCGCAAACGCCCTTGCAGCCCGAATTATTGTCGCGCCAGCTGACCTGGAAGCCGGCATGGGTCAGGACATCGAGCAAGCCTTCCTGGCTGACCGCCTTGTTTTCCGAGTAATGCTCGCGGCCCAGCGCGGAAAACACGCAGGGGACGGAGACGGCGGTCGCGGTGCCGCACGACGACACTTGCGAGAAATTGATCAGGCCAGCTTGGCGGGCGAGCAAGGGATTGGTCTCGCGTGGGTAGCCGTTGAGCGAGAAGTTCATTGCGCGCGCCGTTTCGCCGACCACGAGGATCGTCACGGTGCGGCGCTGATGACCGGCCCAGCTGGCCCCCTTCCTGGCGTCGCGTCCGAGCGGCGCCACCACGACCGGGGTGCTCCAGCGGGCGCGCAGGTAGCCGTTCAGGGCCTGGATCGTGTTGGTGGGCGTGAGCAGGAAGCGCAGTTCGCGGTGTTCGCGCACGGCCGGCGCCAGGCTTTTGAAGAAGACGACCAGCAGCAGCACGGCCACCAGCAGCGAGCCGCCGGCAATCCCGGCGCGTGTCAGCAGGCCGCGCACGCCCTGCGGGAAGCCGACGTTGGCGCGTGCGATCAGATACGAGGGCAGGACGCCGAGCAGGCCGACGGTGATGACCATGTTCCAGCTGAACAACTCGGTTGCCTCGCGCACGTCCGTCTCGAACACGTTCTGGATCATGGCCTTGTCGATCACAATGCCGTATTGGGCAATGAAGTAGCTGGCGCCCGCCGCCGCCAGGACGAGGACGATCAGCACCGGCTTGGCGACGAAGCGAAAACTGGCGAGGGTCAGGCAGGCGTTGAAGAACAGGACGACGATCAGGAAAGCGCCGGCCAGCAGCGGCAGGGTCTGCAAAGTCAGGCCCCCGGCGGCGCGGGTCAGGGTCGACCAGAAGGTGAGGTTGCCGGCCGAGGCCAGCAACAGGGCCACGGCCAGGGTGAGGATGGGCGCGCTGATGCGCCGTGCGAAGAATTTTTCCAACTGTCGTCCATCGAGGCAACGCGGCCGAAGTTGGCCACGAATGCAACAAGAATAGTCGAGGCCCTGTCAGCCCCCGATCAGCCGGACGTTAAGATTGCGTGAAATCGGCGCCGAAATCGATGGTGAAACGGCTCCCGCCGCCCATTCTCTCCTCGTAGCCGAGCGAGGCGCCCAGGTATTCGCAGATGCGCAGCACCAGCGACAAGCCCAGCCCGGTGCCATTCGAACCGCGCGACGGGATCGCGCCGCCGCCGGCGCCGGAGGATGCCAGGGTTTCGCGCACTTCCGCCGGCAAGCCCGGCCCGGTATCCTCGACCACCACGCGCCCGGGCGTGAGCGCGACGGTGATGCTGCCCTGCTCCGTGTACTGGCAGGCATTGCGCACCAGGTTGCCGATGGCGGCGGCGCACAGTTCGGCCGGCGCCCGCACCCCAAAGCCGGGGCCGCCCCGGTAGTCGAGGGTGACGCGCCCGCCGTCGGCCAGGGCCCGGTAACGCTCGACCTCGCGCGCGGCAATGGCATCGACCGCCACGAGCGGCAAGCGGGCCAGTTCGGGCGAGCGCGCCAGCAGCAGCAGGACGGTGATGCATTCGGCCGCCTCGTGCGCGGCGCGGTAGATGCGCTCTGCCGGCGCCCGGCTTGCCTCATCGCCGGAATTGGCCAACAGGATCTCGGCCGCGCCCATGATCACGGTCAGCGGGCTGCGCAGTTCATGGCTGACGTCACCCGTGAAAAAACGTTCGCGGTCGAGGAAGGCGCGCAATTCGGTGGTATGCGCTTCGAGCGCGCGCGCCAGGATGCCCAGTTCGTCCTTGCGTTCCTGCAAGGGCAAGGGCGAGCGCCCGCGCGCCACGGCGACGGCCAGTTCGCCGATCGGGTTGACGACGCGGCGCGCGACAAAGCTGCCCAGGGCCGCGGCCAGGAGCAGGAAACCGAGGAAAAAGGCGATGAACATGGAATACACGACCAGCTCGACCTTCTCGTAATCGCTCTCGTGATCGACCACGGCATAGGCGCCGGCGGCGTCCACCCCGGACAGCACATGCAGCCCGACGCCGTCGACATCGACGTCGCTCACGCCTTCGGGCAAGCCGCGCAGCGACAGCGGAATCGCCTCGCCGCGGTGGAAGCGCAGCCCGGCCGGCAGGTCGACCGCGAGGCCGGCCGCCTGGCGCGGCAATGCCCACTTCGCGACTTCGGACAGGCGGTTGTCGACCAGGTGCATCTCGATGCCTTCGACCGCCACCGCCGCAATGACGGCAAAGAAGAGCGACAAGACGATGCCGAAGGAGACAAAGACGACGACGATGCGCCGGCGCAGCGAATCGCTAGGACGCATCGGGCAGGGCCAGGCGGTAGCCGGCACCGGGAACGGTGAGCAGCATGGGGTAAGCAAAAGGTTTGTCGAGCGCCTGGCGCAGTGCGTGGATATGGGTGCGCAGGGCATCGCTGTCGGGACGGTTCTCGCCCCACACGGCCTGCTCCAGGGTGTCGCGCGAGACGATGCGCGGCGCGGCTTTCAGGAGAGCGTGCAGCAGGATGTAGCCGGTACGGGTCAGGTTGACGGGATGGTTGTCGCGGCTGGCCTGCTGGATGTCGGGATCGAACACCAGTTCGCCGAAGCGCAGTTTATTGGTGGCGGCGCTCCTGCCCTCCGAGCGGCGCACCAGCGCTTTCAGGCGCACGTCGAGTTCGACCAGCGAGAAGGGCTTGACCAGGTAATCGTCGGCGCCGCTGTCGAAGCCGGCCACCTTGTCGGCGAGGCTGTCGCGCGCGGTGAGCATCAGCACCGGCGTCGCCAGCGACAGTTCGCCGCGCAGCTTCTGGCACAGCTCCAGGCCATTCAGGCCGGGCAGGCCGATGTCGAGCACGATGACGTCGTACTCGTTTTCCGAGGCGAGCGCGAGCCCCGCATACCCATTGCGGGCCGTATCGAGAACGTGTCCCTTGGGCTCGAGAAAGCCGTACAGGTTGGCCAGGATATCGGGATGGTCTTCGACAATGAGGATGCGCATCCGCTTATTTTACTTGCATGCCGGCTAGCGCGCAGTCACCGCCAGCGGCGCGGCCTTCGCAGCTGCCGCCGTGCGGGCGCGCCGGCGCCAGGCCAGCGCCGCCAGCACCACGGCGCCGCCGATGGCGGCGATCGGCAGCGGCACCACCGAGGGGTCGGGCTCGGCCCGGAAGCCCTCGCCTTGCAGTGCCGCGGGAAACGGCCGCTCGCCGACCGGCACGATCTTCCAGTCGGCCTGGTTGGCAGGCACGCGCGCGCGGAATTCGTCGAACGAGAATACCGGGGCGGAGCCCATGGCGCGGCTCGAGGGGATTTGCGGAATGCGCACCACCAGGATCGCCTCGATATCGTTTTTCAGTTGCTCTTCGTACGCGGACAAGGCACGCGTGGGCGCACCGTGGGCGCCGACGATCTGCAGCAGGTCCTGGCCGATGGCGTCGAAGGCGACCGCGGGCAGGAGCCGGGTCTGCTCCTCGTTCAGGTAATCGTAGATCTTGCGCCCACCCGCCAGGCTGGCGTCCTTCGCCGCCACATAGGCGTAGGCGCCCAGCGAGGTCAGCGGCGCGGTCGGCCCACGCTGCGGGATATGCCAGCCAAGCGCCTCGAACACGTCGACGCTGATGCCGGTGCAGTTGGCCGCCGCGTGGCGGTAGCGGAAATCGTGGCGGTAAAACTGGTTGAACACGCGCTGCACGCCGCCCTGGAAGGCGACCGCCGTGCGCCCGTTGTTCAGAACGGCCACCAGCATGGTGGACGGCCGGTAGTATTGCTGGCCGCTGTTCAGGTCCATCAGGTAGTTGTCCATCGGGACGGTGCCCGCCAGGATGCCCTTCTCGCTGACCGAATCGAGGTTGTAGAAATTATTCACCGCCCAGTTCGACCAGTCGCCCTCTGCGCCGAGACGGCCGGTGGCGACCGCAAAATGGCCACCCAGCGATTCGTCGTCGTCGCCCTGGGCGCCGCTCAGGACGATGCCCAGCACCGGCTTGTCCTGCCATGCGCGCGCGGCGCCGGGATGGCGCTCCCAGAGCAGGCGGGTCTCGGTGCCGCGCTGCTGTGTGTTCGGCGAGCGCACGTAATCGGCGAGGTCGGGCGGGTTGCGCAGCGGCTCCTGCTTCAGCCCTGCGGTTTTCAGGGCGAAATCGGCCGGCCAGATAGTGCGTGCGGTGAAGACCGGGCGTCCGTCGTCGCTGGCGAGGCTGCCGCGCATCCGCAATGCGCGGCCGTTGAAGAAGTCGAAGGTGGCGTCGTTGGCATAGGAACGGTTGGTCGCCAGTTTCGGGGCCAGCTTGAAGCCGAGTTCTTGTCCGGCGGCGGTGCGCAGGCCCTGGGCGCCCGGGAGGAGGCTGGCGCCCTCGACAATACTGGGCGCGCCGATCCACACCACCGATGGATGGGACAACTGCGCCGCCTCGGGGGTGGCCGCCCAGCTGGCGACGTCGCGCTTCCTGTCGCGGCCCTTGCTCAAGCCGTCCGCCGATCCGGGCCCTGCCGGCACGGCGATCAGTTCGTTCTCGAAATACCAGAGGTTTTGCTTCGGCACCGCGCAGTCCGTACATTTGCCGGTACGCAGGCGAAAGCTGTCGGCGGGCAGCAGGCCGATGTATTCACTGTCGAGTGCATCTTTGACGCCTGATACGGCGGCGGCGGCGCCGGCATCCAAGAGCGTCAGGATACCGAGGGCGGTAATAGTCAGGAGATTGCGGCGCATGCTGATTCCCATTCTTCGGCAAAATGCCAAGCTAGCCTGAATGATGCCGCAGGGAATTGATTTAAGCCATTAAAACGATGCCATTGAACAATATCAGACACAAACCACGGGACGAAAAAAAACCCCCACCTGCACTATGCGCGATCTTGAGCGCGCATAGGCTGGTGGGGGTTTTTCTTACTGCATATTACTTAGCCTGACGATAACCTACTTTCACACTGGTTGCAGCACTATCATCGGCG
>Ga0213835_101948_pt1 | contig 10787 bp, 8 predicted proteins | sample SWPATP01_FD_160576 | JGI IMG/M metagenome (GOLD analysis project Ga0213835, IMG submission 160576) | Coastal seawater microbial communities from Marineland, Florida, United States - SWPA TP0 #1 | ecosystem: Environmental > Aquatic > Marine > Coastal | place: USA: Florida | collected 2016-08-05
CACGAGGGCAGCCGGCAGGCGTTCGGCCCGCAGCCCGTCGTAGTACGACAGCGACGACGCGAACGCCGGGGTCGGGATTCCGGCGAGCGCGGCACCGGCGACGATGCGGCGCCACGAGGGCAGCGCGGTCGACACGGCATCGGCGAAGTAGGGGGCGGTGACCAGTGCCACGAGGCCCGGGTCGTCGGCGTAGGCCTCGGTGATGCGGTTCAGGAACTGGGCGCGGATGATGCAGCCGGCGCGCCAGATCTTCGCGATCTCGCCCTTCTTGATGTCCCAGTCGTATTCGGCGGCGCCGGCGACGATCGCGTCGAAGCCCTGGCTGTAGGCGATGATCTTCGAGGCGTAGAGCGCGCGCCGCACGTCTTCGATGAAGGCGGCACGATCATCCACCGACCAGTTTTCGGTCGCGGCAGGCAGCGACTGGGCGGCGGCGCGCTGGGCGGGCGCCGACGACAGCGAGCGGGCGAACACGGCCTCGGCGATGCCCGAGACCGGAACCCCGAGGTCGAGGGCGGTCTGCACCGTCCACGCGCCGGTGCCCTTCGCGCCCGCCTGGTCAAGAATCACGTCGACGAGCGGCTTGCCGGTCGACGCGTCAACCTGGCGCAGCACCTCGGCGGTGATCTCGATGAGGTAGCTCTCGAGCTCGCCGGTGTTCCACTCGGCGAAGATGTCGGCGATCTCGGTGGGCTCGAGCCCGCCGACACGACGCAGCAGGTCGTAGGCCTCGGCGATGAGCTGCATGTCGGCGTACTCGATGCCGTTGTGGATCATCTTGACGAAGTGGCCGGCGCCGTCGGTGCCGACGTGGGTGACGCACGGCTCGCCGTCGGCGACCGCGGCGATCGACTTCAGGATGGGGCCGAGCGTGTGCCAGGCCTCCTCCGAGCCGCCCGGCATGATCGAGGGCCCGTTCAGGGCGCCCTCCTCGCCGCCCGAGATGCCCGCGCCGACGAAGTTGATGCCCGTTTCGCGCACCGCCTTCTCGCGCCGCACGGTGTCGGTGAACAGGGCGTTGCCGCCGTCGACGATGATGTCGCCCGGCTCGAACACCTGCACGAGCTCGTCGATGACCGCGTCGGTCGGGCGGCCAGCCTTCACCATGATGATCGCGGTGCGCGGCTTCGTGAGCGACGCGGCGAACTCGGTGTAGTCCTTGGCCGCGACGAAGCCCGCCTCGGGGTGCTCGGTGACGAGCGTCTCGGTCTTCTCCCACGAGCGGTTGTAGACCGCCACCGTGTTGCCCTCGCGGCTGGCGAGGTTGCGGGCCAGATTCGACCCCATGACGGCGAGTCCGACGACTCCGATGTTGGCGGTGGGCTGGGTCACGAGCGACTCCTCGGGGTGTGGTGGCACGGCCGTCTTTCAGCCTAGAGCCTCGAGCGAGCGCGACCGCGCGGGTAGCGTGGAGGAATGAACCCGAGTGACCCCGTCGTCGTGACCGCCGTGTTCCACCCGAACCCCGAGAGCCGCGACGCCGTTCTCGAGGCATTTCGGGTCGCGATTCCCCGCGTGCACGACGAGCCAGGCTGCGAGCTGTACGCCATCACCGACGCCCCCGACGGCTCGATCGTGATGATCGAGAAGTGGTCGACGGTCGCCGAGCTCGACGCGCACGGCGACAGCCCCGCGGTCACCGAGCTGGTCGCGGCGCTCGCCGGGCTGCTCGAGCGCCCCGTCGAGGTGACGCGACTCGTGCCGATTCCCGTCGGCGACCCCGCGAAGGGGCAGCTCTGAGCGACTCCGGCGCCGCAAGCGTCATCGTCGCCGGAGTCTCCGGCTCGGGCAAGACCACGGTGGGTCGGGCGGCGGCGGCGCTCGCGGGCGTTCCGTTCATTGACGGCGATGACCTGCATCCCGAGGCGAACGTCACCCTGATGGCGTCGGGAACGCCTCTCACCGATTCCGACCGCGAACCGTGGCTGGATGCTGTCGCCGCCACCGCGCGCGCTCACGCTCCCAGCGTCGTCGCCTGTTCGGCGCTCGCGCGGCGCTATCGCGACCGTCTGCGCGCGGGCGCCCCGGGCATCCGCATCGTGCTCCTGGACGTGCCGGACGAGGAGCTGCGTCGACGGCTCGAGAACCGCAGCGGTCACTTCATGCGCGCGACGATGCTCGATTCGCAGCTGCTCACGCGAGAGCATCCCGAGGATGAAGACGGCGTCGTTGTCGTGGACGGCACCCGCAGCGTCGACGAGCTCGCCGGTGAGGTCGCGGCGCTGTTCGGGCGTGCCGTAGACTGACCCACTGAACTTCGGCGAGGGCGCGCTCCGCGAGGAGCTGTGCCGTGATCGACGCGGTGGGTACGGCACGCGAGTCGTTTCCTCACGCGCACACGCGTTCGAGTTGACACCACGACCCCGGGCCACGAGCCCCCAACACTGATGGAGACCCAGCCATGGCTGATGAGAACAAGCTGAGCGCCGACGAGCGCACGTCCTTCGGCAAGGGCGCGGCCCGCAAGCTGCGCATGAAGGACAAGATCCCCGCCGTGCTCTACGGCCACGGAACCGACCCGCGCCACATCACGCTGCCCGGTCACGAGACCGCGCTGCTGCTGCGCAAGTCGAACGTGCTCGTCACGCTCGACATCGAGGGCGACCAGCAGCTGGCGCTGGTCAAAGACGTGCAGAAGGACCCGGTGCGTCAGCTCATCGAGCACATCGACCTCATCGTCGTGCGCAAGGGCGAGAAGGTCACCGTCGACGTGCCCGTGCACGTCGAGGGCGAGTCGGCTCCCGGCACGATCCACGTCGTCGACCACAACACGCTGACCGTAGAGACCGAGGCCACCCACATCCCCGAGTCGTTCACCGTCTCGATCGAGGGCCTCGAAGAGGGCACGCAGATTCTTGCCGGCCAGGTCGAGCTGCCCAAGGGCACGACGCTCGTCACCGACGCCGAGGCACTCGTCGTCAACGTCACCGTGCCTGCCGCTCCGAAGGACGACGAGGAGTCGGCCGAGGGCGACGAGGCCGAGGGCGAGACGAGCGAGTCGGGCGACGAGGCTGCGGCCGAGTCCAGCGACTCCGAGTAGTCGACACTCGACCCTCAGGCGCTCAGCATGTTCGGACTCGGCAGGCAGAAGCCGCCGACCGCCGCTGATCGCGACACCTGGCTGGTAGCCGGGCTCGGTAACCCCGGGCCCGGCTACGCCGGGAACCGCCACAACGTCGGGCAGATGGTGCTCGACGTCGTGGCCAGCCGTTTCGGCGCGCGGCTCTCGCGCCACCGCTCGACCACGATGCTCGCCGAGACGCGCCTGCGCCCCGGCGGCCCGAAGCTCGTGTTGGTGAAGCCGCTCAGCTACATGAACACTTCGGGTGGCCCCGTCTCGGCCGCCGCACAGTACTTCGGCATCGCACCCGACCGCGTCATCGTCATTCACGACGACCTCGACCTGCCGTTCGAGACACTGAGACTCAAGTCGGGCGGCGGTCACGGCGGGCAGAACGGCGTGCGCGACATCATCAAGGCGCTCGGCACCCCCGACTTTCTGCGGGTGCGCGTCGGCATCGGCCGCCCGCCCGGGCAGCAGTCGGCCGCCGACTACGTGCTGCGCGACTTCCCGGCCTCCGAGCGCGCCCAGCTGCCCTTCGTGCTCGACGAGGCGGCCGACGCGATCGAGCGCATCATCGACGACGGGCTCGTCGCCGCGCAGCAACGCCACCACGCGCCCAAGGCGTGATGCCCTCGGTCGGTGCCGCGAGCATCCGACCCTCAGTTCGACGCGCGTACACTTGCGCGACGTGACTCTCGAGCGGTTAATTCCGGCGCTGTCGCGCGCCCAGACGTTTGCTGACGCCCTTGACCACGCGCACCGCTCGGCCGAATTCTCGACCGTCGAGGGCCTGCGCCTGCCCCTCATCGCCGGCCTGCTCGAGCGACGCGACGGGCCGCAGTGCCTGCTCGCGATTACGGCCACCGGCCGCGAGGCCGACGCCGTGCGCGAGGCGTGGGCGTGCCTCGACCCGAACGCCACCGTGCTCGACCTGCCCGCGTGGGAGACCCTGCCCCACGAGCGCCTCAGCCCCAGCGCCGAGACGGTGGGCCGGCGTATTCGCACGCTGCGCGCGCTCGCCAACTGGGCGGATGCTCCCACCGGCACGATCGTCGTGGTCGCCTCCGTGCGCGCCGCCCTGCAGCCCCTTCCTGCGGGGCTCACCGACATCGAGCCGGTGGTGCTCGAGCTGGGCGGGCGCGGAGCGGACCTCAGTGAGGTGACCGCCCGCCTCGTCGACCTCGCGTATTCCCGGGTCGACATGGTGACGCGCCGCGGCGAGTTCGCCGTGCGCGGCGGAATCCTCGACGTGTTTCCGGCGGTCGCCGAGCATCCCGTTCGTGTCGAATTCTTCGGCGACGAGGTCGACCAGATTCGCGAGTTCTCCGTCGCCGACCAGCGCTCGCTGCCCGACACCGGCATCACGCGCGTCGAGCTGCCGCCCACGCGCGAACTGCTGCTCACCGACGGAGTGCAGCAGCGGGCCCGCGAGATGCTGCATGAGTTTCCGAGCCTGTCGACGATTCTGCAGAAGGTGGCCGAGGGCATCCCCGTCGAGGGCATGGAGAGCCTCGCGCCGGCGCTCGTCGACCGGCTCGTGCCCCTCACGCACTACCTTCCCGAGAGCGCTGCCGTCGTTGTGCTCGGCCCCGAACGGGTCGCCACGCGCGCGGCGAACCTCGTCGAGACGAACCGCGAGTTTCTGAGCGCCGCGTGGCACGCCGCCACGGCCGGGGCCGAGTCGCCGATCGACCTCGATGCCGGCGACTTCCTCACCGTTTCGGCGCTGCGCGAGTCGGCCGGCGACCGCGCCTGGTGGTCAGTCAGCCAGTTCGACGCCGACGAGTCGGGCGTCGTGCGGGTCGCCGCCGATGCGCCTCCCTCGTTCGCCGGCCGCAGCGGGGGAGCGGTCGACCACGTCGTCGACCGCCTCACCGAGGGCTGGAGCATGGTCATCGCGGCGGCCGGCCCCGGCCTCGTCGAGCGCGCCCGCGACGTGCTCTCTGACGTCGGCGCCGCGGCCCGCCCCGTCGACGCGCTGCCCGAGACGCTCGAGCCGGGCGTTGCCTACCTCGTGCGCGGCAGCGTCGAGCAGGGTTTTGAGCTGCCCGACGTCAAGCTGGGGCTGCTTGGCGAGACCGAGTTCTACGGCCGCAGCGTCGGCTACGACTCGCGCCAGCCGAAGAAGCTCGCGAGCCGCCGCAAGAACGTCGTCGACCCTCTGCAGCTGAAGGCGGGCGACTTCGTCGTGCACAACACGCACGGCATCGGCAAGTTCATCGAGCTTGTGCAGCGCGAGGTGTCGACCGGGGGCGGGCGCAACGCGCAGAAGTCGACGCGCGAGTTTCTCGTCATCGAGTACGCGCCCAGCAAGCGCGGCTATCCGGGCGACAAGCTGTACGTGCCGACCGACCAGCTCGACCTGCTCACGCGCTACGTCGGCGGCGAGGCGCCCGCGCTGAGCAAGATGGGCGGCAGCGACTGGGCCTCGGCGAAGGGTCGGGCGCGCAAGGCGGTGCGCGACATCGCGGTCGAGCTGGTGAAGCTGTACTCGGCGCGCATGTCGAGCAGGGGCTTCGCCTTCCCGGCCGACACCCCGTGGCAGCGCGAACTGGAGGAGGCCTTCCCCTACGCCGAGACGCCCGATCAGCTGACCACGATCGACGAGGTCAAGCGCGACATGGAGTCGCCGATCCCCATGGACCGCCTGCTGGCCGGTGACGTCGGCTACGGCAAGACCGAGGTCGCCGTGCGCGCCGCCTTCAAGGCCGTGCAGGGCGGCAAGCAGGTCGCGGTCATCGTGCCGACGACGCTGCTCGTCAAGCAGCACATGGAGACCTTCGCCGAGCGCTTCGCGGGGTTCCCCGTGCACCTGCGCGCGCTCAGCCGCTTCCAGTCCGACCGCGAGGCGAAGGAGACGCTCGACGGTCTCGTGCGCGGCACGGTCGACATCGTCATCGGCACCCACCGCATCCTGAGCCAGGGGGTGCAGTTCAAAGACCTCGGGCTCGTCATCATCGACGAAGAGCAGCGCTTCGGTGTCGAGCACAAAGACGCGTTGAAGAAGCTCAAGACGAACGTCGACGTGCTGGCGATGTCGGCCACGCCGATTCCACGCACGCTCGAGATGGCGGTCACGGGCATCCGCGAAATGTCGACTCTCGCGACCCCGCCCGAAGATCGTCACCCGATTCTGACCTTCGTGGGCCCGTACAGCGACAAGCAGGTCGCTGCTGCGATCCACCGCGAGCTTCTGCGCGAGGGACAGATCTTCTATGTGCACAATCGGGTCAAAAGCATCAACCGGGTCGCCGCGCACCTGGCCGAGCTGGTTCCGGATGCGCGGATCGCGATCGCACACGGACAGATGAGCGAGAGCGCCCTCGAGCAGGTCATGGTCGACTTCTGGGAGCGCAAGTTCGACGTGCTCGTCTCGACCACCATCATCGAGACGGGCCTGGATGTCGCCAACGCGAACACCCTCATCATCGACCGCGCCGACAAGTACGGGCTGTCGCAGTTGCACCAGCTGCGCGGCCGCGTGGGGCGGGGGCGCGAGCGCGCCTACGCCTACTTCCTGTACGACGAGACGAAGCCGCTCACCGAGACGGCCCACGACCGCCTGCAGACCCTGGCCGCGAATAGCGACCTCGGGGGCGGCATGGCGATCGCGATGAAAGACCTCGAGATTCGTGGCGCCGGCAACCTGCTCGGCGCCGAGCAGGCCGGGCACATCGCCGGCGTCGGCTTCGACCTGTACCTGCGCATGATCGGCGAGGCCGTGAGCGTGTTCCGCGGCGACGCGGCGGAGGAGCAGACCGAGCTGCGCCTTGAGTTGCCGGTCGATGCGCGCATCCCGGAGGAGTTCATCGAGTCGGAGCGCCTGCGTCTCGAGGCCTACCAGAAGCTGTCGACGGCGGCGGCACCGGCGAGCGACGACGAGGCGCTCGGCCAGGTGCGCGAGGAGCTCGCCGACCGTTACGGCGAGTTGCCCGAGCCGGTGCTCGCGCTGCTGCGGGTGTCGCAGCTGCGCCGCACGGCCCAGAAGGTCGGGCTGTCAGACGTCGTCGTGATGGGCTCGAACCTGCGGCTCGCGGGCCGCGAGCTGCCCGACTCGAAGCAGTTGCGGCTGCAGCGCATGTACCAGGGCTCGAAGTGGTGGGGCCAGACGCGCACGGCGCAGCTGCCGCTGCCGAAGGACGTGTGCGACGACGAGCTCATTACCTGGGTCGGCCAGGTGCTCGAGAACCTCTACGACGCGGGGGCGTCGTCGGATGCGCGGGGCGCGTCGGACGCGTCGGCCTCGGCGTCACCGTCGGCCGGCTGAGCGACCGGTGTGGGCTGACCGTCGCTCGGCGGCGCTTCGTCCGTCGTCGCCGCCGCGGTGACCGGTTTCGGCGCGAGCGGTAGCGGCTTCGGAAAACGCACCGTGCCGGGTATCTCGTGCACCCGGTACACCGCCGCGGGGATGATGACGAGCGTGCGCAGGTCGAACAGCGCGTGCAGCGCCATGACGAGCAGGATGCTGCCGCTCAGCACGTAGAGCACGGTGAACGCGAGGCCGACGAGCGTGGTGACCGCGACGCCGACCGGCCCTTGGTACGCGTGCAGGAGTCCGAAGACGAGCGCCGCCAGCCCGAAGGCGCTGAGTGGTTCGCCCGTGACGATGACGAGCAGGGCGGGCAGGGCGAGGCGGAATAGCAGCTCTTCGCTGATTCCCGCGTTGAGCGAGAGGGCGGCGCCCCAGCCGAGTTCGGGCCGGTTGCGCGGCAGCAGCGCGGCGATGTCGCCGACGACGATGACGCCGCCGTCGCGTCGCGCCGAGCGGACGCCGAATACGGTGAGCACGACGAGGGCGACGGCGAGGACCGTGAGCAGGGCGATGCCGAGCCCGCCGCCGAGCCAGGCGCGCGCGGCGGCGATGGGGGCGAGCTGCTGCGTGGCGGTGAGCAGGGGGTCGACGTAGTCGCGGGTTGCGACGAGGATCGCCGCGCCGGTGAGCCCGAAAAGCACGAGGGATTCGACCAGCCAGCGCCGCATCATCTGCTGACGTTTGGCCGTCGACCGGTAGCGGCGGAATCGCCGGAACTGTCGACGGTCTTTCTGCCGCGCGCGCACGATGAACGCCGCGATGAGCGCCACCGCCGCGACGGCGGCGATGACGCGGGTGAGCGGGTCGGCCTCGAGCACGCCCCCACCCTCCCACGCCTACCCTCGGCACCCCCTGTCTGCCGCCGCCGGCCAGGCTGCGCCGACCCCTGCTGGGAGGATGGGGGCATGGCCACCCCCGAGCTCATTACTGAACCGCATCCCGAACTCGATCGCCTGATCGCCGTGATGGCGCACCTGCGCGCTCCGGGCGGATGTGCGTGGGACGCCGAACAGACGCACCACAGTCTCGCGAAGTACCTGATCGAAGAGAGTCACGAACTGGTCGACGCGATCGAGCACGGCACACGCGACGACCTCCTCGAGGAGCTCGGCGACGTCCTCTACCAGGTGCTCTTTCACGCCGACATCGCCGCTGCCGACGCTGAGGCGCCCTTCACGATCGACGATGTCGCGCGTGCGTGCGCCAAGAAGATGATCGGCCGCCACCCGCACGTGTTCGGCGACGTCACCGCCGACACCGCCGACGAGGTCTCAGCGAACTGGGAACAGTGGAAGCGCCAAGAGAAGCCCGCCCGCACATCCTCGCTCGACGGCCTTCCCGCTGCCCTGCCGACCCTGGTGCGCGCCGACAAGGTGCTCGGCCGCGCCGAGCGTCTGGGCATTGATGTGCCGCCAACTACGGGCCATGACGGTCCCGCCGATGAAGGCGCTCTCGGCGAGCTCCTCCTTGCTCTGCTCGCTGACGCGCGAGCGCGGGGACTCGATGCTGACCGCGCTCTACGAGCTGCGGTCCGGCAGTACGAGGACCGAATCCGCCAGCACGAAAGCACACTCGACTGACATATCAGTCCGCGGTTTCCATCGGCGTCGCCGACCATTCAATGGCCAATACGGAGGGCTGACCAACGAGGTCTGCAATTGCCGCCTCGAGCGCGGCATCGTCGCGCTCGAGCATTCGAACGGTCGCAGCGATGACAACTTGATCGTCTTCATCTCGCGACGTGATCGCGCGGACGGTGAATCCTGGGCGGTGGACGGCGTGGAAAACCAGCCCCCGGATCGTCGCCTCCTCGTCTTCCCGACATGTAACGGAAAAGACGTACTCGGCTGGCGGAACTTCGCGACCAACATCGGTTGGCTCGCGATCGAGCAGTCGCCCGAGAGGTCGGAGAAGCATGTTGGCAAGCACAATCGCCAATGTTCCCGCCGCCGCGATCACGTACTCGCCCGCACCCGCCAGGGCTCCGACTGCTGCGGATGCCCAGAGGGTTGCAGCCGTGTTGATGCCGGAAACGTTGGCTCCGCGCTTCATGATTACCCCCGCACCGAGGAATCCGATTCCAGAGGCGACCTGTGCGGCGACCCTCGTCGGGTCACCGCCGCTAAAGGCATAGGCGCCCATCATGACGAACAGCGTCGAGCCAAGGCTCACCAACGCATTCGTTCGGAGGCCAGCCAAGCGCGCGCGCCACTGTCGTTCGAATCCGATGACAGCGCCGAGAGTAACGCCGAGCGCAATGCGCGCGAGCATGTCGAGCAGTTCCATGATGGGCACCTTCCCGTGAGCGGGTTAACTACAGACCAACCGATGCGCCGAGCACGGCGTAGGCGATTCCGAAGTAGATGAATACGCCGAGCAGATCCATCACCGACGTGATCATGGGTGCACTGAGCGTCGCCGGGTCGGTGCGCATCGCTCGTGCCAGGAAGGGCAGAAGGCTACCGATGAGACCACCCAGCACCGTGACGGCTGCCATCGTCAAACCCACGACGATCAGCACCTCGACGCCCACGCCCTTGCTGAAGTACGCCAGCACGATCTCGAGCACCGCGATTGTCGCGCCCAGCGCCAGTGCCACCGGAATCTCCCGGCGAATCACAAAGCCGATGTCTCGCAGTCGCAGCTTCACCTGACCGAGAGCCATGCCGCGAATCACCAGCGTCGCGGCCTGGCTTCCCGTGTTTCCGCCCATGTCGATGATGGGCGCGACGAAAGCCGCGAGCACGATGACCGAGGTCAAGATCTCCTCCTGCGCGGCAACGAACGTGCTCGTCAAGATGCCAAAGACGGTCAGAATCGACAGCCAGAACACCCGCGTCGAGAAGATCTTCCACAGGCTCGAGCGCCGCAGGTCGAGGTCGGGGCCGCCGAGCGATGCGGTCCCTCCGTATCGAGCGAGCTGCGTCGCGTCGTCTTCTCGAGCGGCATCCATCGCGTCGTCGACGCTCACGATGCCGATCATCCGCACGTCTGGGTCGACAACCGGAAGGGCGAGCAAGTCGTAGCGCCGAATCAGTTCGACGGCCTGCTCGCGGTCCCAGTCCGCGAGCGCGAGCACCGGCTCGGCCCGCATGATCTCGGAGACGGGCAGTTCGGGCGCGGCGAGCACCAGGTCCTTGAGAGACACCGTGCCGATGAGGTTGCGCTCGCTTCCGAGTACATACACGACGTACACCGTCTCGCTGTCCGGTGCGCTCTCGCGGACGTGCTCGAGTGCGCTGGAAACAGACGCGTCCGCGTCGACCCACACGTACTCGCTGGTGGTGACGGAGCCGACGGTCCCCTCCGGGTAGGCCGCCAGGCGCAGGATGTCGTCGCGCTCTGCTTGGGCCAGCGCACCCAGGATGCGCGGCCGTGCCTCGGGCGCGAGCCGGTTGTAGATGTCAGCCC
>Ga0213835_101953_pt1 | contig 10747 bp, 10 predicted proteins | sample SWPATP01_FD_160576 | JGI IMG/M metagenome (GOLD analysis project Ga0213835, IMG submission 160576) | Coastal seawater microbial communities from Marineland, Florida, United States - SWPA TP0 #1 | ecosystem: Environmental > Aquatic > Marine > Coastal | place: USA: Florida | collected 2016-08-05
CGCGAGGCCTGACCATTGGCGGAATGCCTGCACGGTTATGATAAACCGCTCCCCGTCCTCGAAGCGCTGCTCACCCGGGCCGATCAGAAGTCGTGTCAGGCCGTTGGTGACGAACATCACCCCGAGCGATGCCATGACGACGGTGATCGGCTTCGCCCGTACCTTGCGATAAAAGCGATAGACGGTTCGGTCGGCAGCGAGGAGATAGGCCACCGTGCACATCATGGCGAAAGGCAAGGCGAGAAGCGCCGTCGGCAGGACACCCAGCCCGATGCCGTTTGCCTGCAAGAACCAGGTAAACAGGATTACCGTGGCAGTACCGAAGGCCATGGTGTCGCCATGCGCGAAATGCGAAAAGCGCAGGATACCGTAGATGAGCGTGATACCCAGCGCGCCGAGCGCCAACTGGCTGCCATAGGCCAGTGCCGGGATGATGATGAAATTGGTCAGCAGGACCAGTGCGTTCAGGAGATCGATCATGCGGTAACCTCGCAGCGGCCCAAGTCGAGCATCGAGTCGTTTGCGGTCGCACCGGCCATCTGGCCCGCATGCATGTAGGTAGCGGTCGCCATGGCTCAGCCTCCCAGGAAACTGCGCCGAACCTCGGGGTCGGCAAGAAGCGCCTCCCCGGTGTCGGTAAAGCGGTTGCGACCCTGCACCAGCACATAGCCCTTGTCGGCAATCGCCAGTGCCTGGCGCGCGTTCTGTTCGACCATCAGGATGGAAATCCCGGTACGTGCGATCTCGATAATCCGGTCGAACAGCTCGTCCATGACGATCGGGCTGACACCTGCGGTCGGCTCGTCCAGCATCAGGACCGAGGGCTTGGTCATCAGTGCGCGTCCCACGGCGACCTGCTGGCGCTGGCCGCCCGAGAGTTCGCCAGCAGCCTGGCGGCGCTTTTCGCGCAGGATTGGAAACAGGTCAAAAACCTGTTCGATCGTGCCACGGTAATCGTCTTCCCGGATGAAGGCACCCATTTCCAGGTTTTCCTCGACGGTCATCGAGGGGAAGATGTTCGAGGTCTGCGGGACAAAGCCCATTCCCTTGCGTACGCGGGCTTGCGGGCTCAGCTTCCCGATATCCTCGCCATTCAGCCGCACGCTGCCCTCGCGCAGCTTCAACATGCCGAAGACGGCTTTCATCGCGGTGGACTTGCCGGCACCATTGGGGCCGACGATGACCGCGATCTCGCCTTTCTCTACGGCGATGGTACAGCTGTGAAGGATATCGGCGCCGCCATAGCCACCGGTCATTGCCTCGCCGATCAGCACGGGTTCAGACATGCTCACTCCTCTGCCTGCAGTCGGACCAGCCCGGCCAGATCGCGCGCCAGGCTGTCAAATTCGGGCAGCGGGGTCGCCCCCGGGCCTTGCAGCGCCAGGCGCAGCAGGTACGGACCCGAGGCGGCCACCATCACCGCCTGAAGGCTGGGCGCGTCGTCGCCATAGGGCAGCACGGTCCTGAGTGTGACGGCGAAACCCAGCGGGGCGATATCAAAGCTGTCCTGTCCGTGCTCGGCGATCACCTCGGTTTCCCAATGGGTCAGCGTGGCCTGAAGGACTTCGGCAGGGGGAACTCCCGCGCGCAGCGTGCCGGTTGGTATCCAGTCCTCGGCCGCATCCAGCGAGAAACCGTCCAGATGCAGCACGATCCCGTCGCCGAACTGCTCGTGCTCAGCCCGGCCTGCTGGGTCTTCGGCAGGATCGGCCCACGCGGTGCCGGTAACGCAGAGCCCGAAGTTGCGTGTGACAGGCATGCAGGGGTCGGCCAGTGCCGCGCCCGCAGACTGGACCATCAACACGGCGGTTGCGAGCGTTGCGGCTGCGAGTAGCGTCCGGGTTCCGGCCCGGCCGCGCTCACACATGGCCCACCTCGGCCACGACCTTGTTCTTCAGTCCGGTGCCGAGATAGGCCTCGATGACCTGCTCGTTGGCCTTGATCTCGTCCAACGTGCCCTCGGCCAGCACTTTGCCTTCGGCCATGCAGATGACCGGATTGCAGATGCGGCTGATGAAATCCATGTCGTGCTCGATGACCACGAATGTGTAACCCCGTTCCTGGTTCAGTCGCACGATTGCATCGGCGATGGTGTTGAGAAGAGTCCGGTTCACACCAGCGCCCACCTCGTCCAGGAATACCACCCGGGCATCGGTCATCATCGTCCGGCCGAGCTCCAGCAGTTTCTTCTGCCCACCCGAGATGTTGCCTGCCTTTTCGTCAGCGATGTGCGAGATGGTCAGAAATTCCAGCACCTCGTCAGCCTTCTGATGGATTTCCTCCTCCTCGCGCGCAACCTGGCCACCGCGGAACCAGGCCGACCACAGATCCTCACCCGATTGGCGCGGTGGAACCATCATCAGGTTCTCGCGCACTGAAAGCGTGGAGAATTCATGCGCGATCTGGAAGGTGCGCAGCAGCCCCTTGTGAAACAGTTCGTGCGGCGGCAGGCCGGTAATCTCCTCCTCGCCCAGCCAGACATGGCCGGAGGTCGGCAGATAATGGCCGGCAATGACGTTGAACAGCGTTGTCTTGCCCGCGCCGTTCGGTCCGATCAGTCCCGTGATCGAGCCCGGTGCAATCTCAAGACTTGCGCCATCGACGGCATGGAAGCCGCCAAAAAGCTTGTGCAGGTTCTCGACCCGGATCATGTGTTCTCCCCGCCCCGCAAATGCCGCTTCTTTGTCGGATCATTTCGGGAAAACGGCCCGGGGTTGGTCCCCGGGCCGCAACGAGCGGCAGTGCCGCCGATGGTGTCAGTGGAAATTGACCGTGGTGATCGCGCCATCCTCGAACGTGTATTCGCGGTAGGTGCCAGCAGCTTCACCGGGTCCGATCAGGTTGACGTTGGTTGCGCCGATAAAGTTGATCTCGCCGCCATCAGCCAGGATTTCCAGCCCGCGTGCCAGGTCGCCTGCGTGGATTTCCTCGCCCGGCTCGTTGGCGACATTGAGGATGTTGGCGGCAATTCCGGCCGGGGTGGCTTCGCCTGCAGCCTGGGCTGCGAGCAGGAGCAGCGCCGCAGCATCGTAGGATTCGCCCGCGAAGGAGGACGACCAATTAATGCCAGCTTCGGTGCCAATGCGCTCCCAATTGGCTGCGGCGTCGCCGACGGCCGAAGGCACGGTGCCGACGATCGCGGCAGCGGCATCGTTGCCGACCAGGTTAGGCATCTCCTCGGTGAAGACGCCATCGCCGACGAAGAACTGTTCGAAGGCGCCGAGCTCCCATGCGGTGCGGATCACGTTCGAGCCACCATCGACATAGCCCAGAACCATCAGCGCATCGCCCCCGGCCGACTGCAGCGACGCCACTTCGGCCGAATAGTCGCCGCGCGCCTCTTCATGCGGGATGCTGATGGTCACGGTGCCGCCGTTCGCTTCGAAGCTCTCGACGAAGGCATTGGCAAGGCCTGCGCCATAATCGTTGTTGGTGTAGGTCACGGCCACTTCAGTGATGCCGCGGCCCGAGACGATCTCTGCAAGCAGTTCACCCTGGCGTGCGTCGGAAGGCGCGGTGCGGTAGAACAGACCACCGGAATCGAAGGTGGTGAAGCCGGGGCTGGTGGCCGAGGGCGACACCATCGGGATACCGTTTGCCATGGCGACGTTTTCCAGCACCGCACGGGTCACGCCGGAGCAATCCGGACCCATGATCGCCACCACGTTGTCGGAGGTGATCAGACGCTCGGCAGTCGCCTGCGCCAGAGCCGAATCGACGCAGCCCGAATCACCGCGCACCGCGGCGACATTGGTCCCGCCGAGGAAGTTGCCGGAAGCATTGACTTCAGCGATGGCCAGTTCGGCCGCATCCGCCATGTGCGGTGTGATCGTTTCGATCGGACCGGTGAAGCCGAGAATGATGCCGATATTGATGTCGTCGGCCTGAGCCGTGGCGGCGGCGGCCATGAAGGCAGCGCCTGCCACCGAGGCAGCAAGCATCGTGCGGAAACTGGATTTCATACTGACTACTCCCTGAGTGTTCCTGAGAATGTTAAGAGGCCCCGGGCAGTTGGAGCGCCCGGATTGGCGCCGATATTGTGATTGTGGCTCCGATTTGTAAAGCCTCGTTGGGTAGCGCCCGGCTGAACATACCGGACATTGCCGCACCTTAACAACTGTCTCATAGCGATAGGCAGCCGCCACGTCGAGACTGCGCATCTCGCTTGCGGAACAACTTGCAGATCATGGTTTATCGGGGGACGTGGCCCTCGGCAGAGCCCGGTTTGCGTGAGGCTTTGCCGTCGACACGCTGGGACAAATCGCCGGTCTTGCAACCCTTAACGGCGCCAGCCTCGGCGTCGATTTTGCTGGGTCCGAACATCACTTTGGCCTGGAATGCTGGCAACAATGCCCAAGCCTACTGGCTTTATGTAGGCTCGACGGTCAACGGCCCGCAATATCACAACAGCTGCCAGCTCACCGCCGGCCCGTTATCGAGCCAGGTCACCGGCCGGCGGACGACCGGCAAGGTGTTCGTGCGCCTGTGGTCGCGGCAGGGCAGCGAATGGCGCTACAACGACTATACCTATAAGGGCATGGCCGGCGGATTATCGCTCAGCTTCGCCCCCGGAACGCCCGCACAAGCACAATCAGCCCTGTGACAACACGCAAGAGGGCAGCAAACAACGAAGAGGCGCGGGAAACCGTGCCTCCCTATCTTCTGGCGGTTCCTTCCTTCGATCAGTGCCGTACTATTTCTTCATCCGCGCCTGACCGGTGCCTTGCGGACGCAATGGCGGCACCACACATGCTGGCACGGCCGGGCATTCAGCTCCGCAAGGAAGGATTTCCAGATTGGACGCGTTGTTCGTGATGCTCGGGCTTGCCGGGCTTTTCGTTGGCGGAGAGTTCCTGGTCCGGGGCAGTGTAGCGGTGGCGAGGAGCTTCGGTATCTCGCCGCTGCTCATCGGCCTCACGGTGGTCGGTTTCGGCACGTCCATGCCCGAATTGCTGGTCTCTGTCGATGCAGCCTTGCGCGGCCTTCCTGATATCGCGCTCGGCAATGTCGTTGGCTCGAACATTGCCAATATCCTGCTCATCATCGGAGCCTCTGCCTTGCTGTGGCCGATCACCCTTGCCGGCAGCTTCCCCAAGCGCGACCTCGCGACGATGCTGATGGCGGCTCTGCTGCTACTTCCGTTGTTTGCCCTGGGTGCTGTCGGGCGATCTGCCGGAATGGTTCTGGTGGGCGGGCTGGTCGTCTATCTCGTGCTCGCGTTCCAAGGGGCAAGGGGCGAACAGGAAGTCGAGCCCGATGCCACTTTGGCGATGCCCTTGTGGGTCGCAGGCGGACTGGTGGTTGTCGGGCTTCTGGCACTTCTGGTGGGCGCCCGGTTGCTCATTGACGGTGCCGTCGCCATCGCACGCGATTTCGGCCTTTCGGAAGCCTTTATCGGACTGACCATCGTCGCGGTGGGCACGTCGCTTCCCGAACTCGCCACCTCGCTCGTCGCGGCCCTCCGTCGTCAGTCGGACATCGCCATCGGCAATGTGGTCGGCTCCAACATTTTCAACATACTGGGCATTTTGGGTGTTACGGCAATCATCACGCCGATCCCAGTTGCCGCCAGGTTCCTGGCCTTCGACCTGCCGGTGATGCTGGTCGCGTCGCTGCTATTGGCCGGCCTTCTCCTTTTCCGTTGGAGCCTCGGGCGACCTGTCGGGCTTCTCATGCTGGTCGCTTATGCCGCCTATGTCTGGGCCGCGCAGGGTTAGAAGCCGAGGATGGCTTGTTTTGAGTGCATGGACATACAGGCCCAATGGCGCCTTTGCGGCGGCTATGCCATAAGCTCTGCCGCAACTCCTCTTCGGAATCTCCCGCCATGCTCTGGACCTATCTCCTCATCCTTTCCGTCGTGCAGGGAGTGACCGAATTCCTGCCCATCAGTTCCTCGGCACATCTCATTTTGGTGCGTGATCTGTTCGCAGCGCTCGGGCTGCCGATGTGGGAAGGCAGCCAGGCCGACGAACTGGCGCTGGATGTTGCCCTGCATGTCGGGTCGCTGGGCGCGATCCTGCTCTATTTCTGGCGCGATGTCGTACAGCTCCTGATCGGGCTGGCAGACGCCATCCGGCTGCGTGGTACGGCAGCCTCGCGTATGCTGTTTCTGCTGATCGTTGCGACGCTGCCGATCCTGGTCGTCGGTTTCCTGATGAAGGATGTGATCACCTTCATGTTGCGCTCGGCCGAGATCATCGCCTGGACGACGCTGATCTTCGGCTTGCTTCTTTATGTTGCCGACAGGCAGCCGGAACGCGAGCATGACATCGGCCACATGAACTTCCGCCAGGCTATCGTGCTTGGCCTTGCCCAGTGCCTGGCGCTGATCCCTGGCGTGAGCCGCTCGGGCATTGCGATGACGGCGGGCCGCCTTGTCGGTCTCAACCGCCCGCTATCGGCCCGCTTCGCCCTGCTTCTGTCGCTGCCCACCATTGCCGGAGCCGGACTGCTCGCCACGATCGACCTCTATCGCGCCGGCGATGCACGCCTGACCGGCGAAGCGCTGCTCGGCGGTTTCTTTGCTTTCGTCGCAGCCTGGATCGCGGTTGCGCTGCTGATGAAATGGCTGAGGCACTTCTCCTACACACCTTTTGTGGTCTACCGGGTGGCGCTCGGGCTGTTGCTGCTGGTGCTCATCTACGGCTTCGGGTGGGTTCCCGGGGTGTAGCTTCGCCGGCAGGCAGGAAAGTGTGCCGCGCCCCAGTATCGAGAGCGCGGCATCCTCGTGGCGCGGCGGTGGATGCTCAGCCTCCGAAACGGCCCGTCAGCGAAACCTTGAAGGTCCGGCCCTTGCCCTGCTCGATGTTCGAGGTCGTCGCCCATCCGCTCTGCGGATCGGTGTAGGCCTGATCAAAGAGGTTATCGATCCCGCCATCGATCCGGAAATTGTCATTGATGTCCCAGTTGGCGAAGACGTTGACGAGATCGACGCGCGGATAGACCTTGGTGCCGGTCGACAGCTGCCGCACGACGCTTCCGATGCTCTGGTATTGAACACCCCAGGTCAGCCGGTTCTCAAGCGCCCGGAAACCGAGCGTGACTCCGACATTTTCCAGCGGCGTGTTGGAGAGGGTTTCACCGACATAGGGCCCGTCGAGCATCGTCGCGCTGGTGAAGGACGCACCCGCGCTCAGATAACCACGGCCGAAATCGTAAACGCCTTCCATCTCGATGCCGCGAAGTCGCGCGGTGCCGACGTTGCGTGCCTGGGTCACGCCACCGGAAGAAACGGTGCTGATATAGTCGGCGACATCGGAATGGAAGAGATTGACTTTCGCTCTCACCATGTCGCCGGACGCAACTACGTCGTCGAACTTGACGTTGACGCCACCTTCCCAGCTTCGTGCCACCTCGGGTCTCAGGAAAAGGTTCGGTTCATAGCCGGAACCATGAGCGCCATTCTGGCGGAAAACCTCCTGGAGATGCGGGGTGCGATAACCTTCCGAATAGGTCGCGTAGACCTGCAGGCCCGCAAAAGGCGTCACCCCTACGGTCACGCGCGGCGACCAGCGCTCGCCGTTGAGCGAGACGTCGCTTGACGGCTCCGTCGGCGTCGCCTTGGAGCTTCCATCGAGACGATAGCCATCGTAGCGCAGGGCCGTCGTTACATCGAGCCAGTTGCCATAACTGCCTTCCCACTGGAGAAAGGCACCATAGGCAACCTGCTTGCCCTGACCGAAATGATCGGCGTCGGAACTGCCGGTCAGATGCGCGAGATCACCGCCATAGGTCAGGGTATGGTCGACCGCCCCGGTCGAGAAGCGCGACGCATTGCGCAAATTGAAGCCGGTCGTGGCGACATCGTAGAAGCGCGTGTTGCCGATCGCCGATGTCGGCCAGACCTGCGTCTGGTCCGAGCGCGTCGTGCTGCGATAGACATTTGCCTCCAGATCCCAATAGTCGTTGTCGAACGGGTTGTAAGTGTATTTCGCCGTGTAGTTCTCGGACTGTGTTCTGGCGTCGTAGCGCGACAGCGTTGCCGAATTGGAGCCGCTTGAGCCGGAAATGACGTCGTCGAAGCGTTGGATGACCGCGCCAAGCGTGATTTCATGCCCGTCGGCCGGGCGCAGCGTCACCTTGCCGTAGCCGCTGAGGCCGTCTTCGCCCGTCCAGCGCACGAGGTCGCCGTTGCCGTCTTTGTATTCCCGGCTGGTGCGCGCAACGAAATTGCCGATGACATCGAAATTCTCGTTGAAGCGAACGGCACCTGTCGTACTGGAGAGCCAGCCCTGGCCGTTGGTCTCGTAGCGTATCTTCTCGCTGATCGCCCAATTCTCGTGGGAGCGGAGGAAATCGCCAGCCGACTTGGTTTCGAAGGCTACCACGCCGCCTATGGCACCCGTGCCATAGGCATTGGAGACAGGCCCGCGGATGACGGTGACCTGCTTGAGAAGTTCGGGTTCTATGAAAAAGGAGCCTGAGCCATGGCCCACGCGCCAGTAGTCCTGGCGCGCGCCATCGAGCGTCACAGCCACGCGACCCATCTGTTGAAGACCACGAATATTGATCGCGGTCGACGGGTCGTCACCGCTCATCGAAGCCCGCACACCGGGAACCTGTCGGAAGAGATCTGCCGCAGTGACCGCCTGGATTCGATCCACCTCCTCGCCGCTTATCAGGCTGGTGCCCGAAAAGGCATCGATGACAGCCTGCGAGGCCATCGTTGCGGTGATGGTGATGCGGTCGAGAAGTGTCAGTGCGGCTGGCCGTGCTTCAGCCGCCGACGTTGCCTCGTCCTGCTGCCCCTGAGCCTGAGCCATTCCCAAGCCCAGCGCCAGAAGCGCAGTGCCGCTCATCAGATATGCGTGCTTCATCATGTCTTCCCCACCAGAAAACGAAAAAAATGTTCGCTGGCGGATGCGTTCCGGAAGGCATGGGCTGGCTTGCGGTCTGTTGTTAAGAAAACATGACTATGTCTGTCAAGTTATTTGGCGCAAGGTGTGCTGCCGATAGGCGCTGGAGATGGGAGGAGTCAGCCCCTGCGCGCGCGTCGGGCTTCGAGGGTCAGGGCGAGCAGGGATTGTCTGGCGGCGGCCACGGTGAGGGACGCGTTGCGGCGACTATCGAGCACCGCCGTGTCGAGCCGTGCCACGGCGGCGGCCAGCGCATCGGTGGACCAGCGAGCCAAAGCGGCCTCGAAGGCCCGGCGGCGGGCAAAGAAGATGGGCGGCCGGGCCGAGGCGACCACGGCCTGGGCGGGCTTGCCGGTCGAGTTCATCTCCGCCTTCAGCGTTTCAAGCGTCTGGAACCGGCGAAGCGCGGCGGAAAGGACGACGCCTGCATTGGCGCCGCCACCCAGCAAGGTGGTGAAGACGGTATCGAAACTGGCAACGTCACCGCCCATGACCGCGTCGAGCATGTCCTCCTGGCCGCGCGCGGAGACATCGCCGATGGCCGCCTCGACATCGGCCTGGGTGATGCGGCCCTGGCCGGCGGCATAGAGCGCCAGCTTGGCGAGTTCGCCGCGGGTTGCCATACGGTCGCCACCGAGCAGCGCGCGCAGGCTCTGGCGCGCCTCGGGCTCGATCGTGAGCCCTTCCTTCGCACACATCTCGTCGATCAGCCCTTCCAGGCTGCGGGCCTCGTCGACATAGCAGGGCAGGGCGATCGCGCCTGCGGCCTTCTCGACCGCTGCCCGCAGGCCGGTGCCCTTCTTCAGTTCGCCGGCCTCCAGGAGCAAGACCGCATCGGCTGGTGCGGTCCTGGCCAGTTCGGCTACTTCGTTCGCGATGCCGGCACCGGCACCGATGCCGCGCACCCAGATCAGGCGCTTGTCGGAGAACATCGGCACGGAGGCCACTTCCTCGGTCAACCTGCCAGGCAGTTTTTCCACCTCGCTGCCATCCAGCCGCGTCACGGAGAAAGGATCGTCGAGCGGAAGCCCGGTCGAGCCGGCGAAGGCGAGCGCGCGCTCGGACACCAGCCCGCGATCCGGCCCGTAGATCAGGACGATCCGTGCCGCCGGGTCGGGCCGCTTGAGCCAGGATTCGACTTCGTGTGCCTTTTTTTCCGCCATGCCGCCCCGATAGCACGCGATCCGGGCGCGGGACAGACGGAGACGTCGATCCGCGCGGCGATCGATGGCATGATATGCGCCGCCGCTATCGAAAAGGAACCGGTCGGCGAACCGGTCGTTTTCCTTCAGGAAGGAAGGAACCATGGACAGGCAGGACCAGCAAAGAACTTTTTCCGGCCGCGATACCAGCCAGGGCCACATCGTGCTGCGAACCCCGTTGCGCAAGGCAATCTTCATTGCCGGGCTGGCCGGCATCGTGATCCTTTCGGCGATCCTCGCCACCGGCTGCATCCCGACGCCACCAGCGTGATCAATGCGCCCGGATCGGCCCGGCCGTGACGTGTATCGAGCCGACCCGCGTGCCGATGCTGGCATGGACCGGCGCATAGATATCCGTGCCCTGAAGCGGGGCAAAGGTGACGCGGATCGTGTCGCTGTCACGAATGAAATGCAGGTCGCGATTATCCGAGTTGAAACCCGCGATCGGCGTGTAACGTCCGGCGCAAACCGCGCCCGTGCCGGGGTGGTTGGGCAGCGGCCCGGTGGAAACGGGAGACAGTTTGAGGTCCGCCCTCATCCAACCGTCAAAGAGGCTGACCGCACGGTCGCAGACCTGCTGCGGGGAAGGCGCACGCACGATGGTGGCCGATAGTGGGTCGATCACGGAACGCAGGTGCTCGGCCGTGATCGGAATGTAGGTCGACCTGCGCGGCGGTTCCGGCCGGCGGT
>Ga0213835_101954_pt1 | contig 10746 bp, 7 predicted proteins | sample SWPATP01_FD_160576 | JGI IMG/M metagenome (GOLD analysis project Ga0213835, IMG submission 160576) | Coastal seawater microbial communities from Marineland, Florida, United States - SWPA TP0 #1 | ecosystem: Environmental > Aquatic > Marine > Coastal | place: USA: Florida | collected 2016-08-05
CCAGACGCCCGAAGCCAACATCTCCATCCGCCATCGCACCCTCCTGAAAAGACAGACCCCATGAGCCTGCCCCAGGGCGCGACCCCAGAAAAACCCGCCATTACAATGGGGAGAAACCCTCGCTTACAAAAAATAAAATAAAATAAAACAATATTCTAAGCCTCGTCGCCTAAGCCGGAAGCAGGCACCGCGGCTGGGGTAGGTTTCGACGGTTGCGAGCCCCCGCAACCAGAAATTCCCGCGTTATCAAACGCTTGAACGTCGCCCTCCGGGGCGGCGTTTGCGTCTTTACGGGCCGTGGAAGCACTGTGGAAGCAAGAGGGCGCGAAGTTCTTCATGTCGCTTCGCAAATCGGCAGAGGCCGAAATGAGTGCAGCATGAGCGGCGCCCCTCAAGGGAAGATCCTCTCGCAGGCTGGCCGATGTGCCCGCGACAGCGCCTCTGGATCGATGCCAAGCCGATCCGCGTACTGGATGCTCATTCCGTCCATCACATCGGTGATCGACGCCGCGAGCAGTTCGTCCTTCGAGAGATGCGTCCTGCGATAGACCTGCTCCATCAAGGGAAGGATGTGGCGCTGTATCTTGGTGCGTTCGCTTGGTGAGAGCCGCGCGCACAGGCAAGCATGCATGCACCAGAAGCAGGTGGCCCAGCATTCGAGCAAGTCGGCAGGAAGTTGGTCGTGGACGCTATCGAGCTTTAAGCTTCGTATCGCGGGCTTTGACCCGCCGAAGACTTTGAAGATCAGCCGTCCAAGAACGTACGGCCAACTGTTGGGATCACCCTCCACGGGAAGAACCTGCAAGCTTGTCCGATCTTTCGGCTTTTCCCCTGCCTTGTCCGTGCCTCTCCAGGAGGCGGCACAGATGATCATCAGTAGGGCGCGAAGCCGCAGAAAATCGCGGGACGAAAGGCTGCCACTCTCCTGCTTGAGCTCGATGCGCTTGGCGAAGTCCGCGGCCGCCTTCACAAGCTGATCCTTTGTTGCCTTCGCCCGACGAGCGTTCCGACGCTGCTCTTCCTCGCCTTCGTCTTGAACTGGCCGCGAAGTCGGTTTGGCCGCGAACTCCTCCCCTGCCGCCATCGCGGCTTCGGCATTCTGCGTCTCGTCCCCGAGATCGAAGGCATCCTTCAGAGCGTCCTCGTCGTTTTCATCGACCGGCGTAACGAGCGAGTTCAACCCGACGATCCGGTTCAGAAAGCCGCGGACGATAGATACGTCGCTGCCGCCGAGACTGTTGTGCTGAACATGCCCCGATTGGTGTGGCCGACGACCAGCGATGAAGTCGTCGTAGCTCAGTTGGCGATGCTTCTGGCCGCCTTCTTCCATTTCCTTTCGAGCCTTCGGGACAGAGACGCCTTCGCCGTGCCCGTCGGCATCGCAATCTTCGATCTTCTCGAGCAAGTCCTGCACTTCGAGCAAAGCGAGGGTGGCTTCTGTTTCGCCGTCCAGCTGAGCGAGCGCATTCTCCGTTTGTCGTGAGTGTGTTTCGCGAATTGCGATCTGCAGGGCATCGACGTGCGTGATGATCCCTGGCGTGAACTCCTGCGGCCCGATCAGTCGTGCGAAGGCCGGAAGGTCAACGGTTGCCTCAATCTGGAAGCGGATTCTCCGATGATCACTACCTTCGAGTCGTGTGGGGTTGCTGACCAGCGGCGCGCCGGAAGCAGCGAGCAATTCGATTTCATACGTCTCCGGCGCGCCGATATGCGCAGCAGGTCGCCAACTGAGTGTGTCGCCGTGAACCGCGAAAATGCCCGGGTGACTCTGCGAGAGGGCATCGAACGGGATGTCGTCTTCGACGTGCAACGGCGGCAGTGTTTCGGCTTCGATTCGCTTCTCGGGCGTGAGCAGCTTCTCCAGACCCAAGTCCGCAACAGCCCGACCGGGTGGCAGCTGCCGATATAGGCTTGCCTCGCTGTTGGAGCCCGATGTGTTCCCATTGCCAAGGGCCGCAACGGTACAGTTCGCGCTGCCGATCAAGAGGTGGTCCGCCGTATCGGTCTGCGCGATGATGGCTTTTGCATGAATGAAGCGACTGCCCCCGAACCCGTCTCGGCGATAGAGCGTCATGCCAGAGATGCTCCCGGCGGCATCCCGCGGGAACAACCCGGTGTCTGTGTCGATGAGCGCAGCGATTGCCCGTGGGCGGAGCTGTTCGGCGAGAGCCGACAAGGCTCCGAGCCGCTCATCCCAATAGGGGCTGATCACGATCAAGCGCTTCACTTCGCCGTCTATCTCGCCGGCGAAGCGGGCGCCTATGCCTTCGTCTGAGTTTGACAGCAGGAGCGCAGCCCGCGTTCCATCGCCGAGCTCGACCGGTCCCTCGGCAGGTGCTGCAGAACGCAACCACGCAGCGCGGGCGAGCATCCACTCGAACTGCGCCGGAAGCATCGGGTCAGCCGGATCGATCAGACTGGAAAGGTAGCGATAGGCCTGAGCGATCAGACGCTGCGCGCCGTCATCTTCAACGCCGGAGGTGAGAAGTGTGACGAGTTCAAGATTTCCAGCGAGGCCTGATGCTGTCAGGTTGGCAGACCCGATAAACAGGCGACCACCCTGACGTCCGACCTGCAAGAACAGCTTTGGGTGAAACAAGCCCGCAACTTGTGCTCCAGAGGCGGTGTAGAGCCTTCCCGCTTGCCTTGGCAGCGGCGAGGCTCCGCCAAGAGCGTGAGTCAGCATGCGTGCGTCAGCGAGGACCATGTTGTTGCGGCAACCGGCCCCCCGGATGCGAGGCAGTACGATGTTCTCATAGGCGTCGAAATCGATACCGAAGGTCGTGGCGACGCTGCTGTGATAGCCCTTGTCGGCGAAGCGCTCGTACAGCCTCATGAATAGATGGCCTCGCGCCCCGTCTCGGTGAGGCCGCTGCTGCCCAGCAGCCCAATGTCTTTGAGGAAGGTGATGGCGGGGCCGAGCCGCGGATTGGTGAAGACCGGACCGTCCTTCTCGCGGAGCCGCAGCTTGCCGTCATCGGACTCGATCAGGAACGTATAGTCTCCTTGGTGGCGCAGCTTTCGCAAGGCAACCCACAGATGCCGACGGATCACCCGCTCTTCGAGGATATGCTCGATCGTCTGACCGAATGGAGCCTCGCGATGCTGATCAAGGAATTTCGTTTCACTGAGCAGCGAGCGAAAAGCGTCTGGATTGAAGCCGCCGAGTGGCTCGTTCAGGTCCGGCCCTGCCTGATCAATCCGTCGATGGAGTATGGCCAGCAGGCGAACAGCCTTTGCTGCCACCTGCAGCGTGCATATCCGCGCGTCGTCACGGCCGGCCCGAATGATCTCATTGGTCAGCGAAACCTCGGAGTCGGGATCGTTTTCATCGTAGGCGTTCGACGCCGGCTCCAATCCTTCAAGCAGGGCCGACCAAGTGTCCGGAACAGGTGATATTTCTGATAGAATTTCGTGCGAACACCGCCCGATCAATCGCTCCATTCCCAGACCAGAGGGGTAATCACCCAACGTATCGAGCGTGAACTTCAGCAGCGCCTCATGCGCGATGTGGCACAGGTCATTTGCGTGATAGACCCACCATCGTGATCGCTGCACTTCGAGCGCTGGATCGTCGAGACTGAGGGCGTTTCCCTGCTGATCGTGACCCGCGTAGAGTACCCATCGGACTTCATCGGCTCGGGGCGCCCGCTCCAGGAAGTCCGCCACCTTAAGGATCAGCAGGATGCTCAGCTTGCGCGCCAGCGCCCCGCTCGACGGAGCGCTGGCGCGTGACAGGAGGATTGTTTCGTATAACTTCTGTTCCGTGCTCTCGCTGGCAATCCGTGAAGGCAACAAGGGAGCGAGTTCATCGAGCTCGTCGTGAGTGACCGATCCCAGCTTGATCAGCCTGAAATAGAGCTCAGCCCGTGAACCGAGCGAGTGCTCGAAGGCCTGAGCAAGTCCCTCGCCAAGGTCTTTGCTCGGCAGCGGTATCTCATGGTCGTCGGATCGGTCGAAGATGCCGATCTCAAAGAGCTGACTGCGATATGCTGCGCCGAAGGCGCCCCAGGCCTGTTTTAAATAGTAGGCCTCGCTGCCAGGCTCGGCAGCCTCCTTGAAATCGATGGTGTCGCTGGACGCCTCTGCGAGCGTTCTCGTGGCCCAGTCCGTTCCGGCGACGCCGGGCTCGCCTCCATGGTGCGCTGCTACGAGCGCATAAAGCGCTTCAGCACGCCTGACGTGCCGCTTCCAGTTGTTCGGGTCGGTATCGCCGATCTCCTTGGCATAGCGCTGCGCCAGCCAAGCATAGAGCCCATAGTAGCGCATCCGCAGGGTCACGTTCGAGATACCCGGCAGAAGCGACTGGTAGAGATTGACGCTGCTGTTTTGCATCCCGAGCGGGTCGAGGCCGTTTTTCTTCCGGTACTCGGTCCACTCAGGAAAGGCGATCAAATCATGCTTTTCGGCCGACTCGTTCAAGGTTCTCTAGTCCTGTTTCGAAATTATCTCGTTCCCGATGCTTCTCCCCGTCCGCCCTCTCCGCAGGATCGGCTTCGCCAGATCTCCAGACTACAGGGGCTCGGTTCCCCGGCTGAGTATGCTCAAGTAGTCGCTGTAGACATACATGCGGCCACGCTGCTTGCCCGTCACCTCCCGCACGATGCCGAGATCCTCCAGATGCTGGATCGACTTCGCAATCGTCGGGGGCGAGATGCTCAGCAGCTGCGCAGCCGCGGGAATACCGATGATCGGCTTCTGTTGAAGCAGCTGGTGGACCCGAAGGGCGGATGCGGCTGGGCGCCCGAGATCCTCGATCCTGTGACGATCGGCTTCGAACAGCGCGAGGATTTCGCGCGCCGCTTCTGATGCCTGCAGAGACGTCTCGGCGATGCCGTCGAGGAAGAACTCCAGCCATGTCTCCCAGTCGCCGTTCTCACGGACCTGCTGCAGCAGGTCGTAGTACTGGCGGCGATGCGTCTTGAAGTAGAGGCTGAGATAAAGGATCGGCTCCTTCAGGATCCCCTGCGTGCAGAGCAGGAAGGTGATCAGCAGGCGGCCGAGACGGCCGTTCCCATCGAGAAACGGATGAATGGTCTCGAACTGCACATGGACCAGTCCGGCCTTGATGAGGGTCGGCATCTCCGGTGCGTCGGTATGGATGAACGCTTCCAGGTCCGACATCAGGTCGAGGACGTGCTCAGGCGGTGGCGGGACGAATAGCGCATTGCCTGGTCGCGTTCCGCCGATCCAGTTCTGGGAGCGCCGGAACTCCCCCGGCTGCTTCGTGCTCCCGCGTCCCTTTTCAAGAAGGATGGCGTGGATCTCCCGGATCAGGCGCAGGGAGAGCGGAAAGCCTTCGCGGATCCTCTCGAGGCCATGGTTCATGGCGGCGACGTAGTTGGAAACCTCCTGCACGTCGTCGAGCGGGACGCCCGGCGCTTCCTCGCTCTCGAAGAGCAGCAGGTCGGATAAGGACGACTGCGTGCCCTCGATCTGCGAGGACAGCAGCGCCTCCTTGCGAACGTACATGTAGAGGAAGAGCGGTGTGTCGGGGAGGATGGAGGTCACGCCATCGAGCCGGCCGATTGCGCGGTTCGCGTGCTCGAGCTGCCGATAGAGTCGGTCCATCCTGACTGGAGGGGCAGGCGGCAACGGAGGAGGCACGAATGCCTCTGCGCGTTCGCCCGCCGTCGAGATGGCAACGCGTTGACCCAAGCGTGATGGCTCCGGTGTTAACGCCATGGTTGAAAAAGAATCCTTTCCTTGGCAGGCTGGTTGCGAAAGGTTGTCCTGCATTCCTTTCTTTGTTGTGGTTCTAACGGAAGGTTCCTTGGCTTGTCGAGTGCTCATCCCCTCTGTCCGCACCAGCTCCGGTCCGGGCGCATTCTCTGAGTCGGTGGCGCAATGGGACACCAGCGCCTCGGCAAACTCCCCACCCACCGATACCTGCCGGACATCGTCAGGTATCTGGTGACCGGTGGCGCACCCACCGCGCCGCTGGTGGAACAGGTGACCGAAGTCAGTCGGGACGCGCTGAAGCGCGCGCTGAGGGACCCTGTCTTCGTGGAAGCGCTGTGGCTGCTCATCAGGTTGCCGCAGGCCGCTGCGTCGAAGGATTTCGGGGCGGCGCTCGCTGAGATTGGCATGGGAGCGCATCCGCCGACTTCGGGTGCCGAGCTGCTGGTGGCCTACAACAATGCATTGGAGCGCGTGCAAAGGCGTGCCCATGCGGGATCAACGGACCTTGGCGACATCGCCCGCCAGGCGGGAGCTGCCGCGCTGGCCGAGGCCGTGGAGGCGGGCATGCCGATGTGGTCCCCAACCGCTGCCGATGTGCAGGCTTCGGTGGCGGCGCTGAGGTCACCGGAGAAATTCGGCTCCCTGGCCCACCATTTCCACGCGAATATCGTGGAACGCGTCATCCACTATTACGTCGATCGAAACTTGCACAAGCTCGTTGGCGCCGATCGCCTCGCGCGGTCTGTCCATGATCTCGCGACCTACAACTCCGCGATACGCCGTCACTGCATCGAGGCTGCGCTGATCATGCGCGCCTTCGCCCGGGACTGGCTTGGCAAGAACCAGTACCGGGACGGCAAGGACATATCGAGGGATGATGCCCGCCGCTTCTCGGCCTTCGCCGTTGAGAAGATTGGTAACGAACTCAAGAACAGGAAGAGGTCAAATTGAAACGGTGCCTGATCGAATGCGGCGTGCCGCAGGCATCCGAGGCTGATGCGCTCGCGATGAACGTCAGCGAGCCGGGCAAGAACGTCAATCTGAGGATCGACTACATCAGCCGCTCGATGATCGGAAACATTCCCGACCTGTTGATCGACCTCCTCGAAGTGGCAGCGTATGTGTACTGCGCCGATCAGCGCATTGCACGTGGGTCCGCCATGCTCACGAACTTCGGGGAAGACTGGCGCCGCAGTCTGACCTTCTCGATTCCCGTACGTCACCCTGAGGTCTGGCAGCGTGCAGATGTGCAGGAGCTCCTCATCGATACGCTCGGGTTCCTGTCCGACGACAGCTATGAATTCAGTTTCCGCAAGGCGGAAGCGCCGGTGCAGCCGCGAGAGCTGTATTTTCCGGAGCTTCTCGACGCCTTCCAGGAAAACGATGAGGTGGCGCTCTTCTCCGGGGGTGTCGATTCTTTTGCCGGCGCCGTCAACGACATCGTCACTCTCGGCAAGTCGGTAACCCTCGTCGGCCATTACTCGTCAACGAAAGTACGAAACGTTCAGGAAGAGCTCATCCGCGATCTGAGACAGCGCGGGTATGAAAGGCGGGTCTCCTACGTTCCCGTCTGGGTCTCGAATGAGGTCGCCAAGCCCGTCGAGTTCACGCAGCGGACCCGCTCGTTCCTGTTTGCCTGTCTCGGTCTCGTCGTGGCGCAGATGTCGGGCAAGAACGGGTTCAGCTTCTATGAGAATGGGGTTGTCAGCATCAACCCGCCCCTGGCGGGCGACGTGGTCGGCGGTCGGGCAACGCGTACGACGCATCCCAAGGTTCTCCGCGGGTTGGAGGCGCTGTTCTCGACCCTGCTCGACAGTGAGATTGAGATCCGCACTCCGCTTCAATGGCTGACCAAGAAAGAGGTCACACAGAAGATCGCCGATGCGGGCGTTGCAGACATGCTTGCCGCCACGGTGAGTTGCACGCGACCGCGCAGCTGGACGGTCAAGCAGAAGCACTGCGGGCTCTGTTCGCAGTGCATCGATAGGAGGTTTGCCATCTTGGCTGCAGGACTGGAAAAGTTTGAACCGTCGCAGAACTACAAGCGCGACCTCCTCCTCGGGGATCGCAGCGCCGACGATGAGTTGCGAATGGCTCTGAGCTATGTCGCGTTCTTTCGAGACGTCGCCGCGATGCCGAAGGCGCGTTTTGTTTCTGGGTTCCAGCAGGTCATTCCCGCGCTCGATCACTTTCCTGATCTGTCTGTCGACGAGGCAGGATCACGCCTGTTCGAGCTGTTTCAGCGGCATGCGCGCTCGGTAGAAGAAGTCATTGCCAGGGCGCTTATCGAGCATGGCGACAGGCTTTACAGGGGCGAGGTTCCGTCTGGTTCGCTTCTGGCGACTTGCTTCACTCGAGACCATGTCGAGATCGCGCCGGAGTCCGACTATGATCGGCAGGCCACCGATTTCGTCGACAAGCTCAGTGCCCCCATTCTCGAGTTCGCGGTGGATCACGATGCCGAGCAGGTGCTCTTCCATGGCGGGCATCTTCTCGAAGGTGCGAACTACCGCTTCGTGAACGCGCTGATCGAGAATTTTCGGAAGGCCAAGCGGACGCGCTCGGAGGTCCAGTTCATGCCACCTCATGATGTGGCGGACAAAATCGGCATATCCGAGCAGTCGATGCGCCAGCAACTGCGCAGGTTGCGAGACGCGCTCGACCCGCTGGCGGTGATGCTCGGGATCCCGCTGAATCAGGACAGTTTCATCGAGACCAAGGATCGCGCTGGCTACCGCCTCAACCCGGCATGCCGTGAGATCGCCCTCGGCGACATTCATCCCCCGAATCCGGCTGCGTCACAGGAATAACGACCCGACGTCACAGGCCGCCGCGCACAACGTCACAATCTGCCAAGCGAAGCCCCGTTTTTCGGGGCTTTTTTCTTGTCTGCACGTCACAAGAAAGTCCGGGCGTGATCATTTATTCGAGGCCGCAAAACACTGAAATTATTCGCATATCCGGGCGCATCAACGCGCCGGGGTGAACAACGGACAACTCAGTGAGTGTGGAGAGGCGTGCAATAGGGACCCCGTATCCGGGGTTATAGGCGTCCAAAAGGGACCCCTCCGGCGATGGGGTCCACAGTGCTTCCGAGGATATCGGGAGCCGAGATTGGGATGCTGGTTGTGGAAACGATCGCCAAGATCCGCCGGGCGCACTTCGTTCAGGGAAAGCCGATCAAGCAGATCTGCCGCGAGCTGAAGCTGTCGCGGAGTGAGGCGCGGGCGCGCCACCGGTCCGAGCGCCGCGCCGAACGGGCGGAAGGTTCTGCGCTCGGAGGAGACGGCCTTCGAATACAAGCGCACCGTGCAGCCGCTGCCGAAGCTCGGGCCGTGGCGGGAGGAACTGGACCGGCTGCTGGCCGCGAACGCGGCGCGGGGCAGCCGCGAGCGGGTGACGGTGCTGCGGATCTTCGAGGACCTCCGGGCGCTCGGCTTCGACGGCAAGTATGACGCGGTCCGGCGCTATGCGGCGGCGTGGACGCGGCAGGGCAGCACCGGGGCGTCGGCGGCCTTCGTGCCGTCGCGCGGGACGCGCGCCTTTGGCGCGACGCTTCGAGCCCGGCGAGGCTTACCAGTTCGACTGGAGCCATGAGGTGGTGCTGATCGACGGCGTCACCGTCACGGTGAAGGTCGCGCACATGCGCCTGTGCCACAGCCGGATGCCGTTCGTGCGGGCCTACCCGCGCGAGACGCAGGAGATGGTGTTCGACGCCCACGACCGGGCGTTCGCCTTCTACAAGGGCGCCTGCACGCGCGGGATCTACGATAACATGAAGACCGCGGTGGACACGGTCTTCGTCGGCAAGGAGCGCGCCTACAACCGGCGCTTCCTGCAGATGTGCAGTCACTATCTCGTCGATCCGGTCGCCTGCACCCCGGCCGCGGGTTGGGAGAAGGGGCAGGTCGAGAACCAGGTGGGCACCACCCGCGAGCGGCTGTTCGCACCGCGGGTGCGGGTCAAGAGCATGGCCGAGCTCAACGACTGGCTGCTGGATCAGTGCATTGCCCGCGCGAAGACCCAGCCCCATCCGGAGATCCCCGGCAAGACGGTCTGGGAGGTGTTCGAGGCGGAGCGGGCGAGGCTCGTGCCCTACCGCGGCCCGTTCGACGGTTTCCATGCCACGCAGGCCTCGGTCTCGAAGACCTGCCTCGTGCGCTTTGACAACAACAAATACTCGGTCGAAGCGTCGGCGGTCGGCCGCCCGGTGGAGGTGCGCGCCTACGCCGACCGGATCGAGCTGCGCCAGGACGGCCGCGTGGTGGGCACCCATGCGCGCGCTTTCGGCCGCGGCGGGACGGTCTACAACCCGTGGCACTACGTGCCGGTGCTGGCGCGCAAGCCAGGTGCGCTGAGGAACGGCGCGCCGTTCAAGCACTGGGTGCTGCCGGCCGCGATCGAGCGGGTGCGCCGCAAGCTGCGGGCCGCCCGCGATGGCGACCGTCAGATGGTCGAGATCCTCGGCGCGGTGCTGAGCGACGGGCTGCCCGCGGTCGAGGCCGCCTGCGCCGAGGCGCTCCGCGAGGGCGTCCATTCCGCCGACGTGATCCTGAACATCCTGGCCCGACACCGCGATCCGGCCCCGCCGGTCACGATCATGACGCCGGACGCGCTGCGCCTGACCTGCGCGCCGGTCGCCGACTGCAGCCGCTACGACAGCCTCAGGAGGGCCCTGTGATGGAACGCAGCCAGGTTCTGGATGCCATGGGCGAGCTCAAGCTCTACGGCATGCGCGCCGCCTACGACGAGATCATCGCCACCGCGGTGAAGCGCCAGCACGAACCCCAGCGGGTGGTCGGCGATCTGCTCGGCGCCGAGATCAACGAAAAGAAGGCCCGCTCGATCAAGTATCAGATGACCATCGCCAAGCTGCCGCTGGCCAAGGACATCGACGACTTCGACTTCGACGCGGCCGAGATCAACGAGACGCTGGTGCGCGACCTCGCCGCCGGAGGCTTCCTCGAGCAGCAGCGCAACGTCGTGCTGATCGGCGGCACCGGCACCGGCAAGAGCCACACAGCCATCGCCATCGCGCGCGCCTGCATCCGGCGCGGTGCCCGC
>Ga0213835_101955_pt1 | contig 10746 bp, 8 predicted proteins | sample SWPATP01_FD_160576 | JGI IMG/M metagenome (GOLD analysis project Ga0213835, IMG submission 160576) | Coastal seawater microbial communities from Marineland, Florida, United States - SWPA TP0 #1 | ecosystem: Environmental > Aquatic > Marine > Coastal | place: USA: Florida | collected 2016-08-05
CTCCGGCCTCATGCTCCTGCAAGATGCCGATGATCTGCTCTTCGCTTCGTATCGTTCGCTTCATCGCCCGTCCCTTCCTTGGGGCGGACTCTAGTCGCAGATGGAGGAAAAATCCCGTGGCAGGTCACGCGCTGCATATGTCGACCGAGTGCTATCGATGGTGGATGTGGGCGCTTTGCGTCCGATGACTGTGCTTGTGAATGCTGGAAACGGGGCAGCGGGGCCCACCTTTGATGCCTTGGCCGAGGAACTTGCGAAGCGCGGTTCGCCGCTGCGCTTCGTCCGGATGCACCATGACCCCGATGGCAGCTTTCCAAACGGCATCCCCAACCCGTTGCTGCCGGAAAACCAACCCGCTTCCGCGGCAGCCGTCGTCGCGGCCGGGGCCGATTTCGGGGTTGCCTGGGACGGGGACTTCGACCGCTGCTTTCTTTTCGATAACGAAGGGCGGTTTGTGCCGGGCGAATATGTTGTAGGGCTTCTGGCAGAGGTCTTTTTGGCCAAGGAACCGGGTGCGACAATTGTCCACGACCCTCGGGTTGTTTGGAACACCGAAGCGGTTGTCGGGGCTGCGGGCGGACGGGCGCAGGCCTCGCGCACAGGTCACGCGTTTCTGAAGCAGGCGCTGCGGGAAACAGGCGCGGTTTACGGCGGAGAAATGTCGGCACATCACTACTTCCGCAATTTCATGGCCTGCGATAGCGGCATGATCCCTTGGCTGCTGGTGGCCGAACTCATGGGCCGTTCAGGTCGGTCGCTCAGTGACCTGGTCGCCGCGATGCGGGCGCGGTTCCCGTCCTCGGGAGAAATCAATTTCGTTGTCCCCGACAGTGCAGAGGCGCTTGCGCAGGTCGAAGCGGCGCTTGCTTCCGGGGCTGAGGTCGTGGACCGTCTGGACGGGCTATCGCTGAGTTTTGCGGATTGGCGACTGAACCTGCGCGCGTCGAACACCGAACCGCTTTTGCGCCTGAACATTGAAACACGGGGCGATGTGGCGGCGCTGGATGCACGGGTGGCCCAGGTGTCGGGGCTCATTGGTGGCAGGCGGGTGCATTGAAATGGATTACCTGATGCAAGCGCTGCGTCGCGCAGCATTGACCTTGGGGATGCTGTTGGCGGGGACAGCGCCAGCCTTCGCACAAGCGCAGAGCTTTGCTGAACTCCGCGAGATGCTTCAGACCGCGGCTGATCCCGACACAGCTACAGCCGCATTGGTGGCGCTGACCGAACTGGCGGAAAGCGGGCATCGCAGCGCACAGGCAGAACTTGGGCGCGTTTGGCAGCGGGGCCTCGGGGTGACGCCCGACCCGGTGCAAGCCGTGCGCTTTTGGCGAATGGCGGCGGATCAGGGGCATAGTGCGTCGCGCAACCAGTTGGCCCGTGCCTTGCAAAGGGGTGAGGGGATCGAGGCCGATCCGGTCGAAGCTGTCAGGCTGCTGCGCATAGGTTCAGATGAAGCGCATGTGCCGTCGATCGCCAATCTTGCCCGCGCGCTTGAGACTGGCATGGGCACAGAGCCGGATCTTGCTGAAGCAGTGCGGCTCTATGAATACGCGGCTGCTGAAGGACAAGCCTTTGCTCGCTACCGTCTGGCCTTGGCATTGGCTGCGGGGGCGGGTGTTGCGCCAGACCGGGCGCGCGCCGTCGGATTGCTCGAACAACTCGCAAACGAAGGTTACGCCGCCGCACCCTTCGCATTGGCCGAGGTGCTGATGGCCGGACGCCCACGCGCCGTAGATCGCAACCGGGCGCGCGTGCTTTGGTTGGCCCAGGCCGAGGCTGGCAACGACCGGGCGCTTGCCCGGCTGGCGCGGAACTTTCCCAATGACTATGTTCGGCTTGTCCAGGGCGCATTGCGTGACCGCTCAGTTTATCGTGGCCGGATGAATGGCCGCCTGACCGAACAGACAATCGTGGCCATTGCCCGGTTTTGCCACCAGGAAGGCATCGCCGATATCTGCCGGCACGGGCCGATGCGATCTGATGCCGCGCGGGCGCTGGGTCAGGTCCTGTTCCCGTGAATCGGCTGCCAACCTATCCATCCGGATAGGTGCGCAAGCCAAGCGCGCGCAGAGTTCATCCCAAGGCGGACGGGTCATCATTCCCGATTTGGGGTAATGATCTGCATCAGATAGCAGGAGGTCACAGTGTCAAGCGAGCGGGAACGTCAGCTGAGCAGCGTGCGCGGCGATATGCCGGGCGAATCCGCTGGCGCGCCCGTGACCCCCGGTGTCCACATCATGCACGAACGCCCCGCGCCTGAAACCGAGCCGCACGTCATCGCGCCGCTGGTCATCGCGCTGGCAAATGGCGAGCGGATCACAGTGCGCAAATGGTCGCTGGCCGGGGTGCGGGATACGGTTCTTGATGGGGCCGACCTGAATGGCGCGCGGCTGTGCATTCCCTTTCAGGGAATAGATATCGCCTTTCCCGTGCGTTTCGCGCTGTCGGCTGAAGGCAAGCTTTGGGCGTTTGAGGGGCTGACAGGCCGCCAACGCGAAGCCCTGGGCCTGTTCTACCGCAACCTGCTGACCGGAAAGATGGCGGCAACGGATGAGGTGATCACCGCGCTTGATACGCCTGTCGATTTGATCCCCATGGGCGAAACCGATGAGGAAAAGGCAGCAGGGCGGGCCAAGGCAAAACCGCGCATCCTGCGCGCGATCTGGAATGTTGCCTATTACGTCGGGCTGTTTGCGGTCATTGTCGGGGTTCTGGGCAGCGCCGCGTGGAAGCGCCTTGATCATGTGGCGCTCACGAATGCCCGCTATGTGGCCCCTATTGATGCGATTGCAGCACCTGCCGCAGGGTTTGTTGCCGAAGTTGCCGCTGCTGCCGGAACCAGCGTTGCGGCGGGCGATCTTCTGATCCGGCTTTCCAATCCCGAAGGTGCCGCCGGACTTGCCGAAGTGCGCGGCGCGATTGCGCTGGTCGAGGCCCGGCTGGAAGCCGCCGTTGCCAGGCTTGCAACTCATATGCGCCGCGCCCCCATCGAGCGCGCACAGGCTGCCGACATGGTCGCCTTTGATGCCGGGCTGTCGCAGCGTCCGGGTGATTTTCACGACATCCGGGAACGGCTGGAACAGGAAATCCGGTTGATCGAGCTGGAACTGCGCGCCCTGCGATCGGAACGCGGACGCTTGCGGGACGCTCAACGCGCGCTTGAAATCCGCGCACCAACAGATGGCCGGGTCGACCGCGTTCTGGTGCCCGAAGGCAGCTTCCAGCGGGTCGGCACGCCGCTTATCGAGTTCGAGGCCGATACCGCCCGCACCGTCATCGGCTGGATCGACGGGACCGAGGCCGCGCATCTGTGGCAAGGGATGCGGGCCACGGTCCATTATGCCGTGGCGGGCGAACGGCGCAGCCTGCCTGCCCGGATCGCCCGCATCGAAGCTGGCGCCGACCCGTTGCGACCGGATGCTTATGGGCTGATGGTGCATCTCGAACTTCCGGGCCTCGACCTGCACGAGGCGCGTGCGCTGCTACCGCACAACGCCGCTGTCGAGGTCCGCCTGCATCGCGACCTTCTGGATCGCTGGTTCGGCGCATGGTTTGGGACAAGGGGCTGATCATGGAAGCCCCGCATGGCGATTATGCCTTCTCAAAGCACCTGAATGCCTGGCTGTCCGAACTGCGGCGTCCCGCCCCGCGCGGGCTGGCCAAATGGACGCCCGCATTCCTTGTCCATTATGCAGCCCTATGGGCGATCATCGCCACAATCGCAACACTGATGCCGAACCGGTTCTTTGACGCTGACTTGCGGCACGTCTCAGTGGTTCTGGGGGTGCTGGGTCTGTGGCGGTTCGGCTGGTGGTTCACGCATGCCGTCCGGGCCGAGTATTATCGCCGCCTGAAATGGCCGCCCATGCGCCGGGCCGCTTCGGCGCTCTGGGCCGCAGGCTGGCGACCGCGCCGGGTGCATATCCAGATGACGACCTATTACGAGGAACCGGCGATCACCCGCGCGGTCATCGGCTCGATCCTGCAACAGGTCCGGCGCGAGCGGATCCCGACCTCACTCTGGATCGGGACAGGGTCGTCCTATGACGAACTGATCATCAAGGACTTCATTGAAACCCACGGCGCAGACTTGCCAGCGGGCCTGATGGATCTGACCTTCATTCGCCAGAACCAGCCCGGCAAACGCATGGCCATCGGCCTGATCCTGCGCGGGATGGCCCGGCGGGGGGTGGACCCGGATGATCTGGTGATCTTCATGGATGGCGATGCCGTCTATGGCGGCGATGTGCTGGAAAAGGCCCTGTCGATGTTCGGGGCCGATCCGGAGTTGCAGGCCCTGACAACGGATGAAGAGGTGATGTGCTACGGCCCGCGCTGGATCGGTGCCTGGCTGGAGATGCGCTTTGCCCAGCGAAGGCTGGCGATGCAAAGCCATGCCGTCTCAAACCGGGTACTGACCCTGACAGGCCGCATGTCCGTTTTCCGTGCCCGCTACATCGTGGATGCAAAATTCATCCGCACGATTGAAGCGGACCATCTGGACCACTGGCTCTGGGGGCGCTTCCGGTTCCTTTCGGGCGACGACAAGTCAACCTGGTATCATCTGCTCTCGAAAGGCGCGAAGATGATCTATGTCCCTGATGCCACGGTCTACACGATCGAGGTGATCAAGGGTTCCGGCATGGAACGGATGGTCCAGAACTTCCGCCGCTGGTCCGGCAACATGCTGCGCAACGGCGCCCGTGCCATCGCCCTCGGCCCGCGCGCCATGCCGTTTTTCATCTGGTGGTGCATCGTTGATCAGCGCATCGCGATGTGGACGATGATGGTCTCGCCCGTGCTGGCGGTCTTTGCCGCGATGATCGATCCGATCTATCTCTGGAACGTGCTGATCTGGATCGTGGCATCGCGCTTGGTGCTGTCGAGCTTCCTGTTCACCTACGCCCGCAAGCCTGATCTGTCCTGGCCGTTCATCCTGTATTTCAACCAGTTCATCAATGCGGGCGTGAAGATATACATGATCTTTCATCTGTCCAAGCAGAAATGGTCCAATCGCGGCAACCAGAGCGCGGGCGAAGGCACAGGCATCAAGGAACGCTTTGCGCTGTTCCAGCTTGTGACAACCGTCACGGCCTTCATTGTCGGTCTGGCCATCTATTCTGGGCTGTTGGCCGTCTGAACACGGACGTCTCGTGCCGAAGATACGGCGCCAAGGTGCAGTTTCGCTTGCGCCTCATGGCATTCGGATCGATTATGCACAGCGTCCCGTGTCTCCAAGAATCTTGCATGGATATCTCGATCAACATCACCCGGCCGTCCGATGACCCCCGTTCGGGTCCTGTCACCGTTGGATGGTTTTTGAGCGACGACAAGGGCGCGTTGCTTTACGGCCCGCCCGAACGGCTCAGGGTTCGCGACACAAGCAAGACCCACGCCAAGTCGGCCTCGCGCTGCCCTGCCGTCATCCAGCTGGAAAGCCGCTATTTCGCGGTGCGCTGTCCTTTCGATCTGAATGTGGGCTTCGCGCGCGATGACAAGGGGCGTGCCCATCTGGTCGCCCGGTCAGGGCCGGCTGGGGCCATCCGGACCAACAAGCTGGGGCAGGTTCTGTCACTGGTGCCAGAATCCGAATGGCGCTTCCCGGATCGCCCGACCGTTCAGCTGATGCTGCCCTATTGCTTCGTGGCCGAGGAAACCTGCTACATCACGCAACTGGACGCCTTTGCCCATTATCGCCCGGTACCTTTGCCCGGTACGATCTTTGGCGGCCGCTTTCCCATTCACGCCTGGGTGCGCCCGCTGATGTGGGCTTTCGAGTGGCATGACATATCGAAGGATCTTGTGATCAAGCGGGGCGATCCACTGTTCTACGTCCAGTTTGAAGGCGACGGCCCTGAACGGCCCATCAACCTGATCGAGGTCGAGCGGACAGCAGAGCTTGAGCAATGGATGGAAAAGATGTCCGGCGTTGCCAATTTCGTCAACCAGACCTTCAGCCTGTTCAAGGCCGCGACCGAGGCGAGGCCGAAATCCCTGCTGACGCCGAAAGGGCGGTGACGGCGCACCCGAAAAGGCCGCCGTCGCGCCATGTCAAAGCGCATGGCATCGCAATCGCAAACACGCGGAATGGGCGACGCTTCGCCCGTCCCACGCGCCTTGGCGTTACCGTTCGCGCATCGCATAGGCCCAGTAATCCGCCATTGGCTTAAGCAGAAAGGAGGCCGGGCTGCGGCTGTCGGTGGTCACAAAGACCTCGGCGGGTTGGCCGGGTTGCGGGGTGAAGCCGGTCATGTCGTTCAGCGCGATTTCCGCCCGAAACACGCGCCGCCCGCTTGCCGGGTCGATTACGGCATCGGCGGAAACATGGCGCAGCGTGCCTGTCGCTTCGGGTGTGTGCATCGCACCCATGCTTGAAAATCGAACTTGTGCGGTTTGTCCGGCCCAGACGCGGTCCACATCTGACGGCGCGATCTGAACCGCGATGTGGCGAGCGGTGCCTTCGGGCTGGATGCGCGCCACAACCTCGCGCGGGGCAATCACGCCGCCAATGGTATGCGCTGACACTTCCAGCACCGCGCCCGCCATCGGCGCGCGCAAGATCAGCCGCTCGCGCCGCTGCTCGATCAGGCGAAGCTGATCACGCAGTTCGGCGATCTGGGGGCGCAGCAGGTTGAGCTCTGACTGCGCCTGCTCGCCAAAAGTCGCAAGGCGCGTCAGCCGTTCAAGGTCAAAGCCTGCAATGGCGCTGCGTGCTTCGGCAATGCTGGCCTCGACTTCGCCGATCTGGCCATCAAGGCGGGCAACCTCGCGCTCGAGGGCCGATAGCCGCGCGGCTTCTGTCAGGCCGCGCTCCAGCAGTGCTGTCTGACGCGCAAGGTCGTCGTGCGCGAGGGCGCGCTGGCGGTCGAGCGCCTCAAGCTGGCGCTCCAGTCCGCTGACAGAGGCGCTTGACTGTCGGGCGCGCTCGCTCAGTTGCGCGGCATGCTGGTCTAGCGTTGTGCGGCGCGCATTAAACAAGGCGATTTCTTCGGTCAGCAGAGCGGCTATCTGGGGATCAGTGCCAGCGGCGTGCATCAGATCGGTGCGGAATAGCACCGTTGCGGCACCCTCAATCTCGGCCAGAAGCCGGTCTCCCCGCGCTAAGGCCTCGACCAGTGCGCGCGCGGCCACACCATGTTGCAGCGCAAGCTCGGTCCCGTCCAGCGTCAGGATCGGGTCTCCAACCTGCACAATGGCCCCGTCACGCACATGCAACGCCGCGACAAGACCCCCATCCAGATGCTGCACGACCTGGGCGGGCTTGTCCAGGGTCACATGCCCCTGGGTGACGACGGCCCCGTCCAGCCGCCCGGCCCCCGCCCAGAGCGCAAAACCGCCAAGGCCCACCAGCGTTACGATGACGCCGCGCTTCAGGAGGGAAGAAACAGGATAGTCCGTCATGGCTCAGGCCCTTTCGCGGGTTGGAACTGGAACGATATGTGCACTTGCCTTGGCCGTGACGCGGCTCAGGACCTCGTCGCGTGGGCCGAAGGCGACCATCCGGCCCCGGTCGATCATCAAGACCTTGTTGCAGGACGCCAATGCAGAGGGGCGATGCGACATCAGAACAGTGATCCGACCTGCGGACCGCGCGGCGGCAATGGCTGCATTCAGCGCGCGCAGGCCAGCTTCGTCCAGATTTGCATCGGGTTCATCAAGAACCAGTATCACCGGATCGCCATATAGCGCCCGTGCAAGCCCGATGCGTTGGCGCTGGCCGCCCGACAACCGCGCACCACCGGCCAAAACCTCGGTATCATAGCCTTGAGCAAGGCCCAGGACCATTTCGTGCGTGCCTGCGGCTTGTGCGGCCGCGACCACATCTTTCGGGTCGGCTTTTGCAGACAAGCGCGCGATATTTCGGGCGATGCTGCCGGGCATAAGCACTGTGTCTTGCGGCAAATACCCCAGCAAAGCCCCAAGATGGTCGCGGTCAAATTGCGTAAGCTCAGCCCCGCCCAGCCGGATCTCGCCGCGGATAGGCTGCCAAAGCCCGGTCAGCGCCCGTGCAAGTGACGACTTCCCGCTTGCCGAAGGCCCGATCACGGCCACTGCATCGCCGGGTTCAAGCGATAGCGTCAGCCCTTGCAGCACAGGTGTCCGTTCGCCCGGCGGCACCAGAGTCAGGTCGCGGATGTCCAACCGTGCCTCGGGCCGGGGCAGTGCCATGGGCGCGGGCGTGACCGGAACGGCCTGCAAAAGGGCAGCCAAGTCCCGCCATCCCCGCCGCGCCCGCTGAAACAGTGGCCAGGCGGCGGTCGCTTGCTCGAAAGGTTGCAGGGCACGGCCCAGCAGGATCGATCCCGCAATCATCGCCCCTGGCGTCAGCTCACCTTGAAGCACCAGCCATGCCCCAAGTCCAAGGATAAGCGATTGCAGCAAAAGACGAAGGGTCCGAAGGGTGCTGGACATGGCACCGGCACGATCTCCGGCTCGCAAGGATGCATCCATGCTTTCACTGCGGGCGCTTTTCCAGACCGACGCCACGCGCGCGGTCATGCCAAGTGCGCTGAGTGTTTCTACGGCCTGACGCGACTGCTCTGCCAAAGCATCAGCAAGATCGGCGCTCCGGCTTGCCTCTGCGTGATCGCGCCGTGCGCGCCATTCGGCAAGAACGGACAAGACCAGAACCATCACAGCCCCACAGACGGCAAACCAGCCCAGAAGCGGATGAAACAGGAACAGGAGCGCGAGGAAAGCAATGGACCATGGCAGGTCAAAGAAGGCGACAGTTCCGTTTGACGCGACAGCCTGCCGGATCGCGCCCAGATCGGACAGGGCCGTTGCAGGGCGCGCGCGAAGGGCGGGGATTTCAGCCTGCTTCAACATGGCCGCAAAGGCCCGGTCATCAAGCGCGGCCTGAAAACGTGCGCCGGCCCGTGCAAGGATTCGGGTCCTGATATGGTCCAGAACCCCCATGATGGCATAGAGATAGCCAACAATCGCCAGCAGGACGAACAACGTTGCCGAGGACTGGCTGGTCAAAACCCGGTCGTACACCTGCAGCATAAAAAGCGGTCCGACAAGCATCAGCAGATTCACCAAAGCGCTGAACACTGCCAATCCGACAAGGGCAGTGCGCATTTGGCTGAGAGGTTTGAGAAGTTCTGACATAGGAGCACCGTTTTTTCTTGGAATGGGTAAAACAAAAAATGCCTGCTGGGCATGAGGCAGGCATTCGGATGAGATCATCCTGTCATGGTCTTCTCCGAAGCGAGTGGCGTAGGCCGATAGGTCATTTGTGCAGGTGCTTTGCACTGTCTGGCTCTGAGCCTGGACCTGAAAAGTCTGCGCCCCTCGTAGATGCCAGACTTTGGTTGCGTAATGCCACTGCGCTGCCGGACGGTTCATTGGCGTCTTTGCGCAGCATTCTATCCGAATGGGTAGGTTTTCTGCAGCGCGATAATTAGAGTGAGATTCTCATTGGCTCGGCTGTCAGGTGATTTGCCGATATGAAAACAAGCATTCTTGCTGGAAAAGGTTGACCGGCAGCTTTCAGTGCTTCTACGGTTGCCATGCCGCACCGCCGCAAGTCCGCTCACCGCCCCTTGCGCCGCAGAGTGAACGTGCAGTTCTGGGTGCACCCGAACGGGCATGGAAGGACTCCGTACAGCCCATAACGGGGGTTGAGCGGGGTAGACGTCCTTCTGGCGCGCCGGGTAAACAACTCCCATGGCTCGCAAACCCTCCCTTTCGCTTGAATCGCTTGAGGCCCTCGGGGCGCCTCGTCTCGCTGCGCTCATCTCAGAGGAGGTATCCGGCAATGCCGCGTTCGAACGCCGGGTGATGGCGGCGCTGGCGGGGCAGTCCGGGGCGGCGGCCGTGGCGAAGCTGATCGATCGGCGGCTTGCGGGGCTGGCGCGGGCGCGGGCCTTCGTGGACTGGGACAAGGAGCGGGCGTTTCGGGACGATCTGGCGGCGCTGGTCGCGAGTATTGCCACAGAACTCGCCGCCGCCGATCCCGCCATGGCGGTCGACCGCCTGCTGCGCTTCGTGGCCACCCATGAAAGGGTTTTCGAGCGGATCGACGACTCCAGCGGCCGCATCCAGGATGTCTATGCCGATGCCATCGATGCGCTGGGTCCGGTCGCGGCGCGGATGTCGACTGCCGAGGCGAGCGGTCTCCCCGCGCAGGTCATGGCAGCTTTGGGGGAGAGCGAGCACGGCCACCTGCCGAAGGTGGCCGACCAGGTGATCCCGCATCTGCCGCCCGCCGCGCGCGCGGAATGGGACGCCGATCTCGCCGCGCGCATTGCCGAACGACATGCGGCCGAGGCCGGGAAACGGGCCTCGGGCCGCTGGTTCTACTCGATGACCGAGCAGTGGCGGCGCATGCGGCAGGCCTTGGCGCGGGCCGGGGGCGACCTCGATCAGGTGATCGCGCTGGAACGCGAGAAGCCCGAGGCGTCGCGCGACAGCCTCGGGATTGCGGCGCAGCTGCTGGCCGCAGGCCGCGCCGCCGAGGCGCTGGACTGGGTGCGCGCGGGCGGCACGCGGCGCCACGGCGTGCTGATGGGGCTCGACGGTGAGGACGAGACCGATGCCAGCCCGGCAGTGCAGCAGGCGCTGCTCGAGGCCGAGATCCTGACGGCGTTGGGACAGGTCGAGGCCGCGCAGGCGCTGCGCTGGCAGCGGTTCGGCGCGACGCTGGCGCCCAAACTGCTGCGCGCCCATCTCAAGGCGCTGCCGGATTTCGACGACATCGAGGCCGAGGAAGCGGCTTTCGTGCTGGCGCTCGACCAT
>Ga0213835_101956_pt1 | contig 10744 bp, 9 predicted proteins | sample SWPATP01_FD_160576 | JGI IMG/M metagenome (GOLD analysis project Ga0213835, IMG submission 160576) | Coastal seawater microbial communities from Marineland, Florida, United States - SWPA TP0 #1 | ecosystem: Environmental > Aquatic > Marine > Coastal | place: USA: Florida | collected 2016-08-05
GAGGAATTGCAGCCAGTTCGGCAGCGACCGGTACTGCCACAGAGCGCGGTAATAGCTTTCCGGATCGTCGAAGGGATCCGTCAGCCGTTCGTCGGCATGGTGGCGCAGATGCAGCGTCTTGAACCGGCGATAGGGCCAGACCAGTCCGATGGGCAGCGCCACCAGCAGCTCGTTTACCGTCGCGCTGCGGGTTGGATGACCGTGGCTTGCCTCGTGCATCAGCGACGACTGCCAGGCAACCATCAGCGTCGTGACAGCCAGTGCAAGCACCGGAGCGGCTGGCCACAGAAGGAGTCCAGCGGCCAGCCAGCCGCCGTAGCATGCCCCGATTATCCCGATGGTTGGCCATTCCAGTCTCGGTGCACGCCCCGGCCCGTGCCCTTCTGCCAGCGTCATGTCGTCCGCCCCCGAACGGTGATTCCTGAGCTTCAGTGTCAGCAGGTGGCAGCAGGGTTTCAACGCGACAATGTGCATTGAATGTTTATACTGATACTCAAACTCGACATCTGTTTACGGTAGTAATCAACCGATGGATAAGCGCGACCTCTCCGGCCTGTTTCGTGACCGGCTCAAGACCATTCTCCAGCGCTCGGGCGACAACCAGTCGGCCTTCGCCGCCGGGGTCGGCATCGACCGCTCCGCCCTCTCGCAGCTCCTTTCCGGCGCAAGTACGCGCCTGCCGCGAGTCGAGACACTGCTGGCCATCGCCGAGCGGCACAGCGTCTCGCTCGATTGGCTTCTGGGCTTGTCCCAGGACGAAGGGTTGAGTGCGGAAATCCGCCGAACGCTCGAGCTCGAGGAGGGATCGGGTGTCGCCGGCAGCACGCTGCTTGCCCGCTGGCACGCGGAGGCGGCCGGCACCAAGATCCGCTACGTGCCGGCCGGCATCCCCGATCTCTTGAGAACGCGCGACGTCATCGAATACGAGGCCGGCATCACCAACCGCGACCGCGACACCGAACTCGACGAGGCACAGTACCGTATCGACTACAATCGTCGGCCCGAGACCGACATGGAAGTCTGCATGCCCGTCCATACGCTGGAAATCTTCGCGCGTGGCAACGGCGTCTGGTCCGGACTTTCGGCTCGCACCCGCCGCCGCCAGTTGGAACACATGGCGCGGCTTCTGGAAGACCTCTACCCGTCCTTCAGGCTCTACCTCTATGACGGGCGGGCGCGCTACTCGATACCCTACACGATCTTCGGGCAGATCAGGGCGGCCATCTATGTCGGCGAGATGTATCTTGTCCTGAATGCCACCGAGCCAGTGCGCACGATGACCCGTCATTTCGACAATCTCATCCGAGCCGCCGTCGTCAATGCGCACGAGGCTGCCGCGCATGCACGCACACTGGCCGATGCCATGCCGCAGAGTGCCGATTGACGATCCGCAAGCCCCTCTCTATCTGCGGGCTCCACCGACGCGAAAGGTCATTGCATGACTAACCCGCTTGCCGCGCTGCTCGCCGAACGACGGGTGCTGCTGGCTGACGGCGCCACGGGCACAACGCTGTTCTCGATGGGCCTGGAATCGGGCGACGCACCGGAACTCTGGAACGATGAGTTCCCCGACCGCATCGTCGCTCTGCATCAGGGTTTCGTCGACGCTGGCGCCGACATCATCCTCACCAATTCCTTCGGCGGTACGCGCCACCGGATGAAGCTGCACCATGCACAGGACCGGGTTCACGAGCTCAACCGCAAGGCCGCCGAGATCGCAAGGGGCGTCGCGGATGCGGCAGAACGGCCGGTAATCGTGGCTGGCTCCGTCGGCCCTACGGGAGAACTGCTGCAGCCATTGGGCGCGCTTACCTACGAAGAAGCCGTCGAGGCGTTTCGTGAGCAGATCGAGGGATTGAAAGAAGGCGGCGCCGATATCGCCTGGATCGAGACCATGTCGGCACCCGACGAGATTCGCGCCGCCGCCGAAGCCGCCATCGCCGCCGGCATGCCCTATGTCTATACCGGTTCCTTTGATACGGCCGGCCGCACCATGATGGGGCTTGCTCCTGCCGACATCCACGGCGTCGCCGACGGCCTGTCGGAAGCGCCCGTCGCCGTCGGCGCCAATTGCGGCGTCGGCGCGTCCGACATCCTGTCGTCGCTGCTCGACATGGCGGAGGCCCGTCCCGATGCCATCATGGTGGTGAAGGGCAATTGCGGCATTCCCGAATTCCGCGGCACCGAAATCCACTATTCCGGAACGCCCGAACTGATGGCCGACTATGTGCGGCTGGCAGTAGACGCAGGCGCGCGAATCATTGGCGGCTGCTGTGGCACCTCATGCACCCACCTGGCCGCCATGCGTGCCGCCCTCGACACTCACCATCAGGGCACGCGCCCCTCGGTAGATGACATCGTCGAGCGCATCGGACCGTTGCGAAACAAGCAGGCATCCGAAAGCGGCGGGGACAGCGGACGTTCCACCCGCCGCAGCCGTCGTGGCAGATAACGGCCCGCCGCCGGTGGAACTCTGCGCCGCCTGAGCGGTTAATGGGTGCGGCGGACCTTGAGCCAAGCGGAAAGCTAACAGCTGCCCGCGTTTTCAGGCCGCCCGGCAGGCCCGGATTTTTCCAGCGCGATCCCGAGTATCCGGGCCTGCCTCGGCTATCTTTGCAGGAGGGGTGACATGTCGGAACCGAAGAGGAACACCGATCCAGCGAAGCTTGCGAAGGTAGCGAACGCGATCGCCGCCGATCTCATGCGAAGTGACAATTGGGGCAAGCCGTCTGCGCTCGCACCGAAGATGAAGGACATCGATACCCACCAGTTCGGGATTGCCATCCACACCTCCGATGGCAACACGGTCTCGGCCGGCAAGGCTGACGAGCCTTTCACCATCCAGTCCATCTCCAAGGTCTTCTCGCTCACCCTCGCGCTGGAAATGTTCGGGGAGAAGGTCTGGGATCGTGTCGGCAAGGAGCCGTCGGGCGATCCCTACAACTCGATCGTCGACCTTGAGCGACATGAAGGCATGCCGCGCAATCCTTTCATCAATCCCGGTGCGTTGGTCATCAACGACATGCTCCACAAGGCAACGCGCAACGATGACGGCAAGACCAGTGTCCGTGATCTCGTCAACGCCCTGCTGGACGGCGAAGAAGTTGGCATCGACGACGAAGTTGCGCAGTCCGAAGGTGGATCCAACTTCGCCAACCGGGCCATGGCCAACCTGTCCAAGCATTTCGGCAATTTCGAGCACGATGTCGACGACGTTTTGTCCGACTATGTCCAGCAATGCGCCATTACCATGTCCTGCAAGCAGCTTGCCCGCGCGGGACGCTATCTGATGGTAGAGCGCGCCGACCCCGACGACGAGGACGCGCTCGAACGTGCCAGGCGCGTGCGACGGATCAACGCGCTCATGCTGACCTGCGGCCAGTATGACGGTTCAGGCGATTTCGCCTACCGCGTCGGCCTGCCGGCCAAGAGCGGCGTCGGCGGCGGCATACTGGCAGTCGTGCCCAACACGGCTTCCGTCTGCGTGTGGGCTCCCGGGCTCGATGAATTCGGCAATTCCCTGCTGGGCACACAAGCCTTGGCCCGCCTGTCGGAAGAGATGGACTGGTCCGTTTTCGGCGCACTTGCGCGCTGAACCTTCAGCCCGAGGCGCGCGCGGCACTCCATTCGGCAAGTTTGCCCGCCAGCCGACCGATATCCTGTCGGACGGCATCGAAGCGGGCGATCTTCTCAAGCGTGTCGAGATCCATGTAGAGGCCGCGATTGATCTCGATCTGGATGCTGTGCCGGCCCTCGCGCGGATGACCGTGGCGCTCGACGATATAGGCGCCCTGATAGGGATGATTGACCGCAACCGAGTAGCCCATCGCCTGCAGGCTGTCGGCGATGAAAGCCGTGAATTCAGGCTCGCAACTCGTTCCCTGCCGATCGCCGAGCACGAAATCCGCCCGTTGCTCGCCGGGGTCCGGGGTCATCGCCTCACCAACCGGCCGCATGGAATGCCAGTTCACGTGCCAGACCGCGCCATGCCGGGCGCGCGCGCCGGCGATCGCTCCGTCCAAAGCGGCGTGATAGGGCCGCCAGCACGAATCCAGCCTGCGATTGACCTCTTCGACCGTCAGCTTCGCCCCGTAGATCGGCGTCTCATCCGGCATGTGGCGAAAGATCAGACCGGTGCCTTGTTGGGAGTGACGGGTCGGCGTTAGCGGATCGGGCCAGACGGCATCCAGCATGTCTTCGTCGATATCGTCGGGCGCGCGGTTCGGATCGATATAGGCGCGCGGAAAATTGGCCGCGAGCGTCGTCACGCCGTGATCGGCACCGTCGGCAATCAGCAGATCGACAAACCGGTCCTCATATTCCTGCAAGGTGCGTCGGCTGATAACCGACCGAAAGTCGTCGGGGTAGAACCGCCCACTATGAGGAGAATCGAAAACGAGCGGAACCTGCTCCGAGCCCGCCATGATCAAGACGGGCTCTGCGCCTTCACTATCCGCCAGCCTGATGAGAGCGGCCCGCGCCGCGCGATCCGTGTTTTCGGACATTCTTCCCCTTTGCCTTGATGGCAAAACGCCCGTTGGGGCGCCGGGTTCCACTCACTGTGGGTGGAGCGCAGTCCGAAAGGCTGCCATCAGGAAAGCCTGCAGGGCGTCGCGATAGCGAAACTTGTCGTGCGGACATGCATTGCGCGCAAGACATCCACCTTCCATGCAGCTATGGCCTCCGGCGGAAGCGATGTGGGAATAACAGGCGCCGCTGTCGAACAGCTTGCCAAAGGCGCCGACCGGGCAGCTGTTCAGGCAAGGTTTCTCGATACAGAGATCGCAAAGATGAATCGGCATCCTTGCAGGTTTACCCAGATCTTCAGCCGCAATTTTGCGGTCGAAGAGCAACGCGCCACGATAGGCATGCCACAAGCCGAACGAGGGGTGCATCAGGATCCCGAGTGGTGATGGCCTCAAACCTACGGCACGCATCGCCCATTGCTGAAACGGCGCATAGGGCTTGTCGTTTGGCATGATCACGCGGGCACCGAATGCTTCAGCTGCCTTGTCGAGAACATGTCGGGACCAAGTGTCGAGAGGGTTCTCGAGATCGGCCGGCTGGCCATCCAGCCAAGCCACAAAGCGGGGCCAGAAGCCGTCGCCCGCATTGCCGATCAACAACACGGATTCGGCAGGATTCGGGGCTGCGTTTGCTGGCAGTTGCTCGTCCTCGGCACGATTGAAACCGCCGCGGATCGTGAGGCCATGCTCCTCCAGAAGCTCAACCAGCCCACCCAGCCGAACGAACTCTCTGCCGGACATCAGCCTTTCTGATCCGGATCCCGGAATGCCGAGCGCCAGACTTCCTTGTGAATGATGTTGGCCACTTTAGCCCGGCCTGACGCGGGCTCCCTTCATGTGAAGGCGTCGGGCATGGATTCCTTCTTTGTCGAGATGAAATCGCGCAAGCCGTCCTGAATACCCGGATCGAGATCCGGCGGCTCGTAGGTCTCCAGCCATTTCCGGGCCAGCACATTGGCTCGTTCTTCCGCGCGCTTTTCGCCTTCGGCCTGCCATTGTTCGAAGGAATTGTTGTCGGCGATCGACGAGCGGTAGAATGCGGTCTGAAAATTGGCCTGTGTGTGGGCGCAACCCAGGAAATGGCTGCCCGGCCCCACCTCGGCGATCGCGTCCATCGCCTGGCCGTTTTCGGAGAGGTCCACGCCCTCGGCCAGTTTTTGCTGCATGCCCAGCTGGTCGATGTCCATCATGAATTTCTCGTAGCAGGCAGCTAACCCGCCCTCGAGCCATCCCGCCGCATGAAGCACGAAATTGGTGCCCGCGAGCACGGTGGCGTTGAGTGTGTTGGCGCTCTCATAGGCCGCCTGTGCGTCCGGTATCTTGGAGGCACAGAGCGAGCCGCCGGTACGAAACGGAATCTTCAACCGGCGGGCAAGTTGGGCCGCTCCATAGGACACCAGCGAGGGCTCCGGCGTGCCGAAGGTCGGCGCGCCCGACTGCATCGAAATCGACGAAGCGAATGTGCCAAAGACGACAGGCGCACCAGGGCGCACCAGCTGCGTGAAGGCCGCGCCCGCCAGCACTTCCGCCAGCACCTGTGTCAGCGTGCCCGCCACCGTCACCGGGCTCATCGCGCCGGCGAGAATGAAGGGCGTGATAATGGTCGCCTGGTTGGCGCGCGCATAGACCTTGGCCGCGCCGAGCATGGTCTCGTCGAAAACCATCGGAGAATTGGCGTTGATCAGGTTGATGAGCACCGTGTTGCTGTCGACGAAGTCGCTGCCGAACAGGATCCGACACATCTCGACCGTATCTTCGGCACGTTCCGGCGCAGTGACGGAGCCCATGAACGGCTTGTCGGAATAGCGCATGTGAGAAAACACCATGTCGAGATGGCGCTTGTTGACCGGCACGTCGACCGGTTCACAGACAGTCCCGCCCGAATGGTGGATCGACGGCGCCATATAGGCGAGCTTCACGAAATTGCGGAAATCCTCCAACGTCGCGTAACGGCGGTTGCCGTCGAGGTCACGTACGAAGGGCGGGCCGTAGACCGGCACGAACACCGTATTGTCGCCACCGATCTCGACCGATTTGGCCGGGTTGCGGGCGTGCTGGGTAAACTGTGCCGGCGCCGTCTTAAGGAGCTCGCGGCACAGCCCCTTGGGAAAATGAACCCGCTCGCCTTTCACCTCGGCGCCGGCCTCCTTCCACATGGCCAGAGCCTCGGCATCGTCACGAAACTCTATGCCGATTTCCTCCAGCACCCGATCGGCATTAGCCTCGATCAGCGAGATGCCTTCCTCGTCCAGCACCTCATAGGGCTTGATGGAACGCCGGATATAGGTGAGCGATTGTCCTGGACCGCCGCCCCCACGAGCTGCGCGTCGGGCGGCCGCGCCTCCGGCCGCACCACGCCCGCGCCGTCCGCCGCTCGCCTGCTGTTCGGCTGCCGCTGTGTCGTCCATCTGACCAATCCCTGAATCATTCTTCGCCTGCCATTGCGGGCAGCCTCTAGATCGTAGCCGAGCACCCAAGCCGAAACGGCTTGCTTACGCCAGCCCATGTCGCAAAATCGACACGCAAACAAGGTGCTATCTGCCAGTCGCTTTTCGCTTCACCCCGCGTCGCAATCCGGCCATGCAGTTTCGTTGTGCCACATTATCAATAGACCGACAGGCCGCCCCCACGCGGACACTAGGAGCCCGCAATGTCTGACGATGAAATCATTCTTTCCGATCTCGCCGATGAAGACCTCGTACAGCAAATGCATGACGATCTTTATGACGGTCTGAAGGAGGAAATCGAGGAAGGAACACGTATCCTTCTCGACCGTGGCTGGACGCCTTACGATGTCCTGACCAAGGCCCTGGTCGAAGGCATGCGCATTGTAGGCGAAGACTTCCGAGACGGCATCCTGTTCGTGCCTGAGGTTCTTCTGTCGGCAAACGCGATGAAGGCGGGGATGACGATTCTGCGCCCGCTTCTGGTAGAAACAGGCGCGCCGAAGCAAGGCAAGATGGTCATCGGCACGGTCAAGGGCGACATCCACGACATCGGCAAGAACCTCGTTGGCATGATGATGGAAGGCGCAGGCTTCGATGTGATCGATCTGGGCATTAACAACCCGGTCGAAAATTACCTTGCCGCGATCGAGGAGCACCAGCCCGACATCGTCGGCATGTCCGCCCTTCTGACCACCACCATGCCCTACATGAAGGTCGTTATCGACACGATGAAGGAAAAGGGCATCCGCGACGACTATGTCGTCCTCGTCGGAGGCGCACCGCTCAATGAAGAGTTTGGAAAGGCAGTTGGCGCAGATGCCTATTGCCGGGATGCTGCCGTGACAGTTGAGACCGCCAAGGACATCATGAAGCGCAAGCACAATCAGCGCGCTTCCGCCTGACCTTTCTGTCGGAGCGCGGGAACGACAGCCAATATTGCTTGTCACAACCAGCAGAAGACGATTGAAGTCTGGCCATGCCGACTCAATCCGAGACCTATCCGGGGGGCCATAGCGGCGCCCGGGATGCAATGAAGCTGATTCTGGCGTTCCTGGCGCTGCGTCTCGTCGTTTCGCTGTTCTTCCCCGCGACGATCGATGAAGCCTATGCAATCGCCGTGTCGCGCGAATGGTCCCTATCATATTTCGACCATCCGCCCATCGGCTTCACGATAGCTCAATTGATGGTCTGGCTGACGGGCGCATCAGACATCTTCCTCGTTCGCCTGCCCTTCATTCTCGCTGGAGCAGCAAGCAGCTGGCTCGTCTGGGACATGACCCGTCTGGCCTATGGCCAACGTGCGGCCTACTGGGCGCTCGCCTGGTTCTGCGTCGCGCCGTTCTTCTTCATTTCGTCGGGGCATTTCGTTGTTCCGGACGGTCCGCTCAACCTGGCGCTTCTGGCAACCATGCGGCTCGTTCTGCCCGATCTCCTGTCTCCTGACAGGGGATTGCGCGCTTCGCGATGGCTCTTGGCAGGCCTTTGTTTCGCCGTCGCACTGGCGTCGAAATACCAGGCGGTTCTGTTCGGTGCCTCCGCGCTTCTATTCCTGTTGGCAAGCCTGCCGCACCGTCGGCTTCTCATGTCGCCTGTATTGTGGATGACGCTCGTTGCCGGCGCCTTGGGCCTGATACCCATGTTGGCCTGGAACGCGGCACAAGACTGGATCTCGTTCGGTTTCCAGGCCGGCCGCGCAGCCGACGAAGGTACCCATCTGCAACCCGCAAACTTCATGGTCACGGTCCTCGGACAGATCGTCTACCTGCTGCCGGGCGTCTGGGCTGTGATCTTGTGGATGTCGGTTCGAGGTATTCTGCGACCGAACCGGCCCGCCGACGGGGTCTTCGGCTGGTTCGTCATAGTGCCAACTATCGTCTTTCTGGCAATCGCGCTGATCAGCACAGATTCCCTTCCGCATTGGGCGATGAGCGGCTTCCTGTTCGGCTTTCCGCTGGCCGGCCGATGGTGCGCAGTCATGTACGAACGCTACCGCAGGGGGATCGACATATCCTGGCGGGCATCAGCTGTCGTCATTCCGCTTCTGGCATTGGTGGTCGGCCTGCAAGCCAGCCATGCCGTCTTCACCCGACCCTTTTTCGATGCCGCGCCAAAACAAGACCTGGACTGGCAAATGCAGCACTGGAGCGTTCTGCCCGAGCGCTGGGACGATTTTGGCGCACCATCGGCAGTTGTTACCGTCAATTGGATGACCGGCGCCAAGGTCGGGCACACCCTCGGTCCCGGTGTCGCTGTAATGCCTCTGGAAGATCCCCGCCATTTCCAGTTTCTGGAAAGACCGGTGCATGCCACTGCCGTTGCCGTCCATCCATCGGACCTCGGCGACAGCACGACAGTCATTGCCGAGTTACTCCAACTGCTGGAGGCGGAAAACTATCGCGCGACCGGCGAGCCCCAGGTGCTTCGCCAAAAGTCGGGGAATCACGCGCGCTTCGAGATCGTCGTGATTCCCGTTGAGCGCGTGAATTGATCAGTCATCCCGCCAGGTGACCAGCTTCGTCACCGCATAGTTGAACACTGCGCTCATCAGTGCGCCGGCAAACCCCGCAACCGCCACCGACCAGTCCCATTCGAACAACCGCAGTGCGATTGAGACATTCGCCAACGCGCCGATGCTGCACACAATGTAGAAGGTGATCAGGCCCGTTACATAGTCCCAGCCCTTCAGCTTGCGATGTGCGTAGGTAACCTCGTTGTTGATGGCAAAATTGGTCGTCATCGCAACAAAAGTCGCGATGATCTGCGCCGATGCGAATGGCACGTCGAAGCCCGAATTGAGCGCAAAGAGCGCCGCCATGTGCACGAACAGGCCGGAAAAGCCGACAAGCCCGTAAAGCAGGAACTTCACAGGAATGAAGCCGCCTGTGTATCGTGATACAAGCAGACCGAGGAACTGCAGCGTAACCAGGAAACCCAGCTTGCTTTCGCCCTCAATGCGCTCTCGAAACTGGAACGGAACCTCCTTGATTCGGATGTCGTGGCCGAATCGGCTGACCATGTCGAACAGGATTTTGAACCCTTCCCGCGACACGCTGCGCGCTGCCCTGTCTGCCAACTGCCGCGTCATCATGAAGAAGCCGCTCATCGGATCGGTCGTGTAGGCCCCGGTTATCTGGTTCGCAAGTGAGGTTGCCAACTCGCTGCCCCTCGCGCGGCTCTGCTTGTGAAAGCCCGATACTGCCTTGCGCCCCTCGACGTAGCGGCTGCCAATCACCAGATCGGCACCGTTCCGGATCTCGTCCAGCATCACGGGCAACCGCGTCTCGTCATGCTGCATGTCGGCATCCATAACCACCACCACCGGCGCGCTTGCGGCCATCATGCCTTCAATACACGCGCCGGACAGGCCGCGCCGATTGATCCGATGCACGCAACGCACATGCGGCTTTACGCGCCCAAGCTCTCGCGTGACCGACACGGTGCCGTCCGGACTGTCATCGTCGACGACGATGATCTCGAAGGGTGTGTCCCCCATTGCGGCGGCGATCTTGTCGACGATCAAGGGGATGTTCTTGGCTTCGTTGAAGGTCGGCAAAACGATTGATAGTTCCGGGGCTCTCATTCTGGTCCCTGTATGGATACTCGACGACGCGCGTCATGATACGATTGCGCTCAACAGGCAACCGCTGATATCCGATTGTCCTACCGAACGGCACTTCGAAGAGGTCGGTCCGCGATGGCAGGTGAAACGAACAAGGTAAAGGTCATAGCCTGCGGCATGCTCGCCCGCGAAGTTCTTGCCGTTAAAGAGCG
>Ga0213835_101957_pt1 | contig 10742 bp, 15 predicted proteins | sample SWPATP01_FD_160576 | JGI IMG/M metagenome (GOLD analysis project Ga0213835, IMG submission 160576) | Coastal seawater microbial communities from Marineland, Florida, United States - SWPA TP0 #1 | ecosystem: Environmental > Aquatic > Marine > Coastal | place: USA: Florida | collected 2016-08-05
TTTACGAGCTAATATAGGATGATATGCGAACATTTCATTGCGCTTTATTGATGCTTGTAGTTTTCTAGCAGGGTGTAATAGTTTTCCGCATTATAACGACCCAGCGTTTGTGCTGCGGGGCGACCAACTCTTAAAACAACCACCCAAGCCTGAGCCGTCAGCACGAAACGCATGTTAGCTACCCAGTTGAGGTTTGAAAAGATATTTTGATTGGTTAATTCTGTCATCAATGATTCTTATCCACTTCTTTTCATATGTCCAATATTTAATGCCTGGATTTACATAAACTAAATTAAATAAATCAATCCAATCATTAGGCTCAATTTTTGATTTTGATTGCAATGCTAAATCTTTGAAATAATAATCTATAACCTCAATAAATAATTCAAGTTTTGACCAGTCAAAATTATCTGATAGACTACATCGAATTTGTTGCTCAACCATCTTCGAGATCAGATTCTTAATATCTTTCATTAAATCTAAACCTCTAAACCTATTTTTAGGTATAGACTTTACTTCTCTCTTTACTTGTTGGAGTAAATTATTAGCATGTTCAGTTCCTATATCAAGATCTGAATGACTATTGGAAATTTCATTGCTCAATTTATCTCCATTATTATTAAGATATTCAATGATATCCTCATCTGGAGTAAAGGCTAATAGTTTGACTTCTTCATATAGCTTTTCGCCAAGACGAGAGGTAGTTTTCCAATTTATATCGTCTATAACTTTTATATGGTGAAAAGGATTGTGAAGAATTGTCTGATCATGATGGTTAATTATAGCTTTAGCAACCGATTTGTAAAAAATCGGATGATTTACCATGTTGGAAGATTGTGCAAACTCGTTCAAAGTATTAAAAGTTAAAACAAGTTTTAAATCACCTTTCTTATTAAAAATATTGGGATTTGCATGAAGTCTGTACCAAATATTTGTATCACATACTACTTTCATATTAATCAATGCAAAGGTTCCTAAAATTCAATAGTACCATTTTTCAATTAAATGGGTTAAGAATCTATAAAATAATTGAGGCTTAATATGGTATGGCTCATTGCAATGGCTTTGCTTTTCTACATATTTTACATTAATAACAAGAAGAAACAGGAAAAAAAGGAGTCATACGGAAGAAAAACATAATAATGCTTAATACAAAAGTGACATAATTAGCGAAAAAATTATTATGAACACAATGAACCAGAGAAAATTGATTGAGGCGTCTTTCATCACAGTTTTATATTCATCAACCCCTTCCTTAAAATCTTTTTTGAAATTTTCTATAGAACTGTTAGCATAATACCTGCTCTTGTCATTGATGTCTGAATAATATTCATCCCACTTTTCACTCTTATGAAATTCTCCTTCATCTGATTTTTTACCATCAAATGAATCAACTTCATTTCGGAGAATTTGATTACTTAAGATCTCATAAGCCTCCATAACTTCAATAAACTCTTGGTGAGCATTTGGTGATTTATTAACATCGGGATGTTTTTTTAAAGCTAATTCTCGAAATCTTTTCTTTAATTCAGGCTGAGTCACATTCCTTGAAACGCCAAGAATTTTATAGTAATCTTTCATTTTTCATGATTAGAGATATTATTTTCAGAACTTGTTTCATCTTTATTTTCTTTCATACTTGAATATGCTATATAAATAACCAAGCCTATCATAGCTATTAGCCATGTACTTGCTTCAAGTACAGTTAAAACAGTAGCAATTACAAAAAATGTAATTACTAGTAGTGTAATTGTGGTAGCTTTTTTCATAATGTGCTATCTATGGTGTATTGTTAGTGGTTTCTAAATTGATAAAAATCTTCATTTTTATATACAAGTGAGCCACGTGTAATTGAATCTCCAACAGCAGTAAAAGAAAAATTTCCTTGATCAGTTACAAATGAATAATAAGTCAGATTTGATTCCCCATCTCTTTTATATGCTCTCGTGATATTATACGTTCTATTAAGTCTATTATGGGTGATTATGATTTCTTCCTTCCCGATTTTTATTTGTCCTCGAGTACGATAAATGTCTATTCCTGACGGCGCATTTCGTTGATTACGAGTAGCTCTTAAATGCTTTCGTAGTTCGAGATCATTGTAATATTCCATCCAATTAAATTCGAAGTTGGTTTCAAGTCTCATTTCGATAGGAAGTGGCTCTCTATTAGAACCAGAGCAAGTGGTGAGGAATATCACCAGTATTGTAAGGTATGACTTGATAGTGTGTCTTTTCATGGCTGAGAATTTAAAGTTTGGTTAGGGTAGCTAACGACCCCGGCGTTTAAGCGGTCGGAGCGATAAGTTAAGATAGGCTTCGATGCCTGTACCGTCCGCTTGAAACGCCTTGTTATAAGCCTCTGCAAACATGAGTGGCTTAATAACCCGAATAGATGAACTATAATGATAATTTCAAGAAAAAATGGCACACAATAACTTAAATAAACAACAAAAAGAAAATAGTAGTATATATTCTTTTTTCCTTTGTGGAGAAAAGGTAATACAAGCATTCCCTGAATGTGAACACTCTAAACCATTCAAAAGCGGATTTGAAAAAGATGACGACAAAAATTATGTTGCTTTATTGGATTTCGATAAAGTAGAAAAGTATTACAACCAATTATCAGAAGATGAACAAGACGATTTTTGGTGTAGAGAATGCACCCCCGGACAAATGGATGTATCAATTTTTACATTGTCAGGCTTGCGTAAAAATGGAATTTTTGCTGAAATAAGTTGGAAGTTAGATTTGACCGCAACAAAAAATCAGGCTATGACAATTTACAATCTTGCCGAAAGATTCAACTGCACACCGATTCAATTCATAAACAAAATTGTCAAGTAGCTATTTGGGAGTAGCAACAATCTTCAAATATGCAACGATGCATTAGGCGAATAACGGCCCTGCATTTGTGCGGCGGGGCGACCATCTAAGAATAAAAGCAATAAACGCTTACCCGTCCGCACGAAATGCTTTGTTATGTGTTTTTTACTTAATGATCATTATCTCTTCATTAATAGGTTGTTCTATAATACAATTATTCAACTTTAGTGTGTATTTCCCAGAAGGAATATTTGGATAAGGTATGAATATGAATTTCGAAAAAATATCGTTTGTATTAATATTATCTAACTCTTTTGGCTTAAAATACTCATTATGTAAAACTAAATACTTGTTACTTACTAAAGTATTATCGAATAAAATATAATGAATGGAATTATCTAAGTTAAATAATTCAATAGTTGTCCTACAGTCGGAGTCAATTTGGTATTTTTTGAAATTAATATGCTGAGCATGAATCTCTAAATTGATACCTAACACTAGCAAAACAACCAATCCACTAATTTTGATTATGGTTTTCATCTTCTCGTTAAACCTTGAGTTCTAAAACCAGGATAAACACGATTCAATTGAGTTGAATTTTGTAATTGAACGTTTTGACCCGGGCCAGGTCTTGAAATAAATTGAGTATTGCCAGATTGATTTGTAATTACCTTAATTGCAGCATGATTCGTTACTCCAGATGCATCAACCCATGTTTGCATATCACCAGTTTGTAAATTATTAGTCGTACTAAAACCAAATACTGATTGTGCCTCTTGAGTAAATTGAAAACCACCTTGTACCATAATTTCACTACCACCAGTAACTCCTGTGGCTGCCAAACATGCACTAAAACAATTCATATTTGTTGCATCACTACTAAACTCAGTTGCCGAACCAAATTCGAATACAATTTCTGTAATATCAAAGATTAACCCAGTAGGCCCTTCCGAAATATCTATTCCTTGCTCTTGTGCAAATACGGAAAAAGCATCAGCGTCCATTCCAAGTTGGGTATACAAAGATTCAAATGTATCACCTTCTTCATATTGAACCATTACGACATTTCCTTCTTCATCATATTCAGCAACCCACATACCGGTAGGGTCGAAATATCGAGCTGGATTGTTGAAAACATAAACATATGGGCTAAATCCGGGATATTGGCTTGCCAATGGATCAATTGATAAAAACCTGCCCGGTTCATCCAATCCCAAGCCACGAACATCAAGATTGTCGAGATTGTTTGATGTGACCTCAACCGTTTGGGTTGAATCATACGGTACAAAAGTTCCCCATGAGTTTGAACCACCTTGCGCCCATATAGCAGGGGCTATAATGAATAATACAATTATTGAGAATAAGATTTTTTTCATGTTAGATTACTCTATTAATTATTAATGAATAATTGCACTGCCTTCTGGAAAAACATCGACACCATTATGAAGACCTATGCTTGTACATCCCGGTTGTCTAAACATTTCTTCAGTAGGTACTCCTAATGAATTTTTGGGAAGTGATGTGCTAAATTGAAATCTTTTCTGATCAAGATTATTTTCAACAATTACACTTTTATCAATAGTTGCTATCCATTCATAATCGTCTGAGTCCCAACAGATATTTATCGTGTCTCCTGGCCGATAGTGTTGACTTAAATTTACTTTTACAAAATTTGAATTAGGAATACTTTTATGCTTTCCATCTATTACATATCTAACATCACTAAATGCGCGTGTTTGTACTGTAATGCATTGATCTATTCTATCAGGATTACAGATAACGACATGTTGTCGGTTGCAACTTATCAGGGATAGAAGAATTAACAATAAAAAAAAGTATTGAAAGTTTTGCATCATGGTACAAGACGTGGCACAATAGTAGGTTGAGGTCTTTGAGGTCTTAATCCAACTCCAATATTATGGCCAACTCTCTGCGCTTTTTGTGTTGTTGGACCTTCTACAGATGGGGATCTAAGATTTGTTGCCATTTGATAACCATCAAATCCTATACGTGATACGCCCCAGCTTAAACCTTGTCTTCCAGCCACTATTCCCGCTCCGATATTTCCGAAGTCACGTGCAGAGCCCACACTACCGTCTGCTGCTACACTACCTCTGTAATGATGCTGATCTCTTGTTAAATTGCCCCTATCGTCAGATCCCTGTGCTTTAAAGTCATAAATACCATTATTTCCTGCATTCGTCATATATTCGATGAGACCGGGATTTTCTGCAACTAAATTATCTAAAAAATCTTGCCCTTCAGTTGAATTTAAATCAATTACTGCACCGAGAACCGGATTTCCATCATCTCCATAAAATGAATGTGTTGTAATAGAGTTACCAATAAAAGCTCCCTTTTCCCCATCGTTATCAAGATAAATTCCCGTATCATCATTTAAAATTCCACCTACAATTGTATATGTACCATCTTCATTTTGTGCTACTCTTATATCCCTGCCATCGGGATCAATAAATCGCAAAGGGTTATTAGCTACATATACATAAGGCGAAAAACTTGGATACCTACTTGCATGAGGATCAATCGACAAAAATCTGCCTGGTTCATCCAGTCCCAAACTACGAACATCAAGATTACTGAAATTGTTTACTGTTATTTCGACTGTCTGGGTTGAATCATACGGAACAAAAATTCCCCATGAGTTTGAACCACTTTGCGCCCAAAGAGCAGGAGTTATAAAAAATAATGCAATAAATGTGAATAATATTTTTTTCATGATTAATTACTCCGTGTGTTACGTTCCCGTTCAATTTCTTCCAGATAAGCTTCTCTTTGTTCCGGCGATTCCGGTTGCCAGCCCATTGCAAATGCCTTTTGAATATACTGAGATGATGTTTTTCTGTATTCCTGCACTTTGTTCCATTCTTCTTCTGTAAAAGCACCACCAATGGCTTGAACATGTTTCGTAATTTCATACTCAATGGAAGATAAAATGGCGGCTTTTTGAACAATGCCTACAGCAGACTTAGGGTTTAGCTCCACCATTAGCTCTGCATATGATAGAGCTAATTCATAGTTTTCGTTAAAACGATGGTATCGCGCAATAGTACCGATGAGCTCAGCAATAAACTCTTTGTGAGCTAAATCGCGAAGATACAAACCGCTGTCTATGGATTCCTGCTGAATTCCTGCTTGTTCAATATACCATGAGTTTCTAGCTGGATTGGCGCCATTGGTTGTTTCCACATTCCATACATCACCAGACTGACGGTCATAAAAACGAAGAAACATGTGCAGTGGAACAAGAACAGCATGAAACTCAAGCTCTGGATCAACCCGCTCCATCAAGGCTGCCATAAACAATGGCATGGTAATACAATTCCCCAGCTTTGAATCCAAGTATGTTGATAGAAACCGGCTTTGAGTGATTTCTCCAAGCGGGTCTTCAAGATCGTATTGAAAAGGTGAGAAATCATTCCAGGAACCTGGCTCATAAATAAACGTACGAATGGCAAGAAATTTATCCATATCTCGAGAGCGGCCTGCAAGCATTCGCTTAATTTCTTCGGCTTTATCGTCAAGGCGATATAGATAATGAGCTACATCCAAATCAGGGTCAAGTTCTTTGGCAACAATCAACGACCACAAGCCGACATTCACTTCATCTTGTGTTATATCAGTAATATCCCAAATCGTTTGACCGGTATACAAATGGTGAGACTGTTGAGCAAGCACATCTTGACACAGAAATACCATCCCAAAAATAAAAAGACTAAGAGACCTCATAATTAACAAAGGGGTTAGATTTATAACAACTAAATAACTGGAATAAATTTGATATGTGCAATGGGTAAAACACATAACGACCCAGCGTTTGTGCTGCGGGGCGACCAAGCCTTAAAACAACCACCCAAGCCTGAGCCGTCAGCACGAAACGCATGTTAGGTGGCAGGGTTATGAGCAACAAGTTACTGCAGTTGTGTGATTTTCCTATTTGTTATCGTTGTGTACATCAATTCTCTTATTTATATATTCAGTTTGTTTTTTATAAGCAAGGAGGAATATTAATGTCAGAGCTAAGAGTACTAAAATAGATTTCAATGTATAATTTAAAGAAAATAAATATGAAACGTTATCATAGATAACAATCAATATTAGAATAAATAACATTGATATAAATGTTCGATACATATTATTTATTTCTGAAAAAAGTTCTATTTGTTCGTCTTTTTTAAAAGCTGAAATAAATTTTGAATAATCAGAGAATTTTACAAAACTTGACCACTTCAATATAGGTTCAATTAAAAGAGAACCTATTCTACTAATAATCATACCTATAAAGTAATACAAAAAAGCACCTATTATTATTTCATCTACAATAAGGTCATAAGATGAAAAACGTCTTAATAATGCAACAAATACAATACCTGGAAGTAAGTAATTGAAGATATTGTATGTTGACAGTTTTTGAAGTATATCTTTCATAGTTTATTCCTCCACTTGATTAAAAAACGGCAGTGGAGTAGAAGGCTTCCAACCTTTTCTTGCAGGATAGCCCCAATACCTACAAATTGTCTTTCCATTAGTAGTTAATACTTTTACTCCACGTCTAATAAAAGCGTTTGAAACTGATTTTTTGGGATGTTCAGGGCAATCTTTTGACGTGTTAACAAAAGCTATTTTTGTGGGATTCGAGTTAATGGGTAATTTCGGTCCTATTAGTTTGTCCAACAATGATGGAGATACATTTCTTCTGCTGCCGTGATGTGGCATTTGAATAAATTCACATTCTTTGAGGTCAACTCCATTTTCAAACGCATAATCATAGGCTTTATTTAGAGCTAAAAGACCAGCGTCAGCCGTAAACAAAACATAAGTGTCATTCGGAAGTAAACCAAACAAAACAACACTACTCTCATTTTTGTCAGAAGTTAAACCATCTTCGCTTAAAGTTTCAAAATTCCAATTTTCAAAAACAGTTTTAATTGTATCAGTATATTTTTTTACAGCTTCAACAAAAAATGTTTTTCTGTCAGAAGCAGGCATATTATTAAATCCCTTTATCAATTCATTATACCATTTATGATGCGGAGATAAAACGTGGAAATGCCCAATATTATCTCCTTGAAAGGGTTCATGTACTGGTATTCCCTTATCTAATGCCATTTGTTCAAGTTTTTTGGCAATCTTTAGGGAGTCTTGTAATCTTTTTGTCAGGCTATTAACAGTTACTCGATTATCAATAATATCATCAATAATTTCGTGAGCATGTTCCCAAGGTTTATGCATCCATAATTCATGAACGTTTAGTTGCTCCATTACAACAGTTAGACCTGAAATATGGTCTAAATCAGGATGAGTATTTATCAAATAGTCAACTCTGTCAGTTCCATAATGTGTTTTGATATGATTAACTAAATCTTGTCCAGAGGTTTTAGTTCCCCCGTCTATTACATAAATCTTTGTAACTCCTTCATCAACAATTCTAATAGAAATTGCATCTCCGTTTTTTTTCCCGCTTTCAACTGGAATAAAATCTATTTGGTAACCTGAATTAATCATATATGTTTGTCTTACTAATATTAATTTTAATTTTTTTATTCAAACTTGAACATAACTTAGTTGTGTAACAAACCTACACTCTACATTCCTTTTTAGTGGACTAGACGAACATTATTTTGCGCTCAAATTATAGTAAATATGGTAATTTGGTTTACTGCCACCTAACGACCCAGCGTTTGTGCTGCGGGGCGACCATGCCTTAAAATAACCTCCCAAGCCTGAGCCGTCAGCACGAAACGCATGTTATAAAGCGGGACTTGGATTCCGATTAAGAGTAACATTATCCAGTTACCCAAATAGCGAGATTTTTACTACAAGAATCGATTTGAAAAACGAATGATTCATTAATCACGAAACTGTCTTTGGAACACTAACCCTCGTCTTTTGGGTAAGGGCTGTTGGCGGTTAGTCATTTATATTACATACTTTCTATCATCCAAATATTTTTTAATGTTTCGAAGTATGTTTCGTAAGTAAAGAATCACTTCCTTTTTCGTGTCTCTTAACTGTCCAACTCCATAGTTTCTGCCACACTCTGCAAACGAGATATTACCATGAGCCAAGTTGTTTCTTTGTGTTTTAACTTGGTGAAGTTTATTACCATTGTTTGCGTTTCTGTGTGTTCGGTCAGAGAAACCATGTTTGGTTGAAAATTCCCTGATTTTTCTACCATCAATATTTCCGGATATCACTTTTGTGGAGTCAAATCTTATATCAATGATTTCTGTGGCTAATTGATTGATAGCCGTAAAAATATTATCAGTTCCCTTGTTTCGAAAGTTGTCATGATTTTGTGCAATCCAAATTTTCTTAATTTCATCAATCACTTCTTGATATGATAAATTCTCTGATGAAATAGTGTCATATACTTCAGTCAACGATTGCTTAATGGAAGATTCAGCAAGATTATATAATAACAAAAAAACATTCGCTTTGAATACTTTAATTAGCTCATTGTTATGCGGTTGTGTTTTCCGTCTTGTCCTATTTGGAAAATACAACAAAGCTCCATCCACTTCTAGATTTTCTAGGTGCTTGAAAAACAATTCAATTTCTGCAACTCTCTTTTCAAAGTCAGCTAAAACTGTGACCATTATCTGTTAGTTAGCTGGTTGTATACGTATTCAATTCTTTCCTTAATTGCTGTGGGAGAATTTTGACCACCTTTTGTAATTAATTCATTAAACGCTTTACCATTTAACCAACTTAGATCTGATGGTTTCAATTTGGGATTTTCTCTCAATGCTAAATTAACACCCACCGAAATTGCGTCAAATCTCACTCTTGGAGTTTTGTTTGATGTTTTAGATTTAATAAAACCGTCAGGGAAATGTTTATCTACAAACTTGAGCATTTTATCAAATTCTTGAGTATATCGTGTTTTGTCAAATGATTTGTTTTTTGAATCTACAAATTCATTCAAGAACTCGTTAACACCCGTTTTAACTAATTTATAATTGTCGGAGTAAGCAAAAAATCTGATTATTAATTCTTGTGGCTCTCCGCGCTTCTCTAGTCTTTCTGTGAATTTTGTGTTACGAATAAATAGCGGGTGTTTTGAACACTCGTTGTAAACGAAATCCATGAACTTGCCACCAAAGATTCCTTTCCTTTTTTCCATGTCTTTGAGAATTGCACTTCCAGTATTTATTCTCTCAAACATCATGAACCTAACATCTTCATCACTTTTATCTGATAATGCAATCATCCTTATTGTGGAATTAAGGAATTTTCTCTGCCTTGATTTTATCAAATCACCATACTTGAACCCATTTAGGCTAGTCAATATTTCAAGGTTCTTTAGAATTAAGTTGTTCGAAAAAAAAGCAACTAACGTTCGCAATCTTTGTGAACCATCTACTATTTCAAGTCTTCCTTCGGTATCAGCAGAAAAGATATATGGAATAGGCAAACCCAATAAAACCGATTCTATAAATTTAGATTGCCGATCAAAGTCCCAAACAAAATTTCTTTGATAAGTAGGTATGAAAATATCATTATCATCAGATTCAATTCCTGTAAGATACTTGCTAATAAGCAACTCGATAGTAAACTCTTTTATGTCAAAGTCTACAATCTTTTGCTTTTCTACAATTTGCTCTTCAGCTTTTTGGTATATGTCCATCTCATTTATATTTTATGTATTTAGTTTGTTTGAATACGCTTACCGACAACTTGTTTATATACGCAATAAACATGCGCTTTACATGCCAATATAGGATGTTATATGAACTTTTAATTGCGCTTTATTGATGGTTGTTGTTTTCCCGCTTTATAACGACCCAGCGTTTGTGCTGCGGGGCGACCAAGTCTTAAAACAACCACCCAAGCCTGAGCCGTCAGCACGAAACGCATGTTATAGGGTGGACTTAGAACGAGTGAGGGCATTACATT
>Ga0213835_101958_pt1 | contig 10735 bp, 7 predicted proteins | sample SWPATP01_FD_160576 | JGI IMG/M metagenome (GOLD analysis project Ga0213835, IMG submission 160576) | Coastal seawater microbial communities from Marineland, Florida, United States - SWPA TP0 #1 | ecosystem: Environmental > Aquatic > Marine > Coastal | place: USA: Florida | collected 2016-08-05
TCATGAGCCGGTTCTCGTCGACCACGCGTGAGCGGTCGATCTCCCGCGTGCGCTCACGTTCTTCTTCGGTCTGAAGGAACCGGCGAAGGGCCGTCACCGTGTCCTCGGGGCTGACGACGCGGATGCCGGCGTCGGTGATCTCGCCGATCACCATGTCCTCCATCACGCGGGTCTTCTGATCGTCCACGTTCTGGGCGCGGTTCTTGATGAAAATCGCGGCCAGCAGCGGCTCGGCCCGATCCTTCTGCACCTCGCGGATGATCGTCTCGTACTCGCGGATCGTCGTGGTCACACGCTCGCGGGTTTCGGTCGTGGTCTCGACCTGCGCCCGCGACACGGACGCGACCATCGCGAGCACGACGCCGACACACGCGACCAGCACGCTGCACTTGAACATCGCCGGATCCCTCCCCAGGCATCGCCACGCCGAAGGGCCCGCTCGCGCAGACCCCGCGTCATCCTGCGCAGACTAGCACATTGCCCACACGCGGGAGGGAATCCCCCGCGGAAATCCCGTCCCGCGCACCACCGAAGATGGGGGGCGGCTACGCTCTTTCCACATGGCGACCTCCACCGTGGAAGACTACGTCAAGGCGATTTACCTGCTCCAGCAGGACGCGCCCACCGGCGAGGCGACGGTGGTCCGCCTCGCCGCCACGCTCGGCGTCACCAAGGGCAGCGTCACCGCGATGGTCCGCAAGCTCCGCGAGGCGGAGCTGGCGATCGCCGAACGCTACGGCGGGATCACGCTCACCCCCCGGGGCGAAAAGCTTGCCCTCGACATGCTCCGGCGCCACCGCCTGATCGAGGTTTTCCTGGTGGAAGTCCTGGGGCTCGACTGGTCCGAAGTCCACGAGGAAGCCGAGCGCCTGGAGCACGCGATGTCCGGCAAGGTGCTCGACCGCCTCGACGCCTTCCTCAAGCACCCCACCACCGACCCCCACGGCGACCCGATCCCCGACGGGCAGGGACGCCTCGCCGACTCGGGCGGGCAACGCCTCTGCGAATTGAACGAGGGCGATCGGGCGACGATCGTCCGCGTGCTGGACCAGGACCCGGGGTTTCTCGCCTCCCTTGCCGCCCATGGCGTGCGCCCGGGCTCGACCGTCCTGGTCCGGAGCCTGCCGAAGGGTGCCGGGTCGATCGTCGTCGAGCCCGAGGGCGGGGGCAGCCCGCTGGCTCTCTCGCTGGAGGCGGCGGGGCGCGTGTTAGCAGATCCGATCCCCGCCCCCGAACCGGGCGGCGATCGGTACAGATAGTTTGGCTTTGTCGATCTTTTTGTTTGACTGATCGAACTTTGGCTGATATGGTCTCCACGCCTGGCGCGATGTCGGGCGCCAAGGGGACCGTGCATGCGTTCGAACCCGCCCGCTGGGCTTGCTCCGACGTCGGCCGCGATCGCGGCGGCCGCCTGTTTCGCCGTCGCCGACCCGGCCCGCGCGGGGACGCTCGAGGACGATTTCGGGATCACCGGCGACTGGTGGGGTTTCCGCCAGACGCTCGCCGACCGGGGCGTCTCGTTCCAGGGCTCCTACGTCGCTGAGGTCAGCGGCGTGCTCGACGGCGGGCTCCGTCGGCGCGGTTCGTTCCGCAACCTGCTCACCCTCGAACTCGAGATCGACCTCCAAGAGGCGATCGGGCTCCCCGGCGCGACCGTCTTCGCCCAGTTCCTCTCGGTCAACCCCGACCGCGGCGGCTCGCGCGATTCGGGCGATCTCCAGGTCTACACCAACATCGAGGTCGAACGGCACATCGATGCGCTCACCGAGCTCTGGTACCAGCAGACATTCCTGGACGGAGCGCTTCGGTTCAAGCTCGGCAAGCTGGATGCGAACAGCGAGTTCGCGTTCGTGGAAGCCGGGGAGGAGTTCGCGCACAGTTCGGCCGGGTTCAGCCCGACGATCTTCACCCTGCCCACCTACCCCGAATCCGCGACGAGCGTGAACGTCTTTGTGCGCACGGTCGAGACCCATCGTGCCACGCTCACGCTCGGGTACGGGCTCTACGACGGCGCAACGCCCGTGGACGGGATCCGCACCGGCGCCCGCGGGCCGGCGACCTTCTTCAGCGACCGTAAATCCGACGATCTGTTCCACATCGGGCAGTGCGAGCTCATCTGGTGCCGCGGCGGCGGGCACTGGTTCACCAACGGGCGGGCGGCGGTTGGGGGCTGGCTCCACACCGGCGAGTTCGAGCGATTCGACGGCGGGACCAGGTCCGACACCAGCGGGCTGTTCGTCGTCGCCGAGCAGCAGCTCTTCGACCCGCACGACGACGATCGCGGGGTCTACCTGTTCGCGCAGTACGCGTGGGCGGATCGTCGCGTGAGCGAGGTCGTCCACCACGCCGGGCTCGGGCTCGTGCAGCGCGGGACGTTCCCGGGGCGGGAGGGTGACAGCGCGGGGGTGTACGCCTCGCTCGCCGTGCTCTCCGATGCGCCGGGCGCGGACTTCGGCAACGACGAGCTGGCGATCGACGTGTACTACCGCCTCCGCCTCGGTTCAAACGTGTACGTGCAGCCCGAGCTGCAATGGATCATCAACCCGGCCGCCGACCCGGACGCACGCGACGCGCTGGTCGGCGGCATCCGCGTGGGCATCGAGTTCTAGAACCAGACCGTAGGGAGAATCGAAGAAATGACACCATCGACCCGCAGATTCTGCGTTGCGTTCGGCATGCTCGCCGCCACGCTCTTCGGCGCGTTCGCCTGTGCGGACGCGAACGCCGAGCAGGGCGCCGATCGTCCATCGGCGTACGCCATCGTCGTGACCACGGGCATGCTGGGCGACATCGCCGCCGCGGTCGCCGCCGATCGCGCGAGCGTCACGGTCCTGATGGGTCCGGGGACGGACCCCCACCTCTACCGCCCGACGCGCTCCGACGTGCAGCGCCTGATGCGGGCCGACGTCATCCTCTACCACGGGCACATGCTCGAAGGGCGCATGACCGACGCACTGACGCGCGCTCAGCGTGCCGGGCGCCGGGTGCTGGCGGTCTCGGAGCAGCTCGACGAAGCCCTGCTGCTCGAAGGCGACGACGATGACGAGCCGTTCGATCCGCACCTGTGGATGGACCCGCGCTTGTGGTCGAAGGCGATCGCGATCGTGCGCGACGAGCTGTCGGCCCACGATCCCGAGGGCGCCGCGATCTACGCCGCGAACGCCGAGGCGTACGCCGCGGAGCTCGCGAGGCTCGACGCGTACGCCGAGCGCGTGCTCGCGACCGTGCCCGAGGGCTCGCGCGTGCTCATCACAGCTCACGACGCGTTCGCCTACTTCGGGCGCCGGTACGGCTTCGAAGTGCTCGGCATCCAGGGCATCTCGACCGAATCCGAAGCCGGCGTGCGGGATATCGAACGCCTCGTGAGCCTGCTGGTCGAGCAGCGGATCGGCGCAGTGTTCACCGAGTCCACCGTGTCCGACCGCGCCGTCGGCGCACTCATCGCCGGCGCGCGAGCACGCGGGCACGAGGTCCGCCTCGGCGGGGAGCTCTTCAGCGACGCGATGGGCAACGCCGGCACTTATGAGGGCACCTACATCGGCATGATCGATCACAACGTCACCACCATCGCCCGAGCCCTCGGCGGCAACGCCCCCGAACGCGGCATGCAAAACAAACTCAAAAAGTAACCCGTGGCACGGGCGTCCCGCCCGTGCGAACACACAACCAAACCCGGACCCCACACCATTGAGCACCATCGTCCATCCCCCCTCCGCCCACCCCAAGCCCGGCTCACTGGGCGAGCGCCCCGAGCACTCGCCGGACAGCCCGCTCTCGGTCCACGCGATGACCGTCGCGTACCACCGCAAGCCCGTGCTCTGGGACGTGGACTACGACGCGCCGCCGAACAAGCTGATCGCGATCGTCGGCCCCAACGGCGCCGGCAAGAGCACGCTGATCAAAGCCTGCCTCGGGCTCGTGCCGAGAGCGTCCGGACAGGTCGAGTTCTGGGGCGAGCCCTATCGCAAAGCCCGCGCGCGCATCGGCTACATGCCGCAGCGCGAGAGCGTGGACTGGGATTTCCCCGTCTCGGCGCTCGACGTCGTCGCGATGGGTCGGTATCGAAAGATCGGCTGGTGCCTGCCGGTGATGAAGAAGCACAAGGCGGCCGCGCTCGCGTGCCTCGAGCGCGTCGGCATGGGTGAGTTCGCCCACCGCCAGATCAGCCAGCTCTCGGGCGGGCAGCAGCAGCGCGTGTTCCTGGCGCGCGCGCTGGCGCAGGAAGCCGAGCTGTATTTCATGGACGAACCCTTCGCGGGCGTGGACGCAGGCACCGAGCGCGCGATCGTCGGCGTGCTGCGCGAGCTGCGTGCTCAGGGCGCGACCGTGGTCGTCGTGCACCACGATCTCCAGACCGTGCCGGAGTATTTTGATGAAGTCATCCTGCTGAACATGCGCGTGGTGGCGGCCGGCCCGGTCGCGTCGGTCTTCACGCGCACGAACCTGCACAAGACCTACGGCGGTCGCCTGACGCTGCTCTCCGAAGCCGCCGAGGCCGTCGCGCGGGCCGCCGGCGGCGGGGAGTGAACGCCGTGCCCGACCTCGCCGAGCTGCTGGACGTGCTCACCTTCCGCGCAGGCTTCAACACGAGCCTGGTCGTCGCGGGGACGGCGCTGCTCGGGCTCGCGGCCGGGGTGGTCGGCGTCTTCGCGCTGCTCCGCCAGCGCGCGCTCATGGCCGACGCGCTCAGCCACGCGACGCTCCCCGGGATCGCGATCGCGTTCCTCGCCGCCGGTGCGCTCGGTGCGCAGGGGCGCACGCTCCCCGTGCTGCTGATCGGTGGCGCGATCAGCGGCGTGCTCGGCGTCGTCTGCGTGCAGGCGATGCTTCGGCACACACGCCTCCGCGAGGACGCCGCGATCGGCATCGTGCTCAGCGTTTTCTTCGGCGTCGGCATCGTCGCGCTCAGCTACATCCAGGCCCACGCCCCCGCGGGATCGGCGGGTCTAACGCGGTTCATCTACGGGCAAGCCGCGACCATGCAGCCGAGCGACGTCCGCCTGATGGGCACGATCGCCGCGATCGCCATTCTCTGCACGCTCCTCTTGCTCAAAGAGTTCGCGCTGGTCTGCTTCAACGACGCGTTCGCCAAGGTCGACGGCTGGCCGATCTCATTCATCGATCTCGCGATGATGGCGTTGGTCGTGCTCGTCACCGTCGCGGGGCTGCAGGCGGTCGGGCTGATCCTCGTCGTCGCGCTGCTGATCATCCCGCCGGTCGCGGCACGCTTCTGGACCGATCGCCTGTGGGCGCTCGTGCTCCTCGCCGGCGGGCTCGGCGCGTTGAGCGGGTACTTGGGCTCGGTGCTGTCGGCGTTGCTCCCGCGACAGCCGGCGGGGGCCGTGATCGTGCTGACCGCCGGCGCGATCTTCGCTGTGAGCATGATCTTCGCCCCGGCCCGCGGCGTGCTCGCATCGTCGATCCGTCGTCTGCGTCTGCGCCTGCGCATCGCCGGAGAGCACCTGCTCGAAGCGGCGCACGATGAGAACGCCGTCGAACTGACGCCCGATCGCATCGGTCGCGTCGCGCGCCTCCGCGGCTGGTCGTCGCCGTTCCGAATCCTCGTGCTCGCGTCGTTGCGCCGCCAGGGGCTGACGAGAACCGCCCCGAGCGGGCTGGTGCTGACCGCGCCGGGCGTGGACCGCGGCGCGCAGGTGAGCCGCAAGCACGCGCTGTGGGCGCAGTACCTCATCAGCTACGCCGACGTCGCGCCGAGCCACGTCGATTGGTCGGTGGACCAGGTCGAGCACGTGCTCTCGCCCGCGCTGGTCGCGGAATTGGAATCCAAGCTCGCGTCGCGCGGGATCACCGTCCCGCCGCCGCCTTCGACTCACGGAGCGAACGCGTGACGACGCTCGCCTACGCCTTCGATTTCGGGCTGGACCTGTTCCCGCTGCTCGCCGGCACGCTCGCCGCGATCACCTGCGGCCTGCTCGGCAACTTCCTCGTCCTCCGCCGCCTCAGCCTGATGGGCGACGCGATCAGCCACAGCGTTCTCCCCGGCTTGGTCATCGCGTTCCTGATCGTCTCGACGCGCAGCCCGATCGCGATGCTGCTCGGCGCCGCCGGCGCGGGCGTGCTGACCGTCGTGCTGGTCGAGCTCATTAAGAAATACGGGCGCGTCGAGGCGGGCGCCGCAATGGGCGTGGTCTTCAGCGTGCTGTTCGCGCTCGGCGTGCTGCTGATCGAGCAGGCCGCCGTACGCCATGTGGATCTCGACGCCGACTGCGTGCTGCACGGGCAACTGGAAACGCTCGTCTGGTTCGACGCGCCCGCGACGCTCGCCGAGCTGTTCCGCGTCGAGACGCTTGCGCACGTGCCGAGGCAGGTCTGGACGCTCGCGGGCATGTGCGCCGCCGCGTTCGTGTTTGTCGGACTGTTCTATAAGGAGCTGCGCCTCGCGGCGTTCGACCCCGCGCTCTCGACCACGCTCGGCTTTCACGCCGGGTTCATGCACTATCTGCTGATGGTCTTCGTCGCCGCCGCCACGGTCGCGGCTTTCGAAGCCGTCGGCTCCATCCTCGTCATCGCGATGCTCATCTGCCCCGGCGCGACGGCCCGCCTGCTCACCGATCGCCTCGGCGCGCAGATCGCCTGGAGCGTCGCGCTCGCCGCACTCGCCGGCATCGGCGGCTACCTCGGCGCAACGGCGATCCCGGAGCTTTTCGAACGAGACGCCGTCAACGCCGCCGGCTCCATCACCGTCGCCGCCGGCGTGCTCCTGACCCTCGCGATCATCGCTGCCCCGCGCTACGGGCTGATCACCAAAGCCCTCCGCCGCCGGCGCATGGCGCGCACCATCACGCGCGACGACCTGCTCGCGACGCTCTACCGCATCGAAGAAGCCGCGCCCGGCTCACGGGCCGAACCCGTCGCCATCCGCGAGCTGACCGCGCGATTCCCCGCCCGCCCGCTGCGCGCCGCGGCACGCGACGCCGCCCGGCGCGCGTTCGTTCACGCCGACGCGCACGGGCTCACGCTCACCGAAGCCGGGCGGCAAGCCGCGAGCGAACTCGTCCGCCGACACCGCCTCTGGGAGCACTACCTCGTCGAACACGTCGGGCTCCACCCCGACCACGCCCACCCCACAGCCGAGCAGCTCGAACACCTTCCGCCGCAGCCCCCGCCCGGGCCGACGACGGACCCCCACGGACGAGAAATTCCGCGGTAAGCGAGCAAAGGCACCAGCAGCCGGGCACCGGGCACCGGGGCGGAGCAGACCACACCGGCGACTGCTCACGGCTTGACGTGCCTGCCCATCTCGCGGCTCGTTGCACAGCCGCGGCGCATACCCTTCGCCCATGCGAGCCGTTGTCGTCACCAAGCAGGGCAGCCCCGTGGCGCCGAACATCGTCTTCCGCACCGACTGGGCGGAGCTTGAGCCGCCGAGGGTGGGCGAGACGCACGTGCGCACGCTGTGCAGCGCGTTCAACCAGATGGACCTCTGGGTCGGGCGTGGCGTGCCGGGGCTGAGCCTCGAATACCCGCGTGTTTCCGGGTGCGACGCCTGCGGCATCGTGGAAGCAATCGGCGAGGGTGTGGACCCCGCGTGGCTTGGTCGGCGCGTCGTCTACAACGCGGCCGTGCAGCAGCCCGACCGCGTGCATCCCGACGACCCACCCGCCTCCACGCTCGCGCCCAACTACGAGCTCATCGGCGAGCACCATTTCGGCGCCCACCGTGAGCGTTTCGCCGTCCCGGCCGCGAACCTCGCGGCGGTGCCGGACGACGCCGACCCCGCCGAAGCCGCGGCTTTCGGGCTCACCACGCTCACCGCCTACTCCATGATGGTCACCAAGGCCCAGCTCCGCCCCGGGCAGAGCGTGCTCATCACCGGCATCGGCGGCGGCGTCGCGACCAGCGCCCTCGCGATCGCGCTCCACATGGGCTGCAAGGTCGCCGTCACGAGCCGCCACCAGTGGAAACTTGATAAGGCGACGGAACTGGGCGCGCAAGCCGCGTTTCTCGATCAAGGCCCCGAAGCCGAGCACGACTGGTCGCGCCACGTCCGCGCCTGGACCAACAAACGCGGCGTGGACATGGCCGTCGATTCCTCCGGCAAAGCCACACACCTGCGATGCATCAAAAGCCTCGCCCGAGGCGGCGTCTACGTCACCCCCGGGTGCACCAGCGGGCCCGACGCGACGACCGACCTCGCCCGCATCTTCTGGAACCAGCTCCGCATCCTCGGCTCCACCATGGGCACCACCGACGAATTCAAAGAATGCGTCGCCCTGTTCAACAAGGGCGCGATCAAGCCCGCGATCGACCGCGTCTACGACGCGAAAGACGCGAAGCAGGCGTACGAACGACTTGAAGCCGGCGAACAATTCGGCAAGCTCGTTCTCCGCTGGAGCGAATGACCCGCTCGCCGATGCCGCGGTGCGTCGGCGCTCAGTCCTCGCGCTCGAAACGCTCGCGTGCCCGGCGTTTGGCCGCCATCAGCCCGCCCGGTTCCTCCGGCGTCTCGCGCCCCGCCTGCTTCGGCTCGGCCCGCGGGGCAGATGATCCCGAACCGCTCGCGGGCGGCGGCTGTGTGGGCGCACGTTCCGGGGGCGCAGGATCGGTTTTGGGTGTCAATCGCCTGGCGCGTCGGCGCGCCATCGCTTCCTCGCGCAACCGGGCCGCGTCGGCGGCGCTGAGCGCCACACCCGCATCCGGCGTCGCGCTCTGACCGTGCCGACGCGCGCGCAGCCCGCCGACCGTCGCCGCCGCGACGCCGGAACGGTCCACCCCCGCATCCCGAAGGCTCGCGCGCCAGTCCCCGCCGTAGCTCGCGCTGAAGAACCGGTCCCACGCCACGCGCCGCGTCGCCACGTCCAGAAGCAGCACCAGCACGCTCCAGAGCAGCAGCGTCCGCCAGAGCGCGGTCATCGCGAGCCTCGGCGGCGCCTCGCTCCGATCGAACAGCCCGCTCGGCATCGGCGCGTTCAGATCGAACACCCGCCCGCCCGACTCGCGCGCGATCGCCTCCAGCAAAGCCGCGTTGCTTTCCAGCGCCGCGCCCGCGGCTCCCGAGCCGACGCTCACGCCCGCGGTCACCGGCGGCAGCGCCTCGCCCCCCGCGGACGGGCGCACCGTCACGACATACGTCCCCGGCGTGCGAGCGGAGACTTCGCCCGTGTAAATCCCAGGCCCGACCTGATCCAGCCGAACCTCGCGCGGCGTGCCGTCCGGCCCGAACACCGTCCCGCGCACGTTCAGCAGATCCAGCGGGCGACCCTCCGCGTCCACAGCCTCGTACCGCACACGCAGCATCGAGCCGTCCACCTCGAGTTCCAGCTCGCCCCCGCGCCCGCCCGGCGGGCGCGACGCCAAACGCACCACCCGCGCCCACAAGTCCGAATACCCGCCCCACTCCAGCCAGCGCGACGCCCACTCGTGCGCATCGCTCGTGAACGCCACCACCTGACCAAGCCCCACCGACCAGTGCGACAGCACCGGCTCCCCATCCGGCGTCAGCATCGCGTCGGTCACTAGCGGGTCCGCACGGCGCTGCGTCAACGCCAGCCCGCCCAGCATCGGCGGCTGCCCGAGACCCGAAGTCAGCACCGAGCCCGAGCCCGTCACCATCGGCTGGAACAGCCCCTCGCGGATCATCGGCTGGCGCACCACGCGCACCGCGCTCAGGAACACCCGCGGCAGCACCGTTGGGTTCATCACCGGGAAGAACACGCCCCCGCCGCGCTGCGCCATCGAGTGCAGCGTCTCCATATCGGCGAACTCACCCAGCCCGATCGTCGTCACGCGCACGCCGCGCTCGTACAGATTCGCCGCCTGCTCCGGGAGCACGTCCGCCCCCATCGAGAGCCCGTCGCTCAGCACAACCACCTGCTTGACCTTCGCGTCGCTCGCCAGAAGCTGTCGCCCCGCCTCGGCGAGCGCGGGCCCGATGTTCGTCCCGCCGCCGGAGGCGATCGCCAGCGTCCGCTGCGCCGTCCGGTCCGCGTCGGTGTTCGGGCCCAGCGGCTGGATCACGTCGAACCCGAGGTCGTGCGCGATCACGCCGACCAGATCCTGCGGGTCCAGCGAGCGGATCGCCATCGCGGCGGCCTCGTTCGCGATGCTCTGCAGATCGCGCGTCGAGCCACCCATCCGCGCCCGCATCGAGCCCGACCGATCGATCACGAACACCACCGCCGCCTCGGGCGAGACCAGGCGCTCCGGCAGCGACAGCTCCACCGGCAGCACGCCCTCCACAGCCGTCCCGCGCCACCCACCCGCGCCGAACGAGTCCGGCCCGCCCACCATCACCAGCCCGCCGCCCAGCTCGCGCACGTACAACGCCAAACGCTCGGCGCCGTCGAAGCCGACCTCGTCCGCCCCTACGTTCTGCAGCACCACAAGGTCGTACGCCTCGAGCCCCAGCATGTCGGTCGGGAAAGCCGTCGGCGGCTCCAGGTCCACACGCACGCCCGCGCTCGCGAGCGTCCGAGCCAGCACAGCCCCCCCGCCGCGTTCATCACCCCGCCCCACGCCGTCCAGCACGAGCACCGACCCGCTCCCCGGCGTCAGCGTCACACCCTCCGCGCGGTTGTTCGCGAGAATCGTGTCGTTCGGGAGTTCGCCCGGAGCCACCGGATCCGGCTCGAAGATCGCCTCAAAGCGATGAATTCGCCCCGAGTCCAGCGCCACCTCCACCCGCTCCACATGCCGACCTGCGCCCACGCGGATCCGACGCCCGAACCCCGGCTCCCCGGGCGAAAGGTCCACCGCCTGACCCTCAGAAGCAGGC
>Ga0213835_101960_pt1 | contig 10729 bp, 5 predicted proteins | sample SWPATP01_FD_160576 | JGI IMG/M metagenome (GOLD analysis project Ga0213835, IMG submission 160576) | Coastal seawater microbial communities from Marineland, Florida, United States - SWPA TP0 #1 | ecosystem: Environmental > Aquatic > Marine > Coastal | place: USA: Florida | collected 2016-08-05
TCGGCGTCGCCCCGCCGGGCGAACTGCTCCGCGACGCGCTCCTGCTCGGGCTGGCGTTCCTCGTCTTCGTCGCGGGGACGGAGCTGAACCCCACGCGCGCCGGCGCGCAAAAGAAAGCCGCCGTCGTCGTCGGGCTCGTTCAGTTCTTCGCGATGGGCGCGCTCGGCACCACCGCCGGGCTGGTCCTCGGGCTCGGGCTCGCCCCGGCGATCTACCTCGGCATCGCGATCACCGCGAGCTCCACCCTCGTGGTGGTCAACATCCTCCGGCAGCGCAAGCAGTTCTTCGAGCCCTACGGGCGGCTCGTCCTCGGGGTGCTGCTTCTGCAGGACATCCTCATCATCATCGCGATCGGCGGGCTCGCGAGCGTGGACGACGGCGCGATCGGCGTCGCGCGCGGGCTGGGCGCGACCCTTGCGCTCATCGCCCTCGCCGCCGTGCTGGCGAGGTGGGTCGCGCCCTGGATCATCGGACGCCTAAACCTCGACGAGGAAGGGCTCCTGCTCGCGGCTCTCGCGACGCTGTTCGCGTTCATCGCGCTCTCGCACTGGCTCGGGCTGCCGCTGGTGGTGGGGGCGCTGCTCGCCGGCGTTTCGCTCTCGGGTTTCCCGGTGCAGGGGCTCGTCCGTGGGCAGGTCAGCTCGCTGGGGGACTTTTTCCTCGCCGTGTTCTTCGTCACGCTCGGCGCGCTGCTGGAGCTGCCGACGCTGCGCGAGCTCGTGACGGCGGCGTTGCTGATCCTGCTCGTGCTGACGGTGACCCCGCCGCTGGTCGCGTGGACGGCCCGTCGCGTCGGGCTCTCCAGCCGCGTCGCGGTCGAGAGCGGGCTGTTCCTCGCGCAGGGGAGCGAGTTTTCGCTGGTGGTCGCGCTCCTGGGCTGGTCGCAGGGGCAGATCTCCGACAGCGTGTTCAACATCGTTGCGATCGTGACGGTGGTGACCATGATCCTGACGCCGTTCGTCGCGACCGATCGCAACGCGTGGCTGCTGATGCGCTTCCGCATCGGCCCGCGCGCCACGCCCGAGCTCGCCGAGCGACCGCGCGGGCATGTGCTGATCCTGGGGTGCGGGCGTTTCGGGCGCGTGCTGGCCGACCGCTTGGAAGCCCGGGGCGAGCGGACAGTGGTGATCGACGACGACCGCGCGGTGGTCGAGCGCCTGCGGGGTTCGGGCGCGGAGGTGCTCCGCGGCGACGGGGCCGACTACGCCGTCCTCCGAGCCGCCGGGGCTCGGGAGGCGAAGGCGATCGTCTCGAATATGCGACGGATCGAGGATCACGAGCGGATGCTGCGGTTCGTGTGGGAGGCGCGGGTGCCGGTCTTCGCGCCCCTGTTCAGCCCGGACGACGCCGAGCGCCTCGCCGTTCTTGGGGCGGAGCCCGTGATCGAGTCCGACGTTGCGGCCGAGCAGGTGCTTGCATGGTTCGACGAGCGGTTCCCGCCGACGGGCGACGCCCCCGCCCCGAGCCGTCCCGACCGCCCCTCCGCGGCTCCCGCCTGAGCGGGTTTGCAAAGCCGAGCGGCGGATCCGCCCGATGGACGGGCCATGCCGCGAGGTTTGGTGATCGCCGCGATGGGTTGTCTGGTGGTCGCGGGCTGCGCCTCGGGCCCTGGCGCCCTCGCCGAGCCCTGCCAGCTCGCAACGCCAATCGAGCCCCTCCCGATCGAGCCCGAACTCGCCCGCGCCTTCGCTGAGGCGTTGGATCTGTTCCCGCCGGAGGCTCGGGCGCGCCTGGAGACGGTCGAGCTGGTCCGGGAGCGCCGGTACGAGCTTCCGCCCCGCGTGCCGCTGATCGCCCGCATCTACGCCGCCGCGGCGTATGCCGTGTACGACCCGCGCGAGCACAGCGTGATCGTCTACGACGCCGCCTTCACACGCCGCCCCGCGTGGTCGCCGGATGACCCCGCCCCGACACCCGAAGACCTCGCCGAGTTCCTCGCGATGCTCGCCCCCGCGCTCGCGAAGGCTCTGGACCTGCCCCCCGACCCCGCGCCGCCGCCGGCGCAGGCACTCTGGGCGCGGCTCGTCCACGTGCTCGACACCTGGGCCCCGGAAGACCCGCTGCCGCCGGACCCGCCGCTCGGTGATCCGCGCGTGCTCGACCGCCTGGTCGCGATGGGCCCGGATCGCGTGATCGATCACCCGCTCGACCTCCGCGCCACGCTCGTGCACGAACTCGCCCACGCGCTCCAGCTCGCGCCCGGCGCGCCCCGGCATCATCTCACGCCCTGGAGCAGCCTCTCCGCGTGGCGATGGGCCGAGGGCGGCAGACCCTACACCCCGGCGTTCCACGAGCACCCGAGCGTGCTGCTCAGCCTCGCGATCGCCGACACCCGCGGCCCGCTCGCGCGGTACGCGCCATCACCCGATGCCCGGTTCATCAACCGCTACGCCGAGTACGAGCCGCGGGAGGACTACGCCGAGAGTGTGCGCGCCTTCATCGAACGCCCGCGCGTGCTCCTCGAAACCGCGCCCGAGAAATACCTGTTCATCAACGCGCTCGGGTACAACCTGCACCTGGACACCGACGCCCCCGGCCCGCTCTGGCGCGAGCCGGAGGGCGCGGACGAACTCGCTCACATCCACCGCGGTTTTTGTGACATGCTCGGCGCCGAGCCGCCCGAGATCCCGCCGAGCTTCGAAGCCGTGCTCGCGATCCTGCGAGCGCACGCTCACGTGATCGACGCGCAAGCGCTGCCCCGAGCCGACGAACTGGACCCGATGCCGACGGATCTGCCCGCGAGCATCCGCCGAGCGTTCGTGAGCGACGATCTGCGCATCCTCATCGACAGCGTGCCGCTCGGCCCGTCCAACGCGATCGTGCAGGACACGATCATCCGCGAGCTCATCGCCCGCGAGTCGTACGCCGAGTTGATGACGATGATCTTCCACTCCGGCTCATCGATTCCCGACGGCTACCGTCGCGCCGTCGCCGCGTTGACCGAGCTCGAAGACCAGGATCAGCGCGCGCACAACGCCGCCAGCCTCCTCCGCGAACCCCGCGTGCTCCCGCGCGAGGAGCACCGCGCGTTCATCGAGCGCGAAGCCGCCCACTGGCATGAAGCCGACCGCCCGCTCGCGGCGATGATGCTGCGCCTCGCCGACGCGACGCACGAGCCCGAGGCTCCAGAAGCCGACCGCCTGCTCGCGGAAATCGCGAGCGAATCTCGCGCCCGCGAGCCCCATCCCGACGCCGCGTCGGCCCTTTTGATCGCGGCCGAGCTCGAACTGCTCCGCGATCGACCGGCTCGCGCCGAAGCGTTGCTCGACCGGATCGCGGGCGATCATCTGGGCTCGATCCGGCGCGTCGAGGGCATGATCGCGATCGCCGAGCACGCCGCCGATCCGGCTCACCCCGCACTCGAACGCGCTCGCCGCCTCGCGGAAGCGCACCCCTCGCCGCGTCTGCGTCAGGAACTGCTGAAACGCATCCATCGCACAACGGCAGCCCTCAATGCCGCGCCGCCGAGCAACCCGCGATGACCAATCACCCCCCCGAGCCAGACCCCGCGCACGAAGCGGACCTCCCGCCGACCGGGCTGCAGCACGCCAGCCCCCCGCCCAAGAGCGATCCCGGGTACCGCTGCGAACGCGGGCAGCGCGTCGGGGCGTACACACTCCGCGACCCGCTCGGTCGCGGCGGGTTCGGCGAGGTCTGGCGCGCCGAACGACGCAACCCGAGCATGACCGTCGCGATCAAGCTCGTCCGCCCCGAGCGAGCCGACCAGGGCGGCGTCGCGCGGTTCCACGCCGAGTGCCAGGCGCTTGCGCTCCTCGAACACCCCGGCATCGCGCGCATCCACGACGCCGGCGTCACCGACGACGGTCTGCCCTATCTCGCGATGGAGTACGTCCATGGCGTCGGGCTCAGCGAATTCTGTGACCGTGAGCGCCTGCCGATCGCCGAACGCCTCGAACTGCTTGCACGCATCGCCGAAGCCGTGCACCATGCGCACACCCAGGGCATCATCCACCGCGACCTGAAGCCGGAGAACATCCTCGTCGGGCTCGATGCGGACGGCCGCCCCGCGCCACGCATCGTGGACTTCGGCATCGCCAAAGCCGTCAACAAGAACGTCCGCCTCACCGATCTCACGCTCACGCAAGACCTGCACACCGCGATCGGCACGCCCGCGTACATGAGCCCCGAGCAGCTCGAATCCAGCACGCTCGGCGTCGATACCCGCACCGACATCTTCGCCCTCGGCGTCATCCTTTACGACCTGCTCACCGGCGCACTCCCGATCGCCGCGCCCCAGTCCGGCGGCTTGCAGGAGCTCATCGCCCTCGCGCGAGCCGACCGACCCGAACCCCTCGAACGCTTCGCCCAGCTCACCGCTCAGCAGCGCGCCGACGCCGCCCATCGGCGCGGGCAGCTCCGCCCGGAGCAGCTCGAAGCAGTCCTCCGCACGCGCGTGCGCCACCTGCCGATGAAGGCGATGCGCGCCGAGCGCCAGAAACGATTCAGCTCCGCCGCCGCGCTCGCGCAGGACATCCGTCACTACCTGAACGACGAGGATTTCGCCGAAGCCGCACGCGAACCCGCGATCGACCGCTTCGCGCGCAGCGTCCGTCGCAACCGCCCGGCGTACGCGCTCGGCGCGGGCGTGGCGCTCCTGCTCGTCGCGGGGATCGTGAGCACATCGATCGGGCTCCAACGCGCCAGGGCAGCCGAGGCCCGCGCCAGCGCGGACGCCGAGCGCGCGCGCCTCGCCGAAGAAGCCGCGTTACAACGAGCCGCCGAGCTGGCGCAGGTGACCGAGTTCCAGCGCGATCAGCTCGCCTCGATCGATCCCGCCCAGATGGGCGCTCGGCTCCGCGCCGACCTGATCGCCGAGATCCGTTCCGCTCAAGACCGCCTCCGCCTGTCCGCCGACGAGCGCCGCGCGCTCGACCAGGCCGCCGAAGCCGTGGTAAACGCGATCAACCCGATCAACCTCGCGCGTCTGGTGCTGGAGCGGAGCATTTTCGACCAGACGCTCAGCGCGATCGATCGGCGTTTCGAAACGCAGCCGCTGCTGCGGGCCGCGATGCTGGAAGCGACCGGGCGCACGCTGCGCGAGCTGGGGCTGCCCGCGCGAGCATCCGAGGCGCAGTCGCGCGCCCTCTCGCTCTACCGTGCCGCGCTCGGTGACGCATCGCCCATGGCGTTCCGCGCCCGGGTAGAGCTCGCCGCGTCGCTGATCGACACTGGTCGAGCGACGGAAGCCGAGTCAGAGCTCCGAGCCGTGCTCGCCGTTCCGTCCAACGATCTGTCTTCGGACGACCCGCTGCGATTGCGAGCTCGCCTGATGCTCGCCGTCGCGTTGAGCGAGCTTGGGCGTTTTGATGAAGCCGAGTCGCTCGCACGCGAAACGCTCGCGGATGTGCGCACGGGGCAGTCGTCCGCGGAATCGCGCCGCGCCGCGTTGCTCGGGCTCGCCTCGGTGCTGAGCCTGCGCGCTCGGGAAGCTGAGGCCGAGCCGCTGTACCGCGAAGCACTCGAGATCGCCGAGCGCACGCTGACGCCCGAGCACCCGGAAACCCTGCAAACCCTGCACAATCTCGCGCAGCTCATGCAGACCGCCGGGCGTCACCAGGAAGCCGAGGCCCTGCTCCGGCGCACGCTGGAGGCTCGCCGTCGCACGCTCGGCGACGATCATCCTGCCACGCTGACCACCATCAGTAACCTCGCCGTCTCCCTCCGCGCGATGGACCGCCTCGATGAGGCCGAGCCCCTGTACCGCGAAGCGCTGGAAGGGCGACGCGCCGCGCTCGGCGCGGACCATCCCGACACGCTGCAATCACTGAACAACGTCGGCGTGCTGCTGCTGGAATCGCTGCACCGACCCGTTGAAGCCGAGGCGTACATTCTTGAAGCGTTCGAGCGACGCCGTCGTGCGCTGGGCGCGTCGCACCCCGCGACGCTCGCCTCGCTGGTCAACGTCGGCGTGCTCCGGCGCGCGCAGCAGCGCCCGCAGGATGCGCGCGACGCCTTCGCCGAGGCGCACGCCCGCTCCGTCGAAATCCTCGGCCCCGCGCACCCGAGCACAATCAGCACCGCGCGGAATCTCGCGATGACGCAGATCGCGCTGCGCCAGCCCCAAGAAGCGGCCGCCCTGCTCCGCAACACGCTGATGCACGCGCAAGCCGCGATGGGCCCATCGCACGCGACGACGATGCAGATCCATCACGACCTCGGCGACGCGCTGGCGCGCAGCGGGCGTTTCGATGAGGCCGAAACTGTGTTTCTCGAAGCGTACGAACGCCGGCGCGACGCGCTCGGCCCGGCGAGCGGCCCAGCACGCCGATCGCTCCAGGGCGTCGCCGATGTCCGTCTCGCCCAGGGCGACGCGCCAGGGGCGGCCCGCGCCTACGCGCAGCTCGTCGATCTCGCCCGCAACGCCCAGCCGCCCGACGACCCCGGGCTCATCATGGCCGCGAACGCCCTCGCGACCGCGCTCCAGCAAGCCGCCGATCCCGTGCGTGCGGCTCACGCCCTCGCCGAAGCGCTCCACGCCTCCACCCGGGTCTACGGACGTGCGCACGCCACGACGCTCACGCTCCGCCACAACCTCGCGTCCGCCGCCATGCAAGCCGCCGATGCCGAGACGGCGCTCCGCGTCCTCCGCGATGGCGAGCCCGACGCCCGCGAGGCGTGGGCCGCCGACCCCGCTCGTCTCGCGTCCTATCTCGACCGCCTTGCCGCCGCCTTCCACGCCCTTGGGCGCGAGGACGAAGCCCGAACCTACGCCCGCGAGGCGCAAACGCTCCGCGAGCCCGGGCGATAACCCCGATCGGGACCAAACCCCGCCCCGTCACTGGCCGATAGAACCGCTTCGCACAGTCCCTTGCTCCGGAGTTCACAGATGCCCGACCCCACGCCCCACGCGACAAACCAGCTCCGCGTCGAGATCCTCACCGGCTACGCCAGCCCGTGGGCCGGCTCGTTCGACCAGGACCGCGTGACTATCGGGCGTGCCCAGGGCTCGGACGTCCGCCTCCACCCCACGCAGGACACCGCCTGCGCCCGTGAGCACCACGCGATCCTCGAGCGCACCCAGGACGGCTGGCGCGTCACCGCCCAGCACGCCTCCGGCATCACGATCCTCGACCATCACGGGCGCGCCAAGGCGAAGCTCGAAGCCGGGCAGTCCGCCGCGATCGAGGGCGAGTGCCAGTTCGAGCTCGGCTCCGGCGGCCCGCGCCTCGGCGCCTCGGTCGTGGGGGAGGCGCTCCCGGTCACTGAAGTTCAGTCCACCGCCAAGGCCCCGCTCCCCGTCGGGCGCGTCTCGGGCGATGTGGTGCGCAACGCGCGGCGCACGCCGAAGATCGTCGCCGGCGTTGCCGTCTTCGGCCTGCTCCTCGCCGCCGGGCTCGCGTACTGGATCCTCGACGTCCGCCAACGCGGCAAGATCACCGAAGACATCACCCTCGACCTCCACGGCACCACCCGTCAGCTCGCCCAGAGCACCGCCGAAGTCCAGGCCCGCACCGAAGCCCTCGGGCAGCAGGCCGAAGCCTTGGGCGCGCAGACCGAAGCGATCCGGCGCGAAGCGCAGGAATCTCTCGATGCACTCCGCGCTTCGATCGAGACCGGCGCGAGCCTGACGCGGTCGCAGATGGAAGCCGTCAATACCTCCATCCAGGAACTCCGCGAGCAGCCCACCGACCGCATCGCCGCGGTCATCACCGAAGCCGCCCCCTCCGTCTGGCTCCCCGCGGTCTACAATCCCGAGACGGGCGCCTTCTCCGGCGCCGGCACCGCGTGGACCGTCGAGGGCGGGCAGCTCGCGACCAACGCCCACGTCGCCCAGGAAATCCTCGACCAGCTCAAGAAAGCCCCCGGCAGCATCCCCGTCGCCTTCCGCGAAGGGCGGCGCGACGAGATCGTCCGTCTTGACCCCGACTTCATCATCCACCCCGACTACGCGCCCCTCTCCCGCATGCTCGATGGTCAGCACCGGCGCACGCCCGACGGCGGGCTCCGTCTGGTTCGCTACATCCCGCCGTGCGACGTCGCGCTGCTCCGACCGGAAGACCCCGATGCCGACCTCGGGCGCCCGCTCCCGCTCGCCCGCGACATGGTTCAGCAGGACCTTGTCGGCGCGACCGTCGGCTACGTCGGCTTCCCGGCTGAGAACATCGCCGGGCTCCCCGTTGCGCAGCGCGTCTCCGGCCGCCTCACCTCCCAGACCGACTTCGTCTTCCAGCCCACACCCCCCGAGCACGCCCAGGTGCTCCACCACACCGCCGTCCTCGCCGGCGGCTCCAGCGGCAGCCCGCTCCTCAACGAACGCGGCGAGGTCATCGGGCTCGTCTCCGCCGGGAGCATGGCGTTCACCGAACGCGGCACACGCATCCCCGTCGGCATCAACTACGCCCAGCGCGTCGACCTGCTCGTCGAGCTCCTCGACAACACCGCCCACGACCTCTCCAGCGAACGACGCGCCCGCCTCGCCGATGGGCTCCGCAGCGTCATGCTCGACGCGAAGCAGATCCTCGATCAGCTCTGCCTGGAGTTCTTCGGCAAGGACGTCACCTACCAGATCGTCGACCTGGAAGGCGTCATCACCGGCCCCGGCCCCGAGGGCGGGTTCACCAGCGTGATCGAGCTCCTCCCTTTCCACAGGTACAACATCACCGCCGCGAGCGACGCCTATTTCAACACCCAGCTCACCATCCTCGAGGGCGATCAGGTCGCGCTGCGCAACCCCTCGCCGACGTGGTACGCCAACATCGGGATCAACCCGATGCCCCAGCCCGTCCGCGTCACCGTCGTTGCGCACACGACCGACGCGATCCCCGACTCCGGCGCCCCGGTCCGCGTCCGGATCGCGCGGGCCTCGCTCCTCCGACCGCCATCAGAGGTCTTCCCGCAGGGTGAGTGATCTACCCCCGCGCCCCCTGCCCATCGCGTACCATGCGGCACTTCCGGCGACCCCGCCCGAAGCGCCCACCATGCTCGACGCCGCCAGAACCATCCTGATCGACGGCGGCTGGGTCATGATCCTGCTGTTGATCCTCAGCCTCGTCACCGGGGCGATCGTCGCCGAACGCCTCTGGTTCTGGCTCCAGCACGACACCCGCCCCGTCCGCGCGCGCCTCGACCCCGTCGCGGAACTCGTCCGTGAAGGACGCCTCCGCGACGCGCGGGACCGCGCCGGACGCTACGCCGACCTACAGTCCGTCTTCGCTCGCGAACTCCTCGCCCGCGCCCACGCCCTCGGCGGCCCCGGCGCGACCGAGAGCGCCGCCCACGAACTCATCGAACGAGCCCGACCCGCCTTCGAACGCTTCGGGCCCACGCTCTCCACCGTCATCACCGCCGCCCCCCTGCTCGGCATCCTCGGCACCGTCGTCGGCATCATCGCGAGCTTCCAGCTCCTTGGCGGCAGCGGGCCCGTGGACGACCCGACCGCCGTCGCCGCCGGCATCGCCACCGCGCTCTACACCACCGCCTTCGGGCTGCTCATCGCCCTCGGCGCGCTCTTCCCGCACACCATCTTCCGAACCCGCGCCGACCGCCTGCTCGCCCGCCTCGAAGCGTTCAGCGCGCTGGTCATCGAGCACGAGCGCGATTCGATGCAGGCGTCAAACAAACAAGCCCCCCGCGCAAGCGAGGGGTCGAGCAAAAGCAACGCCGATGGCTCACGCGGGGCACGCCCCGCGCCTCAACCCGATCCTCAGCCCGCCGATTCCTGATCCTTCAGCAGCCCGTAGATCGCCTCGCCCGTCTCGGCCGCGTAGATCTCTTCGCGGAACGATTCCATCGTCATCAGTCGGCTGATCCGCGCCAGCGCTTGGATGTGATCGCTCGTCCGGTCCGGCGGGCTCGCGAGCAGCACGATCAGACGCACCGGCTGCTTGTCGATCGCTTCAAAATCCATCGGAGCCGCCGGGCGACCGATCGCCATCGCCAGGTCCGTCATCCCCGCGCACTTGCCGTGCGGGATCGCCAGACCGTGACCGATGCCCGTCGTCCGGGTCTGCTCCCGCGTCCAGACCGCGTCTTTCAGGCTCCCCGGGTCGGTCACCTTCCCGGCAGCCGCGAGCAGATCGACCAACTCGTCAATAACACCCTTCTTGTCCGTCGCGGTCAGCGGCGAACACACGCACTCCGGGGTGATGATGTCCAGCAGGTTCATCGATCCGAGCACTCCCAGCTCCACAGCGCCCAACCCGCCGCCACGCACGAGCTCGCGACGGCACAAGGACGCACAGTCTAGGCCCCCCCGCAGGACCCCGCCCCCAGCCCCCCTCGCCCGCGCTACCCCCGGCTCAGCAGCACGCTGAACGCCCCGTCCCGCCACGACGAAGCCGCCTGACCCGCCCCGCCCGCCGGTCGAACCCGGCGCGTCCGCGTCGCCCGAAGCCCGTGCCACTGGCACGCCCACTGCGCCACCCGCTCGTTCTCCTCCGCCTCCAGGCTGCACGTCGCGTACAGGATCGACGCGCGATCGCTCAACAGCGGGATCGCATCGGCCACGATCTGGCGCTGAATCCCCGCGAGCCGATCGATCCCACTCATCTCGCTATCACCCAAGCCGTCCAGCGGGCACGCCCGATACGCCGCCTCCACCCGGCGCGCCAGCACCCCCGTGTTCGAGCACGGCACATCCAACAGCACCAGGTCCGCACGCCCGAGCGCCGCCGAGCGGATCTCCGCCATCGACCCCACACGCACGCCCGCCATCCCTCGGCACGCCTCGCCGAGCCCGCGCAGCTTCGAAGCCTCCCCGTCCGTCGCC
>Ga0213835_101961_pt1 | contig 10724 bp, 12 predicted proteins | sample SWPATP01_FD_160576 | JGI IMG/M metagenome (GOLD analysis project Ga0213835, IMG submission 160576) | Coastal seawater microbial communities from Marineland, Florida, United States - SWPA TP0 #1 | ecosystem: Environmental > Aquatic > Marine > Coastal | place: USA: Florida | collected 2016-08-05
GGCCGTCGACAACCCGTTGTTCAACCTTCCCAACGTGGTCTGCACCCCGCATCTGGGCGCCTCCACCACCGAGGCGCAGGAGAACGTCGCGCTGCAGGTGGCCGAGCAGATGTCGGACTACCTGCTGACCGGCGCGGTGCAGAACGCGCTCAACATGCCGTCGGTCACCGCCGAGGAAGCCGCCGTGATGGGGCCCTGGCTGAAGCTGGCCGCGCATCTTGGCGCCTTCGTCGGGCAGATGACCGACGAGCCGATCAAGGCGATCAACATCCTCTATGACGGCGCGGTGGCCGAGATGAACCTCGACGCGCTCAACTGCGGCGTGATCGCGGGGGTGATGAAGGCGTCCAACCCCGACGTGAACATGGTCTCGGCGCCGGTGCTGGCGCGCGAGCGCGGCGTGCAGGTCTCGACCACGACGCAGGAAAAGTCCGGCGTGTTCGACGCCTTCATCAAGCTCACCGTGGTGACGGACGGGCGCGAGCGGTCGATCGCCGGCACGGTGTTCAGCGACGGCAAGCCGCGCTTCATCCAGATCAAGGGCATCACCATCGACGCCGAGGTCGGCGAACACATGCTCTATACCACCAACGACGACACGCCGGGGGTGATCGGTACGCTGGGGATGACGCTGGGCCAGAACGGGGTGAACATCGCCAACTTTACCCTCGGCCGGTCCGCGCGCGGCAAGGACGCGATCGCGATCCTGTATCTGGACGAGCAGCCGCCCGAGCATGTGCTGGAAAAGCTGCGCGCCACCGGCCTGTTCCGGCAGGTGCGGCCGCTGTCCTTCGAGGTGGCCTGAACAGGGCGCACCCCGGCCCCGCGCGGGGCCGGGGCGGGCCATCGGGGACGGGGCGATGCGAACCTACGCGATCGGTGACATACACGGCCAGATAGACCTGCTCCGCGCGGCGCACGACCGCATTGCAGCAGACCGGCGGCGCTGCGGCGACGACGCGGCGCCGGTGGTGCATGTGGGCGACCTGGTCGACCGGGGCCCCGACTGCGCCGGGGTGATCGACTGGCTGATGGCGGGCATCGACGCCGGCCGGCCCTGGGTCGTGTTGCTGGGCAACCATGACCGCATGTTCACCCTGTTCCTGGACAATCCGGCGGCGCAGGACGCCGGTTTGCGCAGCGCCTACAGCTACCTGCACCCGGCGATCGGCGGGGCGGCAACGCTGGCCTCCTACGGGGTCGAGAATCCGGCCGACCGCCCCGTCGCCAAGGTCCACGCCGAGGCCGTCACCCGCGTCCCCGCCGCACATCGCGCCTTTCTGGCCGCGCGGCCGCTCATGTTCCGCCACGCCGACGCGCTGTTCGTGCACGCCGGCATCCGTCCCGGCGTGCCGCCCGAGGCGCAGGTCGAGGACGACTGCGTCTGGATCCGCGAGCCGTTCCTGTCGCATCGCGACGATCACGGCTTCCTGGTCGTGCACGGCCATACCGCGATCGCCGTGCCCACCCATTACGGCAACCGCGTCAACATCGACAGCCGCGCCGCCTATGGCGGGCCGCTGACCGCCGTCGTGGTCGAGGGGCGCGACGTCTTCCTGCTCGAGGATGGCGGGCGGCGTCGGCTGGTGCCCGACCCCGATGCGCCGGTGCGCTGAGCGCGCGTCGTTGAAACATGCGGGTCGGCGTGGCACATCCGTCGGGCGCGGCATGAAGCGGGGACTGGGCTATGCAGGTTGACGGCACCCACTGGCGCACGATCTGGCCGTCCGCGGACGGCCGGCGCGTGCACATCATCGACCAGACGCGCCTTCCGCACGAGCTGGAGGTTGTCGATCTGGCCGACGTGCAGGCCGCGGCCCATGCCATCCGGGCAATGCTGGTGCGCGGTGCGCCGCTGATCGGGGCGACGGCGGCCTACGGCATGGCGCTGGCGATGGCCGACGATCCCTCGGACGCTGGCCTTGCCGCGGCATATGCGCTGCTTCTTGCCACCCGGCCCACGGCCGTCAACCTGCGCTGGGCGCTGGACGACCTGCACGCGCGGCTGGCGCCGCTGTCGCCTGACCGGCGGGCCGCCGCCGCCTTGGCCCGTGCCGCCGAGATCTGCGACGAGGATGTCGCGATCAACCGCGCCATCGGCAGCCACGGCCTGCCGCTGATCGAGGCCATTGCCGCGCGCAAGGGCGGCGCGCCGGTCAACATCCTGACCCATTGCAACGCCGGCTGGCTGGCGACCGTGGACTGGGGCACCGCGACGGCGCCGATCTACATGGCCCATGCCGCCGGCATCCCCGTCCATGTCTGGGTGGACGAGACGCGCCCGCGCAACCAGGGCGCCCATCTGACCGCGTGGGAAATGGCGTCGGCCGGCATCCCGCACAGCCTGATCGTGGACAATGCCGGCGGGCATCTGATGCAGCGCGGGCAGGTGGACATGGTGATCGTCGGCACCGACCGGACCACCGCCACGGGCGACGTGTGCAACAAGATCGGCACCTATCTCAAGGCGCTCGCCGCGCGCGACTGTGGCGTGCCGTTCCACGTGGCGCTGCCGTCGCCGACGATCGACTGGACGGTGACCGACGGCCTTTCCGGCATCCCGATCGAGGAGCGCGACGGCGACGAGGTGAGCCTCGTGCAGGGGCGCGCCCCGGACGGGACGATCGCCCGCGTTCGCATCAGCCCCGATGCCAGCCCTGCCGCGAATCCGGCCTTCGACGTCACGCCTGCCCGCCTCGTGACCGGGCTGATCACCGAGCGCGGGGTCTGCCCGGCCACGGCCGAGGGGTTGGCGGGGCTGTTCCCCGAGCGGGCCGCGGCGGCATGACCGAGGCCGCGCTGCGTGCCGCGCTCGTCTCAGCGGCGCGTGATCTCGACGCGCGCGGGCTGAACCGGGGCGCGGCCGGCAACCTGTCGGTGCGTTGCGGGGAAGCGATGTTGATCACCCCCTCGGCGGTGCCCTACCACGCGCTCGAGCCGGAGATGATCGCGCGCATGCCGCTCGACGATCCCGGCGGGCGTTGGGAAGGGCCGCGCATGCCATCGACCGAGTGGCGCTTTCACCGCGACCTGCTGCGCGCCCGTCCCGAGTTCGGCGCCGTGGTGCATACGCATGCGCCCTGGTGCACCGTCATGGCCGTGACCCGCCGACCCATCCCGGCGGTGCATTACATGATCGCCGCCTTCGGCGGGGCGGATATCCGGGTGGCAGGCTATGCCCGCTTCGGCACCGCCGCGCTGTCCGAGGCGGTGCTGCAAGCGATGGAGGGGCGGTCGGGTTGCCTGATGGCCAACCACGGCGCGCTGACAGCCGCGGCCGACCTGACCCGCGCCTGCTGGCTGGCCGGAGAGCTTGAGGCGCTGGCGCATCAGTATGTCCACGCGCTGGGCATCGGCGGCCCGGTGCTGCTGTCCGAGGCCGAAGTGGCCGAGGCGGCGGCGGCCTTCGCGGGTTATGGGGTGCAGGGCGAGGACGGGTAGGCTGCGCGCGGGTGCCGTCGTGCAATCCCGCCGGTGACGCACCGCGTGCGGCTTTGCGCCCGGCAGGCCCGCCCCGACTACAGCACCCCCGGCACCACCTGGTCTGGCGGGCGGTGGCCGTCGGCGAAGGTCTTGGTGTTGATGATGACCTTCTCGCCCATCTCGATCCGTCCCTCGACCGTGGCCGAGCCCATGTGCGGCAGCAGCACCACGTTCGGCAGCTCGCGCAGGCGCGGGTTGATGACATGGCGCCCCTCGAACACGTCGAGGCCGGCGCCGGCGATCTCGCCCGCGCGCAGGGCGCGGGTCAGGGCGTTTTCGTCCACCACCTCGCCGCGCGAGGTGTTCACGATCACCGCCGAGGGCTTCATCAGCTTCAGCCGCCGGGCGTTGATGAGATGAAAGGTGGCCGGCGTATGCGGGCAGTTGATCGACAGCATGTCCACCCGCGCCAGCATCTGGTCGAGGCTTTCCCAGTACGTCGCCTCGAGCGCCTGCTCGATCTCGGCGCGCAGCCGGCGGCGGTTGTGATAATGCACCTGCATCCCGAAGGCCGCCGCGCGTCGCGCCACCGCCTGCCCGATCCGCCCCATGCCGAGGATGCCCAGCCGCTTGCCGCCGATCCGGCCGCCCAGATGCGCCATCGGCGACCATCCGTGCCAGTCGCCCGCCTGCATCTGCGCCAACCCTTCGGGAATGCGCCGGGTCACGGCGAGCATGAGCGCCATGGTCATGTCGGCGGTATCGTCCGTGACCACACCGGGGGTGTTGGACACGAGGATGCCCCGCTCGCGCGCCGTGGCGACGTCGATGTGATCGATGCCGGCGCCGTAGTTCGCGATCAGCTTCAGCCGCGGCCCCGCTTGCGCCAGAAGGCCCGCGTCGATCCGGTCGGCGATGCAGGGCACCAGCACGTCTGCCCGCGCCATCGCCTCGGCAAGCTCGTCGCGCGTCATCGGGATGTCGGGATCGCGCAGCGTGACGTCGAACAACTCCTTCATCCGGGTCTCGACCGGTTCGGGCAACCGTCGCGTCACGACCACAGTCAGGCGTTGTCCGGGCATGCGCCTCTCCTTCGGGCTTGGAGGTTTCGCGGGCTGCTGGCAAACTGACCGATAGCGGCGCGGCACACAAGCGCCGGCAAGCAAGATCGTTGCGCGCGGCCCCCGACGGGTCGATGTGGCACGGAGAGGTCGGGCAGACGGGATGCAACATTGGATCGGGGCGCTGGCGGCCGTGGTGCTGCTGGCGATGACGGCGCCGGATGCGGGCGCGATGGAACCGGCGACAGCGCAGGCGGCGGCCACGGGCCCGGTGACGGGCCTTCCGCTGCCGCGCTTCGTGTCGCTGAAGTCGGGCGAGGGCAACGCCCGGCGCGGCCCGGGGCTGACGCATCGGGTGGACTGGGTCTATCGGCATCGCAACATGCCGCTGCGCGTGGTCGCCGAATACGAGCACTGGCGCCGGGTCGAGGATGTCGAGGGAATCGGCGGCTGGATGCATTATTCGCTCCTGTCGGGCGTCCGCACCGTGCTGGTGCTCGAGGACATGACCGCGCTGCGGGTGCAGGCGGATGCCCGCGCGCCGGTGGTCGCCTGGCTGGAAGCCGGCGTGATCGCGCGGCCGCTGTCCTGCGGGCCGGAGTGGTGCCGGCTGAACGCCGACGGCCAGCGCGGCTGGGCCGAGCGGTCGGCGTTGTGGGGGCTGGGGCAGGACGAGCTGCTGGACTGACCGCGCCCGCCCTCAGCCCGCGTCGATCACCGTGACTTCGGTTCCGGCAGCGGCGCACAGCGTCGCCTGCTCCGGCGCCAGCCGGGCATCGGTGAACACCCGGTCCAGATCGCCCAGCCCGGCCACGCGCACCGGTGCCGTGCGCTGGAACTTGGAACGGTCCGCCACAAGCCAGCTCTGGCGGGCCTGTCCGAGGATTGCGCGGGTGACCGCGACCTCGGCCAGGTCGTAATCCAGGATGTCGCCGCCCGCATCCACGGCCGAGGCGCCGATCACCGCGACATCGGGCTTGAAGCCGCCCACCGCCTGCACGGCAAGGGGGCCCGTCAACCCGCCGTCGGCCCGGCGCAGGTTGCCCCCGGCGACCAGCACCTGCGCGGTCTCGGACCCGGCGAGGATGTTGGCCACGTTGATGTTGTTGGTCAGCACCAGGAGGCCCCGGTGTCGGAGCAGTTCGCGCGCGACCGCCTCGGTCGTGGTGCCGATGGCCAGGAACACCGAGGCACCGTCCGGAATGCGTGCGGCACAGGCGCGCCCGATGGCGCGCTTGGCCTCGGCGTTCAGCGCCCGCCGCTCGCGATAGGCGATGTTGACGGTGCCCGAGCGCAGGATCGCCCCGCCGTGGACACGTTCCAGATGCCCGGCCGTGTCGAGGTCGCCCAGGTCGCGCCGGATCGTCTGCACCGTCACCCCGAACCGCACGGCGAGGTCGTCGACCGTCACCTTGCCCTCGGCACGGGCGATGCGCAGGATCTCGGGCAGGCGAAAGTTCTGCGTCATGGGGCCTCCTGTCGGCGCAGTATGGGGCGGGTGCGCGGTCGGGGCAATGGCGGGGCGAAGCCGCGGGTTGCGACAACGCGAAGCAAATCGAACGCAAAACATTGCCAAAAGGAACCTAAACGCGTTATGAATGCAGTGAAAACGAAAGGATGCCGGAATGGCCCGACCAAGCCCCGATACCGAGACGATCGCCGACCTGCTGGTGATCGGCGGCGGCATCAACGGCTGCGGCATCGCCCGCGACGCGGCCGGGCGCGGCCTTTCCGTGGTGCTGGCCGAGATGGGCGACCTGGGCAGCGCGACCTCGTCGGCCTCGACCAAGCTGTTTCATGGCGGGCTGCGGTATCTGGAGTATTTCGAGGTCCGCCTGGTGCGCGAATCGCTGCGCGAACGCGAGGTGCTGCTGCGCGCGATGCCGCACATAAGCTGGCCGATGCGCTTCGTGCTGCCGGTCTATCCGGCGATGCGCTTCGATTCGACCACGCCTGTCTCGCGGCTGCTTGGCACGGTGATGCCGTGGCTGCGCGGGCGCCGGCCGGCCTGGCTGATCCGGCTGGGCCTGTTGATGTACGACAGCATGGGCGGGCGCAGGATCCTGCCGCCAACCCGCAGCCTGTCGCTGAGGGGCACACCCGAGGGTGCGCCGTTGCAGGACCGCTTTGCGCGCGCCTTCGAGTATTCCGACTGCTGGGTCGAGGATTCGCGGCTGGTGGTGCTGAACGCCCGCGACGCCGCGCAGCGTGGCGCGACGATCCTTGCCCGCAGCAAGGTCGTCGGCGCGCGCGTGCAGGACGGCATCTGGCATGTGGCGCTCGAGACTGCCGAGGGGCCGCGCACGGTGCGGGCCCGGATGCTGGTGAACACCGCCGGGCCCTGGGTGGGGCAGGTGATCGGTGGCGTGCTGGGGCTGAAGACGAACGACAAGGTGCGGCTGGTGCGCGGCAGCCACATCGTCACCCGCAAGCTTTACGACCATGACAAGTGCTATTTCTTCCAGGGCAGCGACGGGCGCATCGCCTTCGCCATCCCCTACGAGGGCGACTTCACCCTGATCGGCACCACCGATGCCGAGGCCGCCGACCCCGACACGCCCCCCGTCTGCACCGAGGCCGAGCGCGATTACCTCTGCGCCCTGGCCTCGACCTATTTCCGGCGCCCTGTCACGCCCGACGACGTGGTCTGGAGCTTTTCAGGCGTCCGGCCGCTTTATGACGATGGCGCGCGCTCGGCCACGGCGGCGACGCGGGACTATGTGATGCGCATCGACCGCTCGGCCGGGGCGCCGGTGCTGAGCATCTTCGGCGGCAAGATCACCACATACCGCAAGCTGGCCGAGACCGCGCTGGAGCGCATCGGCACCGTGCTGCCGGTCAAGGCGCGGGCATGGACGGCGGGCAAGCCGCTGCCGGGCGGGGATTTCCGGGTGAAGGGCGTCCCTTCGCTGGTGGAGGGGCTGCGACAGGCGCATCCCTTCCTGACCGAGGCCTGGGCACGGCGGCTGGTGCGCGCCTACGGGACCGAGGCGCGCGCGGTTCTGGGCGATGCCGCCGCCGCCGCCGATCTGGGCCGCGACTTTGGCGCCACCCTGACCGAGGCCGAAGTGCGCTGGCAGATGCGGCACGAGTTCGCGCGGCGGGCCGAGGACGTGGTCTGGCGCCGCACCAAGCTGGGCCTGCGAATGACACCCGAACAGATCGCCACCCTCGACGACTGGATGCAGGCGCAGCCGAGGGCCGAGGCGGCCTAGTCGCCTGCCGCCCGGGCGGGGCCTTCGAGGTCGACGTAGCAGTCGGGCGTGAAGCGCGGCGTGCACAGGCACAGGAACACCAGATCGCCGGCCCCGGTGTTGGTGATCCGCTGGGCGGCGCCGGCGGGGATCGCCACACGGTCGCCGGGGCCGACCGGGGCGGTCGCGCCGGCCACCTCGACCAGCCCGGTGCCGGCCTCGATCACATAGACCTCGGACACCCCTTGCAGGGCATGCAACTGCGTCGTCACGCCCGGCGCCACCCTGGCCCGCGCCAGCGAGGTCGCAGGGCTGCCGGCGTCGTTCCACAACTCCTCGATCGTGCAACGTTCGGCGGTGGCGAAGGCGCCGGCGGGGTCGGGGGGATGCAGCCATTCGGGGCGGGGCATGGATGTCTCCGGTCGCGATCCCGGCAACGTGGCGCGGCGCACAGCCGGACGCAAGCCGCGGCTTGGCAGCCCCGGCCCCGCCGTCCTAGATGGGGCGGCCCGCCCGGAGGATGCCATGCCCACGCCCGAAGCGCTTCGCCTGACCGCCGCCCATGCCGCCATCGCGGACCGGATCGGCGCGCCGCCCGAGGTGGCGCTGATCCTGGGTTCGGGCCTCGGCGATCTGGCGGGGCGGATCGGCGGCGCGACGGTGATTCCCTACGCCGAGGTGCCGGGCATGCCGGCCACGACCGTGCCGGGGCATGCGGGGCGCTTGGTGCTGGGCGAGTTGCACGGGAAGCGGGTGGTGGCGATGCAGGGCCGGCTGCACCTTTATGAGGGTCACGCGCCGGCCGACGTCGCGCTGCCGGTGCGGCTGATGGCGCGGATGGGGGCGGGGCGGCTGGTCGTGACCAACGCCGCCGGCGGGCTGAACCCCGACTATCGCCCGGGGTCGGTCATGCTGATCGAGGATCACCTGAACCTGACCGGTACCAACCCGCTTGTCGGGCCGAATGACGACAGCCTCGGGCTGCGCTTTCCCGACATGTCGCGCGCCTATGACCCCGGACTGCGCGCCGCGGCGCTGGCGGCGGCTGCGGAGGCCGGCGTCGCGCTGCACCGGGGCGTCTATGCCGGCGTGCTCGGACCGGTGCTGGAGACCAGCGCCGAGCGCCGCTTTGCCCGCATGGCCGGGGGCGATGCGGTGGGCATGTCCACGGTGATCGAGGTGATCGCGGCGGTCCATGCGGGGATGCAGGTGCTGGGGCTGTCGGCGATCACCAACGCCGCCACCGGCGGGCCCGAGCAGGAGCCCGACACCATCGAGGCGGTGCTCGCCAACGCCGCGGTCGCCGGGCGCGACATCGCCGCGTTGCTGGCCGTGCTGCTGCCGCGTCTCTAGCGGATTGCCGGTCGGTCTTGCCGGGGGCGAAGGGCCGCGCCTCAGCGGCGCGGGCGCGCCTGCCAGTCGGACCACGACTGGTCGCGGCCGGGAAAGGCGCAGGTCAGCGGCAGCGCGGCGATCATTGCCCGGAAGGCGGCGCCGACGGGTGCGTCCAGCGCCTCGTCCCCCGTGCGGACCCACCAGAAGGCCATCGCGTCAAAGCCTGCGCGGTCTGACGGGTAGAGATAGGCACAGCCCGCCGTTCGCGTATCGGTTGAATCGCGCAGGGTCCAGGCATAGCTGTGGCCTGACGTGAACTCGCGTTCGTGCCAGCCCAGGTCCACGCGGTTCTCGTGCAGGTCGAGGCCGTCGGGCCAGCTGTCGTCAGGGTCCATCGCGCCGCGCAGCCTCTCGGCGCTGGCCATCACCGCGGCGTAGTCCTGTTCTGCGTCGGTCAGGCGCAGCGGGCGGGCAAGGAAACCCGGTCCCTGCCAGCGGTCGGGCGCGCGCAGACCGTCGGGCAGGAGCGGGCGGTGATACATGCGCACAGGATGCCGTTTCCGCGTCCGGATGGAAAGACCCGCACGACGGTCGAGGGCCCGGAACCCGCCCGGCAGGGTCGCGCTTCGGTTGACCCCTGCGTGGTGCGGGAGTATCTGAAAGCCGATCCGTTCCGGGCCGCGCGCGGTGCCCGGACCAGCCTTCGGAGGCCGCTTGGACACGCTTGTTGGCAACTACCTGCCGATCCTCATCTTCCTCGGTGTCGCCGTGGCGCTGGGGCTGTTGCTGCTGCTGTCGGCGATCATCATCGCCGTTCGCAACCCCGACCCCGAAAAGGTCTCGGCCTATGAGTGCGGGTTCAACGCCTTCGACGATGCGCGGATGAAATTCGACGTGCGCTTCTACCTCGTCGCGATCCTGTTCATCATCTTCGACCTGGAGGTCGCGTTCCTGTTCCCCTGGGCGGTCGCCTTCGGCGAGATGAGCATGACCGCCTTCTGGTCGATGATGGTGTTTCTGGCCGTGCTGACCGTCGGTTTCGCCTATGAATGGAAGAAGGGGGCGCTGGAATGGGAGTGAGCACCGCCCGCACCGATGCCGGCCCCGACGCCGAGGTGGCCACGCAGGCCCTGAACCGCGAGTTGCAGGACAAGGGTTTCCTGCTGACCACCACCGAGGACGTCATCAACTGGGCGCGCAACGGCTCGCTTCACTGGATGACCTTCGGGCTGGCCTGCTGCGCGGTCGAGATGATCCACACCTCGATGCCGCGCTATGACCTCGAGCGCTTCGGCACCGCGCCCCGGGCTAGCCCCCGGCAATCCGACCTGATGATCGTCGCAGGCACGCTGACCAACAAGATGGCGCCCGCGCTGCGCAAGGTCTACGACCAGATGCCCGAGCCGCGCTATGTCATCTCGATGGGAAGCTGCGCCAACGGCGGCGGCTACTATCACTACAGCTATTCGGTGGTGCGCGGCTGTGACCGGATCGTGCCGGTGGACATCTATGTCCCCGGCTGCCCGCCGACAGCCGAGGCGCTGCTGTATGGAATCCTGCAGTTGCAGCGCAAGATACGCCGCACCGGCACCCTGACCCGCTGAGGAGGCGCGGCCCATGTCCGAGGCGATCACCAGCCCCGCCGCCCCCGCCGACGAGGCGCTTGCAGAACTTGCCGCCTATCTGGCCGGCGCCCGCCCCGACGATGTGG
>Ga0213835_101962_pt1 | contig 10723 bp, 9 predicted proteins | sample SWPATP01_FD_160576 | JGI IMG/M metagenome (GOLD analysis project Ga0213835, IMG submission 160576) | Coastal seawater microbial communities from Marineland, Florida, United States - SWPA TP0 #1 | ecosystem: Environmental > Aquatic > Marine > Coastal | place: USA: Florida | collected 2016-08-05
AGCCGCAAAAGCTGCCGACTGCGGCCTGGATCAACCCACCGCCGACGGAGAAAAAAGCTGCCTGAAACCCGAGATTCAGACTCTCACAGATTTACTCAGGTGTTTCAAATTCATTGACACGTTCCGGCCGGACGTATCCGGTTGCAGGCAGCTGAGTGTTGGATTGTCCATTCATACTTGTGTAACTCCTTACAGTGGTGAAGAAGTCCACATTGTGCGTGTCGCAGTCGGCGAAAAAAATCGAAACGACCAACTAGCCGTTTCGACTATTGTTATCTCAAGACTCGCAAGCGCCGCAGAATCGGCTTGATTGTCTGGTTAATCTTCTTTTCAGGTTCGTGGTCTTCAACCCTGTCCTTGCCCATCTGTTTACGGTAAGCGACATAGGCAGCACGGTAGGCCTCGCGGCGCACCGATTTGGATGGGACCGAATAGACGTAGTCCCGAATCAACGGATCAAATTCACGAGTGGCTGGCCGGATAACTTCCAGGTACGCGCGCACCGTGGCACGGTAGACTTCTGCTGACGTAGCTTGCCCACCAAGTGGGCGTTTGTACTTCATATAGAACGCTTCGTCCAATGAGGCAACCTGCCCACTAAGTCGGCGATCAAGGCAATGCGCAATGTAGCCAAGGGCGGCACGAGAGGCGCAGCCGTTCTGAATTTGGCGAATGATGGTGCTCAGAATTACCCTCGACTGCTCCTCCACAGTTTCGCCCTCGGGATCAGGATGCACGTCTCCGAACATCACATTCTTCATTCGGCTCACTAAGAGGCGGTCGTCCTCTAAAGCGCTGAGGGCGGCCAATGCATCAGGTCCGAATTCGTCGAAATCGCTCACGCTACCTTCCTCCCGAATGCACCCGCAACAACTTTTCCGGATGCCACGCCGTCGATATAGTTTGCCCAATCCTGCATCATCACGCGGCGCTCGGCCAAGAACTTCGCCCGGTCGTAAGCCGCATCTACCTTGTCCTTCTGTGCGTGCGCGAGCTGGCGGTCTACAGTTTCATGACGGTAGCCTAAACGCTCCTTGATTGTGGACATTGCTAGGGCGCGGAACCCGTGTCCTGTCATGCGATTCTGATAGCCCATGCGCTTGAGAGCCGCGAGGATTGCGCCGTTGCTCATTGGCTTTTCGTGGTCACGCTGGTTTGGAAAAAGGTATTTGCCGCCGCCAGTTAGGGCGTGCAGTTCGCGCAGCAGGTCCAGCGCTTGCTGTGACAGGCAAACGTGGTGGTCCGTGGTGTCGGGGTTTACAGTCAGCTTGCCGCGCTTCATCCTGCGCCAGGGAATGATCCATTCGCCGCGCTCAAGGTCGATCTCGGACCAGGGCGTTTCGATGAGTTCGGATGTGCGCACAAAGACCAGCATCATCAGGCGCAGGGCGATACGTGTAGGCTTGAACAGGCGGGCATCATTCTTGTCCATTGCTGCGAGAAAGGCGGGCAGCTCGTCGGCAGTGATCGCTGCGAAGTGACCGGCTTTGACGGGCTTGAGCACGTCCTTCATGTCTGCTGCCGGGTTGCGGTTCTCGATTCCCTGTTGGCTCGCATAGCTAAACACTCGGGCACAGGTCGCTTTGACACGATGCGCAATCTCATGGGCGCCCCGGTTCTCAATCTTGCGAAGGGCCGCGATGACGTGCTGGTGCTTGATAGCTCCGATGGGCATACTGCCGATCTCGGGGAAAATGTCGATTTCCAGCCGCCGGATCGTGTCGCGTGCCGTTGCTGCGCTCCAGGTGGGGAGCTTGTTAGTGTGCCACTCTCGCGCCAACTTCTCGAAAGTATTGGCGTTGGCTTCGTTCTGCTCGCGCTGGCGCTCTTTCTTCTCCAGGCTAGGATCAATCCCCTGATCGAGCAACTTTCGCGCCGCTAGGCGCTTGGCGCGGGCCTCCGCCAGCGTCACCTCGGGATACTTGCCGAACGCGAGTGTTCGGCGGACGTCGCCAAACCTGTAGTCCATGCGCCAATACTTCGCTCCGTCAGTGTTGATCAGCAGGTAGAGTCCGCCGCCGTCCGACAGCTTGTATGGCTTGTCCTTGGGCTTGGCTGTGCGGGGTTGGATGTCGGTGAGGGGAACGGCAAGTTTCGGCATGTTGACGGTATCGGCTTTGACGGTATGGGTAGATACCGTCAACCATACTGCCAAACTTGCTGGATTTCAATGGACGCTAAAAACGCTTAGAGAACAAAAAACCCGCGTTCTCACTGGGAGAGTCGCGGGTTTCTGGACATTCTTGGACTTCTTGAGGCTTGTTCTTGGCGGAGAGAGGGGGATTCGAACCCCCGGTAGGCTATGAACCTACACACGCTTTCCAGGCGTGCGACTTAAACCACTCATCCATCTCTCCTGCATGCATCGCTTTCGCGAAGCCGCCTATTATAGCAACAATTCTCGGCAGTTCAAGCACTCTCTCCACGCCCTGTCCGCAACAATCGTTTCCACAACAAAAAATTGTTTAAGAAATGGAAGGCTGCGCCGACATGTCGAGGCGGCCGATTCCTACCGGACCACGGGAGGCCTTCAGTGGTCAGCGAAGTCGTCGATGGCTAGCATGGTCTTGTCTCAACCAACCACAGGCAAGTCTTGGCCTGTACGAGGAGGCAATCATGGCAACCAACAAGCAGGGCGGGAACAAGGGTAGCAAGCAGAGCGGTGATACCAGTAACCGCGGCTTCGCGTCGATGGATCCGCAGCGCCAGCGCGAGATCGCCAGCGAAGGCGGGCGGGCCGCTCATGCGTCGGGGCATGCCCACGAATTCACGTCGGAGGAAGCACGCCGGGCCGGGGCGATGAGCCACAAGAACGATGGCAATCGCCAATCCGGTAGCGGTGGCCAGCAAGGCGCGGCCCAGCAGGGCGGCGGCGCTGGCCACGGGGTGCAGGGCGGCACGCCCGAGCAGCATGCCCGCGCCGGAGCCCAGAGCCACAAGAACGACAAGCGTTGAGCGCTTTTACTACCCTGCCTGCGCGGCCCTTTGTCATTGTCGCGCCGGCAGGTTGATGCAGCCAGCGGCGAGGACTCCCACCTCCACCGTGCCAGGAACGTATTCCGGCGGAAGACCGAAGCCGCTGCCGGGATGGGTTTCTCAGGCGCCGCCGTGCCGGTTTCCCCGACCGGCCTGGGCGGCGCTTGCCGTTTTTTCAAAAGCCGGGCTCCGCCACGGCTGGCGTGCCGGTCTGGCACAATCGTGGTTTCGCGGCGCGTCAATCGCGCCGCAGCGGGCGAACGGATGCGATTGTGTTGACTGGAGTGTTGTGCGGCGTGCTGGCGGGCGCCTTGTGGGGCATGGTGTTCCTCGTGCCGGAACTGTTGCCCGGCTTCTCGCCGGTCGAGTTGGCGGTGGGGCGCTACACGGCGTATGGGGCGATGTCGCTGGGGCTGATGCTGCCCGGCCTGCGCCGCCTGCTGCGCCTCTTGCAGCCGCGCGATTATGGCGCGCTGCTGCGCCAGGCCCTGAGCGGCAACCTGGTCTATTACATGCTGCTGGCGCTGGGCGTCAAATTGGCCGGCGTGGCGCCGACTTCGCTGATCATCGGCCTGATTCCGGTCGTCGTCACCTTGCTCGGCCGGCGCGACCATGGCGCGGTGTCGCTCAAGCGCCTGGCCCTGCCCCTGACGGTGATCGGGATCGCGATCGCCTGCATCAATGTCGACGCCTTTCGCCATGCCCATGCGCGCGGAGCGCCGCTCGCCTCGACCCTGCTGGGCCTGGCCTGCGCCTTCGGGGCGCTGGCCTGCTGGACCTGGTATGCACTGGATAATGCCCGCTACCTGAAGACGAACCCGCAGTTCAGCGGCGGCCAGTGGTCCTCGCTCTACGGCCTGGCCAGCGGCCTGGTCGCCTTGCCGATCGGCGCGCTGGCCATGCTGCCGGCGTCCGGCGGCCTCGCCGACGCGGCCGCACCCGGGCGCGACTGGTTGCTGTTCTGGTTGTATAACGGCTTGCTGGCGCTGGGCGCCTCGGTGATCGGCAACCACCTGTGGAACATCGCCAGCCGGCGCCTGCCGGTTACCTTGACCGGCCAGCTGATCCTGTTCGAAACGGTGTCGGCGATGTTGTACGGGTTTATTTGGCGTCCCCAGCCGCCGCGCATGCTCGAGCTGGTCGCCATCGCGCTGCTGGTGGCGGGCGTGACCTGGTCGGTGCGCCTGCATGCGCGGCCGGAACGGGAAGCCGTGGCGGCCTGACGACAGAACAGCACAAATCAGCTGGCGAAACAGTCGATTCAACCCGGCCTGCGCGCGCACCTCGGTATTGCCACGTACAATCGGTTCTTTCATTTGGGCAATAATCGCGCCATGGACCGATTCCCCGCTGCCGCCGCCAGTATCGTACCGACCGACCTGAAGCTTTCCGAGTTGATCGGGTCGCTGAGCTATGCACTTGACATCACCGAGGGCCAACCGGCCGGACATTGCGTGCGCGTCTGCTGGATTGGCATGCACATCGGGCGCGACGCGGGCATGGAATCGGAACAGCTGTGGGAGCTGTATTACACCTTGCTGTTGAAGGACCTGGGCTGCAGCAGCAATGCCGCGCGCATCTGCGAGTTGTACCTCACCGACGACCTCGATTTCAAGCGCGACTTCAAGACCGTGGGCGACAGCCTGCCGCAGGTGCTCGGTTTCGTCCTCAAGCATACGGGCTTGAAAGCCGGCCTGGCCGAGCGTTTCAGGAGCGTGATGACGATCCTGCGCGACGGTCCCGCGATCGCCCAGGAGATGATCGCCACGCGCTGCTCGCGCGGCGCGGAGATCGCGCGCATGCTGCGTTTTCCGGAACGCGTCTCGGACGGAATCTACAGCCTCGACGAGCATTTCAACGGCAAGGGCAAACCGGCCAAGCTGGCGGGAGAAGCGCTTCCCGTGTATTCGCGCATCGCCCTGCTGGCGCAGATCGTGGACGTGTTCCATGCCGAAAGCGGGCGCGCGGCGGCGCTGAAGGAAGCACGCGCGCGCGCCGGCAGCTGGTTCGACCCGCGCCTGGTCGCGGCGCTCGAACGGGTCGGCAAGCACGATGCGTTCTGGGACATGCTGGCCTCGCCCGGGATCGATCAAACCGTCTTCGCCATGGAGCCGGCCGCGCACACGATCGCGCTCGACGACGATTATCTCGACGACATCGCCGCCGCCTTCGGCCAGGTGGTCGATTCGAAAAGTCCCTACACCAGTGGCCACAGCAGCCGCGTCGCGCTGTACACCGACATGATCGCCGAGGCCCTGGGCCTGCCTGCCGAGAAGCGCCGCTGGCTCAAGCGCGGCGCGCTGCTGCACGACGTGGGCAAGCTGGGCGTCTCGAACAGCGTGTTGGACAAAGCCGGAGCGCTCGACCGCGACGAGTGGGCGGCGGTGCGCCAGCATGCCGAATTCACCGAAACCATCCTGGGACGCATCGCGGCCTTCGCGGAACTGGGCCGCATCGCCGGCGCCCACCACGAGCGCCTCGACGGCGGCGGCTATCCGCGCGGCCTGTCGGGCGACCAGATCGACATCGAGACGCGCATTATCACCACCGCCGACATCTTCGACGCGATCACCGCCGAACGGCCGTACCGCGGCGCGATTCCCGTGCCGCAGGCGCTTGAGATGATGGAGAAGACGGTCGGCACAGCCATCGATGCACGCTGCTTCGACGCACTCAAGCGTGCGCTGGAACGCGTGCCGATCATGGCACCATAAGGCCATGGATCGATTCCCCACGACCCCCACCGCGCCCACCGAGGCGCTCAAGCTCTCCGAACTCATTGGTTCGCTCAGTTACGCACTCGACCTGACCGAAGGCCAGCCCGCCGGCCATTGCGTGCGCTCGTGCTGGATCGGCATGAAGATCGCCCGCGACGCCGGCATGAGCACCGAGCAGCTGTGGGAGCTGTATTACACGCTGCTCCTGAAAGACGTCGGCTGCAGCAGCAATGCCGCGCGCATTTGCGAGCTGTACATGACCGACGACCGCATGTTCAAGCACGACTACAAGACCGTCGGCGACAGCCTGCCGCAGGCGCTCGCCTTCGTGTTCAAGCACGCCGGCATGAAGGCCGGCATGGCGGATCGCTTTCGCACGGTGCTCAAGACGCTGCGCGACGGCCGCCGCACCGGCAATGAATTCATCGCCACCCGCTGCCAGCGCGGCGCCGAGATCGCGCGCCTGCTGCGCTTTCCAGAGCGCGTCGCCAGCGGCATCTACAGCCTGGACGAACATTTCAACGGCAAGGGCAGCCCGGCCGGCTTGCGGGGTGAGGCCATCCCTGTCTACGCCCGCATCGCGCTGCTGGCCCAGGTGGTGGACGTGTTCCATACCGCCGAAGGCCGTGCCGCCGCGCTGGCCGAAGTACGCAGTCGCTCCGGTACCTGGTTCGATCCGCGCCTGGTCGCCGCTTTCGAACGCGTGGCGGCCGGCGACGCCTTCTGGAACACCCTCAAGTCGCCCGAGTTGGACCAGATCCTGTACGCGATGGAGCCGCCCGAACACATCGTGGCGATCGACGACGACTACCTGGACGACATCGCCACCGCCTTCGGCCAGGTGGTCGACTCGAAGAGCCCCTACACCAGTGGTCACAGCAGCCGCGTGGCGCTGTACACCGACATCATCGCCGAAGAGATGGGCATCGCGCCCGAGCGCCGGCGCTGGCTGCGGCGCGGCGCGATGCTGCACGACGTCGGCAAACTCGGCGTCTCGAACACCGTATTGGACAAGGCCGGCGCGCTCGACCGCGAAGAATGGGCCGCCGTGCGCCAGCATGCCGAGTTCACCGAAGCGATCCTGTCGCGCATCGGCGCCTTTGCCGAACTGGCGCGCATCGCCGGCGCCCATCACGAGCGTCTCGACGGCGGCGGCTATCCGCGCGGCCTGAAGGGCGACCAGATCGAGCTCGAGACCCGCATCATCACCACCGCCGACATCTTCGACGCCATCACCGCCGAGCGCCCCTACCGCGGCGCGATCCCGGTGCCGCAGGCGCTCGAGATGATGGAAAAGACGGTCGGCACCGCGATCGACGGGCGCTGCCTGGATGCGCTCAAGCGCGGCCTGGCTAACTCGATTTGAAGATCAGCGCCGCCACGCGGCGCAGCCTGGGCGCCACTAGTGGAACCGTCAGCATGGTGCTGCCGATCGCCATCAGGAGCAGGGCGGTGAAGGTCTCGCTGGTGATGATCGCCTTGTCGAGCAGGATGTTGGCGAAGATGATCATGATCAGGGCCTTGGTCTGCAGCAGCCAGCCGATGATCGAGGCTTCTCCCTTGCCCCAGCCTAGGATGCGTCCGGCCAGGTGGGTGCCGGCCAGCTTGCCCGCCACCGAGGCCGCCAGCAGTACCGCCGCCGCGACGAACACCGCCGCGCCGCCCACGGCCCAGTTGGTGCGCAGGCCCGTGCTCAGGAAGAACACCGGCATCAGGACCAGCAGCACGTGCGCGCGCAGCATGTCGAGTTTTTTCTGGTCGAACCAGTGCCCATCCATGACGGCGCCCGCCAGGAAGGCGCCGACCATGTAGTGCAGCCCGGCCCAGTCGGCGGCCAGCGCGCAGGCGGCCAGCCAGATCGGCGCCACGAACCAGCGGTCGCGCTCTTCCATCCAGGCCATCAGCCGCCGGAAACCGAAGGTGGTCACGGCAAACAGCAGCAGGAAGCCGGCCTGGCGCCCGACCCGGGTCCAGTCGAGCAGGATCAGCGCCAGCACGCCCCAGATCGCGATGTCGTCCAGGCTGGCGTAGCGCAGCACGCGCTGGCCGATCGGCTCGCGCAGGATCTCCAGCTTTTCCATCAGCAGGATCAGGATCGGCAAGGCGGTCACCGCGCAAGCCATGCCGACGCCGAGCACGAACTGCCAGTCGTGGGCGCTGGCGCCTTTCCAGCCCGCGTAGCCCAGCATGCCGATCGCGGCCACGCAGCCGAACACCAGCGGCACGCCGAGCGCGAGCGACGCGGTGATCGTGCTTTCGCGCCGGTGTTCCCAGGCCTTCTTCAAATCGAGTTCGACCCCGGCGATCATCACGAACAGCATCACGGCCCACCAGGCGATGCCGTTCAGTGCGCCCATCACCTGGGGATTGAACACGAAGGCGTAGTAGTCGGGATAGGCGCGTCCCAGGATGCCGGGGCCGAGCAGCACACCGGTGATGATTTGCACCACCACCAGCGGTGCCCAGTAGTCGGTATTCCCGAGCCGCCAGATCAGGTAGGGCAGGGTGAAGATGACCAGCATGGCGATCAAAAAGATTTCGGTCGTTCCCATTGCAGTGTGCATAATATCGTTCTCTTGTCGTTGTGATGGGGCGAACCCCGCCTGCGTCGGCGCGCAGCGCGCATGATGCCACGCGCGGCTCGCCGCGCCATACAAAACATCATGGTTTGACACCGAAAAAGGCCTGGTGCTATAGTCGGGGCAAATTAAATGGTAACGTTTCCAAAAACGTGCCGCAAGCAGCAGGCGATGGATCGGAGACATGATGTACAAAGCACAGATACTGGCGCTGGCCTGCGCCGCGTTCCTGGCAGGCGCAGCCTGCACCGGACCCGCCGCAGCCGCAGCCGCGCAGGCCGCGCCCAGGGCCGAAGTGATCCACTGGTGGACTTCGGGCGGCGAGTCGGCCGCGATCAAGGAACTGGCCCAGGCCTACCGCGCCGCCGGCGGGGTGTGGGTCGACAGCGCGATTGCGGGCGGCGACCAGTCGCGCGCCGTCACCATCAACCGCATCGTCGGCGGCAATCCGCCCACCGCCGCCCAGTTCAATACCTCGAGGCAGTTCTTCGACGTGATCGAGCAGGGCATGCTGAATAACGTCGACGAGATCGCGCGCGCCCAGAACTGGGACAAGCTGCTGCCCGAGCCGGTCGTCAACGTCATCAAGGTCGACGGCCATTACTACGCGGTCCCCCTGAACATCCACATGCAGGCCTGGATCTGGTACTCGAAAGCGGCCTTCCAGAAAGCCGGCATCGCCAAAGAGCCCGCCACGGTCGGCGAATTCTTCGCCGCGCTCGACAAGCTGAAGGCGGCCGGCATCGTGCCGCTCGCGCACGGCGGCCAGGCCTGGCAGGAAACCATCCTGTTCACGGCCATGCTGTCCAACCTGGGCGGCAAGGACCTCTATTTGAAGGTGCTGCGCGACCGCGACCAGCGTGCGATCGCTTCGCCCGCCTTCCGCAACGTGCTGCTGGCCTACAAGCGCCTGCAAACCTATGTCGACCCCCGCTCGCCGGGACGCAACTGGAACGACGCTACCGCCATGGTCATCAGCGGGCGCGCCGGCATGCAGGTGATGGGCGACTGGGCCAAGGGCGAATTCATGGCGGCGAAACAGGTCGCCGGACAGCAGTTCGGCTGCATCGCCGGCCTGGCGCCGAATTCCCCCTACCTGATCCAGGGCGACGTCTTCGTCTTTCCGAAGACCGCCAACGCAGGCGCCGTGCAGGCGCAAAAGCTGCTCGCCAGCGTGGTCTCGGCGCCCGCCACCCAGCTTGCTTTCAGCCGCCTGAAGGGATCGATTCCGGTGCGCAGCGACGTCGACGCGTCGCGCGCCGACCTGTGCGCCCAGAAGGGCATCGCGATCATGAAGGACCGCACGCGCCACCTGGGCGTGTCCGAGGTCTACCTGACGCCCGACCAGAACGGCGCCATGCAGGACGTGCTGACCGCCTACTGGAACACCGGCATGACGGTCGACAAGGCGCAGAAGAGCATCGCCGCGGCGCTGCAGGACTGATGCGTTCCCGGCGCGCGCTCATGCCCTACGCAGCGCTGCTGCCGATGGCGCTCACCGTCGTCGTCGCCTACCTGGGCACGGTGCTGTGGACGGTGCGCACCTCGTTCACGGCCTCGCGCACCTTCGCTTCCGATAAATTCATCGGCGTCTCCCAATACACGCGCCTGTTCGACAACGAGCGTTGGCTTCACTCGCTGCACAACGTCGTTCTCTACGGCGTCCTTTTCATCCTGGCCTGCCTCGTGATCGGCTTCCTGCTGGCCGTGTTCATCGACCAGAACGTGACCGGCGAGGGCGTGCTGCGCACCGTGTTCCTGTATCCGTATGCGATGTCCTTCGTCGCCACCGGCCTGGTCTGGCAATGGCTGCTCACGCCCGGCAGCGGCATCGACGGCGCCATCGCGCGCCTGGGCTTTCCGGATTTCCGCTTCGACTGGATCGTCGACCAGGACATGGCGATCTACACCATCGTGATCGCCACCGTCTGGCAATCGGCGGGCCTGGTGATGGCGTTGATGCTGGCCGGCCTGCGCGGCATCGACGGCGAGATCTGGAAGGCGGCGCGCCTGGACGGCATCCCGGCCTGGCGCGTCTACCTGTCGATCGTGCTGCCGATGCTGGGGCCGACGATCGCCACCGTCTTCCTGCTGCTGGCCGTCTCGGTCGTCAAGCTGTACGACGCCGTGGTCGCAATGACCCAGGGCGGACCCGGCACCGCCAGCGAAGTGCCGGCCAAGTTCATCATGGACCACCTGTTCCTGCGTTCGAACATCGGCCTGGCCTCGGCCGGCGCCGTGATGCTGCTGGTGCCGGTGATCGCCTTGCTGGCGCCCTACGCCTATGCGCGCAGCCGCGGGAGCCGCGCATGAGACGGCGCCGTTTCACGCCGGCGCGCGCCGGCATCCATGCTTTCCTGTTCGTCGCCGCGCTGTTCTTCCTGCTGCCGCTGTACGTGATGCTGGTCACTTCGCTCAAGAGCATGGACGAGATCCGCGCCGGCGGCATCC
>Ga0213835_101963_pt1 | contig 10713 bp, 8 predicted proteins | sample SWPATP01_FD_160576 | JGI IMG/M metagenome (GOLD analysis project Ga0213835, IMG submission 160576) | Coastal seawater microbial communities from Marineland, Florida, United States - SWPA TP0 #1 | ecosystem: Environmental > Aquatic > Marine > Coastal | place: USA: Florida | collected 2016-08-05
GCAGCCAGAGCAACAGCCATCAGGGAGACGATCAGCAGGGATTTTTTCATGGTTTTTCCTTAATTAAGTTAGTACTTGTGTTGCGATTAATAATTACCGGTAATTATCGCTCTTTTGGAATTCTCGTGGCTTTCGTACTGGTAACAGTGCCTGATAGACAACGGAACCTTCCTAACCCGATATTATAGCCAAATTTACTGCTTCGCAATAGAAAACACATGCCAAAATGGAAGTATTTTGTGACTTGATAAGCTTCATTTTGTTACAAGATGCTACAGAGGTCAAGAAACGTCATTACAAATTGGCTTGCAGACAATTTACAGTCCCGTGACAGTCGGTGAGAGTATCTTGCTCGACTCTTCCCAGATTGCCTCGAAACGGTAAGCCGGCACTTCAAGTTCAGCCGGAGCATCGAATGCCGCCTCGCCCCGCATGTGATCGCAATGAAACCGCCGAACCACATGCACGCCGTCAGCCAGCGTGAACGAGTCAGAAAGATGCCGCAGAGAACGTGGACTGCGACGGCATTCGACGCGCTCACTGTAGTAACGCACGATACCTAAAAACCGTGGACAAGCGCGCTCAATATAACTGGGGTCATGCAGCGCCAGCCGGACATGGCCGCCGCCGTGCAGGAAAGCGCGCAGGGTCACCTCGACGTCCGGCGCGCCCAGCGGGAAGTGGGCGAAATCCGGGTCGAAGAGGTCGAGCCGGCCAGTGGCCCGGTTCAGCAGCGCGCGCCACTGCGCCTGCAGCGCGCTGCGCGTGTCGAAACGGACGGTCGACGGCTCGGCCATGATGGTTATCCCAGCTCGATCCAGCCATCGCTGTACCAGGTGTACAGCGCTTCCAGGACGTCGTCCGAGGCCCGCGCCAGCGCGTCGCCCGAGAGGCGGCGTTCGTTGGCGAGCAGGTCGAGGACGAATTTGTCCGCACGGTTCACGGCAAACGATTCGCCATTGATGAAGACGTGCTTGCCGCGGTAGAGCATCAGCGACTTGGGCGACAGTTTCAGGCCGCGCCTGGCGGCCGTTTCCATGAAGCGCCCGACCGGCAGCGGCTTCGCGGGCGGCGTGAAGAACACGTTGTGCTTCGGCTCGGACATGTACTCGCCGAAGAAGATGGTCACGTCTTCTTCCTCGAAGCGCACCTTGTTGAGCTCTTCGGTAATGGTCGCCAGCATCTCGCGCGGGATCTCGGCCGGGTTCTTGGCCGGCTGGATGTCCGGGTCGGCGTAGCGGCCGGGCAGGTCGATCGAGTCGGCCATGAACTGGAGGAAGGCTTCGCCCAGCTCCTGGTAGGAAGGCGAGCGGAAGCCGATCGAATAGGTCATGCATTCGCCTTCGGCCACGCCGTCGTGCGCGTACTGCGGTGGCAGGTAGAGCATGTCGCCCGGTTCCAGCACGAATTCTTCCTCAGGGACAAAATTCGACAGGATCTTCAGCGGCATGCCCTCGACCAGCGACAGGTCTTGCTGGGCGCTGATCTTCCAGCGCCGCTTGCCGTGCGCCTGCAGCAGGAACACGTCGTAGGAATCGAAGTGGGGGCCGACGCCGCCGCCGTCGGTGGCGTAGCTGACCATCAGGTCGTCCAGGCGCGCATCCGGCAGGAAGCGGAATTCGCGCAGGAGGGCGTCGGCGCGTTCGTCGAGCAGGTTCACGCCCTGCACCAGCAAGGTCCATTCGCGCTGGGTGCGCGGCGGCAGTTCGGTCAAGGGGCCGTGCTGCATGTCCCACTGGCCGTCGACCATGCTGACCAGACGCGACTCGACGTGGTTCCTGGTGGCCGCTTCGGCCAGCTTGGCGAAGGGGAGCAGCGGCTTGAAGCCGGGGATGGCGTTGCGGATCAGCAGCGGCTTCTTGTGCCAGTAATCGCGCAAAAATTGGGCGGGGGTAATGTTCCCAAGTAGCTGTAATTTTTTCATGCGACATTATAACCAGCGCCGCATTGGATAACAGCGCAGGCAACCGCGGGCGAAGCGTTATAATTTGCCCCTTACAACGAAAGGAAACGCGATGAAGATTGCCAAGAATACGGTCGTGACGGTTAACTACAAACTGTCGGATGCACAGAACAACCTGATCGAAGAAGGCTCCCAGCCGATGGTCTACCTGCACGGTGGTTACGAAAACACCCTGCCGAAGATCGAAGAAGAACTCGACGGCAAGGAAGTTGGCTATTCGTCGACCCTGCAGGTCGAACCGGACGACGCCTTCGGCGATTACGATGCCGAGCTGGTCAAGGTCGAAGACCGCAAGCTGCTGCCGGAACCGCTGGAAGTGGGCATGCAGTTCGAAGGCATGGCCGACGGCGCCGACGACGAGCCGATGATCTTCACGGTCACCGAAATCGCCGACGACAAGGTCGTCCTCGACGGTAACCATCCGCTGGCCGGCATGGCCCTGCGTTTCGAGCTGTCGGTGGTCGACGTGCGCGAAGCGACCGAAGAAGAAATCGCCCACGGCCACGTGCACGGCGCCCATGGCCACGCACATGGCGATGAAGGCGACGACGGCGAAGAGGGCGACCACTTCCGTAGCCAGCCGCTGCATTAATCAGTTGGATCGACCGGGGCGAACGCCCCGGTTTTGCTATTCCCCTGCGTCCTTCAAACTGAACAACGCCTTCTCCCCCGGCGTCACCTTCACTTCGACCGCTTCGCCCCCGACCGACACGTGCCCGACATTGCCGCGCCACTCGATCGCCGGCCTGGCCTTGGCCGGCAATGCCGCGCTATCGATCAGCAGCACTTTTCCATCGAATTTTTGCGCCAGCAGCTGCACCTGGTTGCGCGTGGCCGCGAAGCCGTCGCGCGTGGTCGGCGCGCGCCGCAGCAGGCTGCGCAAACCGGTCGGCTCGGCCAGCGGCTTCAAATCGCCTTCCGAAAACAGCACGATCGCATCGACCTTGTCGCGCCGCGCCAGCGTGAACAGGCGGTTGAGCCAGAAGCGCGTGGCCACCAGCCGGTCTTCGTATTCGCTGTTGCGCCCGGCCGCGGCCAGGTAATGGTTGTTGTTGGCGGGGAGGTTGACGGTTGCGTACAGCACCGAGTCGACCGTCCAGTGCGCGTTCTCGGCATAGCTGCGGAAACGCGGGCTGGCCGACAGGCGCGTGAGCGGCAGCTTTTTCGCGCCCAGCGACTGCGGCTCGCCATGAAACAGTTCGCGCATCCGGTTCAGGCGCTCGACGGCGTTCGTGCGGCCCGCCGTGTTGCGGCAGTCGGTCCAGTCGCTGCCGGCCGGCAGCACGATGACGGGGCGCCTGGCCTTGTCGATCAGGTCGCGCCGTTCCTGGTACAGCTTGTCGCCGCAAGGCTCGCTGGCGGCCTTGATGCCGGTGACGACGACGAAGGCCAGCGACTTCTCGCTGGTTTCGGCCAGCGCCTTCCTGAACGCGGCGTCGCCCGTCCGCGTAAAACTGTGGCCGATGACGCCGAAGCGGTGATCGTCGCCGCCGCCGCGTGCGCCGTCGCGGGCGCCGGCCAGCGGCGCCGCCAGCAGCGCGGCGAGGAGTAGGAGACGCAGGCGCGGCATCAGGCGGCCAGGCGCTTCAATTCGTACAGGCGCTCGAGCGCTTCGCGCGGCGTGAGCGCGTCCGGGTCGAGTTCGTCCAGGGCGTCCAGCAGCGCGTTCGATGCGGCAGGCGCCGCGGCGGGCGGCGCCGGCTCGTCGATCTCCACGCTCGGCTGCGCGAACAGGTCGCGCTGGGGCGTCGCATCCAGGGCTTGCGATTCGAGGCGCGCCAGGTGCTTGCGCGCGGCCTTGATCACGGCCGGCGGCACGCCCGCCAGCTGGGCCACCTGCAGGCCGTAGCTTTGCGAGGCCGGGCCGTCCTGCACCGCGTGCAGGAACACGATCGTGTCCTTGTGCTCGACCGCCGACAGGTGCACGTTGGCCGCGCTCGGATGGCTCTCGGGCAGCTGGGTCAGCTCGAAATAATGGGTCGCGAACAGCGTGAAGCTGCGGCTGTTGTCGATCAGGTGGCGCGCGATCGCCCAGGCCAGCGCCAGGCCGTCGAACGTGGAAGTGCCGCGTCCGACTTCGTCCATCAGCACCAGCGAGTGCTCGGTGGCGCCGTTCAGGATCGCGGCCGATTCGGTCATCTCGACCATGAAGGTCGAGCGCCCGCCGGCCAGGTCGTCGTTGGCGCCGATGCGGGTGAAGATGCGGTCGATCGGGCCGATCGTCGCGCTCGTCGCCGGCACATAGCTGCCGACGTAGGCGAGCAGCACGATCAGCGCGGTCTGGCGCATGAAGGTCGACTTACCGCCCATGTTCGGGCCGGTGATCAGGAGCAGGCGCCTGTCGTTGGAGAGCTTGCAGTCGTTGGCGATGAAGCGCTCGATCTGCTTTTCCACCACCGGATGGCGGCCTTCGACGATGGTCAGGCAGGGCGCATCCACCAGTTGCGGCGCGCACCAGTTGTGGCGCAGCGCGTGGCTGGCCAGGGCGACGAGCGTATCGATCTGCGCCAGTCCCTGCGCCACCCGCTGCAGGTCGCCGATGTGTGGCGCGAGGCAGGCGAGCAGTTCTTCGTAGAGCGCCTTTTCGCGCACCAGCGCCTTGTCCTGGGCGGACAGCGCCTTGTCCTCGAAGGCTTTCAGTTCCGGCGTGATGTAGCGCTCGCAGTTTTTCAGGGTCTGGCGGCGGCGGTAGTCGTCCGGCACCTTGTCGGCCTGGCCGTTGGTGACTTCGATATAAAAGCCGTGCACCTTGTTGTACTCGACGCGCAGGTTGGCGATGCCCGTGCGGGCGCGCTCGCGCGTCTCGAGGTCGACCAGGAACTGGCCGGCGTTCTCGGACAGCGCGCGCAACTCGTCCAGTTCGGCGTCGAAGCCGGGCGCGAACACGCCGCCGTCGCGCACCATCGCGGCAGGTTCCGCCGCCACCGCGCGCGTGAGCAGGTCGAGGCAGGGAATCGGGGTATCGATCGCTTCGTGCAGTTCGCGCAGCAGGCCGGAGTCGCCCGGGATGAAGCAGCGCGCCACTTGCTGGCGCAGCGCCGGCAACTGCTTCAAGCCGTCGCGCAGGCTGGCCAGGTCGCGCGGACGCACCGACAGCAGCGCGATGCGCGTCGTGATGCGTTCGATGTCGGGCACCTCGTTCAGGGTGGCGGACAAACCGTTCGTGGCGTCGCCCTGGGCCAGCGCCTCGATCGCTTCATGGCGCGAACGCGCCACGCGCTGGTCGCGCCTGGCGTGGTGTAGCCAGTGGCGCAGCAGGCGCGAACCCATCGCGGTGCGGCAGCCGTCGAGCAGCGAAAACAGCGTCGGCGACTCCTGGCCGCGGATGGTTTCCGTGAGCTCCAGGTTGCGGCGCGTGGCGGCGTCCAGGCCAATGAATTCGTTCTCGCTCTCGACCGCCAGGCTGTTCACGTGCTGCAGGCCGCGGCCCTGGGTCGACTGGGCATAGCGCAGCAGCGCGCCGGCCGCGCCGAACGCCGCGCCCAGGCCATCGGCGCCGAAGCCGGTGAGGGTGGCCACGCCCAGCTGGTCGATCAGCGCCTTGTGGCCCTTGACCACATCAAAATGCCAGTCCGGCACGCGCTGGGTATGGGCGAAAGGATTTTCCTCGAACATGTCGCCGTCGTCGGCGCGCAGGATCTCGGCCGGCGCGATGCGCTCGAGCTCCTGCGCGAGACGCGCGGCCACGGTCTTTTCGTCGCCGGAAAATTCGGTCAGGCGCAGCGCGCCGCTGGCCAGCGACAGCCACGCCAGGCCGACCGTCGATGATTTACGCTGGCTGAGCGTGCACACCGCCAGCAGCGAGCGCTCGGCCTTTTCGGGCAGCAGGTCGGAATCGGTCAGGGTGCCGGGCGTGACCACGCGCATCACCTTGCGTTCGACCGGGCCCTTGCTGGTCGCCGGGTCGCCGATCTGCTCGCAGATCGCGCACGACTCGCCCAGCTTCACCAGCTTGGCGAGGTAGCCGTCGAGCGAGTGGAAGGGCACGCCGCACATCTTGATCGGGTTGCCGTTCGAGGCGCCGCGCGCGGTCAGCGTGATGCCAAGGATGCGCGCGGCCTTTTCGGCGTCTTCGTGGAACAGCTCGTAGAAGTCGCCCATGCGGTAGAAGACCAGCATGGTCGGGTAATCGGCCTTGATGCCCAGGTATTGGGCCATCATCGGAGTGACTTTCTCCGACGTTGCGCGTGCGGCAGCGGCGTTGATTTCGGTAGGGACGGTGGTCATGTAGGTCGTATTCGGGAGGGCAGGGCGGATAGCCGCGCCAGGACCATCATTTTACCCTGTTGCCAACGCGGCCAGAACCTGTTCAGCTACGCAGCAAGGCCAGGATCGTATCGATCCGGTACGGCTTGGTCGCAAACAGATAGCTGCGCTCGCGGTCGGCCAGCATGGCCGGGCCGGTGAAGCCGGAGGTCAGGACGATCTTGATGCGGGGGAAGAACTCGCTGACGGCATCGGCCAGCTGCAAGCCGTTCATGCCGGGCATCATGACGTCGGAGAACACGGCGTCGATGCCGGCGTCCTGGTCGAGGATCTTCAAGGCGTCGATGGCCGAGTGGGCGACGACAACTTCCAGGCCGCGGCTGGTCAGCAGCGCCTCGGCCATGTCGGCCAGGTCCACTTCGTCGTCGACGACCAGTACCTTGCGTACCAGGCCCGCGGCGGCGGCGGCCTCGTCGTCGCCGGGCGCGCGCGCGCCTGCCATGGAGGGCGGGACGGCTTTGGAAAACGACCAGTGACTATTCGGCGTGACGACCACAACAACTCCCAGGATAAATCGCTCACCACGCAAGCGGTGAAAGATTAAAAAGACAAGTATGAGGCAAACCTGCCACTTGCTGCAAACTATTGCGTACCTGAATTACATAGGCAGGGCCCGATGCCGCGACCCGGCCGCGGCCGGGAGCGCGCTGGTGGCGCGCTGCGCCGGCAGTTAAAATGCTACTCTTCAATATGCGAAATACCCGTGTTTCGCCCTTTACCAGCACTGACCGACTGCATGCCCGACCTCCATTCGCCCGCCGGCGGCGACGCCCTTTTCCGCGCCTTTTTCGAGCAGGGCAGCAATTTTGCCGCCTTGCTCAATCTCGACGGCAGCATCGTCGAGATGAACCGCGTCTCGCTGGAACTCGGCGGCTATGCGCGCGATGAAGTCATCGGCCGGCTGTTCTGGGAATGCCGCTGGTGGGATCATGCGCCCGACCTGATGCAGACCGCGCGCGCGGCGACGCGCGAGGCGGCGGGAGGCGCGACGGTGCGCCGCCTGTCGGCCTACCGCGCCCTGGACGGCAGCGAACGGTATGCCGATGTCACGATCGCGCCCGTCAGCGGGACGGACGGGCGCATCCTGTTCCTGGCCGCGACCGGGATCGACGTCACCGAGCGGCGCCTGGTTGCGCAGCGCCTGCGCCTGCTCGACGAGATCGGCGAAGCGACCCGCATCGCGGTCGAGCCGCGGGCCATCATGGCCGAGGCCACGCGCCTGCTGGGCGAGCACCTGGGTGTGACCCGCGTGGCCTACGCCGACCTCGAGCCGGACAACGACCGCTTCACGATCCGCCACGACTGGCGCGAAGCGGGCGCGATCAGCACCGTCGGCACCTATTCGCTCGACCTGTTCGGCTCGCGCGCGACCTCGAATCTGCGCGTCGGCCGCACCTTGCTGGTGGCCGATGTCGATGCCGAGCTGGCCGCCGCGGACGGCGCCGACATGTTCAATGCGATCGGCATCAAGGCCATCATCTGCTGTCCGCTGGTGCGGGGCGGGCGCCTGGTGGCGATGATGGCGGTGCACCAGCGCGATCCGCGCGCATGGACTGAGGCCGAAGTGGCGCTGGTCGAAGCGGTGGTGGAGCGCTGCTGGGCCCACATCGAACGGGTGCGCGCGACCGAGGCGCTGGTTGCCGCCGACCGCCGCAAATCCGAATTCCTGGCAACCCTCGCGCACGAGCTGCGCAACCCGCTGGCGCCGATCCGCAACGGCCTCGAATTGCTGCGCCTGGGCGGCTCGAAGCCCGAGCAGCAGGAGAAAGTACGCGCCATGATGGAGCGCCAGGTCGGGCATATGGTGCACCTGATCAACGACCTGCTCGACATCGCGCGCGTGGCCAGCGGCAAGGTGGTGCTGCAGGTGGCGCCGTTGGCGGTGCGGGAGATCGTCGCCAGCGCGGTCGAAACCAGCCTGCCGCTGATCGAGGCCAGCCGCCACACGCTCGAGATCGACCTGCCGCCCGAGCCGCTGGCGGTGGATGCCGATGCGGTGCGCCTGTCCCAGGTGCTGAGCAACCTGCTGTCGAACGCGGCCAAGTACACGCCTCAGGGCGGGCGCATCCGGGTCGCGGCGCGGCGCGAGGGCGCTGAAGTGGTGATCGCGGTCAGCGACACCGGCATCGGCATCGCCGCCGGCGCGCTGCCCGAGGTGTTCGAGATGTTCACGCAGGTCGCGCACGGCGTCGACCGGTCGAAGGGCGGCCTGGGCATCGGCCTGGCGCTGGTGCGCCACCTGGTGCAGCTGCATGGCGGCAGCGTCGGCGCGGCCAGCGCCGGCATCGGGGAGGGCAGCACGTTCACCGTGCGCCTGCCGCTGGGCCGCGCGGTCACGGCCGGGGCGCCGCCGGCGCCGCCGCAGCACGGGGCGGGGCCGTCACGCCGCTTGCGCGTGCTGGTGGCGGACGACAACGTCGACGCCGCCGAGACCCTGTGCTCGCTGCTGCGCCTGGCGGGGCACGTGACGGACGTCGCCCATGACGGTGAAGCCGCGCTGCGGCTGGCTGGCCAGTTCCGGCCGCAGGTCGCCTTCCTCGACATCGGCATGCCGCTTCTGGATGGCTATGATGCGGCGCGGGCGATCCGCGCGCTGCCGGGACTGGAGGCCGTGCAGCTCGTTGCGCTCACCGGCTGGGGCGCGCAGGAAGACCGGCGCCGTGTGCAGGCCGCCGGGTTCGATGCGCATTTGCTGAAGCCGGCCGTGCCGGAGGACGTGCTGGCGCTGTTGGCGCGCCATGGGAACGTGGGTTAGCGCGAGACGATCAGCTTGACGCCGAGCGCGACGAAGACGGTGCCGGCGAGGCGGTCGAGCCATTTGCCGGCGCCGGGTTTGCGTTCCAGCCAGGCGCCGATGGCGCCGGCAAAGTAACCCAGCAATCCAAACAGGATCGCCGCCTGCAGCGTGAAGGTCACCCCCAGCGCCAGCATCTGGCCCGGCACGTTGCCGTTGGCTGCGATCACGAATTGCGGCAGCAGCGACAGGAAGAACAGCACCACTTTCGGGTTGATGGCGTTCGCCAGCAGGCCCTTCATGAACAGGTTTTTCAGCGACTGCGCCGGCGCCTGGGCGCTGGCCGCCGACTGGCCGCCCGTGCTGCGCAGCGCGCCGATGCCCAGCCACACCAGGTACAGGCCGCCGCCGATGCGCAGGGCGGTGAAAGCGGTGGGCGAGGCGGCGATGATGGCGCTGACGCCGATCACGGCGAGGAAGGTGTGGCTCAGGCAGCCCAGCGCGCAGCCCAGGCCGAAGACCATGCCTTGCTTGCGGCCTTTCGACATGCCCAGGCCGAGCACCATCAGGTTGTCGGGGCCGGGGGAGGCGGTGAGGAGGATGGCGGCGAGCAGGAAGCCGAAAAATTGTTCGGGTGCGAGCATAGGGTAGTCGATAAATGCAGGGTGGGCGCCAAAGCCGCCCACCCGGGGTGTCTTACTTTGATTCCGCGACGCGCTTGGCGATATGCGCCAGCGCCTCATCGACCTGGTCGATCAGGATCAGGCACAAATCACCCGCTGAGAGCCGCGCCAGCGCGCGGTCGATCGCGATGAACTCGCCGTTGATTTCCTCGACGTGGCTGGTGCGCGTGGCGCCGTTCAACCCCTGGCGCAGCAGGGCGACGACTTCGCCGTCCGGACGCCCGCGCTGGCACTGGTCCTGGTACAGCAGCACGTCGTCGAAGGCCTTGCCGAGGATTTCGGTTTGCTGGGTGATGTCCTGGTCGCGCCGGTCGCCCGCGCCGCTGATCACCACCGAGCGGCGTTTCGCCGGCATGTTCTCGACCGCCGACACCAGGGCCGCGATCGCGTCCGGGTTGTGGCCGTAGTCGGCGATCAGGGTCGCGCCTTTGTAGTCGAAGACGTTGAAGCGGCCCGGCGCGTTGTCGCTCTCGCCGACAAAGGTCTTCAGGCCGAGGCGGATCTTGTCCCAGTCGAGATTCACCGCCCAGGCGGCGGCGACGGACGCCATCACGTTCTCGACCTGGAAGCCGATGACGCCGCCGCGGGTGATCGGCACCTCGGCCAGGGCGATCCGGGTTTCGTTCTTGCCCTGGGCGCAGACCAGGAAGGCGCCATCGACAAAGACGACGCGCCGGCCCTGGGCGCGGTGCATCGCCATCAAGGGATTGCCGCCATCCTGGGCGAAGAAGGTGACGTCGCCCCTGGTATTCTCGGCCATGGCCGCGACGACCGGATCGGCCGCGTTCAGCACGGCCATCCCGCCGACCTTGACGTTCTGGACGATCACGCGCTTCAGTACCGCGAGGTCTTCCAGCGTCGTGATGTAGTTCAGGCCGAGGTGGTCGCCGGCGCCGATGTTGGTCACCACCGCCACTTCGCAGCGGTCGAAGGCCAGGCCTTCGCGCAGCAGGCCGCCGCGCGCGGTCTCGAACACGGCCGCGTCGACGTCCGGGTGCAGCAGCACGTTGCGCGCGCTGCGCGGGCCGCTGCAGTCGCCGCTGTCGATGCGGCGCCCTTCGATGTAG
>Ga0213835_101966_pt1 | contig 10686 bp, 12 predicted proteins | sample SWPATP01_FD_160576 | JGI IMG/M metagenome (GOLD analysis project Ga0213835, IMG submission 160576) | Coastal seawater microbial communities from Marineland, Florida, United States - SWPA TP0 #1 | ecosystem: Environmental > Aquatic > Marine > Coastal | place: USA: Florida | collected 2016-08-05
CGCTCGACTACCTGCGCACGCGCAAGCAGTTCGGCGTCCCGATCGGCAGCTTCCAGGCGCTGCAGCACCGCATGGCCGACCTGCTGCTGGAAATCGAGCAGGCGCGTTCCGCCGTCATCAACGCCGCCGCCGCTCTCGAGCTTGAGCGTCTCCCGCGCGAGCGTGCGCTGTCCGCCGCCAAGATGAGCATCGGCCGCATCGGCACCAAGGTGGCTGAGGAATGCATCCAGCTCCACGGCGGCATCGGCATGACCTGGGAACTGCCGCTGGCGCACTACGCCAAGCGCCTGGTGATGATCGACCATCAGCTGGGCGACGAAGACCACCATCTCGAGCGCTACATCGCGCTCGGGCGCGAGCAGCAGGCAGCATGAGCGGCCTGCTGGTGCGCACCGAGGGCGCGGTGCGGGTGCTGGTCAACAGCAACCCGGCCGCGCGCAATGCGATCACCCCGGCGCTGTACGATGCGCTGCCGGCCGCGCTGATCGATGCCGCCGCCGACCCGGCCATCGGCGCCATCGTGTTCGCCGGCGACGGCGACTTCTTTTGCGCCGGCGGCGATCTGCGCCAGCTGGCGACGCGGCGCGAGCTCACGCTCGACGGCCGCCGCGAAAGGATCGAGCGACTGCACGCCCTCATCCGCGCGATCCGCGCCTGTCCGAAGCCCGTGATCGCGGCGGTGGAGGGCGGCGCGGCCGGCGCCGGCATGTCGCTGGCGCTGGCTTGCGACATGCTGGTCGCGGCAGACAATGCCTTCTTCACGATGGCCTATGTGAAGGTGGGCCTCAGTCCCGACGGCGGCGCCACTTCCTTCCTGGCGCAATGCCTGTCGCGCCAGCAGATGATGGAGCTGTGCCTGCTGGGCGAACGGATTCCGGCCGAGCGCCTGCATGCGCTGGGCGCCGTGAACCGCCTGACGCAAGCCGGCGGCGCGCTGGCGGAAGCGGTGCGGCTGGCCGGGCGCATCGCGGGCGGCCCGGCGAATGCGGCGGCACGCATCAAGCGCCTGTGCGAAAGCGCGGGCCACGCCAGCCTGGACGAGCAGCTCGACCTGGAAGCGCAGGCCATGGCGCAGTCGCAGGGCGACGACGAAGCGCAGGAAGGCATCAAGGCCTTCTTCGAGAAGCGCACACCGGATTTCGCGGCCCTCCGAGGCCGCACTGGAGACACAACGTGACGACATCACCCTCCCTGCCGCTGGCCGGCGTACGCGTCCTCGACTTGTCGCGGGTTTTGGCCGGCCCCTGGTGCGCCATGGTGCTGGGCGACCTCGGCGCCGAGGTCATCAAGGTCGAACACCCGGTGCGCGGCGACGACACGCGCGACTGGGGCATGCGCGTCGGCGCCACCGAGACGGCCTATTTCAACAGCGTCAACCGGAATAAACGCTCGGTCTGCCTCGACCTGAAGACCCCCGAAGGCCAGCAGATCGCGCGCGACCTGATCCGGAAAAGCGACATCGTCATCCAGAACTTCAAGTTCGGCGACATCGAGCGCCTGGGCCTGGGCTACGAGCAGATGAAGGAACAACAGCCTGGCCTGATCTATTGCTCGATCACGGGTTACGACCGCACCGGGCCGGAAGCGGCGCGGCCCGGCTACGACCTCGTGATCCAGGGCGAGGCGGGACTCATGGCCCTGAACGGCGAACCGACCCAGCCGCCGCTGAAATTCGGCGTCGCCGCGGTCGACATGATGACCGGCATGTATGCGGCGCAAGGCGTGCTGGCCGCGCTCTACGACCGCGAAAAGACGGGCCTCGGCCGCCATGTCGGCATGGCCCTGTTCGACTGCGGGCTGATGATCACGGCCTATTATGGCCTGGAAGCGCTCTTGCGCGGCAACGATCCTCCGCGCTACGGCAACGCCCACCCGTCGATCATGCCCTACGGCGTGTACGAGGCCGAAGATGGACCGCTGGTGATCGCGGTGGGCAACAACAGCCAGTACCTGCGCTTTTGTACCGAGGTCATCGAGCGGCCCGACCTGGCCAGCGACCCGCGCTTCAAGACCAATCTCGAGCGCACCATCCACCGCGAGGAACTGGCGCCGCAGTTGCGGGCAGCGGTGGCGCTGTTCAAGCGCAAGGAGTTGCTGGAAAGGATGACGCGCGTCGGGATTCCCTGCGGCGAAGTGGCGGGGCTGTACGAAGCGATGACATCAAAGCGTGCCGTCGATTCCGGGCTGGTGACGAGCATGCCGCATCCGGTGGCGGGGACGGTCGACGTGATGGTCTCGCCGTACCGCTTCAACGGCGAGCGGCTGCCGGTGCGCATGGCGCCGCCGACGCTGGGGGAGGGGACGGATGCGGTGCTGGCGGACTTGCTGGGCTTGTCGGAGGAAACCTTGCAGGGACTGAAGGAGCGCGGGGTCGTTTGACTCCGATTCAGCGCGCCAACACGTGAAATTATATGCACGTTGGTCTTACATTCTCCCCTCGGACGGCCTAGATTGAAATGGACATTTGTCCATTTATACGTTGGAGCCTGCCATGTCCATCCGTCCGCTCGTCCCTGCCGTCAGCATCACGCTGTTGACGGCCTGCATGTCGGCCAGCGCGGTGTCGCCGCGCGCCGATCTGCTCGGCTCGCCGGTTCCGCCGGCTGCCGCTACCCGTATCGTCAATCTCAGCGCAGACACGCGCCATGTGAATGTGGTTGCGGGCGATACCATCCACTTCGTCAATGGTTCCGGGGAATTTGCTTGGAGCTTCGATGTGAGCCCGATCGTCCAGACTTTCGACCTGAGCCAGGTGGCGCCGCAGGGGGCGCTTGGGCATGCGCTGCGCGTTTATGTCGCGCCCAATCCGATTTACTCGGAAAGGGCGGACTTCAACAACCCTGACCGCCACGACACGCGGGCCCCGGCGGTCATTCGGTAGTACTTACTTGCCGGCGTTCATCGCGCGCAGGAACTGGCCCTTGATCTTGCCGCCCTCGACCGTGCCGAGGATGGTGTTGGCGATGGTGCCGCCCTTGCTGTCCAGGCCGTCGATGTCGTTCGGGTTGTACATGGCCGGCAGGGTGGTGAAGGCCTTCTCCATCTGGCCGCGGATCGCGGTGGCGTCGGTTGTGGTGCCGGCCAGTTTCATGGCGGCGATGGTCGCGTGCACGGCCGAGTAGTTCAGGCTGATCTCGGTGCTAGGATCCTTGCCCGGGTTCAGCTTGCGATAGCGCTCGGTGAAGGCGATGGCTTCTGGACGGGTGTCGTTCGCCAGCGGCATCACGCCGATCGAACCTTCGAGTGGGCCGAGGCCGCCGACCACCTTCGCCATCTCGTCGATCTTGGCCTGGTCGAGGATGATGAAGCCGCCCTTGAAGCCCAGTTCGCGCGCCTGCTTGGCCACCAGTGCGGTCGGCTCGGACGCGCCGCCGATGAACATGACGTCCGGTTTCGACTGCATCGCACGCGAGACGCCGCTGTAGAAATCGGTGGCCTTGTTGTACGACATCGGGTTTTCCGCGACGACCTTGCCGCCGGCTGCTTCCCAGGCCGGTTTGAAGGCGGCCGACCAGGCTTTCGCATAGTCGTGGTCGGCTTGCACCATGGCCACGTTCTTGCCGTGCTTGGTCATCATCGCCTTGGTGAACGGGGCGATGTAGCCGGTGAAATCAGGCGGGATGCGGATCGTCAGCTTGTTGCCGCGTTCGGTCACCTGCGGCAGGCTGGTGTAGGCCAGCAGCAGCATGTTGGCTTTTTCGTTGAAGGCCTGCACGGCGAAGATGCCGCCCGAGTGCGGCACCAGCACGGCCGCGGTCTTGTGCTGCTGCACCAGGCGCTGGACGTTGATGGCGGTCTCGGCCGGGTTGTACTTGTCGTCCAGCGGGACGATCTCGACCTTGTAGTTCTTGCCGCCGATGCTGAGTGGCTTGGCATTGATTTCCGCTGCAGCCATTTCCATGCCGCTCAACACGTTCTTGCCGTAGAGGGCGGCGCCGCCGGAGAGGGGACCGGAGTAGCCGATCTTGATGATTTCCTGCGCCTGCACGCCGCCGGCGGCAAAGGCAAGGGTGGCGGCCGCTGCGGCCAGCAGGGTACGGCGGGACAACTTGGCTTGCACTTTCATCTTGCGGTCTCCTAAGATTTACTTGTTGTAATTACTACTGGTGGGTCAGGGTCTACGCCCCGATGTATGCCTTGCGTACCTGTTCGTTGTTCAGCAATTCCTCGCGGCCGCCTTCCATCACGATGTGGCCCTGTTCGATCACATAGGCGCGGCTGGCGATGTTCAGCGCCGCATACGCGTTCTGCTCGGCCAGCAGCACCGTGGTGCCGGCCTTGTTGATGCGTGCGATGACTTCGAACATCTGCTTGACGACCAGCGGGGCGAGACCCAGCGACGGTTCGTCCAGCAGCAGCGCCTTCGGCCGGCCCATCAGCGCGCGGCCGATCGCCACCATCTGCTGCTGTCCGCCGGAGAGCGAGCCGGCCGGCATGTCCTTCTTTTCGTCCAGGATCGGGAACAGCGCGAACACTTCTTCCAGCGAGCGCTGCGTGCCCTTGCTGTCCCTGCGGTGCACGTAGGCGCCCAGCGTCAGGTTCTTCAGCACCGACATGCCGGGGAAGAGCTTGCGCCCTTCCGGGCAGTGCACCAGCCCGTCGGCCACGATCTGCGAGGGCTTGCGGCCCACCAGCTCGTGGCTGCCGAAGCGGATGCTGCCCGTGCTTGCGCGCTGCAGCCCGCTCACGGTGAGGAAAATCGAGCTCTTGCCGGCGCCGTTGGAACCGAGCAGCACCACCAGTTCGCCTTCGTCGGCGTGGATCGAGACGTCGTGCAGGGCGCGGAAGCTGCCGTAGGAAAGGGAGACTTTATCAAGCCGCAGCATGTTCGCTCCCCAGGTAGGCTTCGATGACGACCGGGTTGGCGCGGATTTCGGACGGCGTGCCCTCGGCGATCTTCTCGCCGTAGTTCAGCACCAGGATCTTGTCGGCGAGGTTCATGATCATGTCCATCTTGTGTTCGATCAGGCAGATCGTCAGGCCGCTGGAGGCCATCTTGCGGATCAGCGCGGCCAGGCCGACGGTTTCTTCCGGATTCACGCCGCCGGCCGGTTCGTCGAGCAGCAGCAAGACCGGATCGGTCGATAGCGCCAGGGCGAAAGCGACGCGCTTCCTTTCTTCCTGCGAGATGTCGCCGGCGATGCGGTTCTCCACGTGGCCCAGACCCACGAAGTCGAGCGCGGCGCGCGCCTTGTCGCGGCAGATGCGTTCCTCTTCCTTCAGGCGGCGCGTGCCCAGCACGACGTCGAGCAGGCCGGACCTGGTGCGCAGGCGGTGGCCGACGATCAGGTTGTCCAGCACGGTGGCCGTGTCGAACAGGGTGGTGCTCTGGAAGGTGCGCGCCATGCCGAGGCGCGCCACCTGGTCGGCGCGCAGGCCGGTCACGTCGCGGCCGTCGAACATCACGCGGCCGGAGGTGGGCGTAATCGCGCCGCTGACCAGGTTGAAGAAGGTGGTCTTGCCGGCGCCGTTCGGGCCGATGATGGCGTTGATGGTGCCGCGCGCGAAGCTGACGCTGACGTCGTTGACGGCCGCCAGGCCACCGAAGCGCTTGGTGAGCGAGTCGATTTCAAGCATGGGTCGCTCCTTTCGCGGCCGACAGCGTGTTGATGTCGCGTGCGGCCGGCGCGGCGGCCAGCGCTTCTTTCCTGCGCTTGCGGTTCATCCAGGTGCCGACGATCCCGTAGGGCAGGAAGATCACCAGGATCACGAGCAGCGGGCCGAAGACGACGAAGCGGTAGTCCTGCAGCACCTGCAGGTACTGGGTCAGCCAGGGCACGCCGATGGCGCCCAGCAGGGGGCCGAGCAGGGTGCCGATGCCGCCGATGAGCATGTACATCGTCATGTCGAAGGTGTGTTCGACGCTGGCCACGCCGGGGCCGATGAAGCGCACGAAGCCGGCGTACAGGCCGCCCGCCAGGCCGGCGAAGAACACCGACAGCATGAAGGCCAGCAGCTTGTTGCGCATCAGGTTGATGCCGAGGGCCTGGGCCAGGTCGTCGCCGTTGCGGATCGCCATGAAGGTGCGTCCCAGCAGCGAGCGCACGATGCGGTGCATGATCCAGAGGCTCAGTACGAGGAACAACAGCACCAGGTAGTACTGCGGGCGCGGCTCGGTGAAGTCGATGCTGCCGATGTTCGGCGGCGCCGGGATGCCGATGATGCCGACCGTGCCGTGGGTCAGGCTTTCCCACTTCTCGATCAGCAGGTACATGATGTAGCCGACGCAGAGCGTGAAGATCGAGAAGAAGTGGGTCTTCAGGCGCAGCGACACCAGGCCGACGAAGAAGCCGATGGCGGCGGCGATCACGCCGGCCAGGAAGAAGGCGATCCAGAACGGCACGTGGTGGTCGACCGTCAGGATGCCGACCGTGTAGGCGCCGACCGCCATGAAGCCGCTATGGGCCAGGTTGTACTGGCCGGTGTAGCCGGTGATGAGATTGAGGCCGATGGTGGCGATCGCGTAGATGTAGGCGGTCGACATCACGGTCAGGTGGTAGTCGTTCCCGGCCAGGAAGGGAAAGGCCAGGGCCAGCGCCAGCAGGAACAGCCAGCCGGTGGTCGAATTCATGAACTTCATCAGCGCGCTCCCTTGGCGAACAGGCCCTGAGGACGCACCGACAGGATCAGCACCAGCAAGGCGAAAGCGATGATGTCCTTGTAGTCGGTCGAGATGTAGAAGGCGCCGAAGGCTTCGGCGAAGCCGATGATCAGGCCGCCCACGATGGCGCCCGGCACGCTGCCCATCCCGCCCAGCACGATGATGACGAAGGCCTTGGTGATGACCAGGTTGCCCATCGAGGTGTAGACCAGGTTGATCGGCGCGTACAGCACCGCGGCGACGCCGGCCAGCGCGCCGGCGATGGCGAAGGTGAGCATCGCCACGCGGGTGGCGTCGATCCCGACCAGGGCCGCGCCTTCGCGGTTCTGGGCCATGGCGACGATGGTGGCGCCGGTGATGGTTTTTTTCAGGAACAGCTGCAAGAGCGCCACCAGCAGGAAGGCCGCGCCGATGATCAGCAGGCGCTGGGCCGGCAGGGTCAGGCCGCCGAATTCGAGCAACTGGGTGTAGGGCGTGTCCATGCGGTGGAAGTCCGCGCCCCAGATGGCCTGGGCCCCGGCTTCGAGGAACAGCAGGATGCCGATCGAGGCGATCATGTGGTGCAGGTAGGGGGCTTTTCTCAGCGGGTGGAACACCAGGCGTTCGGCCAGCACGGAAATCAGGGCGACCACGACGCCGGCGCCGAGCATGCCCCACCAGTAATTGAGGCCCAGCTTGGTCATGATGAAGAAGGCCGAATAGGCGCCCGCCATGTAGAAGGCGCCATGGGCGAAGTTCGGGACGTGCAGGATGCCGTAGACCAGGGTCAGACCCAGCGCCACCAGGCTATAGACCCCTCCAAGGGTCAGCCCGTTAAGGACTTGTTGCAGGAAAAGCTCCAAAATCGTGTCTCCATTATTGGTGTGATCGTTTTTGTTTTGGATGCTGCCTTGGTGCGCGAACTTACCGCATGGGTGCGACTCCTTGGAATGGACGCTTGACGAACGCCCGTGGATTCAGCGATTTGGTTTTACTCTGCGAAACTGCGCGGTGTAAAATGGAACAAAAAAAGAATACGATAATTTAAGATGAGTAGCAACGTTTTGTTCGCGAAACGTCAATACAGCTCATCTATCGGCACCGCCAGTTCAGTGTGCCATGCCTTGTGGCTACCGGCAAAGCCTCTTTTGAGAAGGCAAGCCGGCTCGACTCTCCAACGTCCAGACAGGGGTCCATTCATGCAATCGAGCGACATCAACACCGGCGCGCAGACGCTGGAGGGCGCGGACCTCCTGGATCCGTCGCGCAAGAACGAAGAGCGTTATTTCATCACGGCGCTGGCGCGCGGACTCGAGGTGCTGGCCTGCTTCCGTTCGGCCGACAAGGGCCTGACCAACCACCAGATCGCCGAGCGCTGCGGCTTGCCCAAGTCGACCGTCACCCGCTTCACCTACACCCTCACGCGCCTGGGCTACCTGGTGCAGGACAGCGGCGGCCGCTACGTGCTGGGCACGGCCACGCTGGGCCTGGGCGCGGCAATGCTGGCCCGCCTCGACATCCGCCAGCTGGCGCGTCCGATGATGCAGGAGCTGGCCGAGTTCTCCGGCACCACGGTCTCGATCGCGGTGCGCGACCGGCTCTCGATGATCTACATCGAAGTCTGCCGCAGCACCGCCGCCCTGGCGCTCGCCCTGCAAGTGGGCTCGCGCATGCCGCTCGCCATCTCCGCCATCGGGCGCGCCTACCTGGTCAAGGCCAGCGAGCAGGAACGCAACGACATCCTGGCGCGCTACCAGGAAATCGACGAAATGGCCTACAAGGCGGTGCTCGAGGCGATCGGGCGCGGGACGCGCGACTACGCGCAATACGGCTGCACCACCTCGTTCGGCGAGTGGCAGAAAGACGTCAACGGCATCGCGGTCGGCTTCGTACCGATCGGCGGCAGCCAGCTGATGTCGATCAACTGCGGCGGGCCGTCGTCGAGCGTGTCCGAAAAATTCCTGCTCGACGAAGTGCGGCCGCGGCTGATCGAGATCGCGGCGCGCCTGGAGTCCTGAGTACCCCTGGGGTCAGGTCTGACAATCGGACTTCCGCCTTGGCGCAAGCTCGACAATATCCCAAGGGTCAGGTCTGACAATCGGACTTCCGCCTTGGCGCAAGCTCGACAATACAGACTGGCTGAACGTCCGTAGCGACACCCCGGCAATTGAGTGTTTACAATTGAATAACTGTTTTGGCGCAAGTGCCTGCTCATGGCCCGATGTCGCCAGGCTATCCAAGAAACCACCAATCGCACTGGAGTGACCCACGATGAACCTTCGCAGCCTGCTTCCTTCCATCCTGATCGGCGCCGTCGCCAGCGCCCGTTCGATGACCCCGATGGCCACCATCGCCACGGCGCGCGCGGCGGCCCGCCAGACGCCTGGGCGCCTGCTCCTGCTGGACCGACCGCTGTTCAAGTATGGTGCGATGGCCATGGGCATCGGCGAACTGTTCGGGGACAAGATGAAATCGGCGCCCGACCGCACCGTGGCGCTGGGGCTGACGGCGCGCATCATGAGCGCCGGCATCGCAGGCGCCGCGCTGGCGCCGCGTGGCTGCGAGAAAGAGGGCGCCGCCGTGGCGGTCGCAACGGCGGTCCCGCTCGCCTACCTGACCCTGGCCGCCCGCAAGCAGGCGATGGCGCGCATCGGCCAGACCCGCAGCGGCCTGATCGAGGATGCGCTGATCGTCGCCGCGGGCGCCGCGATCGTGCTGTTGGCAACGCAACGCGATTGAGTTGCCGGCGCACGCGCGCAAGCTGGGGTCAGGTCTGACATTCAGACACGGCCTCATCCATGCTGTGGCATAGCGGTGGTTACGAATCCTGGATGAAGGCAGAGCTCGTGTCTGAATGTCAGACCTGACCCCAAGGGTTGGCAAGGCGGCGCGAAATGCGTTATCGTCAGCGACCATGACGCATTCCTCCATCCCATGATCAAGCCCGCTTTGCCCGCCAACGAGAAGGAGCGCCTGGCGCTGCTGTATGAGCTCGTGCTGCTCGACACGCCGCCCGAGGAGCGCTTCGACAAGATCGTCGAATTCGCATCGAACGAGTTCAAGGTGCCCATCTGCCTGATCAGCCTGATCGACGCCGACCGCCAGTGGTTCAAGGCGCGGGTCGGCATCGATGCCTGCGAGACGGCGCGCGACATCTCGTTCTGCGGGCATGCGCTGCTCGGCAACGAGATCCTGCTGGTGCCGGATGCGCTGCTCGATCCGCGCTTTCACGACAATCCCGTGGTAACGGGGCCGCCGCATGTGCGCTTCTATGCGGGCGCGCCCCTGGTCTGCGAGGATGGCCTGGCGCTCGGCACGCTGTGCGTGATCGATACCGTCCCCCGTACGCTCGACCCGGTCGAGCTGGCCATTCTCGAAAGCCTGCGCGACCTCGTCGTGCTCGAGCTCAACGCGAACCGGACCGACGCCGATGAATAGCGTCGGCAAGCTCAAGATCCTGCTGGTCGAGCCTGCGCACCTGCTGCGGCGCACGGTCTCGCTGACGGTGCACAGCCTCGGCACAGCGGAAGTGACCGAGGCGGCGGCTTACGCGACAGCCGAGCAGCTGTGCGAAGGGCAGTCCTTCGACGGCGCGGTGGTGGCGCTCGACTGGCCGCCGGAAGACGCGCTGAGCCGCGGGCTGAGCCTGATCCAGCAGATCCGCGCCGGGAAAAGCGCCAGCGGCGCATCGATCCCGATCGCCGCCCTGGTCGAATCCTGCAACGCCGAACTGCTGCAGGTGCTGCGTGCCTGCGGCATCAGCCGCATCCTCATCAAGCCGTTCCGCGTGCGCGACGTCATCGATACGATCGACAGCATGCGGGGAACCGCCCGGCTTCAGTAACCGGCGTCGAGCTGCGCCGCGGTGAGCGCTTTCATCACCGCGAACACGCCGCTCGCGCGCAGGATGCGCTTGCCCTTCACCAGCAGTTCGCAGTCGGCGAACGCCACGCGCGCGCCGATGCGGCCAATGTGGACGTGGGCCTCGACCCAGTCGCCCGGGCGGCCGGCGCCGATGAAATCGGTACTGAGGTTGACGGTCACGAAGGAGTGGCGGCCCTCGCAGGACAGCGTCAAGCCCAGGCCCAGGCTGGAATCGGCCAGGC